>JGI12210J13797_10523447_pt1 | contig 10403 bp, 13 predicted proteins | sample ElkSlonscriptome_3_FD_13797 | JGI IMG/M metagenome (IMG submission 13797) | reverse complement strand
AAAAAGCCGAACTTCTCGATCAAGGCGCGTCAGATCGCCGAAGAGAAGGAAGCGGTGCAGCAGTTCGGTTCGTCCGACAGCGGCGCATCGCTCGGCGATATTCTGGGCGAAGCGCTCAAGAAATCGGACGACTGATCTCGTAGCCTCACGCTAGTTCGTGAAATGAAAGGCCCGCTTGCCAGATGGCAGGCGGGCCTTTTGCGTCTGATCATTTGGCTCTATGTACGAAACAAGGATACGTCGGGTGAACCTTGAACCGCGACCGCCCTAGTCGATCGGCGGGATCGTGGTCCGAGGAACGGCGGCGGTGCTGGATCGTCGTCTTTGAAAGAACGCTCTCGCTCCAGCGCGGACGGAAAGGCTGAGATCATGCTCGAAATTCACCAATTCCCGTGCCTGTCGGACAATTATGGTTTTCTGCTGCACGATCCGCAAAGCGGCGAAACAGCCGCGATCGATACGCCCGATGGCAAAGAATACCTGAACCAGGCGGAGGCGAGGGGCTGGACCATCACGCAGATCTGGAACACCCATTGGCATCCCGATCACGCGGGCGGAAATACCGAGATAATCAAGGCGGCAGGCGCGACAGTCACCGCCCCGTCCGAGGTGGAAAAACTGTCCGCAATCGACCGTGTCGTTTCGCATGGCGATACCGTAACTATCGGGGATTTCACTGCGCATATCATAGACGTCTCCGGCCATACGAACGGACACATAGCCTACCATCTGCCGCAGGCGGATGTGGCATTCGTAGGCGACGCTGTCTTCGCCTTGGGCTGTGGCCGCATGTTCGAAGGCGAAGCGCAGCAATTCTGGAACAGTCTTGAGAGGATCAGGGCCTTGCCGAAACAGACGGTGCTTTATTGCGCGCACGAATACACGGCGGCCAACGCCGAATTTGCGCGGCATGCCGATCCGGAAAATGCCGCATTGGCGGAATACGCCGAAGATGTGCGGGCAAAACGTGAAAACGGTGAACCGACCGTGCCCACTGTCCTGAAGCGGGAGTTGGAAGCGAACCCGTTCCTTCGCGCCGATGATCCCGTATTAATGGAACGCTGGGGTGGTGATGCACCGCATCAGACCTTTGCCGCGCTGCGAAAGGCAAAGGACAATTTCTGACATCGCGCCGGATGCCACGGCCACCCAAACAGCGATGAAAGCGGTCCGCGTTACGCACCTATCGGATGATTTGAGCGGCGTCGCTCTCGAAAACATCCCGATCCCCAAGCGAAAGCCGGGCGAAGTGCTCGTACGGATCCGTGCTGCATCGCTAAATTACCCCGACCTGTTGATGACCAGCGGCGGTTATCAATTCAAACCTGATGTTCCCTTCATCAGCGGCCTGGAATTTTCGGGCGAAGTCGTCGAGTCGGACCCGGATAGCGGCTTTGCCATGGGTGACCGCGTGATGGGTGGTCAAAAAACCGGCGCCTTCGCCGAATTTGCAAGCGTTCCGGCATCCGCGCTTTCGGTCATTCCGAAACGGTTCGATTTCGTGCAGGGCGCAGCGATGGGCGCTGCGTACTCCACCGCCTATACCGGGCTGGTCGAGCTATGTGATTTGCGCCCCGGCCAATGGATCATGGTCAACGGGGCGAGCGGCGGCGTCGGGCTGGCGGCGCTCGACCTGGCGAGAGCCATCGGCGCGCGCACGATTGCGGCGACGGGGGTCGAAGGCAAGCTCGACGCTCTGCGCAATACGGCCAATTCGGATGCGGCGATCGTGACACGGGGGCGGTTCCGCGAAAGAGTGCAGGACATCACCGATGGCGCATTGTGCGATGTCGTCTTCGACCCGGTTGGCGGCGATGTTTTCGACGAATCGACGCGCTGCGTCGCGTTTGGTGGTAAGCTTGTCGTCGTCGGATTTACCAGCGGGCGCATCGCGGACATCGCGACAAACATTCCGCTGATCAAGGGATTCTCGATTGTCGGATTAAGGGCTGGCGAATATTCGCGCCGCTTTCCCGAACGCGGTAAAGTTATCACGAACAGCATTTCAGCCTTGGCCGAAGAAGGCCGCATTGCGCCCGCTATCGACCGGGTCCTGCCGATCGAACAATGGCGAGAAGGCTTTGAGGCCATGCAATCGCGCGCCCTGATCGGGAAGGTCGTCTTTGATATGAACCGCGCAGACTGAGCCTGAGACCAGGCCTGATGCGTGGCCGGTCAGCTGCGAAAAGGGAACGTTTTCATCCTCTTTGAATTGTTTCATTACAGGAGGAAAATATGAAATTACAGAAACTTGGTATTCTGGCAGCGGCCAGCGCGGCAGTGTCAGGCTGCATGACTTATGAAGTTGCCGAAAGCGGCGCGATCGTTCCCGATGAACAAGTCGAAGGTTACGCTGAATGGCCTAGCGAGCTGGAAGGCCGAACGGTCATGATCGAAACCGACGACGGCGTCGAAAATCGCATCAATTTCGAACCCGATGGGATCATGAACATTCTCGTCGATCCGTCAGGACCGGTGGTTCAGGGCGTTTACGGCTTTACCTCACCCAATACGTTGTGCGTGAATTTCGTGCCGCGTGGACAGGAATGCTGGCCCTACACGCCCTTGCAAGAAGGGCAGACCATCGAAGTCGTCAGCGATCGCGGACAAGACTTGAAAGTCACGATGATCGAGCGACCCTGATCCAGACCATTAGAATGCAACAAGGCCGGTGCCGCGGATAAAATACGCGGCATCGGCCTTTTCATACGGTGCGTGCGGGCACGCGCAATATCCGAAGGACCGCTGCGCAAGCTGCCTTGTTCTCAGAGCGCGGAAATAATCTCGTCGGCCAGCTTCTGATCGGCCTCTTTATCGTGCCGTTCCGCAATCAGCTTGCGTGAAGCGATAGCAGCCGCGTCGGCCGCACTGGCGCGCACACCTTCCAATGCCTCGCGCTCGGCTGCGGCGATTTTGTCTTCGGCCATGCGCTGACGCCGTTCGACCATCGCAGTGCTGTCGGCTTCGGCCTTTTGAAGGATTGCGTCAGCTTCCCGCTGGGCGCCCTCCATCATGGCTTCGGCATCCTTTTCCGCTCCGGCGATCTTGGCCGCGTACTGGTCGCGCAATTCCTCTGCCTCGGTCCGCAAGGCCTTCGCCTCATCCAGTTGCTGCTTGATTTGCGCGATGCGCGAATCAAGGCCACCGACGATCATGCCCGGCACCTTTTTCCAAAGGAAAACTGCGATCAGGACGAGCATCGCAAGCGACACCCACACGTAATCTTCCACGCCAAAGGCATTGGGCGGCGTATAGGTCGAACCAGTCGCGGCGACGGAAAACAGGATATCAGGCATTGGCGATCGCTTTCTTGACGGCGGATCGGGCGGTTCGCTTGTCGACCTTTGCGCCTGCCAGACGTGCCACGATATCCTGCGTCGCTTCGGCTGCGACGGTTTCGATTTCCGACATCGCATCCTGACGCGCGGCAGCAATGCGGGCCTCTGCCTCGCTCAATTGCTTGTCGAGCCGCTCTTGCGCCTCGTTCATACGTTCTTCGGTACGTTCCGCAGCCTTGGCTTTTGCATCTGCAGTAAGCGCCTGGGCTTCGGCACGATTGGCATTTTCACGCTCGCGCCATTCTTCTTCCTGCTCATCGGCCGCATCACGCGCGCCCTGGGCCGCGGCGAGATCGTCGGAGATTTGCTTGTCGCGCAATTCGACCGTCCCCATCACCTTCGGGACCATGCCCCGACCAACGATGAAAAACGTGATTCCGAAAAACACCAGCAACCAGAAAATCTGGCTGGAATAGGTTTCGGCCAATTGTGCGATCTGAGGCATGGACTACGGTCCGTTTGAAGGCGGGATCAGGAATGCCGGACAGGAAGAGACCGGTGTACACCGGCCCCGTCCCTACCCATTCTGCACTTCGTTCAGGCGACGAAGATAAGAATCATTGCGACGACGAACGCCAGCAGGCCGAGAAGTTCGGCGGCGGCGAAGCCGATGAACAGGCGGCCCTGCTGTCCGTCCGCAGCACCCGGATTGCGCAGCGCGCTTTCGAGGAACGATCCGAACACGTTGCCCACACCGATTGCGGCCATACCGGCACCGATTGCCGCCAGACCTGCGCCGACGAGCTTGGCTGCTTCTGCTTCCATGAAAAATACTCCTTGAATTTCAGTGTTGTTTGATTGGAAAGGGACGAAAAAAATCAGTGAAGGTGTTCGGCATCGTTGATGTAAAGCGCCGTCAGGAGCGCGAAGACATAAGCCTGGATGCCGGCGACCAGGATTTCCAGCGCGCTGATCGCGACCATCAGGGCAAAGCTGGGAATGGCGACGATCAAGCTGGTCCCCGCCCCGCCGTTCAGCCCGTCGATCACGAAGCTCGAAAGGACTTTCAGCAGGACGTGACCCGCCATCATCGCCACGAACAGTCGCAAGGCGAGGCTGAACGGGCGGATGAGGAAGCTGAAGAATTCGATGAGCGCAATCGGCGGAATCATGGGCGCGGGCGTACCGTGCGGCACGAACAGCGTGAAAAACTTGATCCCGTGTTTCCAGAACCCGACGATCAGCACGATCGAGAAACTGATGATGGCCAGAACCCCGGTGATGGTGAAGTGGCTGGTAAAAGTGAAAGGATGGAGCCCGAGAACGCCGATCGGCATCAGGCCGAGCAGGTTTGCGAACAGGATGAACATGAACAGGCTGAAGATATAGGGCACGTATTTGCGCCCTTCTTTGCCCACGTTCGCTTCCATCATGTCGTCGATGAATCCGGTGAAGCTTTCCACCGCCATCTGCCAGCGGCCCGGAACCAGCTCGCGCTTCATCCCGCCCGCGACGAACGCCCATAGCAGGATCGTCGTGATCATCATCCACAATGCGGAATTGGTGAACGCAATGTTGAAACCACCCGCCAGCTCCCACGATTGCGAACCGAACAACGGCTCGATCTGGAACTGCTTCATGGGATCGACTTTGCCTGCTTCGGCTGCCACGATCTGAGGTATCCCTGATGCCTGATTAAAACGCGCCCCGGCAGGCTTACCCTTTCGGGTCGCCGGGGCGGTTACTGCCCGCGCGAATAATATTTCTGAAGGCGACCGCGATCCCTAGGAACAAGCCGACCAACAGACCCCAAGGCAACGTTCCGGCAACGAAATCAATCGCATATCCGATCACGCAGCCACCAAGAATCCCACCGAGAAGGTCCGCCAGCACCCGGTTTCCGCTGCGATAATTCGCATCGGCTCCGGTTGCCTTTGGCCGGTTGCGCGTCTCTTCCCGCTCGCGTGCGGCTTTGAGCCGCGCTTCGAGCGCGTCGATACGCGCATCCTCGGCGATAGGTTCTCGGGCGGGTTTTTCGTCACTCATGCACAATCCATCCCCATCGGATGTAAGATACGCGAGCTCGGAGGTGCCCGCCGAGGGCGACTGCCCACTAGAAGAGGGCCAATCCCAAGTCAACTGTAGCAACGCGCCACTTTTGCACCTTTAACACAATCTTTTCCGCGCATGGAGAACCCTTGCGCACATGCACTGCGGTGGGCATTGCATCGGCATACATGCAACATGGGGCGAAACAGCGCTTGCCGCACCGCGAAAATACATTCGAATTCGGCGATCGGGACGATGGGCCGACAGGTCCGGACACCGCGGGGCACGCACCTTCGCAAAGCGCCGGAAAGGCCGCCGGAGTAGGCCATCGTTCTCGCCTGCGAGAAAGGCTGCTGAAGGGCGGCGCGGAAGCTCTCGCCGATTACGAAGTGCTTGAATACCTGCTGTTTGCAGCAGTGCGGCAAGGCGATACAAAGCCTGCGGCCAAGGCTTTGCTGGAGCGGTTCGGATCGCTGGCAGGCGTCCTCAACGCCGATCCACGCGCCATGCAGCAAGTCAAAGGCGTAGGCGAAACAAGCGCCGCAGCCCTTAAAAGTGTCGCGATCGCAGCCCGGCGCATGGCCCGCAGCGAGGTCGCGCAAAAACCCGTTCTGGGCAGTTGGCAGGCGCTACTGGATTACCTGGCGATCGACATGGCGCATCTCACCGTGGAACGGGTCCGGGTATTATACCTGGATACGAAGAATCGCCTCATCGACGATCATCACGCGGCCGAAGGATCGATCGACGAGGCCGCAATCCATCCGCGCGAGGTCATCCGGCGGGCCATGGACCTGGGGGCCAGCGCGCTCATCCTCGTTCACAACCATCCCAGCGGCAATCCGGAACCGAGCCGCGCCGACATCAAGATCACGCAGCGAATCGCCGAGGCCGGTCGCCTGCTCGGCGTGGCGCTGCACGATCACGTGATCATCGGGCGCGAAGGCAATGTCAGCCTGCGGGCCAAGGGGCTGATCTGAGGGCCGCAAGCGATCTTGCCTGTCGCCGGCGTGGAGAAGCCCAGCCGTTCATCCGCCCTCCCCCTTGCCAATCCGGCTCCGTGGCCATAGCCGCACGCTGCACTCGACCGCGTACTCTCAATTGAAAGCAAACCGCCAATGGTCCCGCGTTATGCCCGTCCCGAAATGTCTGCCCTGTGGGAGCCGGAGGCGAAATTTCGCATCTGGTTCGAGATCGAGGCGCACGCCACGACCAAGCTGGGCGAACTGGGTGTCGTCCCGGAAAGTGCCGGAGAGGCATTGTGGAATTGGTGGGCGAAAGGCCCGGAAATCGACGTCGAGGCGATCGACGCGATCGAAGCCGTGACGAAGCATGACGTCATCGCATTCCTGACATGGGTTGCAGAGCAAGTCGGCGACGAGGCCCGCTTCATGCATCAGGGGATGACAAGTTCCGATGTTCTCGACACGACCTTGAGCGTTCAGTTGGCGCGAGCGTCGGACATTCTTCTGGCCGATCTCGACGCATTGCTGTCGGCGCTTGAAAAGCGGGCCAACGAACACCGCTATACGCCCACTATCGGGCGCAGCCACGGTATCCACGCAGAGCCAGTCACCTTCGGCCTGAAACTCGCACAGGCCTATGCCGAATTCGACCGGTGCCGCGCGCGGCTCGTCGCGGCGCGCGCCGAAATCGCCACCTGCGCGGTTTCCGGCGCGGTCGGCACATTTGCCAATATCGATCCGTCGGTCGAGGAATATGTAGCGGAAAAGCTGGGTCTCGAACCCGAACCGATCAGCACGCAGGTCATACCGCGCGACCGTCACGCCATGTATTTCGCGACGCTGGCCGTGATTGCGGGGTCGATAGAGCGTCTGGCGGTGGAGGTCCGGCATCTCCAGCGGACCGAAGTGCTCGAGGCGGAGGAATATTTCTCCCCCGGTCAGAAGGGATCGTCCGCCATGCCTCATAAACGCAATCCGGTGCTGACCGAAAACCTGACCGGACAGGCGCGCATGATCCGCGCCTATGCCCTGCCCGCGCTGGAAAACGTCGCCTTGTGGCACGAACGCGACATTTCCCATTCGTCTGTCGAACGCTTTATCGGTCCGGATGCCACCATAACTCTCGACTTCGCACTGGCGCGGCTGACGGGCGTGGTCGAAAAACTGCTGGTCTATCCCGACCGGATGCAAGGCAATCTCGATGCGATGGGCGGTCTGGTTCATTCGCAACGCGTGCTGCTGGCCCTGACGCAAGCGGGGGTCAGCCGCGAGGAAGCGTATGCCATCGTCCAGCGTAACGCGATGAAGGTGTGGGAATCGAACGGCGCGTTGTCGTTGCTCGACCTGCTAAAGGCCGACAAGGACGTGAAAGCCGTTCTTTCCGACGACGAACTCGAAGAGAAATTCGATCTCGACTATCATTTCAAGCATGTGGACACGGTTTTCGACCGCGTCTTCGGCGGCGGCACAACGAACTGATTGAAGCGCGCCGGGCCGGTCCATTGGACTTGGCCGCGTAATGGCTTAGGTTGGCCAGCGCACCCGGATCAGGCCCGGTTGGGAAAGGATTGAGCCTTGCAGGTTTTACGCACGATTGTCTGGGTCCTTATCCTGTTCGGGATACTCGTGTTTTCCTTTTTCAACTGGGATGCGGTCGAGGTCACCTTGTGGGACAATCTGGTGCTTGAAACCAAAGTGCCCGTGCTGGTGATTGTCGCGTTTCTACTGGGACTGGTCCCGATGTGGCTGTATCATCGCAGTGTGAAGTGGAGCCTTGGCCGCCGTATCCGCAGCCTGGAAAGCTCGATCAAATCGACGGCGCTTTCGCAGCGACAGGCGGGGGACGCTTCGCCGGATGGAACGGGGGCGAGCACACCTGCGGACGCCGCCACGACGCCCGCCGATGCGGCCAAGACCGATACCGTCCCCGCAGACCGCATCGGCCAGCCGGGTCGATCCCTGTGACCAATCCTGTTTTCCTTGCACTCGACCTGCCGCAAATCGAGCCGGCAAAGGCGCTGGTGGAAAAGGTGAAGGCGCATATTGGCGGGATCAAGCTCGGCCTTGAATTCTATTGCTCGCACGGGCCGCACGGCGTCCATGAAATCGCCCGTCTGGGCTTGCCGATTTTCCTCGATCTGAAATTTCACGACATTCCCAATACGGTGGCGGGCGCGATGCAGGCGATCCACGTCTACGAACCCGCCATCGTTACCGTCCATGCCAGCGGCGGGCGGGCAATGATGGAAGATGCCAAGGCTGCAGCCGCCGACGGATGCAAGGTCGTCGCTGTCACCACGCTGACCAGCCTTGACCAAACGGACCTGCGCCGCACGGGCATCGGTGGGACACCGCACGAACACGTCATGCGGTTGGCCGACCTGGCCCATTCTGCCGGACTGGACGGCATCGTCTGTTCGGGTGAAGAGGTCGCAGACGTGCGTAAGCAATGGCGGGACGGCTTCTTCGTCGTTCCGGGCCTGCGCCCGGCTGGTAATGCTCTGTCCGATCAGAAACGGGTCGTCACGCCCAGGAAAGCGCGCGACGACGGGGCGAGCGTGCTGGTCATCGGACGCCCGATCAGCCGCGCGGCCGATCCCGAAGCCGCGGCTCGCGCGATCGAGGCAACGCTGTAGCCGAACCTTTCGGTGTGATACGACATCAACCATGCTCATCAAGATTTGCGGCCTTTCCTCCAGCGAAGCGATCCGGGCGTCGGTGAACGCCGGGGCGACGCATGTCGGCCTCGTCCATTTCCAGCCCAGCCCGAGGCATCTCGAACTCGAAGACGCAGCCCGCCTGCGCCGCGAAGTGCCCGACGGGGTTAAAGCGGTGTTGCTGCTGGTGGCTGACGACATCACCAATACCGGCCGTGCCATCGAAATGGTCCGGCCCGATATCGTCCAGTTTCATGGCAAGCAGACGCCCGAATGGATTTCTCTGGTACGGGAGCAGGCGGAGGTGGAATGCTGGCGCGCCGTCGGGGTCAGAGATCGGGAAACACTCGAAAAATCGGCCCGGTTCGAAGGTGCGGTCGACCGGCTGTTGTTCGATGCCCCTCCCCCCGATAAACAGGGTGCTCTGCCCGGCGGAAACGGCTCCGCATTCGACTGGAGCCTGCTGGCACAACACGATCACCGCGTGCCGTGGGGCCTGGCCGGGGGATTGACGCCCGACAATGTCGCCGCCGCGATCCGTGCCACCAACGCGCCGATGGTCGATGCCTCCTCCGGCGTGGAATCCGCGCCGGGGGTGAAGGACGTGGACAGGATCGCCGCATTCTGCGAGGCGGCGCGCGAAAGTCGAGAAACACGATGAACGAAACCACACCCAATTCCTTCCGCAACGCACCGGACGATCGCGGCCATTTCGGCGATTATGGTGGACGCTATGTCGCCGAAACGCTGATGCCGCTCGTCCTTGATCTGGAGCGTGAATATCGCGCCGCACAGGCCGATCCCGCCTTTGCCGCCGAATTCGACGACCTGCTGGAACATTATGTCGGTCGCCCCTCCCCGCTTTATTTCGCAGAACGCCTGACCGAAGCGGTCGGCGGCGCGCAGATCTGGTTCAAACGCGACGAGCTAAACCACACCGGCGCGCACAAGATCAACAATTGCATCGGCCAGATCCTGCTGGCGAAACGCATGGGGAAAACCCGCATCATCGCGGAAACCGGCGCGGGCCAGCATGGCGTGGCAACGGCGACGGTCTGTGCGCGCTTCGGCCTGCCTTGCGTCATCTACATGGGCGCGGAGGATGTGCGCCGCCAATCGCCCAATGTTTTCCGTATGAAGCTGCTCGGCGCCGAAGTCGTCCCCGTCACCAGCGGGCGCGGGACGTTGAAGGACGCGATGAACGAAGGGCTGCGTGACTGGGTCGCGAATGTGGAGGACACGTTCTACATCATCGGCACCGCCGCCGGACCGCATCCCTATCCGGAAATGGTCCGCAATTTTCAAAGCGTTATCGGCACCGAAGCGCGCGCGCAGATGCTTGGGCGGACCGGACGGCTTCCCGATCTGCTGGTTGCGTGCATCGGCGGCGGGTCGAACGCGCTGGGCCTGTTTCACCCCTTCCTCGACGATCCGGACGTGAAGATGCTCGGTGT
>JGI12210J13797_10595981_pt1 | contig 10404 bp, 11 predicted proteins | sample ElkSlonscriptome_3_FD_13797 | JGI IMG/M metagenome (IMG submission 13797) | reverse complement strand
TTAAGCCTTCTTTGCCAAAAAGCCATTGTCACACAAACTGCCAAATTTTGCTATTGTAAAAGTGAAAAACTACGTAAGTTTGGTCAACGAGTTGGTTATCAGCACCTTGAGTGTAATAGTTGCGATAAGACTATTAAAATTATATTTGGCTAATAGAAGTCGCCGTCCCTTACACGAGATTTCTCGCCATCAATTTAGCCTGCTCCAATACTGTTTCGGTTGTCTGCTTTTCTAAGTCCGGCGGGTAACCGTTTTTTCTGAGGATGCGCTTGACGGTGGTGCCCTTATGCTATCGTTGTTCCAAATAAGCCGTTTTAATAGTAAATAGGCTACTAACGGCTGGAAAATTAAAGTATTGTTTCCCGGAATAAAGTTTATAAGTGTATATAACTGATAATCAGGAACTTAATATTTAAAAAATAGCCCCGGAAGGAATCGAACCTACATCTAAGCTTTAGGAAAGCCCTATTCTATCCATTGAACTACGGGGCCAGTAAAATAGCGGCAAAGTTCTGCTCACTCAGCTATTAATAGGGTAGCCGATGAGTAATTCAGTGCGCCAAAGGTAGTAAAATCAGTTACGACGATCAATCACTTCTTTGCGGAGTATTTAACTAATACTCTTTGGTGTATGTTAACAATTTTCAGACGGCTTACCCGTCTACCACTTCGGAGGAAAATTTATGGCTAAAAAAAATCAATCTAATTATTCGTCTCAATCCGAGAAGCTTTCGTTTAAAGAACGCTTCCGGGCACTGCGTACCATTCCACCTTTTTTTCGCCTGATTTGGCAAACCAGCCCTGCTCTGTTTACTGCCAACGTAGTTTTACGAATTGTTCGGGCAGCGGTACCCGTAACGGTTCTTTATATCGGTAAACTAATTATCGACGAAGTGGTGCGGCTCACGCAAACAGCGGGTGAACCAGATTTAACGTACTTGCTTACCCTTATCGGAATTGAGTTTGCTATCGCTATTGTGTCAGATGCAATCAATCGCTCTACCGTTTTATTGGATAGCCTGTTGGGCGACAAATTTGCCAATGAAACTTCAGTACGACTCATGCAGCATGCTGGGACGCTAGATTTACAGCAGTTTGAAGATGCTGATTTCTACGACAAAATGGAGCGCGCTCGTCGGCAGACCAACCGACGTACTAGCCTCATGTCGCAGGTGCTGGGGCAGTTCCAAAGTTTAATTACAATTGCCTTTCTGGCGGTAGGTCTCATTGCATTGAGTCCCTGGCTAATTGCTTTAATAGCAGTGGCAGTAATACCGGCTTTCTTGGGAGAAACGCATTTTAATGAACGAAGCTACTCGCTGAACCGCCAGTGGACTCCCGAGCGACGCGAACTGGACTACTATCGGTTTATTGGTGCGAGTGATGAAACGGCTAAAGAGGTAAAGATATTTGGCTTGTCTGATTATCTGGTCAGTCAATTTGCTGCATTGGCGGACAAATATTACCAAGCCAACCGGAAAATTGCCATTTCGCGAGCTCGTTGGGGAAGTGCATTAGCGGCTATCGGCAGTGCCGGATACTACGGGGCCTACGTACTCATTGTGTTGCAAACGGTAAATGGTCAACTCAGTATTGGTGATCTAACCTTTCTGGCGGGTTCTTTTGCCCGCTTACGTAGTCAACTGGAGTCGGTGCTAAACCAGTTTTCTAGTATGGCTGAAGGGGCGTTGTACTTACAGGACTTCTTTGATTTTTTCGAAATGAAACCATTGTCTCAGCAGCAGTTGAATGGTAAAGGTCAAACTCTATTGGACTTTCCTCAGCCAATTCGGCAGGGCTTTGTGTTTGAGAATGTAGGGTTTAAGTACCCCAATACTGAAATATGGGCGGTGAAGGGATTAAACTTTACGCTACAGGCCGGAGAGAAACTAGCGCTGGTAGGAGAGAACGGAGCGGGCAAGACGACATTAATTAAACTTATCTCTCGACTCTACGATCCCAGTGAAGGCCGTATCTTACTGGATGGTAGGGATTTACGAGATTACGATTCAGAACAACTGCGCGCTGGAATTGGAGTGATTTTTCAAGATTTTGTCCGTTACCAGATGACGGCTGCTACCAATATTGCAGTAGGTAGTATCAGTGAACGCCAGAATTTAGCCAGAATTGATACTGCCGCCGATCGGGGCATGGCTAATCAGGTAATTAAGAAATTGCCGCAGGGCTACGACCAGATGATTGGCCGTCGTTTTGCTGAAGGGGTAAACCTGTCGGGAGGCGAGTGGCAGAAGATTGCGATTAGTCGCGCTTACATGCGCGACGCTCAGGTACTTATTCTAGATGAACCTACCGCCGCCCTAGATGCCCGAGCCGAATACGAAGTGTTTAAACGGTTCTCAGACTTGACTGCCGGAAAAACAGCTGTGTTGATCTCCCACCGCTTCTCTACTGTCCGGATGGCCAACCGAATTTTGGTGCTGGAAGGGGGGCAGTTACGCGAGATTGGTACGCATGAGGAGTTATTAGCCCAAGATGGCAAGTACGCCGAACTATTCAGTTTGCAGGCGCAAGGATATTTATAGATCGTTTGTTCCTTCCGTTGGTTATATTTAGATTTGTGCTATTAATGGTCCATTAGCTCAACTGGATAGAGCAACTGCCTTTAAGTTATAGGAGCCTTCTTAGGGAAACAGAAACCTAAGAAGTGGATGGTACTGTATCGGTGAAACCTGGCAAGCGAACAGAATCGTTAGATGATGTCGCCCAATGGCAATACCGAGGAAACCTTTGTATTACCCATGCGTTGGTTTGTTTGATGAAAGCACACCATACTAAATCGCTAGGTGACTTAGGAGTTTTGAAGGTTCAATGTAACCTATTTGAACAAGGATATATCCCTTGCATCCCGCTAACGGAGCACGCACCTTATGATTTGGTAGCGTGCGACGAGAGCGGATGTAAGAGAATACAAGTTAAGACCAGAAGTCTGTCGACCACCGGAACAATCTCGGTAAGGTTTCAGTCTTCTTGGGCTGGCAAGAATGGCACCCATATGGTAGATTGGAAAAAGGATAGCCTCGATCTGGTAGCTGTCTACTGTCCTGAAACCGATGCGTGTTATTACTTTGATCATACCCGGTTCGGAAGAACGGTTACCTTGAGGGTAAAGACTTCTAAAAATAATCAAGCTAAGAAAATACATTTAGCAAATGATTATTTGAGGGTTCCGTAGAGGCCATACGTACCACGCCTGAAACGGCGAAGATATGGTCCAGACCACAAACAGCAACTACGCTGGCTGCGAAAGCAGTAGTTGGTACGCTAAGCAGTAGGTTTCAGGTTCGAGTCCTGAATGGATCACTTTTCAATGGAATTATTAGGAAAAAGCACTTACGGAACTATATCCATAAGTGCTTTTTCTTTGTCTATCTAAAAGCAAAACTTTCAACAGATAGATAGCAAGAGATTCTAAACTTCATCAAGGTAAGCCGAAATAGTCAACTCCAAGCTTCTCGATAAAAACGAATCCAGTTGAGGGAACAGATATTGGCAATGTCTTCTTCGGAATATCCTCGCGAGGTAAGTATATCGGGTATCTTTTGCAGGTCAGCAATAGTATCAACATCCTGGGGTGATTGTTCCGTGCCGAAGGCTCCATCCAGATCGGAGCCGATACCAACGTGGTGAGAGTTACCCGCTAATTGACAAATGTGGTCAATATGGTTAACTACGGTTTCCAGACTAATATTCTCACCTTTCGGAGTAGACGTTCCCCGAACCCAAGTGGGAGTCAACATCCAGGCATCTAATGCTACTCCAATGACTGCTCCTCGTTCAATCAGTGCCCGGAGCTGTTCGTCGGAAAATTGCCGATGATGGGGCACTAATGCTCGGCAATTGTTATGACTGGCACAGACTGCTCCTTGAAAGTGATCCAGTGCTTCCCAAAAGCTTTTATCGCACAAATGAGTAGTGTCCAGAATTATGTCGAGGCGATCCATTTCTTGCAGTAAGTCACGACCCTTCTGACCGATACCGCCGCTGGCGTCAGTGCCCTGAGCGTAGGTGCCGGGGCCGTAGTGGGCGGGGCCAATCGCCCGAAGGCCACTGGCGTAAGCCTGCTCCAGATGCCGAAAACTGACAATAGAATCTGCTCCCTCTAAACTGCGAATCATTCCAATAGGAGTTGTCTGAGGATTTTCTTCCCAGCTTATCAAATGAGCATCTAAAGATTCCTTATCGGCGATGGTAGTGATCTGCCCATCTTCTTCCATTGCTTGATACCAAGCTAACTGCGCCTGCGTCTGCGCCCAAGCCTGTTCCGGAGAATTCCAGCTGGCACCGGGCATCACGTTGTTCTTTTTAGCGTAGCGAGCAATCTGAGTTCCGACTACTACCCCAACATTTCCTTCGCGCAGACTAGGAAAGGTCACCGTGCCATGAGCACGATCAGGCTTGTCAGTCATGCCTTGTTCGCCACTGCGGATTTCGGATACTGTCCAACGCAGATCGCGGTTCCACTCCATGGCGTTCATAGACAGATCCAGATGGGCATCGAAGATAAGTGGGAGAGAGGATTCGGCCTTCATTATTGGTAAATTCGGTGGCGGGCGGCAATCTCCCAGAAGCTACTGAGGCGGTGATCAGTCACAATACCTGCCTGTTGGTGCAAGGCTACCGTAGGGCAAATGTGCCAGGGCCAGCCGTATAAAACATCCCCAATACTCCACTGCTCAGCTTGGGCTGTTCTAATTACCATATGCTCTTCGCTATGAGTAGTAATCTTAGCATCCTCTATCTGGGGAAAATATATTGGCGATCCTTTCGTCTCGGAAGCTACCGCCTTATGACCTAAGTCTAAGCAAAGCAAACCTTGGCTAGGTCTACTAATCACCCGAGTGAAGAGGCAAGCCGCAATCTCGAACGGAAGATCCGTAAATTGGGAGTAACCGTAGTCCCACAGCAGCGTAGTGCCCGGCGACAAATGCCGCTCAGGAAAGCGAGCGTGAATGGGAAAGGTAATGCTACCTCCACAAACGATTTCCGCTGACTGCGTTTGGGTTTGTTCTAGTAAAGTATCTAATCCAGTCATTCCTGCCTGCGCCGCCTTGGCTCGTTCTTCTACATCACTTTGGCGTAAATGCCCATCGTAGGTATGCCAGCCCTGAAACGAGAGGTCGCTTTGTTGAACCCGCTGAAAAAGCTCGGCAGCAGCTTCTATGCCAATGCCTGTCCGATGCATTCCTACATCCAGATCAATAAAAACCGAAATAGAAACTTCATGCTTACTCCACTGTGCTACATGTTCTGGGTGGTCGATCAATACGGCGAACTCAATATGAGGATACTGGTTGATAAGCGCAATCAATCGGTCTTGTGTGGGACCTACCAGAGGATAGGCTAGCAAGATTTCGGCAGCACCGCTTTCTGCTAGCAGTTGAGCTTCGGCTAGGGTGGCACACTTAAATTTACGAATGCCTTTGGCGATCTGCATCTCAATAATATCGCGGCATTTGTAGGTTTTGGAATGAGGACGTAGCCGCTCCGCCGACCCAGCAATGTTGATCATTCGATCAATATTCGCATCGATGCGGTCGGGGTAAAATAGCAGAGCTGGAGATAGTAAATCATCCGCATTAGATATATCGTACCACTGGTTCATAGGCTTAGTACAATTCAAAAATAGCTTCTACTTCTACGGCAATATTCCCGGGTAAGATTATACCCACCGCACTGCGAGCACCCTTGCCAAGGTCATCACCTAGTATTTCTACCATCAGATCGCTAAAGCCGTTTATTACTTGGGGGTGCTCATAAAAATCAGGTTGGCTGTTGACCATTCCTAGGGTTTTGACCAGTCGCTTGATAGTGCTGAGCTCACCTAATTGATTTTTGATGGTAGATAGCATGGTTAGTCCTACCTGTCGAGCCGCTTGATACCCTTCCTCTGTATTCAACTCCGATCCTAACTTTCCCTTAATCAGTGACTGATCGCTTCTCACTGGTCCTTGCCCGGAAACGTACAGCATTTTATCGACGATAATTACTGGTTTGTAGACTCCCCCGGCGGGAGGCGCGGGAGGAAGCGGTAATCCTAGCTCTTTAATTCGTTCTTCTACGTTAATCATAGTTTAACCTGGATTAAATAATTTGATCGAGAATAAGAACCCCGATAAGTCCTACGATAGATACAGTGGTTTCCATCACCGTCCAGGACATCAGGGTTTCTTTAATACTTACATTAAAATATTCTTTGAACAGCCAAAATCCACCGTCGTTGATGTGTGAGAAAGTGATGCTCCCAGCCCCGGTAGCCAGCACTAGTAGTTCGGGCGATACTCCCTTAGCCCCGACCATCGGCAGCATAATGCTAGCTGCGGTCAAGGCCGAAACCGTAGCGGAGCCTACACTTACTCGAATCAGAGCGGCGATAATCCAGGCAAGAAGAAGTGGAGACATACCTAGCCCCCCCAGTACTTCGCCAATTTGCTCGCTCACTTCGGTGGCTACCATAATGGCTTTAAATGCGCCCGCTCCGGCAATGATTAATAATACCACCGCAATACTAGAAACAGCGGACGCTAAGGTTTTCGTCACAGCACCTATGTCTCGCCCCGTTCGAACTCCTAAGAAATAAATAGCTGCAAGCACTGATAGTAGCATGGCAATAGCTGGATTACCCAAAGCCGTGATGACTGGGTGAGGAGCAAAAGTGCTGACTAACGAGGCACCGCCGATTAGAATTACGGGAAGCAGAGCCACTAGTAGGCAAATAGTTAGTGAAGGAACCGGGTAGCGATCATCGGTTTCTACTACGTACTCCTTGAGTAACTTAGGTTGAATGCGTTGCATTGTCTTTCGTAGCAGAAATTTGGCGGCTAATATAGCCGGAATCCCGGTGATAATTCCGTAGATCAATGTGAGGCCAAGGTCGGCACCGTACATCTCAGCAATAGCGGTAGGGGCCGGATGGGGGGGAAGGAAACCGTGGGTTACCGAGAGAGAGGCCAGCATCGGTAACCCGACATACAACAGCGGTAGTTTAGTGTTAGCTGCAATGGCAATAACCAAGGGTACCAGAATAACAAAGCCTACCGTGTAAAACATAGGGATACCCACAATGAATCCGGTTACGATAAGTGCTAGTTGAATGTTTTTAAGACCAAACGCGGTTACTAGCTTATTCGTAATTTTATTGGCGGCTCCGCTTTCGGCCACCAGTTTGCCCAGCATAGCACCGAAGCCTAAAATGATAACCAACGAACCTAGCGTATCGCCAATGCCGTGCTGAATAGCATCTACTGCTTCCGCTACCGTCAGACCTCCTGTTATTCCTACAAAGAGGCATACTAGTACGAAGGCAATAAAGGTATCCAGCTTAACTACTGTTACCAGAAGAATAAGCATGATAATGCCCAGAACGATAGGAAGAAAAACCATTAGCTAGGTAGTGTGCCGTTAGAAGTCCGCTAAAGTAGCAAAATGGAATGGGCACGGCAAATAGAAAATATTAAGCTGATTGGCAAAGGTGGCTATTTGAGGCGAGGTGAAAGTGTGTTATTGGTAAAATTAAGAATGGAACATTATCAGTTCTACAGTAATCACTTAACTTATAATGTTAGTAATCTGAGTTAGCTGATAATAGTCAGTGCTGCTATTTCGCACTCGTCTAGCTGTTTCACGTAGCGAGGTTTTATACTCAGCTTTGCTTTTTGTCTAGACTCTAAACTGCCTTCTAGGAGTGTTTTTAATACCTCTGGGTGAATGTAGTATTTGCGACATACGCTGATAGTGTTACCAAGTTCCTTTGCCACCAATTTAATAAGAGTAGTTTCTAGTTTAAGGCGAGGGTTTTCTATTTGTAGTGCTTTAGCTTCTTCCCGCTTTTCAATTGCAGTAACGGTACCGTGCCAAGTACGAAAATCTTTGCACGTAAATTGCTCGCCCGCAATATTCTGTAAATATTCGTTTACTTCTTGAGAGCGGATATGATGATATTTGCCATCTTGACCCTGATACTTAAAGATTTCGTAACCCGGCAGTTCCGAGCATCGCTTAATCAGCCGAACTAGTTGGTTCTGCTTGATACTTATTTTACGGTACTTACCACTCTTCGCCCGGTATTCAAGGCGAGCGTTGCCTTTCTCAAATTCAAGATGCTTTCTTCGCAAAGTGGTAAGCCCAAATGTCTTGTTCTCTCGCTTGTACTGCTCATTTCCAATTCGTATCCCGTATTCGTCAAGCACCTGAAGAATAAGTGCCAACACCTTTCGCTTGGGCCATCCTTTTTCTTTTAAATCTCGCTCTACTTTTAGCCGAATAATAGGCAACTTCATGCCGAACAACTTCAGTCTATCAAATTTAGCTTTATTACGATATTCCGTCCAGGAAGGATGATAGCAATATTGTTTTCTTCCCTTTGCATCGTAGCCGGTGGCAAGCAAATGACCATTAGGGTCTTTGGATATCCAAACATTATCCCAGTCAGGCGGGATTCCCAATGATCGTATCCAACTTAACGTTTTTTTTTCGCGCAGTTTGGCTCGCTCATCGAAGTACGAGTGACCCCGCCCCCATTTCTTGCGTAAATAGCCCGGTTGAGAGTCATCTTGGTAAATTAAGTCTCGCGGGAGTCCGCTCATTAAAGGAAATCCCATAATGAAAGAACTTAAGCTTTATCTACTTCACTCTCTAGCTTGAGAACTTGAGAGCCATCTTCCTGCTCAATGAGCAGTGCCTTATTTCCTGATTCGCCTTTGCGGGTAATTTCACTGCCATCAATAGTTTTGGTGACTTCTTCGGTAAAAGACTCAGTTACCTTCCCCTGCGCTTCTCCATTACCCCATTTCCACTTAACTTTAGATCCTTTCTGTATCATTTGTCTTAAAGAATTAGCTTAAAAAAATATAAATTAATGACGATAGATCGCCTCATTCAAAAAGTTACTACTACTAAACTGAAACGTAGTAGTGTATGTTGATTTATTCCTTAAAATAGAAAAAGCACGTTACATTGTTGCAACGTGCTCTTGATTGAAAATCCTATGACTTACGAACATCCCAAGTAATGTTTCGTCTGATCAGCAGTTTGACTAAACTGGAAGTTACTCCAACTATTACGGTCCAAGCCAGTGCTTGCTGAATTGAAACATCACGATCAGCTGGATTCTTAGGCGGTTCTTCACGCATGGCTTGGCGCCACCCGAATTCAATAATCCGCTTAACTAGGACGGCACTAATCATAGTTGCCCCTCCAATAACCCAGTTGTTTAGTTGTTCCTCATCGTCAAAATTTTCTCTAATTCTTCCTAATAAACTCATATCTGGTTGGTTAAATACTGCTAGGTAATACGCGGTAGCGAGCTTTCACAAACATAAATACACCGTAGCAAGCTAGACCTATTGCAATGATACCTAAGAGGATAGTTCCCCAAGTACTGCTAGACTGAATAAAGTCAAATGCTTGTTGAGTTCCTCCTGCTTCGTTCGGGTTAGCCTCAATAGCTGCTCGTAGAAAAAAGTAACCAATAATTGAAATCACAATTCCGCGAGCGATATACCCAACAAAACCTGCTTTACGCAGAATATCTTTTACTCTATAATCTAATTCACTGTCGTTAATCTTCTTAGCATACTTACCACTTACCGACCTATATATTTGATAAGCTGCTTTACCAAAAAATACAACTGCTACAATTCCAACCAATATCTGGCCAAAAGGTTGCCCTAAAAGCACATCAACTATCGTTTCTTTCTGACTTCCTCCACCACTACCTGAACTTCCACTAGTCAATAGCATACGTATTGCTTCGTAGGCAAATACACCATAAAGCACTCCACTAGCCGCATACCCAATCCGACTAGCTATTCCTCCTTTATCGTCTCCTTTATCTTCTGGGTCTCGAAAAGCTTGAATAAATCGCCAGATTACGTAACATATAAGTCCGGCAGCGAGTATTCCTAATAATATTTTCCCAAAGGGTTGCTGGTAGATAAATTCCAAAGCGGAGCTTTTTCCTGCTTTTTCCCCACCAGAGCCAAAAGCATACATAGCAGTCAGTACCCCTAAAATTACATAGACAACTCCTTTAGCGAACATCCCTACCCGGGCTATTTTCCTAACGGATTCATCTTTAGATTGATCTAATGTTACATTCATAGTATCGAGAGTTAAAAGTAAACCCTAGGAGTTAGCCTAGGGATATAATTATTTTAAAGTAAAAAATGCGTGAATCACGCCGGGTACCCATCCGACAAGGGTAAGCAGTACATTGAGCCAGAATGATCCAGAAAGACCCTTTTGTAGCCCAACGGCTAATGGTGGTAATATGATAGCTAGAATTATCGTTAAAAGTGACATATCAAAATGTATGTTAAGTTCAAAAAAATATTTCATCGATACTTAATGAAATACCCTGCCAAAACCCAGAACTTAACTGTTTTC
>JGI12210J13797_10443367_pt1 | contig 10404 bp, 4 predicted proteins | sample ElkSlonscriptome_3_FD_13797 | JGI IMG/M metagenome (IMG submission 13797) | reverse complement strand
GCGCCAGCGATGGCGGCCGGAGTGCTTACGTTCGGTTCGTTCCATTTCCTCCTCAAACCCTAGAAAAGTTTGCCTTCATAGAGAGAACGCACAATTTGACGCCATGCTCGTAAGACGATTCCTCTTATTGTTCGGATCAGTAGCTCTTCTCGCCGTTGCCGATGCCGACGCGAAAGGGCTCAAAACGATCGTTTTTTTCAATAATTCAGGTGCTTCCGTCGAGGCCCGCGTTGTCGAGGACGGAGAGATCAGTGATGAAGTCGCTGGAGTCATCGAGCCCTTGCAGCGAATCCGTAAGTTTTCTGAGCCGGGCACCGGTTGGGTGGTCGTGAATTCGTCGGGCAAAGTCCTCGTCCGCTACCGAATGAATGAAGCACCGGAGCAAGTCGTCTTTGTCCTCCCTCCCCGCGATGTGGATCGGGAACTCAACCAAAAGATGGAGAACGCCCGCCTGAAGGAAGTCAGCGACCGTCTGCAGGCCCAGAGGGAGGCTTTCAAAGAGAAACAAGCCACCCCAGAGAACAGAGCCGAAGACTCCTCTTTCATCACTGGTGCTTTCGGATCGGAGAACGGCTATTTTTTCCAGGAAGGCGATCACAATGGAGATACTCCGGCGCGGTGGACACTTCGGAACTCCAGCCGCCTCGATAGCATCGAGCGCGAGTTTGAAGAGGTCGGCCGGGGTCCAAACGGGGTCGAGTTGAAAGACAACGCCACCGGAATGTTTTTCTTGCTGGGGCGCGACGGTGAAGGGATGAAGTTCCGCAACGCCCAAGGGAGAGCGTGGAACACCGTCTTCGAAGGAGGCGAGTGGATGGACCGCAAAGAACTGATGGCAAAAGTGTGGGCGGCCGATCAAGGCAGAGTCAGCGAACGAGCCGATACGTCCACTCCCTCGCCAGTAGCACGGGACCAAGAGATAGCAGCGGCCGATACTTTTGGATTCATCTCGGGTGCATTCGAAGTGAACAACGGCACCTTTTTCCAAGAAATCGCCGCCAAAGGGAACACACCCGCTCGGTGGACTGTCCGCCGATCTGACGAGCTTGATCGCATCGACTTCGAGTTCGAAGAGGTCAGCCGCGACGCCGACGGAGTGGTGCTAAAAGAAAAGAAGAGCGGAACGTTATTTCTCCTCGGGCACGATGGTGAGCAGGTCAAAATCCGCAGCGACGCGGAGCAACCCTGGAACCCGCTCGACGGCAACGGCAGATGGACGGATCGAGGGAGGGTGTCAGCCGAACTTGCTGCTACTGAAGATGCCCGGGCCCAAGAGCAGGCAGCAGAACTAGCCCGGAAGGCGGAGGAGGAGAAAAAAGCGAGCCAACCCGTCCCCTTCATGGTCACCAAGGCTTTTGAAAGTGGGAATGGTCTTTTTGTCAATGTCCGCCCCAGACGATGGGAATTCTGGCCCGAAGGGGAATACGACACGAAATTGGAGTTTGTCGAAGAGTCTCGCGACGGGAACGGAATCACCCTCAAGGGTTCAGGTGAGGCCGCTGATATCCGGCTCAAGGAGGATCACTACGAATGGAAACGCGGGGGGGTCTTTGTCGTGCCCGAAGACAATGTCGTTGCCGGCGGATGGATTTTCGACGACGTGAGGGACCTTCTCTCCGACCGCGAGGAAGCAATCGAAGCGCAAAGATTGGCGGCGGCCGAAGAGGCAAAGAAATGGCGGGGAGGCGATCCGGAGCTCATTCAAAAACTGCGGGAACGGAGAGATTTCCGAGAATGGCTCGCCACGGACCAGCGAGGGGTGGAGCGAAACAAGCGCCCCATCGAGCTCTCCGACAAGGACTCCTTCAACGCGATCGATTATATGCAGTTTGGCTTTCACCTCCTGTATATGAATCCAAGACGACCCTCTAGAAATGGTCTCGACGGCTCTTACAAACTCATCGATCTGGATATTGATTTTCAGCCTTACTACAAAAATACAAGTATCACCAAAACACTTCCGTTGAGCCTGAGTGCGAGGCGCCGCGGAAGTCTCAAGAAGGTCGAGAACTCGCAAGTCTTCTTCAGCGGTCAGTCCCGGTCTGTCGGTGAATCGACCAATGTCAGCATCGGTATCGAAGCGGGAGGAGGGAAAAAGAAGGGATCCGCAGAGGCAGGCTACGGAAATACAAAGGAGCGGATGAACTCGAGCGAGATGAGTCGAAGCACCGTCTACACTGAGGCTCGTGCTTATTATTGTGACGTTATCCTCGACAAAAAGTATATCCGCCTCCATCAGGACCTTCTCGACAGGATCATGCCCTACGCGAGAGGTGAGACCCGGGATTTTGAAACAACGGGCGACTTCGAACGATTCTTCAAGCAATTTGGGACCCACTACGCCATCCGTGAGATGATCGGGGGGAAGATCTGGGAAGAAGCTACGATAAAATCTCAATCCGTCGCCAGTATGATTGCGGAGAGCACAACCGTTTCCGGTGGGGTGAGCGTGCCCATCAAGGCAGTCCAGTTATCCTCCAAATTCAGCCGCACGGACAGCGAGACCGTGCAAAATTCTTCGGGAACTACGATCGGAAGGCGGACATTGGATGGATTCGGCGGCTCCATGATCGCCGCGGTGGAAGAGTGGGAGGTCGACTCCAGCAATACAGAGGACATGGAACCGCTCCGAGTCATGCTACGACCGAGTGCCGAGCTCATGTGGCCCCAGCTCTTCCCGGTGCGGTCCGAGGAAGAGGTGCGCCGTATCGATGCGCTTCGGACCCGTATGTCGAAAGAAATCCGGAATTACATCGCCCGGGAAACCCGCGACCTCGGCCAGAACCCTACAGCCGAACCGATGGTCCTTGATTTCACCGTGACTTCACTGGAATGCATCAACAGCAGAGACGGGGACCCTTTCGGCAACTCGGTCATCGATGTATTCGGTAAAGTGACCGTCGAGCACGATGAGATCACAAAGCAAACGGTTCTGGACGTCGATGAAGGAGAATACACCGAATGGAAAAAAGGGGAAAGCACTATGGTGCCTGAAGCTCCAGTCCGGGTGGTTTTGATGCCAACTTACACAAAATATGGAGAAACAGCCAACGGGATGCCTTTATTCTCCCCCAAATACGACAACGAAAAATTCACGGTCAAATGGAATTTGACCGATTCCGATGTGGGGAAGAATTCTTTGATCAGCCAAGGTTCGGAGACCATTGAATTGAATGTCGGTTATCTCACACCCGGAAAAGAGGGATCGACTTCCTGGAAGATTGGAAACCCCGCCAATGGCGATGGTCAGTTCGAAATCACCGTCACCTGGGTAGCCCGCCCCGTCACCACCGAGGACAACGGAATCGAACATCCAGAATGGTTCTAAATTCAGTTCACCCAAGCCTCCTCCCTTTCTCATTATGAAACGCTCGCATCCACTTCTCCTCGCCCTCCTTCTCTGGGTTTTTCTCGGCACCATTACGACCTTTGCCGACACGGCGGACACGCTCCTCAGCGAAGCTGTCAAATCCCATAGCCTTCCGGAAGCAGTCAGCCTTTTAAACCAGACTATGGAGGCGAAGATTTCGGCCCTCGAGCTTTCGCCGAATCGCGACAAAGACGAAGAAGCTCTCGCCGAACAGCGTGAGGAAAACGAGAAACTAAATGAGGCGGTAGCCCTACTCCGGGATCAGATACTCGATCAAGTCGAAGGTCCCCGTCGCGACGAACTCTTGCGACGCTTTGGCCGGGATAACGAACGTCTCGGTCAAATCTGGGAAAGCGTCGGTTCTCCCGCCGGATTTGGCGACGGCGAGGGGGACGGGCCGGAAGAATACAATGCCCCGCCAAGAACGGCCGAAGACGACGATGCCTTGGAATACGCCGCCCCGCCAAGAACCGCCGAGGACGACGGTCAGGAAAATGAGCAAGCAGAAGGACCCCGATACCGCGAGAATTTCCCCGAACAACAGGCCGCCGGAGAGGTCACCTACCTCTCACCAGATGAGGCCGCCAACGCAGAGACTCAAGGCGGTTACCAAGAGCGATTTTCCCCTTCCCCATCCGGAGACGACGTCACCTACGCCAATATCGACGACATTGAAAATTTCAATGACACAGAGGCGGTCTCCAGCGGAGCCGAACAGCTTCCAAACCCTCCCACATTCGAGCCGGGAACTCCTCAGTATAATCAAAACTTCGGCCCTGCTGACGATGTAGATGGGGCGCACTACGTGGATATCGAAGATATCGAAAGTATCGACCCGGCCCAAAACGGGGATGAATCGCCCTACGATTCCCCTGAAGATCTCGTCAGATTTGGAAACGCAGATGCCAACGCGGATGCGGCCAGAGACGACCAGCAGATGTCAGAGAACGACGACTTCGAAGAATATCGTCCCCCTGCCGACGATGACGCGATGGCCGAGGCTCGTCGAATCGCCGAGAACAATCCGGACGTGATCGGGGTCAGTCCCGCCGATGGCGACGATGACCTTCCCATTCTCGACATCGCGCCCGGATCCGATACCGAGAAACGGATTTTTGAGATCAAGAAAGCCCAGGCGGAACGCGAAGCCCGGGAACTCGCCGAACAGGAAGCCGCTGAAAAAGAAGCCGCGGAGGCGAAGGCTCAAGCCGACGCCAAAAAAGAAGCGAGAGAGCAGGAAAATCAGAACAACCGGAATCGAAAGTAGATTCGGTTGGGATGNAATCGCTTTGATTTCGTCAGGTTCCCGCAACGTGTGACAGGATCGTAATATTCCCTGCGGGAATTCGCGTGGACTCAAGCGTAAGTGCTGGGCAGGCTCTGTGAATCCACATGGCCCGTAGCATTCTCCCAGTCGCCTCTCATGCGCATCAGCATCTTCTCGGATAGCTTCTATCCCTACATATCCGGCGTCTCGATTGCGATTCTCCAACAGGCGAATGCCATGGCCGCCCGGGGACATGAGGTGTCGATCGTCCGCCCGCGACCCTCTAAAAACGAAGCGGCAGAGGCCGTCCCCAACCTCCACTCCTCCATTCGTGTTTTCGACACGCCAATCACGATCCCCCACCGGGCTTTCGCACGGCTCAGGCTTACCTGCCCCACCTTCTTTTCCACTTGGCGAAAACTTCGGACGATTGAACCCGAGATCATCCATGTTCACACCGAGTTTGGCACCGGCTGGGAGGGTCTGGCTCTCGCTCGGATAAGCCGAGTGCCGCTAGTCGGCACCTTTCACACCTTCTTCGCCGAGCCAGAGTATCTAAAACACTTTCCCGTGCCAAATTGCGCCATGACCCGTGGAATGCTCTGGCGATACTCGGTCGCCTTTTTCAATCGCTGTCACACGGTAGTCACTCCTTCACAGGCCGTCTATCGCTCACTCGAAGAACGCGGAGCCCAGTGCCGACTCGAGAAGGTATCCAACGGAATCCAACTGCCACAAAAGATTTCCGACGCTGAGATTCTTAAAAAGCGGCACTCGATGGATCTGGACGGCCCGACGTTTATCTACGTGGGTAGAGTCTCGCAGGAGAAATCGATCGATCTGCTCATCAAAGCCTTTGACCCGGTATGGCGACAGCATCCGGATGCCCGACTTCTCATCATAGGAGGCGGACCTCAAGAACAGGAGCTTCGTGAACTCGCCAGCCAGCTTGAGTCGAGCCGAGCGATCACCTTTACCGGCTCGGTTCCGAACCATCAACTTATTGCTGAGAACCTATACCGCCTGGGAGATGTTTTCGTCACCGCCAGCACGACAGAAAACCAGCCGATTAGTATCCTGGAAGCTCTTTCGTTCGGCCTCCCAATCATCGGCCCCCGGGCAAAAGGACTGCCCGAAATGATTCTGGACGGGCGAAATGGCCGCCTCGTAGAGCCAAAGGATATCCAGACCTTGAGCGCTGCGATGCAGGAAGCCGTGCAAAATCCAGAGACCCTCAGACGATGGTCGGAAGGGGCAATTGAATGTGCCCGGGATCATGACCTCAACCGAGTGGCGGAAAACCTCGAAGGACTCTACCAAACGGCCATCGAATCCCGCCGCTCACCGAAATAACGGATCATTTCACCTCTCGGTTAGAGTTCTATCCGACTCCAGTTATCCGGTAGACTTTATGATTAGGAAAGCTTGCCGAACGCCCATCCCGCATTTTCTCGTATCTCGCGAATAATTTCAAGACAGATGGGGTATCCTACAAGTCCACTAGCCGCTTTCCTCGCTCAATAAGCGGCAAGATGCCGCTTCTACCTTGCAATAACCCCCATTAAAAATTATAACCGCCGAGATCGTGAGAAATAATTGAAATCAGATTCATCGTAACCCTAACCGAGTCCTAGCGCATTACACAGTGACAAAAGATTCACCGCTAGATGGCTCGATACTTGGGTGAACTTGTTGCCTTGGTTCACTCTTGGCAAGGTGAAATCCAGATTCGGGTGCGCGGGATATCACCGGACCTATCAGTCTCATCCAGAATAGAGCGAAACGATTCGTTGCTCAGGAACGACGGCGGCGGCGCAGGGCCGCGAAGCCGAGAGCGAGAACCCCGGCGAGAGCTCCGAAGGTTTCGGGCTCGGGAACGGGGGCGAAACCGGGCGAACCGACATCATTGCCTGGTGATCCGCCATCACCATCTCCGGGAGCGAGGAAAGCACCGTCGACGCCAACGGCACTGCGACCGAGCGAGTTTCCGGCTGTGTCCCAGGCGAAGGTAAATCCGGCGTTCGGCGCACCCTGATTCCCCGTATCCAGAACTTCCGCAAGGAGGTTGGCCGAACCCAGGTTCGGATCGGCATCCCACAGTTGGATCTGGTCTCCGCCAGCAGACAGTCCGGAGAAAGGATCGCTTCCACTAAAATCATCACGGGAAATAGCGGTGAACCCGCCTCCCCACGCAGCTACGAAGTCGGCAACATTGCCGGAACCCTCGTCAATAATGACAAGGGACTCTCCGGCGAGGATGTTGATGTTCGGGAAGAGCGCACCGTCATTTCCGGAAGGGCCATCGTCGTCCCAGTAGTATCCATTCAGGTTGACGGTGGAAGCTCCGGTGTTGGTGAGTTCCCACCAGTCGCCGTTGGCGGCTCCGCCAGGATTTGCGGAATTGCTCATGGCTTCGGTAATGACCAATTGCCCCGAGGCCGGCAAAGCAGCGAGGAGCGATCCGGTCGCGAATGTGAGTAGCGTTTTTTTCATGACGTTTAGGTGGTTTTTTAGTGATTGTGTTTGCCGTGAAACGGGGCAACCAGCCGCCCCCGGGCACACGGACTCCCGGGCCCTTGACTACAATAGAGCTGCGGCAAGTGAATGCAAGAGACATAGTTTAACAAAGCTGTTACTTTATGATCGTCGTTTTGATGAGGGAGTCGGTAAAGGAGTCATTCGGTCAAGGGACGGGCGGTTAGGAGCCAAAAACATCTCCCGCAACCACCGCGCAAAAGCAACTTTCCATAGTTCGCTTTTGCGGCTCTTGACCAAGTCTTCATCGGTCCTCTCCAGCAAGCCCAGCCCCGCGGCAACGGCTATCGAATCCCGCCGCCCACCGAAATGACGGATGATTTCACCTCTCGGTTAGAGTTCTATCCGACTCCACTTATCCGGTAGACTTTACGATTATGGAAGCTTGCCGGACGCCCAGCCCGCATTTTCTCGTATCTCGCGAATCACGGGGTCGGCGCAGAGCGTGTCGCGATGCTGACGGTCTCGCGGTGACAACTCTCGCGGGGGTTGGACCTCACGGGTGCGGATCCTCGGGCTGCCATCATCGGAACCCCATTTCCACTTCGCATTTTCCGGTGATGTGTAGCTGCGGAATCCTTTCTCCTGCGTGGAACCGATGAACTTCAGAATTCGTAAGGTTTCATTCTCTGGATCGGTCAATAAAGACTCGTAGAAAATCAAAATCGATTCATTCGAATGAGTCCTCGCCTGGCGAAGAAGGTTTCGGGTGACTGGCGCCCAATAGTGTTTCGCTAAGAGACGATGGCCCCACAAGCCCGGAAACCGGTCGAATCGTTTTCCCCCGATCATCCGACCCACCGAGCGGACGGTTTCGTAGACATCCCTCAACAAGATGATCCTGCGCACAGGATGATTTTCGTCGATCCGGGGGTAGGATCGAGTCTCGTTGAACCACGCTGGACGCTTCAGGAGCAGGATCCCCTCGGGATATTCCGACTCCATTTCCTCTCGTAGTTTTGCCGACGGCAAGACCTTTTGGAAGTTCACCTCCGGGAGATGGGCAACATCAGGCGCAGATCCGAGAAGTGCTTTTAGAAGTGTCGATCCGCTGCGCATCGTGCTCAGAAGCACGGCATAGCGGGAGAGATCTGGTGAGTCCGGCGGCAAGGTTGATTGATGAAAGTCTCAAGGTCACTAGGACCTTCCCGGCGATCAACGCAAAACGGCTTTCTCACAAAATTGTCACGGACGAATACCATCCGTAAGCTCTCTATCGGAGCTGCAACAAAGTCGACCCTCTCGTCAGGGCTTAGAGGTCCCAGCTGAATCCAAGATTGACCTGCTGAAAATCTCCGTCGTCCCCGCTGAAGCCGGTAAAGCCCAGATTGACGCTCCACCCAGTCTCGATTGCCGAGAGACGGAGGCCGCCACCGTATTCAAAGCCATCACCATTTACTTCGTCTGGAGAAAAAGCGAAGACCGGACCCGTGCCGCGGCGAAGAGAAGCATTCAGATCGTCGTCGTCCTGCGAAAAGGTATCGCGCAACGTCAGCCTCGCATAAGGGAGGAGGACAAACTGACCTTCGAGGGGAAGCGGGTAGGCAACATCGGCTCCAACAAACCCGTCCCAGCGGTCAGATCCCCAATCGTCGAGTCCGAGGGCAAAAACGCTGTCTGAGCTTTCGTCGAAGCTATCGAATTCGACGGAAGAATATTGAAGTCCCACAAAGGGGGTGATCTCAAACCCTCCGGGGTAGAACGCGTAACCCGCCTCGATTCGCGTAAACCAATCCATCCCCTCGGTATCGCCACTCGCCGTTCCTCCAAAAGCGATGGGGCGGGAAACGCTGACATCGGTGCTTCCGAAGCCGAGGACACCGCTGAGATAAACATTCTCCAAAAACGATAGAAGGCCGTAGAGTCCGAAACGGGCACCATCTGACTGAAAATCGGGAGTCGAGTCGCGGGATTCCTGAGACTGCCCACCGACATAAAATCCGCCGACAAAATTGTTCGCTAGGATCAAATCCGCTCCGGCAAGAATGGTGCCGCCTTCGCTGTCGAGGCTCAAGGGATCATCCGTCGAGTATCCACCCCTGGCATCGGCCCAGACTCTCCAACCGTGATCGACTGGTTGAGACTGCGCGGCGTTTGCGGAGTCGGTATCCCCTTCAACTGTCGCCACCTCGGCGGACTCTTCCGGTTCCTCGCCACTGGCGAGCGCTGCGGCCCGTAACCGCGCAAGACCAAAGAGAGCCTGCTGGTTCACGGTGCGCCCGTCTCCGTAGGATTGGGCGAAGGTCGTCGGAACGAGAGAGCCGTAGATCGTGGGAAGGATTGCCTCAAAGACGATCGGATAAGCTGCTTCGCGCAGGAGATCCAGCTGCAATGTTGCAGCGGCGATCTCCCGCTCACCGACCCCAATCCACTGGTCAAGAGCGCGGGCCAGTGCCGTTTGGTTCGGCGTTGTCGCAACCTGAGTGTAGCTGCGTGGGGCAAAGATAAGATTGTAAGCTGTATTCCCGCTGGTCAACCACGGGCGAGCACGGAAGCCGGAGGGCACTCCTGTGATCTGGTCGAAGCCGCCTCCAATTCCGCCTTGCGCCGTAATCAGGGTAACCACATCACCAAAGGAGAGACCGTTACCCAGAATCTCCAGACCGAGGGTTCCCGCGAGAAGAGCCGTGCCCGTAATATTAAGACGGTCGGCGATGGATGGGTTCTGAATCTCCATCTCCAATGTCCCTCCGGAGCTCTGGACGTAATTCCCATCCACGGTAAGCGTTCCGATCGAATTCCCGGGAGCGACGGTCCCTCCAAAATTATTCAGGTTCCCGCGGATGACTCCCGTTCCGCCGAGTCTTCCTGCGTTCACGTTGATGAAGTCATTCGAGGAGAGGAGACCGTTCACAATTGTCGAGCCGCCGTTTAGATTCACTACGCCCTGTGCGTTGACTGTGCCGAGGATCTCGAAGCGCTCGCCATTCATATTGACGTCATCCGTGTTGAGAGTGCCGAGGATGATCAGACCTCCACCGTTGATCTGTGTGTTGCCGCCGACGCTGACAAGACTGTTGATTGAGAGAGAGCCCCCGCCCGTCTTCGAGAAGTCATCTGGGGTGACGAGCTGCCCGCCCGAGATCATCCCCGTGCCCGCCGGGACGGCAAAGATTCCATCGCTGACTAAAAGTTGGTTAAACACCTGAAGGCTGGAGCCAGAGTTGAAGGTCAGGCTGCGGATCTCGTTGCTCTCGGCGGTGGTCCCAGTGCGCGCCGAACCATTGACAAC
>JGI12210J13797_10565203_pt1 | contig 10407 bp, 7 predicted proteins | sample ElkSlonscriptome_3_FD_13797 | JGI IMG/M metagenome (IMG submission 13797) | reverse complement strand
CCTCGATGGTGCGCTCGGCCGCCAAGAACCACCAGCGCGTGACCGTGGTGTGCGACCCCGACGACTACGCGTTCGTGCTCGAGGCGCTCGAGACCCACGGTGAAGTCCCGCTGTCGCAGCGGCGCCGGCTCGCGGCGAAGGCCTTCGCCCACACGGCCGCCTACGATGGCGCCATCGCAGCCTACATGTCCGCCGAAGCCGAGGTGCGGGGCGCAGAGCCGCTCGAGGACGAAGCGGCGGCACAGGCGCGTCGCTTTCCGCCCGCGCTCAACGTCGCGCTCGAGCGGGTGACGGGGCTGCGCTACGGCGAGAACCCCCACCAGTCCGGCGCCTGGTACCGAGAGCGCGGAGCCGGGCACGGGACCCTCGCCGCCGCGGAGGAAGTCGGCGCCGGCGGCAAGGGCCTTTCGTTCAACAACCTGGTCGATCTGGACGCGGCGCTCGAAGCGGTTCGCGAGCACGACCGCCCGGCCGCGGCCGTCATCAAGCACACCAACCCCTGCGGCCTCGCGGTGCACGACGAGCTGGCTGAGGCCTACCGGCAGGCGCGTGCAGGCGACCCCGTCAGCGCCTTCGGAGGGATCGTCGCCCTCAATCGGCAGTGCGACCTCGCGACGGCCGAGGTCATCGCCGAGACGTTCATCGAGTGTGTGGTCGCGCCTTCCTTCGACGAGAAGGCGCTGGCGCGGCTTCGCCGAAAGAAGAAGCTTCGGGTGGTCGCGGTCGGCGATGCGCCCGCCACCCGAGGGCGCGCCTACAAGCGCATTGGCGGTGGATTCGTCATCCAAGACGAGGACGCTACCGGCTCGGGCGAGGTCGAGGAGGGGACCGTGGTGACCAAGCGTCAGCCCACGGCCGAAGAGCGCCTCGGCTTGGATTTCAGCTGGAAGGTCTGCAAGCACGTCAAGAGCAACGCGATCGTCTTCGCGCGCCGCACCCAGGTGGTCGGCGTGGGCGCAGGCCAGATGTCGCGGGTGCAGAGCGTAGGTATCGCCGGCGACAAGGCGGGGGACTCGTCTCGAGGCGCGGTCATGGCCTCCGATGCCTTCTTCCCCTTCCCCGATGGGGTCGAGGCGGCGGCCAAGCTGGGCATCACCGCCGTGGTCCAACCCGGTGGCAGCGTGAAGGACGAGGAGGTCATCGCCGCGTGTGACGCCCACGACCTCGCGATGATCTTCACCAAGGTTCGCCACTTCCGTCACTGATTACGTTCCGGGGGGGCCGAGCGTCCGGGTCGTGGCTCGCCTCCCGACAACGCGCTGCGGAGTTGCCGTGTGGGTACGTCGCGGGCACTGTGTAGCCGATGACAGCGGCCAAGGGCGGTTCGTTCCTGGTACCCCTGGACGAGAAGGCGACGCCATTCAGTCGGTTCAGGGTGCAGTTCATGCGGGCGGTTGGGGCGGTCATGACCGTCGCCTCGGCTGGCATCGCCCTCGCCTTGGCGACGTCCGACGCACCGCGCCTCTACGTGGCCCTGGTTGGGGTGGCGAGCCTGATCGCGGGCGCGGCGATGGCCATGGCGCTGCGAGGGGAGGGCGAGCGTGCGGTGCAGACGGTGACCTACGGCGTCACCGGCATCGCGGCGGTCTTCCTGTTCCTGATCGAGGGCACCCTCTACGTGCCCCCGGTGATCGAGGTGCTCTTCTCGATGGCCATTCTCAGCGCCTTCCTGACCTCGGCTCCCCACAATCGCATCTGGGGCCTACTCGTCGGCGGCATCATCCTCTCCAGCACGGTCCTGAGATTTCAACGGATCGATGACCCCGCCGTCATCACGTTGGGGGTCACCGACCTCATCCAGTTCTTGCTGCTGTGGACGGCCGCAACCCAGGTCAACCGGCATCTTCGAGAGAGCCGCATGGCGCTCGCCAATCGACTGAGAGATCTCGACGTTGTGGTCGACCACGCTCGTTCGGTGGCGCAGGGCGATCTCACCCGGGAGGTCGAGGTGCGTGATCAAGAGGTCTCGGGCGTGGTCGGCGACATGTTGACGGGTCTGCGCGACATGGTTGGTCAGGTGCAGGAGGGCGTCGCCGTCTTGGCCACGGCCAGCACGAACATCGACTCGATGGCCACCCAGCAGCAGCGCGGCGCGGTCAATCAGTCGAGCGCCGTTTCGGAGACGCGGGAGACCATCCAGAGCCTGGCCGCGGCCGCGCATCGGATTCATGAATCGGCCGAGGGCGTGGTCGCCAACGCGCGGTCGACCCAGGAGACCAACGAGCGTGCCAACGAGCAGCTCAACGCCTTGGCCAACCACACGCGGCGCATCAACGAGCTGCTCGAGCTGGTGAAGGAGATCGCCAACAAGTCGGAGATCCTCGCCCTCAACGCAGCGCTCGAGGGCACCAAGGCTGGCGAAGCGGGGCGCGGCTTCTCCCTGGTGGCGGCCCAGATGCAGCGGCTCGCCGAAGACACGGCCACGGCCATCAAGGACGTCAAGGGGCTCACGACCGACATCACGAAGTCGACCTCGGCCACCGTGCTTTCGATGGAAGAGGCCACGAAGCTCGCGCGCGATACGACGATCGCGGCCCAGCAGATCTCCCTCATCACCCAGCAGCAGAGCAGCGGCGCCGAGCAGGTGCTCGAGGCGATGAACGACGTGGCCGCGGTCACCCAGGAGTTCGCCGACAGTGCGACGGACGCGTCGGCGGCCATCCAAGAGCTGAAGTCGTTGGCCGAGGTTCTCGACCAAGTCGCCCACCGCTTCGAGACCTGAGAGGCGCCCGCTCCTCGCCTACGTTTCCCGATAAACCGGGCGCCGAATGTTTGGCCCGGTCGTGCCCCCCGTGGTGGGACTCATGTCGGCACTTCGACAAGTGCTCCCGCAAGGAGGAACCGTGGCAGCGATTCGAGAGCAGTGCAGCCAGTGCGATAGTACGTTCGACGTCACCTTCCGCTACCAGATGGAAGAGCGTGACGGAGGCTTTGCCTTCTTCTGTTCCCAGGACTGCCTGGCCGCGAGCCAGGGCCGTCCCGACACCGACCACAGCGTCTGCGACGCTTGCGCGAAGCGGTTCACCGTGAGCCTGGTCTCCCAGGTCTTCTACGTGGGCGGCCAACGTCGCTACGCTTGCTCGATGGGCTGCCGCTCGCAGCTCATCCGTGAGTCGTCGGGCATGCGTCTCGGCGAGGTGGCCGGGGCCGAAGAGACCCCGGACATGACGTCGTCGACGTCGGCGACCGAGGTGACGGCGGGAGAGCGTCCTGCAGCTGAGCGTGCGGCGGTGGAGAAGCCGGGCCCAGAGCGTCTTTCGGCCGGCCTCACGCCGGCGGCTGCGGTGTCGACGGCGTCGTCGCGTCCGGCGATGCGACCCCAGGGGCGCCGCGCGCCGCGCCGTATCGCCGTGTTCAACCACAAGGGCGGTACCGGCAAGACGACGACCTCCGTGAGCCTCGCGGCCGGCCTCGCCGACCGGGGTCACAAGGTCTTGCTCGTGGATACCGACTCCCAGGGCAACGTCGGGGTGAGCCTCGGCGCAACCTGTGAGCGCTCGCTGTACCACGTGCTCGTCATGGGACTGAAGGTGACCGACGCGGTGCAGACGCTGCGCCCGGGTCTCGACTTGCTCCCGTCGAACGAGACCCTGGCCGCCGCCGAACTCTACCTCGCCGGGCGGAAGAATCGCGACCGCGTGCTCTCCCAGCGGATGGGGAGCGCGGTGGACGACTACGACTACCTCATCATCGACTGCTCCCCGAGCCTGTCGCTGATGAACCAGAACGCCCTGACGCTCGCCGACAGCGTCCTGGTGCCCGTGGCCTGCGACTACCTGTCGCTGGTCGGCGTGCGCCAGGTCATCAAGACGGTGAAGAACGTCAACAGGCTGCTGCGGCACCCGTTGCAGGTGTGGGGTGTACTGCCGACCTTCTACGACGCTCGGGCGAAGATCTGCACCGAGGCGCTCGGCACGCTGCAGAGCCACTTCGGCGAACGGTGCCTGCGGCCCATTCGGGCGACGACGAAGTTGAAGGAGGCTCCGGCCCAGGCGCGTTCGATCTTCGAGCACGCCCCGGGCACGCACGGTGCAGAGGACTACGCGGTCCTGGTGGACGCGGTCCTCGCCGATGCGGCGGAGGAAGAAGTTCGAGCGGCCGGCTGAGCCGCTCTCGAAGATGCTTGCGAACGAGGCAAAGGAGGATGCGATGACGATTGAAGGTGAGCGAGGAAATGAGGCCTGTGACCTCTTCGACCGCGATGAGGTCGAGGGTGTATTGAGCGGGTCGTTCTACAAGCGGGCGGCGTCGGAGCCGCCCCCCAAGGCGGACAAGCCGAAGAAGCCGACGCACTACAAGGTGATCTGCATCTCGATGTACACCGATGCGCTGGCCAAGTTGGACGGCATGGTCCAGGAGCTGAAGAGCCGCGGCTACACCAAGGCGAACCGAAGCGCGCTCATTCGGCATGCGCTCGAGAACGTGGATCTCGACGGCGTTCCGCGCGGCCTCTGACGCGCCCACCGCCCGGAGGCCGCGTCCCCGCCGGGCGTGCCGTCAGAGCATCCAGAATCGGCGTCGTTCAGTCGGCGCATGCGGCGGCGAGAGCCGCATGATCGCGCTCGTTCACGGCGAGGGTGAGGGGGGTGACGCTCGCCTTTCCTCGCTCCCACGCCTCGGTGTCGGTGCCTTCGACCTCGTCGTGGGTGAAGTCGGAGCCACCGATCCAGAGGTACTCGCGCCCGCGCGGATCCTGGCGATAGACGACGTCGTCGTCGTAGAGCCGCCGTCCCGCCGCCGTGGCGACCAGGGGCCAGGGTCCGACCCCCGCGGGGATGTTCACGTTGAGGAGCGGGGCGGGCGATAGCGGCCGAGGCTGGTCTTTCACACGACGCCAGCATCGCTCGACGACCTGAGCGCCCAGCTCGGCGGCGGCTTGGCGGTTGGCCAGCACGTCGGCCGAGATGGCGACGGCGGGGATCCCTCGGTTGGCGGCCTCGCGGGCGGCCGCGACCGTGCCCGAGTAGACGACGTCGATCCCGAGGTTGGGTCCGTGGTTCATGCCCGAAACCACGAGATCGGGCCAGCGCGGAATGAGCTTGTCCTTGGAGTGGAGGGCGACATAGATGCAGTCGGCCGGGGTGCCGTCGAGGGCGAAGGTCGCGCCGTCGATACGCCGTAGACGGAGCACCGTGGTGAGGGTGAGCTTGTGGCTCGTGGCCGACTGGTTGGTGGCCGGTGCACAGACGACGACGTCGCCGATGCGTAGCAAGGCGTCGCGCAGCGCGAGGAGGCCCGTGGCATCGAAGCCGTCGTCGTTGCTGAGGAGGATGAGGGGCCGGTCGGACATGTCGAGGGGCTATGCGAGCCTCATCGGGCAGCGTCAACCCGACGATGATGGCTGGGTTCGAGGACCCCGATCACAGGGTGTCGACGGCGAAGGCCATGACCTCCTCGATGCCCTCGGCGCCGAGCGCGAGCGCCACCAGGCGGTCGAGTCCGAGGGCGTTGCCGGCGCAAGCGGGCAGACCCGACTCGAGGGCGGCGAGGAAACGCTCGTCGACGGGATAGACGGGGAGCCCCCGCTCGCGTCGCGCGGCCTGGTCGGCGAGGAGACGGCGCCGCTGCTCGGCGGGGTCGGTGAGCTCGCCAAAGCCGTTGCACAGCTCGACCTCACCCACGTAGAGCTCGAAGCGCTCGGCGAATCGGGGATCGCCGGGACGCCGCCGCGCGAGGGAAGCCTGGCTCGCCGGGTAGTCGTGCAGAAAGACCGGGACCCCGAGCCGGGACAGGCCCGGCTCCACGCGGTCGACGAGCAGGAAGAAGTACCGGTCCTCGTCCTCGGTCGCGAGGCGAAGGGTTTCGGCTTCGTCGATCTCGGCCCACCGGGTGAAGGCTTCGGCCACCGTCATCCGCCGGAAGGGCTGGGTCACGTCGCACGCGGCGCCGGCGAGCGGCATGTCCGTCGCCTCCGACAGGAGGCTCCGTACGAGCGTCTCCGTCTCCGCCATGAGCGACTCCATGGTGGCTCCGGCGCGGTACCACTCGAGCATCGTGAACTCGGGGTTGTGGCGGTGGCCGCGCTCGCCGCGCCGGAAGCAGCGCACGATCTGGAAGATGCGAGGCAGGCCCTCGGCCAGGAGCCGTTTCATCTGATACTCCGGCGAGGTGATGAGGTAGCCCGGCGCCGCCCCGAAGTGGGGGCTCGCGGTGGTGAAAGCGTCGAGATGGAGGTCGAGGCCGGGGGAGGGGACCAAGATCGGTGTCTCCACCTCGAGGTAGTCGCTTGTGACGAAAAAGCGGCGCAGCCGTTCGAGCAGTCGGGCGCGCCCGCGCAGCTTGTCGTGTCGCGAGCTCACACCCCTTTCCTCGGGCGTCGGGCGCCTCGACCCCGCCGTCATGCCCAAATCCAAGCACGGGAAGGCCGCGCCGTCTGCCCGCAAGGGTCTGTCCGCAGAACCGCCGTTGCAGTAGCGTGGCCACCATGAGTGACGAGGGTCAGGAGTGGATGCTGCTGCCGATGGACGAGACCGTGGCGCGACGCCAGGGGATCCCCCTCAAGGTGCCGGTCCCGAAGGAGCAGTTCGAAGGCCTGGCCGACGAGGGCCTCAGCGGCGAGAAGCTCACCGGCTGGATCAAGGACTTCCTCGCAAACGCACCCGTGGCCAAGGACGGCAATTGGCGCCGTCGCAACTCGGAGGTCGTCTCGCAGCTCGAAGGCTTCATCGACAAGCAGCCCCTGCTCGAGAAGGCCCAGCGCCTCTTCGCCGAGAACGACTTCGAGGGGGCGATGAAGACGCTGAAGCGGGTGACCGTGATGATGCCGGACGATCACAGCTCCCGGCTCAACTACGCGAACGCCCTCGCGAACCAAGGCCAGCACGACAAGGCTTTCAAGCAGCTGCGGCAGATCCGCGACACCTGGAAGGGCGACCCGGACTTCCACGTCACCGTGGCGCAGCTCCAGGTGACCCGAAACAACAACGACGCGGCCGTCGAGGAGCTCGTAGCGGCGCTCGAGGCCAAGCCGGACCACTTCGGGGCGATGGACGCTCTGGCCAAGCTCGGCATCCTCGCCAAGCTCTACGAGGATCCGCGCGACGCGGGCTCGCTCACCTTCGTGCGAGCCGACGCGGTGCTCGAGTACCTGACCGAGCACTGGGACAGTGCCGAGCGCGACGCGGACTACTACCTGGAGCAGATGGGCTATCACGCCAGTGAACAGCGCTTCGATGTGGCCAAGGTCGCCGCCGAGCGCGCCATCGCAGCCACGGAAGGCGTCTGCCACCGCGGTGAAGAGGGTCGCATCGAGGCCCTACGCTCCCTCGGGGATGCAGCCGGAGCCCTCGAGGTGGCCAAGTCTTACGTCGAACAGGCAGGGGACCGCGCCGCGGCCCACATCGAGCTATCGCGCTGTCTGGCGGCCACCGGAGACGCCGAGGGGGCCAAGGCGGCCATCGACGCGGCGCTGAAGGCCGACCCCGGTGACCAGGAGGCCATTGCCCTCAAGCTCTGGCCGGGGGAGCGCGATAGCCTCCAGGAGGTGGGAGAGGCGCTCCCGCAGATCCAGGCCTACGCGGAGGCCCATGCCGACGTCCCGGGAGCTTGGCGCTCCCTGGCGCGCGCAAAGCTCGTCACGGGCTCCGAAGACGAGTCGCTAGAGCTGTTCGAGAAGGCGGTGGCCCTCGCCCCCGACGACGACGATCTTCGTAGCGAGTGGTGGTCCGAGTTGGCGCGCCAGACCAAGTACGGCGAGATCATCGCCGACAGCGAGAAGATCGAGAACCTTCCGGAGCGCGACTGGAAGCTGCGCTGGAACGAGGCCGAGGCCTACCGCGGGCTCGAGCGCGCCATGGAGGCCCGCGCGGTCTACATGCAGCTCAACAGCGACGACACCCTCCACGTCGACATCCGCAAGCGCGCCAAGCGCGCCGCCATGGAGATGGGCGGCGCCGCCGACTGACACGCCCCGGGCCCCGACCGCTCGAGCTCGATCCCCTGGGGTTCGAGCTCGTTTTCGTTCACGGGTCAGGCGGTCTCGGCGTCGTCCCCGGCGGGGCGGAGGCGCTCAGCCCCCGTCTTGTCGGCGAGCCAGCGGCGCCACTCGTCGCCGCGCGCGAACATGCCGATCATCACGTAGCAGAAGAGCAGCGAGACGATCGTCAGCAGCGTGTACTTGTTGTCGTTCCAGTAGCTGTTCATCCAGATGATCTGGGTGACCGCGGCGAGGCCGAACAGCCCGAGCTCGATCTGGGGGCGAAGCTTGGTGAGCGGCGCGGCCAGGATCATGAACGAGTAGTAGTAGCAGGTGAGCTGCGAGCCCAAGATGATGAAGATCTGGCCGAGACACTGCGCGACCCAGAGCGATTTCATCCGGCGCACCACGAGGATGAAGAAGGCCAGCGTCCCCAGCATGATGCCGTAGGCGACCGGCTTGTACTTCTCGTAGCGCTCGTTCCGCATGCGCTTCCAGGTCTCGAACGGGTCGAGCAGGCGGTTGTCGCGCACGTACTGCATCTGCCCCGAGCTGGGCCCATTGGCGAGCTTGACGGGGAATCGGACCGGCGCTGACCAGCCGATGTAGCGGCGAGCGCTGGGGCTGAGGCCGGCCTTCCACGTCTCACGTTCGGCCGGGGGGCGGATCCCCGGTGCCTGGAAGTCGAAGAACTTGTGCCCCACGATGACGCGCAGCCCCATGTGGTTGGTCAGGGGCGTGCGATCGTGGGTCTCGATGGTGTGCTCGTAGAAGACCTTGTAGGGGTGGTAGAGGGGCTTACCCTCTGGCACGCCGGTCATGAACACGCTGAGCGGGAGAAGGACGGCGGCGGCGGCGGTACCGCCGATCAGCATCTGGAGGTGATCGGGGTGCATCTTCTTGTGGCGGAAGACGTAGGCGAGGGTCGGCACGAGGGTGCCAACCACCACCAGGCCCGGGAAGATGCGTAAGAGCCCCGCGTAGACCAGCGAGGCGCCGGCTATCTTGAAGTAGCGTTTGTGGATGCACGCCACGCTCAGGACGCTGAAGAAGAGCCAGTCCTGGCGTAGGAAGGCCCCGCCCGTCCAGTAGAACGGGGCCGACGATTGGCAGCCCCAAAAAATGGCCCCCACCGCGAAGACACGCCACCCGAAGCCCCACCACAGGGCGATGAACATGCCCACGAGATAGACCACGTCGAGCGAGGCCAAGAACTGGTGGAATCTGACGGTCGATGTCTCCGTCAGGTCGCTGAAGAACTTGCCGGCGATGGTCCACACCGGGGGCGGGTTGAACCCGTGGTCCTTCTGCATGTCGGTCCAGTAGGCCTTGCCGGACACGATGCGGAAGAAGGCGATGTCCTTCTTGTACTGCTCCCACCGCTCGGGCGTGAAGCGGTCCCGACACTCTTCGGGGTGGTCGAGGATGTCGCCGACCGGGATGAGGAGGTTGTCGCCGAGGAGGTCGCGGATCTTCTTGTCCGCCTCGGTCATCTCCTTGCCCATGTCGACCGTGCGCGTGACGTTTGCCCGCGTCTCGTCGCCCCACGGCCGGTCGAGGTCGTACTGGAATCGCCCGACCTCGTTCTGCGCCACGACGGCGCACTTGTAGAGGTTCTTGTAGGACAGCTCGGGGAAGTATTTGGCCCCGATGAAGTAGTGGTACTGGTCCCAGCGGTGCCAGTACTTCGGGTAGCCGAAGCGGTAACCGTTGAAGTAGGCGCTGATGGCCATCAGCGCGAGCGTGATCCCGATGAGCTTCTTCCAGCGCTCGGCCACGGGGCGTCCCTGGCCCTTGCGGTGGGCCTCGAAGAAGACGAAGGCGGCGGCCGCGATCGCGATGGCCGCCTTGGTGATCTCGACGGACTTCTTGTAGTTGGGGACCACCTCGCCCATGAACCAGAAGAACAGCCCCACCGTGCCGAGCGCGACCGCGTACCGGTACAGGGCCACGGCGACGCGGGGCCGCTTCGGCTTCAAGTTGACGGCGATGGTGATGGCCGCGAGCACGGCCATGATGACCATGCCGGAGCTGGCGTGATCGAGCGGGTTTTTGGACGTGAGGTCGAGGGTGATGCCGAGGTTTCCGACCATCTTGCCCGCCACGGTGACCAGCACACTGCGGAGCCCCACGTAGCCTGCGCCGAGGACACAAGCGATGCTCAGGACCATCCGGCTCGTGCGGTCGCGGTCGGCGAGCGACTGGCGCTCCTTGGCCGTGAGGCGATCGTCCTCACCCTCGTTGAGCCAGCGGTCGAGGAAGTAGACGAAGAGGAAGTAGGCCAGGGTGCCTACGATCACCATCGCGATCTGGGAGCCCGAGAGCTTCATCGAGAATGAGCCTCCTTACCACTGCCGTGCGGGATGGTGAAGCGGCCCGCCGGGCGCGCTCACCACCAGAGATGATCGAGCTGGATGACCGGCAGCCGATCGCCCGAGCCGACCGACGATTGACCCGAAGCCAGCACGGCGAGGGCGTCGGCGTCCGCGAAG
>JGI12210J13797_10750073_pt1 | contig 10410 bp, 2 predicted proteins | sample ElkSlonscriptome_3_FD_13797 | JGI IMG/M metagenome (IMG submission 13797) | reverse complement strand
CGGGAACATCATCATCAGGAGACTCCTCATCAAGAGACTCCTCGGGTACCTGCATGAGTTTCTGTTCTTGCAGAGTCTCCATCACCATTGAGCCACCGCGCCAGACCGCGAACCAGGGCGGTAGCCAAAGCTGACCGTCTACCTCATTGGGATGAACCTCAATCCAGCGTTCTTCAACTTCGGTTCCCAGATCAGTTCCCACCTCAAGGGATGACTGAACTTTGGATAACGAGACCCAAGGGCTTAGATCCGATTCGTCAGTCCTGCGTATATCGATACGGTAGCCGAGGACGCCGCGCGGAGCCACAACGTTGTTTTGTCCATCTGGTGGCGCACCAAGGGCACGGTTCTGTCCTTCGCAGATATCCTCATCATCGAAGGCAAGATTGACGCCTTCATCACGGGCGGCGGCTGGGGCAGTACCCTCTTCATCCAAAACGTCGATACTCACTGGCTGCCTGACATGCACAATTTTGGAAAAGCCATCATCGAAGCGAATGGCCTCAGCGAAAACGAGGTCTGTCTGTCCGAGTGTCCCTGCATCAGCAGGATTATCGGAGACAGGAAAGATGACTGGTGTAAAAATTGATCGAGTCGAATCAGCTGCCAGCGGTGGCACTCGAGTGGCAAAGGAACGCTGAAAATCGGGCAGAGACGCCTGGTCTGCATAATCGCTCGCGGGTGCCAGCTCAACCCAAAGCCAACCCCCGTTCTCCAATCGCGGAGCGGCATCAACAATAATATCCACCGGCACGATTAGCCCCATTGCCTCAGCCAAACGCGGACGCCGCAGCGCAAACGCGATCGCCTCACCCCAGCCAATTACATTAGGTGGCTCCGGTGGCAGCGCATCTGGCGGACACTTCATCAAGCAATGGTAGGTGTCGTCGATGATCCCAAGCGACGTACGCGGCTGGACGAAGTCAAAAGCTCTGCGATAGCTCAGGGGTAGATATTTACGAAGCTGCTGTCCGGGGTTGGGGGACTGTGGCGCGAAGGTATTGCCACCGCCATCAGGAATTTCTAGCGCCTCTTGAATGGCAGCGAAGATTGTCCGGGCGTTCGGCGCACCGCGCCGGGGCGTATCGACTGTTTGGTCAATATTGGTTCGCATTGGCAGCGCGTCTACCGCATCTGAGACCAGCACCCGGAGCGCGAGATTGGCATCGGCAAAGGCTGGTAGGTCAGATGGTGGTGACAGAGGCGGATCGAGCGGATTGCCAGTGGGGGCGATGAGTACCCGGAGACTCAGTCGGCGAGCCTTCGGTTCCCAAGCCTGAAGATACGGGGCAAACGTTAATTTGAAAACAGACATCGGAGGCTCTCCTATTCAAGTTCTTTCGTACCGCTAACGGTGTAGGTTGCGTTAATCGAGATCACCATGAAAATATCCACCTGTAGCTTTACATTGCCGGTGTAGTCGCAGACCGTCTTGTCTTTGCTACCCATCTCGGGCGGGAGCAGAGGCACCGGCTTCTTAGAGACGAGGCCCTTGAGTTCGGCCAAGAGCTTGACTTTGCAAATTTTTTTGAACGTTATACCCGCCTCAAAGCGAACGAGACCGCCGTACTTGGGCTTATCCTCAACATAGTCATAGATGAAGACGAAACCGATCCCGAGATAGGCATAGGCCTTGAAGCCCCAAACATACCCCTTCACGCCAGCGCCCGCGAAAGCGATGAGTTCGAGCTTCTCCTCCTTCACGACGCCCATAACCGAGGCGATCGAGAACTTTACATCGAGTTGACCGACAAAAGACTGGGTCTCGCCCTTGAATTTAGTCGTGAGTTCGCCCGAGACTTTAGTTTTCTCAGTATCGAGATCAAAGCCGACCGATAATAGCTTGATCCCGAGCAGTAACTTGAATGGTTCTGAAACGCCGATGTCGAAGACGTCGAGGACATTTTTGGGAACCTCAAATTCACCTCCTAGCTCAATCTTAATTTCGCGCTTGGCGTTTGAGGCTCCGAGGTCAAAGGGGCCAAGCGGTTCGCGTGCCCCGAAAATGGGTAGATACGTGAGAATATTCTCAACCGAGTCATGCACGAGTGTCTTGATCTGCGCGACCTGGGGGCGCTGATAAGTGCCGCCGACGATATGCATCTCGACACCTGAGGCTTTTTTAAGCCCGGCAATATCGGACCAGAGATGAAGCCCGGTAAAATCAACCTCCCAGCTATCGTTATTGAGAACGAAGCGCAGCGTGGCGGTGTCGTAGAGCAGTTCGCTACCATGTCCCGACTCGCCAGCAAGTCTGAGAGAACTCGGGTGATTGACTACCGTGACCGGATTTGGCAAGCTAAGTCCCCCATCTGGTCCAACCTTCAAGAGTGACGCAGGCAGCTTGATCGCGTTCTCAGGCGGTGGAAATGCTCCCTTTGATGTGGAACGGGCAATGATGTCTGCCAGCTCCGGCACTTCTGTGCTTTCGATACGTGCTGTTCCCGCTACCGGCCGGGGAAAGAGAAACGCGTGAGTCGGCGCACTCTGCAACAAGCAATAGTCATTAGCTGGTGACGCAGGAGTCAACAGATCACCGGGATCCGCCATGCGCCAGTCAGCAGAAGACCCGCCAGCAGCAATCTGAGGTTTGTCATGGCGCTTGTCATCCATGGGGTCAAAAGCGACCACAGCGCGGCGAATGATCGGCACCCCCTTGCTTTCGGAGACAGGGACTGCTTCACCACCGCCTGGTGGAAACCCTGATACAGGGCGACGGACAACCGACCAGGAACCGGTCTTGGGCAAACGCGGTATCCCGCGAACTGTTGCCACGAAGAGCGGTTCTGTTCCGTCTTGAGTGACCTCAACAGTGACATCCACTTCGATGCGTTGGGCGCGAAAGGGTAATCCACTGGGGCCAAAATCAATCCAAGCGTCGATTGGGCCACCAATGGGTCCCTGAGCTTCAATCAGCGCCTGCAGTACAGATTGGTTGGCTGGTTCGCCGGTCGGTTCGGTTTGCAGCCAGCCTAATATCCCGCGAGCGGGTGTCGTTCCCGTGAGTCCATCAAGTGCTAAATCCGCGTCAAAATAATAGGGCACAAGGCTCGCATCATTGCCGTCCGAGAAGGGTGCGCCGGGTGCCGGTCGGATCGCACGAACATTGTGCAGCCCCTGAAAGATGCCAGCATCAAAGGCGTAGTCAGCGACTTTAGGCTCCGGCGGACTTGGTATTGTGTCAACGTAGCGATAGTCAAAAATACCGGACGAAGTTGCCTGCCAGCCCGTGTCACGACGGATCACCCCACCACCAGAGCGACGCTCAACAATCACCGATCGCGTCACGTTAATTCCCCAAGGATGAAGAACACTAGCTACCTTAATAATTTCGAGGGCGCAGCGACCAAGCGTCATCTCAAACTGGGTCTTGGCCGTCTCTGCAAAAAGCGCAAACGGATTTTCCCACTTGCTGAAGTTTGAGCCACCGTAACCTGAAAGGTCGAACCGCGTGATCGGCACCTTAGGGTTGGTACTCATGTCATTGTTGAAAATCGTCGCAACATCACTCATCGGGTCGCCTGTTGAGGACAATACCGACAAGCCCAGAAACTCACCAGTTACTAGATCAACACCGTTAATGAGTTGGCGAGTTTCACCCACGAAGTAAGGAGAGATGGCCGCGTCAGAGCGACCGCCCTCAGCCTTCGCCGTGATTTGTATGCCGCCCCGAGACTTCTTTTCAGGGAACACGGGACGGGTGACGCTGAAGGTATCCGCTCGGCGTCCGGGACTATCTTGAGGATTAACATCAACGACAGTCACAATTCCGAAGGGCAACGTCGTCTTGAAGACCACATTGGTGCCTTCTTCAAAGACTGACCCGGCTGCATCGAGAACGTTTTCCGGAATGACGGGTGAGAGCTGCTGCGATCGCGCCCCAAGCACGGTCGGCCCACCATCATTCGCTGAAGCCAGCGGGGTTGGAAACCAGCCAAGCGTCAAAATATCCTGATCAACATCAAGAGTGCGAACTGGTTCCCACTGTACTTGTGGCAGCATCACGAGGCGCTGCATTGCAAGCGGAGCTGTGACTGCCATGCCCCGAACAGAAAAAGCCTCCGGTACTGATGCTGTGGCTGGATTGTTGCGAGGTGCCGCCTCAAGGGCGACCCCCAGCAAATCTTGATTTGTCGAAACATCGAGCAAGAATACGGTTGGTGTCTGGCCAAGACGCTTGCGAAGCTGATTTGTTATGTTGCCAAGAGAGATTTTGTTTGTCCTTGAAGCATTGGCTGCACGTTCCTTGCGTGTACTCAATTCCTCTTGTTTAGCGCTCAGAATAGCTTCGAACTGCCGCTTGGAAGGATAGAGGCGACCTTGATCTTCTTGGGTTGGCCCTACGTCAGGGTTGAGGCTCTTTCGTGACGTGGGTATTGTTCGTGGTGCAGGTACAGGCTGATTAGATGACTGAGGGCGATCGCACACAACAGGCAAACCAAGCTCACCCCCAAAACGTGTCTCCGGAGCGGTCTGAGCCGTCCACCGAATCGCTGCTTGTAAACTTCGCAAAGCGCGTCGTTTGGGGACGCAGACGTCAAAGTTACCCACGTAAGGATCGGGCAATGTGGGACTCCACCCATACACGCCAAAGGGAACGAACAATCGACCACTATCAATAAGCTGACGGTCGATCAGTTGCCCTTGAACCTGAATCGTGTTGCCAGTCGATGCCCAGACAAGAGCGTTTTGCAAAACGAGAAGAGTGTCGGCGCTATTCGACGTAAATCCGGTGAGCTTGACTGTAACATCATCGCCATCAGTTTGCTGACTCATGACACTGTTGGTCATGGGTGTTTTGAACATATTGATCATGCGCCCATTAGCATCGACGGGGCGATCAAGACGCACTGTCGCCGCACCCGTAGTCGTCAGACCTTCGCCATTGGCGGCATGGCATCGATAGTGAAAGAAAAAGTCTTGAGTATAGTCATGATCCCACGGCAGACGAGATCCTACTGTGCTATTCAATTTCCAAAGGCGGTAGACGGTTTTGACCGGCGGAAACAATGGTGCAGCGGCCCTGTCGTAAATTGTCACAGCACCATCAGAGATCCTCATCACCGGATTTAACTGGTGAAACCGAGCATCTGGCTCGTACCATCGAGCATTGAGACCTTCGAGAGCTAGCCACCACGATGGTCCTAGCGCTGCAGTTCCTAGCGCCGCAGGGTTGGCGACAACTACCGGCAAACCGAGCGCAGCTTCACTGATGCTGCATTTGCCAGCAAACTCAGCTAACTGTGTTTGAATGGCGCTGCCGTCAAAAGTATCTTGGGCAACCTTACAGTCCAAAAGTAACGTCCAAAGCTCTGGAATGAATCGCAAGCTCCCCGTGGGGGAGCCAAAATCGAAACTCTGCCCCCAGACATTTGCGCTCCCGCCACTGTCTGAAATTGTCAATCCTCTGGAGCCAAAGCCGAGCGTCAAAGTCGGAAGAGCTACGACGGCCTTAGCAAGGCACCCATTCTCGGTCGCCGTGACTGACTCTACAGTCAGTTCAAGCTCAAGCTCAGCATTGACCGGAGCCGCGATCGCCGCGCGATCTTCAGAAACAAATGCCACCTCAGCGAGACGGAGTTGACCATCGGTGACGGTGATACCTACATAAGCCCCATCGGGCAACCCAGAGTCCAAAAGATCGCCGCGAATCCATGCTGTACCTGCCTGCAGGTCAAGGGTGAGAGAACCTGGAATCGAGAAAGCAGGACGTCTCGCGCTACTCAGCACAAAAGCGGGGGCAGTCGCACCTGACTCAAATACCTCAAAATGCGCCGCCGCCCGCCAGAAATCAAAGACGATGGTTCGATCATCAAGCTCAAAAGGCCCAATGCGTTCGGCACCGCCCAACGCTGTTAGTGGACTAGCAATACGCATCGACAGCAGGTCGTCCTGGCTATCGCGCCGCAACGCATGCAGCGGCAACTCAGCATCTTCATCCTCATCGGGCAGCGCCACAGCAACGAGTTCACGAAGCGCATCATCTGGCTCAATAGTGGCTAATCGCTCAGACAACGATCCACCAAACGCGAACGTTTCCGGTGATTCTTCTCGCTGTATTCGATCTTCCGGCACCGCTGCTAGTATTGCGCGAAGCCGTTTGAGTTGCTCAGTCTGGATACTGCTGAGATCACTAGTCAACCGGGCTACGTTTTTGAGACGTTCTGTACTTGGCCGACGATCGCCGGGACTAGACATTACCATTGCAACTTAACCTCATCCAATGGACTCCGTAGCTTTTAACTTGTTTTTGCCTAAGTATTTGTGAACTCCAAGATCCATTCGGGGAAGCACAGGCGTCAGTTTGCTTCGATCATTTTTTCGAAGAGCACGCTTAGAATTTATCTTTTTTTCAGAAAAAGAAAAGTCTTCTCTCAGGAGGGTTACAACTGCGTAGTGATAAAATTTATATTGTGTAATTAGGATGCTTAGTTTACACAGTTTTCATTTCTAGCTTTGACCAAAACTTCGACAATGCTTACATGACAAGAGATTCCATCTTCGGCCTCGTTGGGAAAGCTATTGCACTTCTAAGCATGAGTGTATTATTGAAGTATAAAATCAAACATTTCTACCCTTTTAGTTTGACGAAATGCCAATTTCTTTCTCTCAACAAATATTCACAATAAATATCTAGGACTTTATAGTTTGGGTGACCAAACAAATTCTCAAACTTTCTCCTCCTGAACCCTAGAGCCAGATGTAAGCCAGTTTATTAACATTTACACCAGTCGAACTCCCGGCATCAGTCTCATAAAAAGCTGAGCGCACATGTTTCCTAATAGCTGGAGGACTCGACGATTCACCTTGGATGTGACTGAGAAGGGAGAATTTATCGTCACCACAGAAGCCCGAATGCCTTGGGATAGGAAATCTGAATCTGCTCCGCATTGAACCCATATACGACATGACTAGGTGTCAGCTTCTTTAGTGGCCCCTGGCAGCGATCGCCAACTCCATTCGCAAGACTGAAGTTGGCGACAGCAAGAAAAGCCTCATACCAGTTCTAAGCTTGAGTTCTCAATTTTGAGTGCGGAAATACCGACGCTTACAAGGTTCTAGCCCTATCACCTGTAGTTGTGAGACAGAGAATTAGTACTAGACAACGAAACTATCCACATCGATACTGCTGAAGTCAACATCCCTCAGAACCACGAGAGTCTTGAAGTTTGTGCCCTCCAAATTGCCTCTCCGGTTAATCTGAATCTTCGTGCGATCGCTGTTTCCTCTGATGCGAACAAAGTCCCCAAATGGGTCATCTGACATCAGGCGGGGAACCTTGAAGACCCTCTGTAAATCAATGATGTCGCTGCCCACCTCAAAATCGAGAATCTTGTCAGGGCGACCCCGCAAATCCATACGTCTAAAGATAAATGTATCATCGCCAAAACCGCCTCTCATGCGATCGCGCCCAAGTCCACCGATCAAGATATCGTCTCCATTTAGACCAAGTAAGCCATCTCTACCTTTGCGACCTGCCAATCGATCATCACCGATATTGGCAACCAACCGATCCTTGTGGTTCGTGCCCCGATCTTTCATGCCTAGCTCTGAATAGTCCAAATTGATGAGCTGAGTCTCACCACTGTTGTCGTCCACACCGTCGTTGTCATTAATGACCCAGATGCCATCTTCAGTGACCGCCAGACCCTCCAGCTTTTCGGGCATCAACCCACCCGCTTCCAAAAAGTCAGGAATCAGGTCACGGACGAAGGTCTTCCTCAACGTATCGCCATCTTCGAGGTTGGGCGAAAGTCTGATGGTGTAGAGCCGCTTAACTGCCGCATCCGGGCCGCCCTGGTTGTCTCGCTCTAGCACCAGGAAGCGATCGTCACCTAGAGGCGCGATATCTGAAAGACCGACCCAGCCGCCATTTTGAGACTCAACCTCATCCAGAGGATAGAAGTAATCCCCAATCCACTCAGAGGTGTCCGTGTCATACACAAGAACGCGAGGGTTCGGATCATTGCCCCACTCACGCTGAAGAATTGCCACCAGTTTTCCATCGTCGTAGGCCACCCCCTCAAGCCCAAAGCGAACCTGAATTTCGTTCAGCTCATCGGGGAGCGTGACGACTTCGGCGATCGCCCCATCGTCGGCATCGACCTTGAATAGGAAGTTAAGACTCTCAATCGGACGGTCTGGATCGCCAGCTGTACCTGCACCTTCCGATGCAATCCAGAGGAAGCCATCGTCAGTCGCTGCAATCCCTTCCGGATCGATATTGACGGTGTCGTCATCGTTGATGAGAACATCCAAATCCTCTGCGGTAAAGTCTCCAAAAGGCTGCACTGCTGCAAAAACGCCATCGGTGTCCTTGATGGTGGTGGCGCTGGTGAGGGTGTTCCGCGTGGATGACGTGTCGATGGTGAAGAAGCGATTTGAGTTGTAGAAGCTGTCTTCAATCGCATAAAGAATATCCGAGTCGTCAGGATCGACCACAAGACCCGACATGGCACCCCAAGGAATCGGAACACCATTGTCTCCATCCACAGACTGGAGCGTCGGGTATGTCGCAGGATCATCTGAGGCTTCGTAGATGTTGAGGACAGAGCGAATTTTGTCTTCGCGACTATCTTCTTCTGAGGCGACAACTAGAAGATTGCGACCGGGGATTGCTTTGCCTCCTTCAGGACCTGCGCCAGCCGGAAGTACCTGTTGAAACACAGGTGCAGTTGGATCGGACACGTCGTAAACAAAAACGAGACTGGAACGCTCGGAATTTACAAAGAGATAGTCTGTTCCGTCGAAGGTGGCGAATTCGATGTTCTCAGGTTCGTTGCCTTTGTTCTCAGACCGTTCATCGGGATAGTGGCCAAACTGAGCCGCAAGCAGATCTAGCTCGTTACCAGAAGTGTAGACGACGTTTCCATCGAGATCGAAAATGGTGAATCCGCGACTACCGCCGTCCAAATCTCCTTCATCAGCCGTGGCGATGAAATCGGTGCCAATGAAAGCAATGCCATCCGGTTCACGAGGTACAGCGTCCAGCGAATCGGTTTGATCGATAATGCCATCTTCGACCGTATCAACGTTCGTCAGATCGACGGTTCCGGCAGAGAAGCTGCGAAGAACAGTCCCCGCTTCCAGGTCAATCAGGACGATCGCATTGTTTTCCTGGAGCGTCACCGCAGCAATGTTCTCGCTGCTGATGTCCACAAATTCGGGTTCGGGATCGTTTGGAAAAGCAACACCGTCCAGTCCGGTCAGATCAATCTGAGTTGTTGTCCAATTCGCAGGATTAGCGCTGGAGGTATCGACAACCGTGACGAAACCCGCAGGCAGCTGAGGTGGTGCGCCATCTCCCAGGTCTTCGTCTCTCTCGTTTTCAATCGCAATGACGGCATAGTTCCCGTCGGGACTGACCGCAATTGAATCCGGCTGTCCGCCAATATCCAAAGACTGAACAACCGTCTGGGTTGCGATATCAACCGCGATAAGCTGCCCTGAGGTATCGACAAAGTCTGCACTGGTGTTGATGGCAACGAGGGCAAAATCACCGAGTACTGCAACACTCGTCGGTTCTCCGTCAAGGTCAACAGCTCCTAGCCCTAAGGGCTGGGAGGGATCGGTAATATCGACAAATCCAATTTGCTCCTGGGGAGAATCAGAATAGATCAGCGTATTGCCGTCGGTGCTGGCTGCAACAATTTCAGCAGCAGTCTCTAAGTCAGTATTGCTATTGGGGTCAATCTGGCTCGCGACAACGAAAGAGGAAATCCGGTTAAATTGTGGCATTTGCAATATGTTGGAGGTCAGCTTGAGTCGCCCAGAGATGTATAGAGACGTAGGAGTAGGTAGGGACAACGCCCTCCAATTGACTCCCGGAGCAGTTCACCTTTCATCGACCCCTGACCTTGAGGAGCTTCAAACGGCAATCTCCTATACATCCCCAGAACGATTAATCCAACATCTACCGTTTCATGAAGAGGTTAAGGCAGGGTTTGCTAGAGTCTATGGCTAGCTTATGAATGACTTAAGACTTTGTTGGCTAAGCACTGAGCCTTTGTCTAGGAAAGCGACTCCAGTGCTGCCTTCGACATCGTTGAAGAGCGTAAATTTCCGCCTCTGTCGTTGAGCACCCGAAAACTCGAAGCACGCGACATTTCGCAACGAGCAAATCTCGCGGACGCCCAAATTCCTATCTCCACCGCAAGCAGACGGGTCATTACGAGATCTGCCCTTTAGGATGCACTTCCGCGCCACCGCTAACATGGCAAGCCACGGGAAATTGGAATCACAGAGATTAAATGAAGCTGATCAATTTGAAGGGGAATCCGGACGTTTCGCGAAGCCGATGAAAAGTGTGAGCAGTTTGTATTTTTAGCGAACTAACAAACTTTAGCTAGCGAAAATCGCTTTGGAGCGATCGCCACTACAAACAAACATGCTTGACCAGGCGAGTTGAAG
>JGI12210J13797_10410193_pt1 | contig 10410 bp, 6 predicted proteins | sample ElkSlonscriptome_3_FD_13797 | JGI IMG/M metagenome (IMG submission 13797) | reverse complement strand
AGTACGGGGCACCGACCACGGCGACCATCGACTCCGCCTTCACTGGGACCCGGGTCTGGGTCACCAACGCCGACGGGGACTACAACGACGACGAGGAGTCCTGGGTGGAGTCGCCGACCATCGACCTCACGGGCGCGCTCGCCGACCCGACCTTCGAGGCGGCGATCCTCTACCGGGCCGAGAGCTGTTGCGACGAGTGGTGGCTCGAGCTCTCCACCGACGGTGGCTCCAGCTGGACGAAGGTCGCCGACACCGATGGCTCGTCGGTGGGTTGGTACAACGACGACCGTAGTCTGTGGTGGGACGGCGAGCTTCCAGCTTGGACACTCGTACGCACGGTATTGAACGGCGCCGCGGGGCACGCGTCGGTCAAACTCCGCTTCCGCGTATCGACGGACCTGTCTGTCCGAAACGAAGGGTTCGCCTTCGACGACGTGCGCATCTTCGAAGAGCTCTGCGGGAACGGACGCGTCGACCCGGGTGAGGTGGACGTGGACTGCGGAGGCACCTGCGGGCTCTGCGCGGCGGGCGCCATGTGCTCGACCGGGGCGACCTGCGCGTCCGGCATCTGTTCCGGCGGCCGCTGCGACACCGCCACCTACTTCCAGTCCGACTTCGAGAGCGACGACGGCGGCCTCACCGGTGCCGGCGGGCTGTGGGAGTGGGGCGCTCCGGCCGGGGCGGTCATCAACCGTGCCTCGAGTGGGTCGAACGCCTGGGTCACCGACCTGGACGCCGAGTACGGCGATGGGGAAGAGGCCACGCTCGAGCTGCCGCTCTTCGACTTCTCGGGCATCGCGGACGATCCGGTCATCGGGTTCGATGCGTGGCTGGATACCGAGCGGAGCTTCGACGGCGTATGGGTCGAGGTGAGCACCAACGGCGGAACGACCTGGACCAAGGTGGTGGACGACGGCACGTTCCCCGCGTGGCACGAGGGCACGGGTGATGCCTGGTTCGATGGCTCCACCAGCGGCTACCAATCCTTCGCGGGCGTACTGAGGGGCACGGCGGGGGAGTCGAGTGTCCGAGTGCGTTTCGTCTTCGACAGCGACCTGTCCGTCACCAACGACGGAGCCGCCATCGATGACCTCTACGTCGGCAGTGGCGCGCCCGATCTCGCGGTCGAGGTCCTCCCGAGCGCGACCGTCTGCGAGGGTGCGCGCGTCGTCGTCCGAAACCGGGGCACGTCGGGCGTCACGTCGTTCGACTTCATCACCGTGCTGGACGGCATGCGGACGGAGACCTCGCTCCCCGGGCTCGCGCGCGGCGACGCGTACGAGACCACGGTGATGGCGAGCGCCAGTGTGCAGGTGAGCGTCGTCGCGAGCGGAGATCCGATCGCGTCGAACGACACCGCGAGCCTCGCGGTCGGCGCGGGGATCCCCGTGACGAGTGGAGCGACCTACCTCGAAACCTTCGAAACCAGCGCGGGCTCCTGGGTGACCGCCGGAACGCTCTCCGACTGGCAGTGGGGTACACCGGACAGCTTTTTCATCGGGATCGCGGACTCGGGTGCCCGCGCCTGGGTCACGAACCTGGAGGGCCGATACGAAGACGGCCAGATGTCGTTCCTGGTCAGCCCCTGCTTCGATCTCTCGTCGTTTGGCACCGACCCGACCTTCAGCTTCTCTCGCATCTTCGAGCTGCAGCCGACGAACGACCACGTCCACGTCGAGTTCAGCACGGACGGCGGGCGAACCTGGAACAAGCTCGGTCGCTTCGGGAGCGGCAGCAGCTGGTACAACGACGCGGCCGGCGACTTCTGGGACGGGTCGAGCGGCACCCGCGACGTCTGGAGCCGCAGCTCGCACCCCATCACGGGCGGCGCCGGCCAATCCGGCGTGCGCTTCCGCTTCGTGATGGTGAGCGACGCGAGCTTCTCGGACGACGGCTTCGGCGTTGACGATGTGCTGATCCAGTGAAGCGGCGCTTCGGCCCCATCGCCAAGGCCCTCGCCGGCGTCGTAGCCCCACGCGATGTTGACTACGCTCAGGGTTCGCCGATCGGCCAGCTGGGCGCACGTCCTGACCCCGTCCCGCTTTCGGAGGATCCGCAGGATCGTCTCTGACCTCTGGCGCTCTCCCATCAGGGACTTGGGATCGCCAGCGCTACCGCTATCCCGCGTCGAGGCTCGTGAGGCCGGTGCGCGCGTAGCTGGTCACGATCTCCGCGACGATCCGCTTGAAGTACTCGGCCTGCGTCGGGCTCAGCGTGTCGCTGTCCGCGAGCGTGTTCGGGAGGTAGCCGGCGGGATCGCGGCCGTAGATGCAGGCGTAGTGCAGCAGGGCCAGCGCGTAGTTGCCGATGTCGTTCGGGTGGATGTCGTCTTCGAAGATCTCTTCGATGGAACCGAAGGGCGCGGTGCCCGCCGCGATGTCGTCCACGATGCGCATCATCAGCCGATGGCCCGGGATCAGGTGGAGCGGCGCTTGGCCCGCCGGCCGGTTGTCGTTGACGAAGTCCTGCATTGCCTCCCAGCGGGGCTCGTCGCGGTTGAGACGCTCGCGGAAGGGGAGGCCGTCTTCGGGGTGCGGTTCGCTCGGATTCGCCTCGAGCTGGGTCCAGGTGGTGAAGAGCAGGGTCGGGGCGCCGCTGCCACCGTTGCCGTTGGCCCAGGCGTCGTCCACGGCCCGCTGGAGCCAGTCGACCTGGTCCGTCTGGCGCGTCCGGTCGTCCGCGTAGAGGGGAACGGCCGTCGTGATGACGAGGCCTTGGTAGCGGCCCATTTCCTCGGGCCACTGGGCCGACTGGTCCGTGTCGGGCTCGGGGTTGTTCCATCGCCAGCGGATGAAGGAGCCCGGGATCGTGGCCTTCTTGAGCTGGGAGAAGTCACCGGCGGGGTCCAGCATGACCGCTTCGGTGAGGCGCCCGGGCCAAGGGTGCGACATGACCGTGTCGGTGAGCGAGTGGCCCGACAGAACCATGGTCGTGCCCATGGGCCATGGGGTGCGGGTGGGATCGCCCCCCGGTCCCGGATCGGTTCCAGGACCCGTGTCGGTTCCAGGACCTGTGTCGGTTCCAGGACCCGTGTCGGTGCCCACGGTGGCGTCGCCCACGGTGGCGTCGCTGTCTCCGCCGGAACGGAGCGTAGAGTCGGACTCACAGCCGATGAGGAGNGAGACACAGGCGATGGCGACCAGTCGGGGGGNGCCCAGCTTCATGGCGCCCACTCTGTTCCCTCGACGGGTGCAATGCAAGTCGTGAGAACCCAGTCATGTTTAGCCGGTGGGCTCAGGCGCGGTCCGGGGAGATGCTCATTCGACGCGCGGCCGCTCGGTCACGGAAGGCCATCGAAGAACTCCCAGATCGCCGCGCTCGCCCACCTCGGCCAGGTGTGGCCTCCGTCGTGGTCACAGAAGTGCACCGGGTAGCCCTCATCGCAGCCGACGTGTGACGTGCAGAATGTCGGGGTGGCCGGATCCACCTCGGAGGCACACCCGTTCCGCGAGCTCCAACGCCGCCGCGCCGTGGTGCCGGCTCCGAAGGGAACGACCTCGTCCGCGGTACCGTGGGCCAACCAGGCCGCCGCCTGTCCTCGACACTCGACGCTCGGGGCCGCTGCCGCGACCGGCGCGATCGCGCGCACGACATCGCCGCGCGCACACCCGAGGAGGTTGGAGAAGTAGCCCCCATAGGAGAAGCCGGCAGCGAAGACCCGCGCCCGATCGATGCAGAAGCGCTCCTCCATCGACGCCAGGAGCGTGTCGAAGAATGCCGTGTCCATGGTTTCGTCTTCGAGCAGCCAGCCGCTCGATCCTGCGAGCACCGGCAAGCCTTGTGGGTAGACGACCACGGCCTCACCGGCGGCTTCGGCTTCGAACTGCAGCCTCGACATGTTCCGTGCGCTGTCGCCCGCACCGTGGAACACGAAGATCAGCGCGTGTCCCTCGGCCGGGTCGTACTCCTCGGGGACCGCCAGGAGGTAGGTGCGCTCCATTCCGGCGGCGTCGATGCTCTCTTCCTCGACCCCTGCCGTCGCCGCGCTACCGCAGCCCTCCGACAGGCCCGTGGGTCCCTCGAAGGGTGGTGGGCGAGGCCCCGCATCGTCGCCGGTCGAGCCACCCGCGTCTTCGGGTGCCGGTCCGCTGTCGAGAGCGCCCGCATCGTCGAGCACCAGGTCGTCGTCTCCGCAGCCGAGACAGATCACCAGAATCAACGCTGCATGGCCGAGGCGAAGCATGCTCTCGCGATGACATGGCTGGCCGGGCTGTCCAGCCAACCGCCGTTCCTGGAGGGCGAGACTCTCGAGAAGTCGACCTACGGCCCGCGCTCGTGCCCAACTCCGCTCAGAGCTTCTCCAGCCGGACGAACGCCGCTCCCGTTCGCGGCGCCACGATCGCCATCCGCGCGTGTTCGTCGGTCGTGACCTCCATCTGCGTCGTCCACGGGCCGTCCATGCTCTCCGCGGTCTGCACTTCCCAGGTCTCGCCGGGGCGCACGGCGTTGGTCTCGATGGTGATGTCGTCCGCGCCGATGGTCACGGTCTGCTCGCCGTAGGGCCGGGCGAGGGGCTCGCCGACGAAGAGGCCTTCACCGGGCCAGCGGACGGACTTCCAGTAGGCCTCGACGAGGGTCGCGCCGTGGAAGTAGCTGTCGATGACGATGGGCACCGAGGGGAACTTCTGCTGGTAGTTGCAGGGTTCGACGACGGTGCCGTAGGAGCCGGTCGCCCCGGCGTCGAGCCACTCCATGATCGACATCTGGCCGCTGGTCGGGACCCGGCCGCCGAAGCTGGTGAGGTGGTCGGCGATCGCACCGGGGAGGTAGGTGTTGGTGTCGATGTCGGCGACTCGCGCGAGGCCGGTGAAGTAGAAGAGGATGTCGCTCGTGTCGGTGACCACGTTGGAGCCGCTGCCGTCGCCGTTGTCGACGTAGGTGAAGCTCAGCGCGCCCTCCCACTCGCTGACGACGCCGGGGTAGGTCGGCGCGCGCACGGTCCGCGCTCCGTCGGTGGTGTTCACGAGGTAGCCGTCGCCGGTGGGGAAGGTGGCGTCCGCCGCGACGCCGCGGTCGATGAGCGCTTCGCCGCCCTCGGCGCTGGTGGCCGCGATCATCATCGTCGGTCGGAGGCCGTGGTCTTCCACCGGGCGGGTCGAGGCGGAGCCGTAGTAGTCGACCGGCGCGGTGGTCGCGCAGCCACCGACGGTGTTGCAGTACATCTCGTCGAAGCCGAGCGCGAAGGCGCTGGTGATCGACATGCAGTCGACGCGAAAGGGCTGGGTCCAGGTCAGCGCGAGCGCCTCGATGCCTTCGGGGAGCGCGTCTTCGGTGGCGGTCTCGGCGGTGGCGAAGGCGTCGCGGCTCAGCACGTTCTCGCCGACCGGTAGCGTCAGGTGAACGACGTTGGCTTCGGGAATGCCGCGCGCGGCCACGTAGGCCTCGGCGACGGCGACGCTCAGCGGGTCGTCGTCGTTGACCAGCACGCCGAGCTCGCTCGGCTCGATGGCGAGGCGCGGCAGGAGCACGGTCGGCTCGGCCGGTCCCGCGTCCGTGGGCACGAAGCCGTCGACCCCGACCTCGCCGGAGTCCACCGGCACCGCCATGTCGACGACCGGATCGTCACCGCTGTCGTCGCCGCCGCACCCGAGCCCCAACGAGACTCCGAGCACGAGCATCCACCATCGATTGCCACCCATGGGCCGAGCATAGCCGTCCCCCGGTTCTGTGGCTTCGAGCGCGCGCGGACTGGAAGGTCAGCCGGTCGCCGTCAGCCAGCGCTCGAGCTTGTGGTGCGGCGTGCCCTCGTCGCGAGCGCCGCGGGCCTGTCGTCCGAGCGCCGCTCGGCGCTGCGCATCCACCAGAGCGCGCCCGCCGATCGCCGTCCAGAGCTGGTCGACCTCCGTGTCGTCGAGCTCTCGCCACTGCCCTTCGCTCAGATCGCCGAGCGCGATCGGCCCGACCGACGCTCGATGCAGGTGCTCGAGCCTGAGCTTCGCACGCCGGCACATGCGGCGGATCTGCCGGTTCTTGCCCTCGTGGAGCGTCAGCCAGAGCTCGGTCTCGCCGCGGTCCGGCGGCCCTCTATGGACGGACGTGCCGGGGCGGACCTCACCCACACGCACGGCGTCCGCGCGGAGGGGGCCGAGCTCGGTGGGGACGCCGTCGAGCAAGAGCTGCAGCCGGGGATCGCCTTCGGCCACGGCTTCGCTGAGCCGCAGCCGGTAGACCTTGGGCACGTGGTGCTTCGGTCGCAGGATCGCGTTCAGCAGGTCGCCGTCGCTCGTGAAGAGCAGCGCGCCGGTGGTCGCGCGGTCCAGCCGGCCGACGGGCGCACAGCCCGCGGGCATGGTGCGCAGTGGCCCCGAGAGATCGTCGCGGCCGAGGGTGTCGGCGAGGGTCGCGGTCACCCCGGCCGCCTTGTGGAAGAGCACGGTCCGCACCGGGCGTGACGTCAGCGGCTCGCCGTCGAGGCAGACCCGCTCGTCGCCGAAGACCAGACGGTCGAGCTCTGGCGGCACGCATGCTCCGTCCACCTCCACGTGGACCCGGCCGCTCTCGGCGGCCTCTCGGAGCTCGCGGCGCGAGAGCGTCGTCGAGTCCCGGAGCAGCTTCTCCAGCCGCCGCGGGAGCTGGTCGGCAAAGGACACCCGCGGAGGCTAACGACCCACTGCGAAGAGCGGTAGCCTTCGATCCGCTCGGCTCAGCGTTGGCTGCAAGCAGTGGCGAAGCACGTGGCCTTCTGGGACCATCGGGCCCTGGGTTACCACCCTCGAGTCCCGGTCGAAGGCTCCGCCGCCGAGACGATGGGCGCGTTCGCGCGCATCGAAGCGGCCCTCGCCGGCACCGACCTCCCCACCCGCGAGTCGGCCGGCGCCGCAGGCTCAGTGGTGGTCGCCGCCGTTGGCGACCCCTTCGCCGAAGTGTTTGGCCTCTTCGATCCCTACCGCGATCCCGCCCTCGATGGCTGCGGTCGCCATGTTGCCAGCGGCGTTGCCGAGGGCGTGCTGCAGCCTGTGGTGCACCGGGCCCATCACTCCGGCGGCCCCGAGCTCGAGGGCCATGGAGCCTGCTGCAGCCCCCGTCGCGACCCTGGCCCGATCGCGCGACTCCACCGCGTCCTCGGTCGACCCGACCCCGGCGCTCGCGGCGGCCAGATCCATGTCCGCGGCCGCCCAGGCTCCCTGCACGGCGGTGCCCTCCCGGATCATCGCGCCGCCGGCTGTGATCGCCACCCCGGCGAGGCCGCCGGTGCAGGCGGAGGCGATGGCACCCGCCGCGATGAACACGCCATTGAAGATCTGGTGCTCCAGCTCGTTGCGCGCTCTCGCGTTGGTGATGTCCTGCCCGACGGCCTGGCCGACCACGCCGTTGATGGACCAGCGTCGCCGCACGCCGTCCGCGACCTGCGAGAACGACTCGGACGCCGCCGCCCGCTGGTAAAGATCCTCGTCGTCCCACTCCGACACGGTGTCGATCTGCTCGTGCAGGTTCTCGACGATAGCGTGGAGCCCATCCCTCACCAGTGGACGCAGCTGCGCATAGGTCGCCTGCCCGCGCTGAGAGCCCGCGCTCTCGAGCACGCGCCGTAGCTGGCTGGCATCGGCTCCGGCGAGCTCGAACTGCTCCAGGAGCTCCTCGCCCTGCCCGCTGAGCAAGGCACCGAGCAGCTGGTCGGACTCCGCCGAGCCCGGCTGCATCGCCCGCTCGAGGCGCGCCGCGCTGGACTGCATGGCGGTGAGCGCGCGATCCTGGATCACTCGCTGGTACTTGCCCGCGATCTTCTCCTTCAGCCGGTGAATGGCCCGCTCCGTCTGGGGGATGCCGAACCCGTTCTCGCGGAGGGTCGCCCGCAGGTCGTCGGTGTCGAGCTGACTGAGCGCCCGCAGGTGCCGGTCGCTCATGTCGCCCGCCACGACGTTGGCGAAGTCCTCCGGGTCCTGGCTCCGCACCATGGCTCGAGTGCCGATGTTCACCGAGCGCTGGGCGGTGTTCGCGAGTCGCTGTTGCCGGGCGTTCATCGGTCGGCTGGGCAGGGTCTCGGTGGCCTCGTCGGGCGCGAGCCGGGCGAGCGCAGCTTCCATGGCGCGGAGCCCGGAGGCGAGCTCGACCGAGCCGGGCCCGTCGCCGATCTGCCGGAGCATCGCGGTGCCCTGCTCGAGGAGCTGCTGGCCGCCCCTGCGGGTGGCGGTGCGGGCGGCGGGATCGCCCAGGCTCTGGACGACCTTCTCCGCACCAAAACTGAGCTGCTGACCGAGCTCGGTGGGGCTCGGGCCTGACTCGCAGGGCTGGTTGGCTCGGACGCTCTGCACATTTCCACACTCGGGCATCGTCTCTCTCCTTCGGTACTTCGCCGCTCGGGCTGGGGACCGCTCCCGGGGTTGGGGCCTCTACTCGGTCGACCGCAGGCGCAGTTGCGTCAGCGGTAGGCGCCTCGGGTCGACTCGAATGCGTGCGCCTCGATGGCGCGGCCGAAGCGCACCAGAGTCTCGGCGGCTTCGTCGCCCTCGCTCATGGTCTCGATGTGGACGGCGCCCCCGTCGATGACGACGAGCGGGTGCTCGAGCGCACAGAGCGCCTCGAGCTCCGAGTCGAGCGCGCCGCCCGCGAGAGCTTCGATCAGCGCCGAGGAGCGATCGAAGGCGACGACCATCGGTACGTCTGCGAGGATCCGGTGGAGCTCGGAGGCGTGATCCCCCTGCAGTGCTCGGCAGCGCGCGCAGTCGCGGCAGCGGATGAGCACGCGCCCGGCGAGCGTTTTCGATAGCGGTCCCGCCCACACGGTGAAGCGGGCGCGTGGCTCCGACTCCCTCCGGTCGGCGAGGCGAAGGACGCCGCGCCGGTGACTCGAATAGACCTCGCCGGAGTCGAGCCGCACCCGGCCACGAATCCGCTCGGCGAGGGCGCGTCGACCCGAGTGACGAAAGCGCAGGAGCAGCAGAGGCCCCAGGGCGGCGAGCGCCGAGGCGATGCCATCGGTGAGCGGCCCCTCGTTCAGCGACCACAGCGCGAGCGGCGGCGCGAAGACCAACAGCGCCGCGGTCGGATGAATGGTCCGGCCCACACCGAGCGTGAGCGCGGCCCCGGCCGCGAGGACCATCGCGCCTGCGGCCACGACTTCTCCGCTCTGCATCGCCACGACGACGAGGGTGAGGGCTGCGATCCCGAAGGCGGTCGTCGAGAGCCAGAACTGAGTTCTCACGAAGGCATGCTCGACGGCGCGCGCCACGAAGTAGCCGCCGTAGACGACGGCAATCGTGCGGGCATCGCCGGTGAGCAGGTGGGCGAGGGCGATGGAGGCGAAGACTCCGATCACGATCCAGCCGAGCCGGTGGATGAAGTCCTGTTCGTAGGTGGGGCGCCAGCCGTCGGCTGCGGCGTTCAGGGTGATGATGGTCTCGAGCATGGGAACGTCTCCTCGAGGCGACGTCTCGGCCACGGCCGCGCTCGGTTGCGCGTCGCGAGAATTCCGCTTGACGATAATGAAAATCAATTTCAATAATACCCACCATGAGGACGCGAAAGTACACGGAGCCCGTGGAGCTGCAGCCCAATGGGGACTGCCGCTGCCACTGCCATCGGCTGCTCGCCTGCGTCGTGCCCGAAGGGCTCGAGCTCTCTTGCCCCCGCTGCAAGAGCCGCTCGATCCTCACCCGGGCTCAGCTTCGGTCCGCGCTCCAAGGAGAGCCTGACACCAACGTCACCTCCTGAGCACGCGCTGCGCCGTAAGTGTCTTGATCTGTGGTTGGGCGGCCAGCGCGGCCGCTCAGCCAGCGGAAGACCCGATCGACCTCGAGGAGTGGGAGGCGCTCCTCGACGAGGTCTCGACGCTCGACGAGGTGGTCGTCGAGTACGAGCCCGTCGCCGAGCCAGGAACCGAGCGCATCGAGCGCGACGAGCTCGAGCGATCCGGCGCGGAGACGGTCGCCGAGCTCTTCGAGGAGCGGGCGGCGATGCAGGTCTTCGCCGCGCGGCGGGGCTCGGGCCTTCGGCTCCGCGGGCTCGAGCCGGAGCACGTGCTCTTCCTCGTCGATGGAATGCGGCTCGTCGGCCGGATGGACGGCACCCTCGATCTGAGCCGCTTCCAGCTCGAGGACTTCGAGTCGGTCGAGATCGTGCGGGGCTCGTCGTCCGCGCTCTACGGGAGCGACGCGATCGGTGGCGTCGTGAACCTCATCCCGCGCGACCCGCCACAGGGGTGGGCGAGCAGCGCGCGGGCGACCTACGGCTACCAAGACCGGCGGCGCTCCAACGCCCGGCGCTCCTTCGAGGGCGGTCCGCGGGTCGACGACGACGGGACCGAGCTCCCGCGGGACGACTACGGCGGCACCTACGATCTCGTCGGCCGCGTCGGCCACGGCGGCGATGGGGGCGGCTTCGAGCTGCACGGCGGGGCCCATCGGCTGGACGGCTTCGACCTCGACCCTCGCGACGCCGCGACGAGTGGACCGAGCTCGACCACCTGGAACG
>JGI12210J13797_10280251_pt1 | contig 10410 bp, 8 predicted proteins | sample ElkSlonscriptome_3_FD_13797 | JGI IMG/M metagenome (IMG submission 13797) | reverse complement strand
CCTCCTTCAGGAAGGCTACCGGCCCCACCTCTTCGTACGGCCGCGCTCCCCGCTCGAGGAGGCGTGGGAAGGACTGCCCATCGAGCGCGGTGACGTGACCGAGCTCGACACGGTGCACCGCGCCATGAGGGGGGTCGGCACGGTGTTTCACCTCGCAGCCAAGGTCGGCGATTGGGGAACCGAGGCCGAGCACCAGGGGGCCACCGTGCGCGGCACCGAGCATGTGCTCGGGGAGGCAGCGCGAGCCGAGGCCCGGGTGCTGTTGGCCTCGAGCCTGGTGGTCTACGGCGAGCAGCTCGGCCGCACCGTGTGCGACGAGCACTTGCCTCTCGGCCGTAAGGCCTTCGGGCCCTACGGGCGGGCCAAGCAGGCGCAGGAGCGGGCCGCCCGCGACCTCGAAGCCAAGCGCGGTCTACGCGTGACCATCATCCGGCCCGCCAACGTGTTCGGCCCGGGCTCGGTGACCTGGGTCGACGCGCCCGTCGAGGTGTTCCGCCAGGGCCTTCCCGGCCTCATCGGAGACGGGAACCGGGACGCGGGCCTCACCTACGTCGACAACGTGGTCGACGTCTTCGTGCGGGCGGCCGAGCGCCCTGATGCTTCGGGCCGAATCTACAACGCCAACGACGAGAACGGCGTCACCTGGCGCCGCTACTTCTCGGAACTCGCCGATCTGGTCGGAGCCAAGCGCCCCAAGTCCCTCCCCGCACCAGTGGCGCGCATTTTCGCCAAGGGAGCCAAGACCGCGTGGGACGTGTTGGGACGGGAAGGCCGTGCCCCATTGACCCCGGAGGCTCTGCAGATCCTCAGTGCCCACCACCGGGTCCCCATCGCACGGGCTCGGCGCGAGCTCGGGTACCGGCCTGCGGTAAGCTACGAGCAAGCGATGGATGACGTAGCGAAGTACCTGGCGGAGCGCGGCTTGTCGCGACGGTAGCCATTGAGGGGGAGCCGGTGAGCAAGACGAGGGTGGCACTCGACGCGATGGGTGCCGATCAGGGCGTGGCGCCGGTGGTACGAGGTGCCGCCGAGCTGAGCATGGACGAACGCCACGAGACGGAGGTGGTACTGGTGGGGGACGCCCACGCCATCGACCGAGAGCTCCGCACTCACGAGCACCGCCGGGAAAGGCTGCACATCGTCGATGCCCCCTCTTTCGTGAGCATGGACGAAAAGCCCAAGATCGGCCTCGACGAGAAGCCGGATTGCTCTCTGCTCACGGCCGCCGAGCTGGTGCGCAAGGGCGATGCCGACGTCCTGGTGAGCGCCGGCAATACGGGCGCCGTGATCCTCGGGGCCTCTCGCACTTTCACGCGCCTCCCGGGCGTTCGCAGGGTGGCGCTCGCCGCCGTGCACCCCACAGTGCAATCTCACGGACCCAAGAACGATCCGTTTGCGCTCATGCTCGACGTCGGCGCTACCCTGCACTGCACCGCGGACGACCTCGTGGCCTTCGCCGTCATGGGCGCCGCCTACTCACGGGTGATCAGCGATATCGAGTGCCCTAGGGTAGGCCTGCTCTCCAATGGTAGTGAGCCCCACAAGGGCACCCCAGCCATCGTCGAGGCTCACGGTCGGCTGCGCCAAGTCGGCGGCTTCGACTTCGTGGGCAACGTGGAGGGGCTCGACATTCCCCGCGGCAGCTGCGACGTGATCGTCTGCGAGGGCTTCGTGGGCAATATCGTGCTCAAGATGCTGGAGGGGGTCTCCGAGGTCGCCAAGGAGTTGGCCAGGATCGCCTACGGCAAGCGACTCCGGTACAAGCTGGCCCTGGGCATGCTCTCCGGGGGGATAAAGCAGATCAAGGAGCTGACCGATTGGAAGCAATACGGCGGCGCCCCCATCGTCGGGTTCGACCACTTGGTCATCAAGGCGCACGGCCGCTCCAACGCCCGCGCCATTCGCAATGCGCTCAAGGTCGCGGCCAAGACGGTCGAGCGAAGACTGGTCGCGCAGGTGCGTGAAGGCCTCGCGCAAGACCAGTCGGCCCGTGAGTGACCGATGCATCGGCTCATCCTCCATCTCGACATGGATGCCTTCTACGCATCCATCGAGCAACGTGACCATCCCGAGCTTCGCGGCAAGCCCCTCATCGTAGGCGGGCGAGAGCGCCGAGGCGTGGTCTGTACTGCGAGCTACGAAGCACGCCCGAGCGGCGTCCGCAGTGCCATGCCCATGAGCGAGGCGCTGCGCCGGTGCCCCGATGCGATCGTCGTCCCCCCGCGGATGGACCACTACCTGGAGGTGAGCGGCCAGGTCATGGAGGTGATGCGGTCGTTCTCGCCTGCGGTCGAGCCCCTCAGCCTCGACGAGGCCTTCCTCGACATGACCGGTTCCGAGCGCCTCTTCGGCACGCCGCGCGAGATGGCCGACAAGCTCCGCGGGGCCATTTACGCGCGAACCACCCTCGGTGATCGGGGTCTCACCGGCTCGGTAGGTGTTGCCCCAAACAAGTTCCTCGCCAAGTTGGCCAGTGATCTCGACAAGCCCGACGGCGTCACCGAGGTCCCCTTCGGTGACGAACAAGCCTTCATCGCCCCCCTGAGCCTGCGTAAGCTCTGGGGTGTCGGACCGCGGGCTCACGCGCGTCTTCAGCACCTCGGCCTCTCCACCATCGGCGATCTCGCCGCCGCCGACGAAGAGGCCTTACGCCGCGAGCTCGGCGACCGTTACGCCGAGCACCTCTTGGCCCTCGCACGCGCGAAGGACGACAGGCCCGTCGAACCCGACCGCGAACGCAAGAGCCTCGGCTCCGAGACCACCCTCGAAGAGGATGTGCGCGGCCTCGACGAGGTGAGGCCCGTTCTCCGCCGCCAGTGCTTGCGCGTGGCGGCGCAGCTCCGAAAGAAGGGCTTCCTCGCCGGCGGCGTCCGCGTGAAGCTCCGCTACAGCCAGACCTTCTCCCTCGCGACCCGTCAGCGTGCGCTCGCCGTCCCGGCCGACGACAGCGAAGCCCTGCTCGAGGCCTGCGTCGAGCTCCTCGCCAAGCTCGACCTCGAGGCTCCGATCCGGCTCATCGGTGCCGCCGCCTACGACTTACGAGACGACGAGAGCCCCCGTCAGTTCGACCTCTTCGGCGCCCCCGAACGCGAGCGACGAACCCACCTCGAGAGTACCGTCGACGCGATTCGGGATCGCTTCGGCGACAAGATCGATTTCGGGGGCTGAGCGGCGGGTTTGCTCGAGCTTTGCGGCGCCGCCGAAGGGGGCGCGCGCGTTGGGTCTACATCGACAGGAGCCGCTCCACCTTCTCCAGGAGCGTGAGGCGGGCGCGGGCGACCGGGCTCGTACCATCGAGAAGTCGCTCGGTCTCGGCGAGCGCCACCTCGATGGGAACCATGCGTACACGCCGGTCACCGGTGTCCTCGCCGACCGTAGCCGGTACGTCCCAGCCCATCATCACGTCATGGGCGCCGCGCAACAAGGCCGCCCCGGCGGCGTAGCCGAGACGCTGGGCGATGAGACGGTCGAGCGCGCTGGGGTTGCCCCCGCGAACCACGTGACCGAGCACCGTCTCTCGGCAGTCGACGCCAGGGATCTCCTCGTCCAAAAAGGACTGGAGGCGAGCCACGATGTCCTTGGTGGGCACCTCCACCCCTTCCGCCTTCACGATGAGGCAGCGCTTCTTCTCACTGTCGCGACCGAAGCAGCGACGGAGCACACCGGTGAGGCGCTCGGTGAGCTGCTCGAGCGTTTGCTCGCCGTCCTCGCCGTAGAGGATGGCGTCGGCCTCGGCCGCGATTCCCGCCCGCATGGCCAGGAAGCCACAATGGCGACCCATCACCTCCACCACGAAAGCGCGGCGGTGCGCACGGGCCGTGTCGCTGATGCGATCGCACGCTTCCACGATGGTGTTCACCGCCGTGTCGACCCCGATGCTCATCATCGAGTATCCGACATCGTTGTCGATCGAGGCGGGGATACCAACGATGCGGCACGGCTGGTCTCGCCCGAGCAAATGGGCGCCGGTGAGCGAGCCGTTGCCACCGATCACGACCAACCCCTCGAGACCCAGCTCGCGGATCCTCGCCTTCGCCTGCTCTTGTCCTTGGGACGTGGGAAAAACCTTCGAACGCGCCGAGCCGAGCATGGTGCCGCCGACCCGTGCGACCCCCTCTACCCGGCCCGGCGTCAGTGTGACCGCGTCGCCCGCGAGCAGCCCCTCATAGCCGCGCCGGATCCCGACGACCTCGTGCCCCTGCGCCGTGCCAAGCACCGCGATCACCCTCAGCGCCGCGTTCATGCCTGGCGCGTCACCCCCTGACGTCAGCACCCCGATCTTCATACGGCGAGCGTACGTCAATTGGCCGCTAGCTCTCCGAAAATCCTCTCGCGGTGGAAGGGTCGCCCCGCCTCGTGGGTCTTGGGCTTCGTGGTCGGCGTCCTCGCCTCCTCGTCGGTCCTCCTACGGTGCTTCGGGCATACCTTCACGGCGCCCCCTGAGCTCGGCCTCGATCTGCTTCACCTCCTCCTCATCGAGTCGATAGAAGGCCACGGAAACGGCGCTGAGGATGGCGCAGATGGCGGGGAAGACGCTGAACATCAGACGAATCCCCGACAGCGCGGTGGGCGTCTGCACCTGGTTGGCCGCGAAGCCGAAGCTCGACAGGATGAAGCCCGACAGCCCGGCACCTACGGCGAGCCCCATCTTCTGGGCGAACTGAACGGCAGAGAAGATGAGGGCGGTCGTTCGCCGACCCGTTTTCCACTCGCCGTAGTCGGCGCAGTCCGCGTACATCGCCCAGACCAACGCCGGCGTGGGTCCAACGATGAAGGAGCCGACGCAGTTCACCACCACCATCGCGGCAAAGGCCCCGGCGGGAATGAGGTAGAAGACCCCCAAGGTGAGCGCGTTGAGCACCGTGAGGGTGATCATCAATGGTCGCTTGCCGAAGCGACGGCTGAGCGGCTCGGTCAAGGTGATCCCGAGCACCATGGCAAAGAGGCCCGTCGACATGAAGACGGCCGTCTTGTCGAAGATGAGAAAGATCGCCGTACCGTCGTCGCCGGCCCAATACTTGAAGTAGTACAGGGTGCCGCCGCTACGAATGGCGACGTTCATGAGGGCGAAAACCCCGGCGAAGAAGAGAGCGATCCACGGACCGTTGCGCCAGAGCGCTTTCAGGTCTGCCTTGGCGTCGGCCGGCTGCGTTTTGGGAACCACGCGCTCTTTGGTCGTGGCAAACGTCAGCCAGAAGAGAAGAACCGACGCCACGGCGAAGATGAGCATGGTGCGCCGAAAGCCAGTGGCCTCGTCACCTGCGCCGAGAATGTTCTTGAGCGGGGTGACGAAGGTGCCGATGAGCCAGGCCGCGGCGAAAGCGCAGATAAAGCGAAAGGACGAGACCTTGGTTCGCTCCCGAGAGGAGGGCGAGATGACCCCCATGAGGGCCGAGTAAGGGATGTTGATCGCGGTGTAGGCGAGCATCATCGCCGTGTAGGTGACGTACGCGTAGACGAGCCGACCGCCATCCGAGAGCTGCGGCCCCGCGAACATGGCGTAGCCGAGGAGCCCGTAGGGGATCGCGGCGAAGAGCAGGTAGGGCCGAAACTTGCCCCAGCGGCTATGGGTCCGGTCGGCCACCATTCCCATGAGGGGGTCGCTCACCGCATCGACCGCCTTGGTGGCGAGAAACATGGTCCCCACCGCGGCCGGAGCGAGACCGTAGATGTCGGTGTAGTAGTAGAGCAGGAAGATGTTGAAGACCTGGAAGAAGAAGTTCGAGGCGGCGTCCCCGAGCCCGTAACCGAGCTTCTCGCCAAATCGGAGCTTCTCGACGCCCCCCTCGTCCTCCGTCATCGCTTCATCGTGCCACAGCGCTCAGACGAGGCCGTAGCGTTCGATGTATCGCCCCATCGCCCCGTCGATCTTCGCCTCGTCGAGCTCGAAGTCGCTCGCATCGTAGACGTGCCGACCAAACCGGTGCTGGCGGTTCTTCGTCATCCATTTTTGCAGCGCCGCAACCTCGGCGTCCGCGAGCGGATCGCCGGTCCAGGCCATCACGCGGGCCGCTGCCCCAATGGGGTCGGCGATCAACTCTGGGTATCTCACATCGAAGAACCGCTCCTCCCCCCGCCGGTCTCTCGTGGCCATCGCGCGTTCGACCATGCGTTGGACTTTGGGCAACCAATGGCGCCCCACCTCGGGGGGGTCGACCTGGTCACTGAAGACGCCGCGACCATGGGCAACCATACTGCAAAAGGACGCGATGGTCTCACGCGGGTGGCGATGGGTCTGGATCACGCGCGCATCGGGAAACACCTCGAACAGTGCGTCGAGCTGCTCGAGGTGGACGGGTGACTTGAGCACCCAGCGCCGAGGCGCATCCGGCCGCTGCCATTGTAGGAGCTGAAGGCAGCGCCGGAGGTAGCGGTAGCCGGGACGGTGGTCTCGAGCCTCGACCCAGCGGGCGTAGCTGGGCACGTGGTAGCTCGCCTCGCTGACCTGCGACACGAAGACGTGGTCCATCAGCACGACCTCCTCCTCGGGAGCCCGCGCCTCCACCGGGTGAACCGCGAAGAAGTCGGGCGCCAGAAAGCGAAGCGTGTGCTCCGCCGCCAGAGCCGTCCACTGCCGGGGGCGCTCGGGCCCCAGCCACCGCCCCGACCAACCATCGGCGGGAGCGGGATTGAGAGCCTCCCAGGAGGCGAGCGCACGAAGGCGTGGGGTGGCGGCCAGCAGCCGGTGAAGCAGCGTCGTCCCCGTGCGCTGGAGCCCGGTGACGAACACCGGGGCGTCGACGGGTTGCTGGGCGAGCTCGGGATGCGCGTCGAAACAGGCCTGCACGCGAAGCCGGCTGGCGAGCGCGCCATGCAGGCGTGCATGCGTCAGTACCCACCCGGTCCACGTGAGCTGCGCCTCCTCCTCGAGGGCACGGCAGAGACGCGCCAGTGGCTCGGCGAGCGGCTCGCCGTCGAATCGGTGAAGCCTCGTACGCCGCCGCGCCTCGTCCACCAGGGCCTCGGGGTCGAGGCGGGGAGACCAACGCCCCAGCAGCGATTCGATCTGCCCCAGTCCCGGCGGCCGGTAGGGGTGCCGATAGTCCCGGGAGGTGACCCGACTCATGTCCCCCCCTGCCCCAGGTCCTTGATGCGGTGCCTCATGCCCCACGGTGATGCCATGCCGCCGGGTCGATGTCTCGGGCGGCTTCAGTCGCGGGGCCAGTCCCCTCGGTGGTAGTCGATGGCGTCGAAGAGCTCTTGTGAGCCCGGTCGGCGGAGCGCGATCTTGCGGTAGTAAACGCGGCGTGAGGTATCGACGACGTAGATCGCATGCAGGGACAGCTCCGGCGAGCGCTCATTTCGAAGCGACCATTGGTCGATGACCTCGAGCTCGGGATCGCTGAGCAAAGGAAACGGGATCCCCTTGCCCTCGGCCCACGGAACCGTGTCCTCGGGCTCATCGACGCTGATCCCGATCAGGTCGACATCACGAGCCTCGAAACCCTCGTAGTGACTCACCAGCTCACCGAGCTGGGCGTTGCAGGCGGGTCACCAGAAGCCTCGATAGAAAATGATGACGAGGTCGCGATCCAGCCGCTCGGGAAGCACGAAGGACCCGCCGGCAGCCACCGGGAGCGAGAAGGGCGCGATGACGTCGCCGATCCCGGGGGCGTCGGCCGCCGATAAGTACTTGCCGTACGCGTCGTCGGCGATCGACTCGGGCGGCAAGTTGGGCAGCGCGCGGTACATCGGCGGCTTCACCGACGGCGCCGAGGTCCTCGCCGCGACGGGCGACGCGCCTGGCGCTGGGGCCGGAGCGCCACAACCAAGCACAGATAGGAGGGCGAGGCCCCAGGGCGTTGTGCGTTGCACGCCATCCCTACGCTGCGCCGCGTCGGTGGTTTCACCCCAGCCCTCGAGCCGTCTCGTTTTGAGGCACGAGACACTTGCCAACCGTCTCGAGTGTCCCGACTCGAGACGATCGAGACGATCCCGATGTGTTCTATGTGGCTGATATCGTGTGACGGAAAAGCGGCACGCTGGTTGCCAGAACTGCAGGCATGCTCCGACGTGTCGCCTGCATCTGCCTCGCTGCTCTGGTTCCCCTCACGGCTGGTTGTGAGGACAACCCTCGCATGGAGTCGCAGCCCATCCAGCCCCTCCCCGGCAGTGGCGTGACCACCGGTGGGAGCACGAGCGGCGGCAGCGGAGGGTCCGGGGCCTCGACCGGCACCGGTGAGATGGCGGCCGAGCCCGCCTGCACCCGTGATGTGGCTTTCCGCGCCGCCGGACTCAGCTTCCTCGAGCCCACGCCCGCTGCACTCGCGAGCCGCCTCAACGAGGTGGGCTACGGATACGACGCCCAGGGGCTCACCGTCGTGCTCGCCGCCGCCGATGGCACGCCGCGGCTCTCCGTCTCTGCCACCGAGGATGTCTCCGGGACCCACCAATTCATCGCCTCGCCCACCGCCGCTGGCGTTCAGCTCTCCGCGGGCGGCTTCGAGAGCGTCGAGGCTCAGGCCGAGGCCACCATTCAGCTCTGGGTCGACGGACAGCTCGTCGACGTCGTGCTCCGCAACGTCAACCTACGGGCGCGTACGATGGGCGACTGCGCCGAGGCGTGGGTCTTCGTCGACGCGGTCATCCCGGAGTCCGAAGGCGTCGTCGACCTCGGCGGGTCCACCATCGCCGACCTCGCCGGACCCGTCGCCGGGACCGACGAGCAACCTGGTCTCGGCTGGCCGGTGCAGCTCATGTTCGCGACCGAGTCGGTGCCCTTCGACTTCGGCACCATGCCGGGAGCCCAGTGAAGAGAGGCACGGTGAACGAGGTGACGATGCGCCCCCGACCCTGGACCCTCTTTCTCCTCCTCGCGGCAGGCTGCCAGGAGGCACCGCCCGACATCGAGGCCAACGCGGGAGGCGCCATTTTGCCCGCCGGTGGTCCCGTGGTGGATTGCGACGAGGCCCCCGGACCCGGCTGCCCCTGCGGCGACGAAGGCACCCGCGTCGCCTGCCACGAGGTTCACGCCATGGTGGCGGGCCAGGCCGTCTGCGGCCAGGGCGAGTCGGTCTGTACCGACGGCAAGTACGGGGCCTGCGCGATCAACCACGCCGTCACCCTCAGCCAGTTCCAGAGCAAGTCACTGGGCGGGCCATCCAACTGCGACAGTCCCTGTGATCCCGGCTGCCAGCAATTCGTCGACGAGCCCGACTCGGACCTCACCGATGAGGATGCGGGCGTGGTCGCCGACGACGACGGGGTCTCTCTCCCGGGGGCGCCCGGCCTGTCCGAATCGGCCTGCAGCGGCGGCACCTCGGGCACCTGCAACCACTCCATCTGCGAGACCGGCGTCGCCTTGACCGCTGGATGTGACGCCACCCAACCCGGCGAGCCCAGCTGCGTCACCGCCATCTGCGACGAAGACCCTTCCTGTTGCACGGGGGCCTGGACGAGCGCCTGTACCGACAAACTGGAGGCGACCTGCGGCGTATCGTGCTTCGCCGACGACGGAGGCTCGTGCTTCGCCTGCTACGAAGACGCCTACGACCACGACGGTGACGGCTACACGGGTCTCGACGGCGATTGCCTCGACTGCGACGCGCTGGTCAATGCCGGAGCCTTCGACTTCCCCAACAATGGGCTCGACGAGGACTGCGACGGCACGGCCGACAACGAGACCATCGTCTGCGACGGGTCGCTCGCCCTGGCGACCTCCGACCCCTATCAGTTCGCCGAGGCGATCGATCTCTGCCGTCGCGCGCAGCCTGGAGTGACAGGCAGCGCCCGCACATGGGGCGTCCTCGACGCACGGCTGGCCCAAGCCACCGGCACCAATACCCCACGGTCGCGCCAGTACGCGGTGCAGTCGACCTTCGGCCCCGCGAACGTGCCCCAAGGCGGCTCGAAGCTGGCCGTCTTCTCCACCGGCTCGGCGCGNACGCCCGGTCAGGCGGGATACCGCAACCCCAACGGCCAGATCGACAGCTATCAAGCCGGCACCGCTTGCGCCTACCCCAATGGCTTCCCCAAGAACGCCGCGGGATGCCCCAGCACCGGCGCTTTCGCCTTCGACTCCTCGGGCCTCGAGCTGAAGATCCGCGTCCCCACCAACGCCAAGTCGTTCAGCTACAACTTCAACTACTTCTCGACCGAGTACCCGGAGTGGGTCTGCACCGCGTTCAACGACCATTTCGTCGCTCTGCTCACCGGCAGCTCGGCGCTACCGGCCAACCCACCGCAGAATCACGACAACATCTCCTTCGATGCCAATGGTGACCCCGTCAGCGTCAACGTCGCCTTCTTCACCGAGCCGGGGTGCACCAATTGCTCGAGCGCGGTCCTCGGCAACACTGGGTTCGGCGGCCAATGCTGGAACCAGAGCTGCGGGGGCGCCACCGACTGGCTTTACACCACGGCCCCGGTCGTGGGCGGAGAGGAGATCACCCTTCAGTTCGCGACCTGGGA
>JGI12210J13797_10223415_pt1 | contig 10410 bp, 7 predicted proteins | sample ElkSlonscriptome_3_FD_13797 | JGI IMG/M metagenome (IMG submission 13797) | reverse complement strand
GGCTCTCCTCGGGAGGGATGAACTCCTGCGGCTCTTCCGCGGGACCGGGCGGCAGCGAGTCGACCGGGAACTGCGAGCTGGCCGGGAGTTCCGAAGCGCGCGGCGAGGCCGTGGACTTCGGGATACCCGAAGTGCCAGGCGGCCCCGAGGCCCCGGGGACGAGCGACTCCTCGGGAGCGAGCACGCTCATGGCCGGCGCCCGGGGTTTGGGGGGTGGAAGCTCGGAGCCGGTGACGGCCGGTATCATGCCGCTGGACTTGCGGGCCGGCCGAACCATGACCTCGCCGCCGAGCTTTCGTAGGGCCCGCGCGATCTTCTCGCCTTTGTCCTTGGGCACCCGCCGCTTCACGATGCGGGGGACGGTCTGCTCGAGCTCGCGCGCCTTCTCCTCGTCGAGACGGAACGTCCGCATCAACCCCGGCACCGGGTCACCGGCATCGGGCGAAAAGCTCATCACCCAGACGTCGTAAAGCGCCAAGGCTCAGGCTCCCCCTGCTCCCCTGCGAACCATGTTGAACCAACTTACTGCAAGCGAGCCCGCGCGTCGTCATTCTGACGGTATCGCCCTCGAGGCCCATTCCCGCGAAACGACGACCCGGCCGCTCCACTCATGGGAGGTCGTCCGCCATCATCGTGGGATCGGACGAGGCCCAGGGTCCCTCTTGCGGGCGTGTAGGTCCCGGTGGGATGTTGCCGGTCTGGTTCGCTGGGGTGCTGTTGATCCATGTCAACGCCGGATAGACTGCGTCCGAGGTGCGTGAGCCGTTTGCCACGGCCGTGGTCACTATAGGGGGGGCGATGGGTATGGCCGCAAAGCGCGAGGGCGAAGTGTCTGCTCCCCCGGCCTCGGGTCCGGGGGCCAAAGTGCTGCGTCCGGCCGCCTTCCAGCTCGACGATTCAGGCCTGGTCGAGGAAGCCCTCGACGGCAACGAAGCCGCGAAGCGACAGCTCTTCGATCGGCACGCGCGGCACGTGGAGCGGGTGCTCATGCGGCTGCTCGGTGACGCGAGCCAGATCCCGGACGCGCTCCACGACGTGTTCGTACAGGTCTTCCGGGACCTGCAGAGCCTGCGGGAGCCCTCTGCTCTCAAGGCGTGGCTGACGAAGGTGGCGGTCTACGTCGCGCGGGGCCGCATCCGTCGTCGCACGCGACGGAGGTGGCTGAAGTTCATGTCCCCCGACGACCTGCCCACCCGCGCCGCACCCGTGGCCGGGGAGGACGTGTCTGAGGCGCTGCGCTCCGTCTACATGGTCCTCGACACCTTGCCGGCCGACGAGCGCATCGCCTTTGCCCTGCGGATCATCGAGGGCATGGAGCTCAAAGAGGTGGCCCAGGCGTGCGACTGCTCGTTGGCTACCGTGAAGCGGCGGATCAAGCGCGCCGAGACAGCCTTCGTGACCGCGGCGCGAGAGCACGAGAGCCTACGACCCTGGTTGATGGGAGGGAGCCGATGGACCACGGAATGACACCGCTCCGCGAGTTTGGTGCCGCGGTGGCCGCGGCCCAAGATCGCGAGGCCACGGGAGCCGTCGACGAGGCCCGCGTGCGACTCTTCGAGTCGGCTCCGTCGGCCCGACCCGCATGGCGGATGCGTTGGCTCGCGGCGGCGCTCGCGCTCGGGGCGCTGGTGTTCGCGGTGGCTTGGGGCACACGCGGCCCCGAGACCACCAACCTCTCGTTCAGCGTCGCGGGCGCTCCGGGCACCCCGGAGTCCTGGTTGACCGTGCCCGATGGCGCCTCCTCGAGCATGTCCTTCTCCGACGGCACCCAGATGTGGCTCTCCGCCGGGACCCGGGCCCGGGTGGGTGCGCTCGGTTCGCACGGCGCCGAAGTTCACATCGAGCGGGGCGGCGCCCACGTGGCCGTCGTCCATCGCGACGAGACGGCTTGGCGCTTCGAGGCGGGTCCCTACGACGTCTTCGTCACCGGGACCGAGTTCTCGGTGAGCTGGGATCCGACGCAGGAGCGGTTCCGCATCCAGATGGTCGAGGGCAGCGTCGAGGTGGCGGGGCCGCGCATCGACGGACGCCGCGTCCTGGTGGCGGGCCAGAGCCTCGATCTGCGCGCCACCCCGCCCCAAGCCGCGGCAGAGCCCGTGGCGACGAAGTCCGCGCCGGTCGCCGACGCCTCACCGGCCGCTCTCGCGCCCGACACGCCAGATTCGACCCCTGCCACCGAAGCGAAGCTGAAGGTCAGCCCCGACGCGCGTACTTCCACCAACGAAGCGGACGGCTCGGCCAACGAAGCGGACGGCTCGGCCAACGAAGCGGACGGCTCGGCCAACGAAGCGGACGGCTGGCGCGCGCTCGCGTCCGCAGGAAAGTACCCCGAGGCCTACGCCGCGGCTGCCCCCGCCTTCGACTCCATCCTCCAGTCGGCCTCTGCGTCCGACCTCATGGTGCTCGCCGACGTGGCCCGCTACGCCGGCCAGGAGACGCGCTCGCGGCAGGCCTACCGCACCCTGCGCAGCCGCTTCCCGGGAACGTCGCAGGCCGCGCGGGCCGCCTTCGCTCTCGGTCGGTCCGGTGACGGCGCCAAGTGGTTCTCGCTATACCTGCGCGAGTCCCCGGATGGTCCCCTCGCCCGCGAAGCGCTCGGTCGCCTCCTCGAGAGCCAGCGCGGCCAGGCCAGCGGCGAAGCCACAGCCCGGCGCTACCTCGCCCGCTACCCGGACGGACCCCACGCCCTGCTCGCTCGCAGCATCGTCGACCGAGACTGAGCCAGCCACCGGTGCCGGCACCCGCATCGACCGGGGCCGAGGTCCCGTGGACCGGTGGCGCGTTCGCGACGTGCAACCGGTCCGGTCTGAGCCTACCCTCCTGCGCATGCTTCGCACCGTGCTCAGCGCCGGCGTCCTCCTGCTGGTTGCCACGACCGCCTGCTCCGGAGACAACGCCGACGGCTCGGGTGGGGGAGGAGCGAGCTCCTCGTCGGCCGGCCCGTCCGGCTCTACCTCGCAGAGCTCCACCGGCAGCGGCGGCGCCCCGAGCGGCACCTACTTTCCGAATGGCTCCTGGATCTACGCCGACATCTCGAGCGCTCCCGTTCATCCGGAGTCGGACGCCATCACCGGCTGGCTCCAGAGCAATGGCAGCTGGGGCACGGGGGAGATGCGCATCGACTTCTCCATCGAGGTGCTCGAGGCAGACGCGTCGACACCCAAGCAGACCTTCGAGCCGACCTCCGAGCACTACGTCCCCGCCTGCGACCTCGGGCCGGTGCCGGTCCCCGATGGCGGGGCGCTCGAAGGAGAGTCTGGCTACGAATGCACGACGGACGGCGACTGCCACCTCATCGTGGTCGATCGCTCGACCAACCTCCTCTACGAGATGTGGCGCGCGGACATCAGTGGCGGTCAGTTCCGGGGCGGCTGCCTCGCCGTCTGGGACATGATGCGGGTCTATCCGCCCGAGGGGCGCGGCGAGCAGTGTACGAGCGCAGACGCCGCGGGCTTCCCCATCGCTCCCATGCTCTTCAGCGCCGACGAGGTGGCCGCGGGAGAGATCGCTCACGCCATCCGCTTCATCCTCCCCAACAGCCGCATGCGCGCCGACGTTTACACGCGACCGGGGACCCACGCCGGCGCCCCGAGCGGTCCCTCTCTCGCCCCAGTCTACGGCTCCCGATGGCGCCTCAAGTCGTCCTTCGACGTCGCCTCCTTGCCCACCGAGGGAGCCCGGGTCGTGGCCCGCGCGCTCCAGCGCTACGGCATGGCCCTCGCCGACGGCGGCAACATCGCTCTCACCGGGCAGAGTGACCGGCTGACCACCGCCAAGTGGGATGGTTTGCTCGACACCCGTGACCTCGATTCAATTCAACCCACGGACTTCGAGGTCATCGACACCGGTCCCAACATCGCGCTGACGTACGACTGCGCCCGCACGCCAGAGTGATCCGCCGGAGGTAACTTCAGGCTCATGCGGCGGCCCTCGTACGCGGTCACGTCGAGACGGAAGACGGCGCTCCTTCTTCGGCTCGTCGTTCTCCTCTCCGTCCTGCTCGGGGCCGCTTCGGGGCGGGCGCAGGCGTCTGGCCCTTCCGATGACGACGCAGGGTCCGCCCCCGCGGCCTCGGCGCGGGTCGTCGTCGTGGTCGAGGCCGCGCGCGCGCGGCTCGGCCAGCGGCTGCGGGCCGAGCTGACGGCCCTCGGCTTCGAGGTGACGATTCAGACATCCGAGGCCGCGCCGGATCGCGCCCGGCTCGCCGAGCTTGCGAAGAACGCGGAGGCGGTCGCAGCCATCCAGGTCAGCGGCCAGGCCGAGGGCATCGACGTGTGGGTGACCGATCGGGTGACGGGCAAGACCGTACTGCGCGAGGTTGCCGTCCCCACGGAGACCGACGATCCAGACGAGCGCTCGGCCCTGATGGCCATTCGGGCGGTGGAGCTGCTCCGCGCGAGCCTGCTCGAGGTGGCGAGCAACGAGCCCCCAGACGCGGAGGTGGAGGCCCCTCCGGTGGTCGAGCGCATCGCCGTCCGCACCATCGCACCCGAGGCGGCGCGGGCCCGCCTACTCGAGCCCATGCTCCGAGAGCCCTCGCGCTTGCGCATCGGGCTCGGCCCCGCCCTCGGCCTCAGCCCCGGCGGCGTGCGTCCGCTCGGGCACGTCCAGCTCGGGCTCACGGGGCTGCCTCATCCGCGGGTTGCGCTCGAGGCCTTCGCCATCGCGCCGCTCTTTCCCGCCGCCCTTCAGGGACCGGAAGGACTGGCCGAGCTCACCGTCGGTCACCTCGGCGGCAGTGTCAGCGGTCGCGCGACCGGCGCCGGCCCCATCGACTTTCGCCTCGGGGCCGGCGTGGCCCTCACCTGGCTCCACGTGGAGGGCACCGCCGCCGAGTCCTTCGTCGCCACCGACGAGGACACCTTCGTCGCCTGGCCCTTTGCGCAGGCGCATCTCGGCTACGCCCTCGGCACGACGGCCGTCTTTCTCGACGCCCGGCTCGGACCGCTCGCGCCCGAGCCGGTCATTCGCTTTGCGGACCGCGAAGTGGTCCGCTGGGGGCGCCCGGCGACGGTGATCGCCATGGGCAGCGAGATCGCCTTCTGAGGCCCGGACCACCGCCATAACCTGAAAAATGGTTCAACCTGCGCTACATTGGAGACGTCAGGGATGAGGTCTGAGAGAAACATCTTCGTGGCGAGCTGCTTGCTCGCCGGCGTGGCGGCATGCGGCGTCACGGAGATCGACCCCATCTCCACGGGCGGAGCCGGAGCGGGCCAGACCATCCCCTCGACGTCGCAGGGCGGTCGAGACGCCGTGCCCACCGTCGATGCCAGCTCGTCCGTGTCCTCGTCGAGCGGCGGGCCGGGATGCAACGGGGTGGTGGTGGAGACCGAGCCCCACGTACGAGACGTGGACGTCATCATCGTCGTCGACAACTCCCCCTCCATGGTCGACGAGATCGCGGCCCTCGAGCAGGAGCTCTACCCAAACTTCGCCTATCGCTTCGACGCCCAAGCGGTCGACGCGCAGATCATCCTGCTCACCGATCACGGAAACGAGCCTACCGAGGTGTGCATCGGCCCGCCCCTCGCAGGTCCGTCGGCCAGTTGCAACGGCCTGCCCGGTGACGTCTCCGGTCGCTTCCACCACTACAGCGCCCCCGTCGGCGACCACGACGGGCTCTGCCGGCTGCTCGACAGCTATAACGGGGTGCAGGACGGCGCGACGGCGGACGAGTTCGGACTCCACGACGAGGGTTGGAGCACGTGGCTGCGCAAGGACGCACTCAAGGCCATCGTGGTCCTCTCCGACGACGGCCTCTCCTGTACTTGGCGGGGCGAAGTCTTCGACGACGCCGACGACCCGAGCCTCACCCCCGCCACGAGCCAAGCCGCGGTCGCGGCGGCCGACTGGGATCGGCAGCTGCTTCAACGGGCCTCCTTCCACTTCGGCACCGTCGCCCAGCGCAACTATCAGCTCTACAGCTTCGTCGGCCTCGCCGAGCCCCAGGCCCCGCCCATCCACGCCGGCTTCGGCCCGGACTACGGCCTCGTCACCAGCCAGTGTCTCGGCGCGACCAGCCCGGGATTCGGCTACCAGTGGCTCAGCCGTGCCACGGGAGCGCGCCGCTACCCCTCGTGCAACGACGGGACCTACGATCTCATGTTCCGCAACATGGCGAGCAGCATCCTCGACGGCGCGAGCGACCGCTGCACGCTGGTGGTCACCGAGACCGAACCTTACGAGACCGACAACCTCGAGGTCGAGTACAGCCCTGGGACCCAGACCGAACGCGAGCGCTTTCCCGAAGTCGCGGACGCGAGCGCGTGCGGCGGTGACGGTTTTTACATCGAGGACGGGTTGATTCGCCTCTGCCCGCTCAGCTGCCAGCGAGTAAACCAGGATACCGAGGGACACCTCGACCTCATCGCGAACTGCAAGCCCATCCCCTGACCGGCTGGGTTCCCATCGCGGGCGGCGTTTCTCTTGCGCCCGTGAGCCGTCTGAAGGGGCCGCGGTCACTACTATACCGACTATGGCATTTCAGCTTCGTGGATTTGGGCTCGCAGCTTTGGCTAGCGCGACCCTCGCTTGTGGAATCGTGGCGTGCAGTGGCACGGGCGCTGACGAGGACGACGTCGACACCGGGAGCGGTCCCAGCGGGACGGGCGGAACCGGCCAGGGTGGCGGCCAGACGACCACGACCGCTCAGGGCGGCGACGACACCATCACAGTCGGCGTCGGCGGCGGCGACCAGGGCTCCGGCGGAAGCTGCGTCGACATCGCGGTCGAGGGCTCCTCGGTTACGCAACCGGCCGACATCGTCGTCATCATCGACAACTCGGGCTCGATGGGCGAGGAGATCGCCTCGGTCGAGCAGAACATCAACGTCAACTTTGCGCAGATCCTCGCGACCAGCGGCGTCGACTACCAGATGATCATGCTCTCCGACCACGGTTCGAGCAATCTGGAGGTGTGCATCGGTCCGCCGCTGGCCAACACGGCCAACTGCAACGGCGCCCCCGGAGAGGTCGCAGGTCAGTTCTACCACTACGACATCAGCGTCCTGTCGACCGACTCGCTGTGCATCGCGCTCGACACCCTCTACGGCACCAATGGCGGCGGCGAGGCCGACGAGCAGGCCTTGCACCCCGAGGGTTGGAGCAAGTGGCTGCGCCAGAACGCGGTGAAGGTCATCCTCGAGATCACCGATGACGATGTGAGCTGCACCTGGAACGGCAACAATTTCAACGACGGCGAAGACGGAAGCACCAACCCTCAAACGAGCATGGGCGCCGCCGCCGCCGTGGCGTGGGACCAGCAGCTCCTGCAGCTCGCGCCCGCGCAGTTCGGGACCATCGCCAGCCGGAACTACCAGTTTTACAGCATCGTCGGACTCGCCGCGAAGCCCAACCCCCTCGAGGGCTACCAGCCTGGAGAGCCCCTCATCGGCTCCGCGTGCCCCACCGCGTGGACCTCGTCGAGCTTCGGCTCCGGCTACCAGTGGCTCAGCAAGGGCACGGGGGGGCTGCGCTTCCCGGTTTGTCAGTTCGCGAGCTACGACGCCGTGTTCCAGGCCATCGCCGCCGGCGTGGTCGAGAGCGCCGCCGTACCCTGTGAGATCGACATCAGCGGGGTGGACGACACCGTGGACCCGAACTCGCTCGTCGTGAACTACACCCCGGGGATGGGGTCGCTCGAGACCTTCACCCTGGTCGCAGGCGCCGCGGCCTGTGGCGTGGACGACCAGGCCTTCTACCTCGAGAACGACATCGTGAAGCTCTGCCCGGCCGCTTGCACCAAGGTCACCGAGGACGTCGACGCCAAGCTCGACCTCATCGCCCAGTGCGTGGGCACGGCCGAGTGAGGGGCTAGAGGCCGCGCCACCCCGCTCCGACAGAAAGCGCACGCAGCGGAAGATTTTTCGCCTTCTTGAGCCGCCCGGTGGCCTTGCGGTCACTATACTGGGTGACATGGCATACAAGCTTCGTGGTTTGGGACTCGCGGCGATGGCCAGCGCAAGTCTCGCGTTGGGGATCGCCGCCTGCAGCAGCACTGACGTCGACGAGGACGACTCCGACACCGGGAGCGGTGCCACCAGCGGGACCGGCGACACGGGTCAGGGTGGCGGTCAGACGACCACGACCGGCCAGGGCGGCGACGGCACCCTCACCGTCGGCGCCGGCGGCGACCAGGGCGCGGGCGGAAGCTGCGTCGACATTCAGGTCGAGGGCGAGGCGGTCACGCTGCCGGCCGACATCATCTTCGTCATCGACAACTCCGGGTCGATGGGCGACGAGATCGCTTCGGTCGAGCAGAACATCAACGTCAACTTCGCCCAGATCATCGGCTCCAGCGGCGTCGACTATCAGGTGATCATGATCACCGACCACGGCTCCAGCAATCTGGAGGTGTGCATCGGACCGCCGCTGGCCAACACGGCCAATTGCAACGGTGCACCCGGCGAGGTGATGAACCAGTTCTATCACTACGACATCAACGTCCAATCGGCCGACTCGCTCTGTATCGCGCTCGACACCCTCTATGGCACCAACAACGGCGGCGAGGCCGACGAGCAGACCTTGCACCCCGAGGGGTGGAGCAAGTGGCTGCGTCAGAACGCGGTCAAGGTCTTCGTGGAGATCACCGACGACCGCGTGAGCTGCAACTGGAACGGCAACAACTTCAACGACGGCAACGACAACAGCCAGAACGCCCAGACCAGTCAGGCGGCGGCCGTGGCCGTGGCCTGGGACCAGCAGCTCCTGCAGCTCGCCCCGGCCCAGTTCGGCACCACCGCGGCGCGGAACTACCAGTTCTACAGCATCGTCGGGGTGATCGAAGACTCGCCCAATCCGCTCGAGGGCTATCAGCCAGCCGAGCCCATCGTGGCCGCCGACTGCAGCAGCGCCGTCAACGCCGGCTTCGGCTACCAGTGGCTCAGCAAGGGGACGGGCGGTCTGCGCTTCCCGGTGTGTCAGTTCTCGAGTTACGACGCGGTGTTCCAGGCCATCGCGGCGGGCGTCGTGCAGGGCGCGGCGGTACCCTGCGAGATCGACATCAGCGGGGTCGATGAGACGGTCGATCCGGGCTCTCTCGTCGTGAACTACACGCCCGACATGGGTTCGCTCGAGTCCTTCACCCAGGTGATGGGCGCGGCGGCTTGCGGCGTCGACGACCAGGCCTTCTACCTCGAGAACGACATCGTAAAGCTCTGTCCGGCGGCGTGCGACAAGGTCACCGCCGACCAGGGCGCGACCCTCGACGTGGTGGCGCAGTGCGCGGGCACCGCCGAGTGAGCTGAACGCCACAGCAACCCAGCCGCTCTCGGCGACGGGGTTGATGAAAGGGTCACCCGCGTGGGTGGCCCTTTCTCTTTGGCGGGAACGATTCCCCCTACAGAAAGCGACGATGAGATGATGAGCAGGACCGGTTGGCGATGGGGGACGCTGGTGCTCGCGCTCGCGAGCGCGGCCTGCGGGAGCACCGTCATCTTCGGAGAGCTTCCCGCCGAGGACGACGGAGCTGGCGGTGGGGTGGGCGTTGGCGGCGCGGCGTCGTCGTCGGTCGTCTCTACTTCCGTCGACGCCGTGTCGACGACCAGCAGCTCGAGCAGCACCACGGGCGGCGGCGGCTCGCCCGGCATTCCGGACTGCGTCGAGACCGAGCCCATCTTCGAGCAGCCGGGGCTTCGGCCGGCCGACATCATCTTCGTCATCGACAACTCGGGCTCGATGTCCGAGGAGATCAACGCCGTCGAGCAGAACATCAACATCAACTTCGCCCAGATCATGGGGATGAGCGGTGTGGACTATCAGGTCATCATGCTGACCGACCATGGCACCAGCTCGCTCGAGGTCTGTATCGGTCCCCCGCTCAGCAACAGCGCCAACTGTCAGGGGCCGCCCGGTGACGTGGCCAATCAGTTTCACCACTACGACGTCAACGTGCAGAGCTTCGACTCGCTCTGCATCGCGCTCGACACGCTCTACGGGAGCAACGGGGGCGGGGAGGCGGACGAGCAGAGTCTCCACCCGGAGGGCTGGATCAAGTGGCTCCGCCCCGACGCCATCAAGATTTTCGTCGAGATCACCGACGACGACGTGAACTGCACCTGGCAAGGAAACACCCTCAACGACTTCAGTGCCGATCCGCAGTCGCCCGCGGGCAACGCAGCCCAGGCCGCCATCCAGTTCGACTCGCTTTTGCTGGGTCAGGCCCCGAACCAGTTCGGCACGCAAGCTGCCCGCGACTACCAGTTCTTCAGCATCGTCGGCGTCGAGGAGAAGCCCAACGCCCTGGAGCCCTACCTCCCCGAGGAGCCCGTCGTCGGCGCCAACACGAGCGACGATTGCAGCACCGCCACAGGGCCCGGCTGGGGCTACCAGTGGCTGAGCAAGGGCACGGGCGCTCTGCGCTTCCCGGTCTGTCAGTTCTCCTCCTACGACGCCGTCTTTCAGGCCATCG
>JGI12210J13797_10219765_pt1 | contig 10410 bp, 11 predicted proteins | sample ElkSlonscriptome_3_FD_13797 | JGI IMG/M metagenome (IMG submission 13797) | reverse complement strand
GCGATGCCTAGGCCGAAAGTATTGAAGCGGATGTGGGCGCAACTCGCGGCGCTGGGCGTTGGGAAAATTGTTTTACTCCGCGCTGAAAAGGTGGAACGCTACTATTTTGACAGCCATGTGATTGATCCCGATTTTTATAACAAACTGCTGATGGAAGGCCTGCAGCAGGCGAGGTGTATCCATATGCCGGAAGTCCGGATTGAGCCGCTGTTTAAGCCCTATATCGAGGACCGGTTTGAATCAGAATTTTCCAATCATTGGAAATTGCTGGCCGACCCTTCCGGGGAAAGGCGAATTCGGGATTTCCAATCATTGGAAAATCGGCGCGTGTTGTTGGCCATCGGGCCGGAGGGGGGATGGACTCCTTATGAAGTGCAAATGCTAAAAACGCGCGGCTTTGAATTGATCGGGATGGGAGATCGCATTTTGCGGACGGATACGGCAACAATTGGATTATTATCGGTGCTTAACGAGCGCTGGTCAGGGAGTTGATATGAAAAATTTAGTTAAGTGGGTCGCCATTGGTTTTGGAACGGGGCTAAGCCCGATCATGCCGGGCACCGTCGGGACGCTGGTGGGATTGCCCATTGCATGGTGGTTAATGACGATCCCGGAGATTGGAACTCAAATCATCATCTGTGTGGCGTTGACGCTGCTCTCGATCCCCATCTGCGAAGTTGCGGAAAAGGTGATTGGGGGAAAAGATCCAGGTTGCATTGTGGCCGATGAATATCTGACTTTGCCGATTACGGTGATTGGTTTGACGAATCCATGGGCACTGCTCAGCGGGTTTATTTTGCACCGGATTTTTGACATCACCAAGCCCCCGCCGATTAAACAACTACAGCATATTCACGGCGGTTTTGGGATTACGATAGACGATTTTCTGGCGGCGCTGATTGCGCTGGGCCTGAATCATCTGATTTTCCACTTCGTCGGCTAATCCTGTTCGATACTGCGCATGAGCGCCTGGAAGTCCTGGTCCTCACGCAGTTTATCAAACTCGCTGTCGTTCATGTAGTTCAGAGCGTGCGTTGGGTCCGATAGCTGAGATGCGCGCTGGAAGGCGGCAATGGCCGCTTTGTCATCCCCACGCTTCATCTCAACGCGGGCAAGCAGTTGAAAGATAGTGGCATCGTCTTTAATTTCTTCTGAAAGTCGGTTGAGTTGTTCCGACGCCAGGTCCCATTCGCCGATCTTGGTTAAATAAAGTGCAAAGCTGTGGCGCGTTGTGGTGTCTAGCGGGCGTAGGTCGAGATAGCCTTCATACGCTGGAATGGCTTTGTCGGATTCGTTCTTTTTGCGGTAGAGCATGGCCTGATTTCTGAGCGCTTCCGGATAGGCCGGTTTTAACTCGAGGGCACGAAGCAGATACTCTTCTCCCTGTTCATAGGCTTCTGCCTGAATGCACGCAGCGCCCAGATTGTTCAGGACATCGAATGTCAGATCGGCATCTGACGCGCCTTCAAGCAATTCGAGGGCTTCGTCGAACCGTTCCAACTGAAAATAGGCCATGCCGAGCGGAATTTTGACTCCTTCGAGATCGGGCACAATTTCAAGTGCGTTGGAATAGTGTTCCGCGGCCTTGTTGTATTCTTCGACCTCCAAGGCCTGTTCCGCGAGGATAATGTTGAAGGCGGCCTTTTTGAGCCAAGCGGAGTTGAACGGGCGTTCGCCTTTGCCGTTCCAGGTCGGGTCGGCATAGCTGCGGTTAAAATCCATCACCCACTGGGATTCGGTTGGCAGGGAGTAGCGCGGGATATATTCCTGCGTAATGGGGGTGGGGGTGTTGCTCTCGTTGATAATGTCGATATATTCTCGGACCACCACAAAGACCAGTCCGACCAACAGCAGGAGCACAAACATGCCGAGCATAAAGCCGGCAAATTGATGCCGCCGCATTTCACGCTTCCGCTCTTCGATCATCTCCTTAGAGACCTGCGGGGTGAAGTCGTCGCCTTGGGCGCGATCGGTTGCGTAAATATCCTGAAGATGTTGTCGTTTTCCTGTATCCATAAACCTGAAATCCTGTGGTTTGCGTAGAGAAATGAATTTGCTCATAAAGACCCCGGTTTGGCAATCCAAATATGGGATGGCCTCGCGCTGTAACCGTTCCGATAAGGAGAAGAATTTGTTGGGTTTTTAGTCCAAACCCGACAGAGTTGGTGCTATAAACACGCGTTTTGAACAATTTTAGCCCGGATACTTCCAATGATTGGAAACCGGGAAACGAGGAAAATCCATGTCGAGTAGCTTCGGAACACTGTATAAAGTCTCCACGTTTGGAGAATCGCACGGGAAAGCGGTAGGCGCCATTGTAGATGGTTGCCCGGCCAACTTGGAATTGAGCGAGGCGGATATCCAGCCGCAGCTCACGCGCCGCCGGCCGGGACAGAGCGATATGACCACGGCGCGCGACGAAGCGGATGCCGTCACTATTCTTTCCGGCGTTGAAAACGGAAAAACGCTCGGCACTCCGATCGGCCTGATGGTCAATAATAAGGACCAGCGCCCCGGCGACTATGGCGAAATGAGCAACGTGCCGCGCCCGTCGCATGCTGATTATACCTATCAGATGAAATACGGAAACCGCGCCGCCAGCGGGGGCGGACGTTCCAGCGCCCGTGAAACCATCGGCCGCGTCGCGGCTGGAGCCATTGCCGAAAAATGGCTCTTCGAGCAGTTTGGCACCCAGATTATTTCGTGGGTCAGTTCTGTTGGAGAAATCGATGCGCGTGACATGTCTATGGAAAACCTGACCCGCGAGCAGATCGATTCCAATATTATCCGTTGTCCGGACGAAGCGGCTGCCGAGAAAATGATTGATGTGGTGAAACGCGCCAGCCTGAAGAAAGATTCCGTGGGTGGCGTGCTGACCTGCGTGGCGACGCATGTTCCGGTGGGCCTCGGCGAACCGGTATTTGAACGTATGGAAGCCAAACTCGGCCAGGCGATGCTCTCCATTCCGGCCACGAAAGGGTTTGATCTGGGCTCCGGGTTTGCCGGTGCACGTATGCACGGTTCTGCGCACAATGACCCGTTTGAAATGAAAGCGGATGGCCGTCTCGGCACCGTGACCAACTACAGCGGCGGTGTGCAGGGCGGGATCTCCAACGGCGAGCCGATTGTTTTTCGTATTGCCTTCAAGCCGCCGGCCACCATCGGCCGGGCACAGGAAACGGCCACGTTCGACGGGGAAGCCTCGGTTCTCGAAGCCAAGGGGCGCCACGATCCGTGTGTGGTGCCGCGTGCGGTCCCTATTGTTGAAACCATGGCGGCGCTGACCCTCATGGATTTTGTGCTGCGTCAGGCTTATAGAAACCCGTAAACAAAAAGGCGCTAAGGGCGCAAAGTGAATCTTCTTCGCATGCTTTGCGGTCTTCTGTGAATAATGGATATGAATTCCAGCTACACCGCGACCCGATCTTTTCATGTGATGACCAAGCCGATCGGGCCGCTGTGTAATCTCGACTGCACCTACTGTTTTTATCTCGACAAAGAGAAGCTGTTTCCGGCGGATGAAAACTACCGGATGAGCGACGAGGTGCTGGAAGCTTATATCCGAAAATATATCCAGAGTCAGCATACGCCGGAGCTCTCGTTTGCCTGGCAGGGCGGTGAGCCGACCCTGATGGGCCTCGATTTTTACCGCAAGGTCACGGCGCTGCAGCGTCGGTATGCCGGCGGCCGGCGGGTGCATAATTCATTTCAGACCAACGGCACCAAGCTGGATGAAGATTGGTGTGCATTTTTTGCACGGGAAAATTTCTTGGTGGGCCTGAGCCTCGATGGCCCGGCACCTATTCATGACCGCTACCGCGTGAACAAGGGCGGGGCGGGGTCTTTTGAACAGGTTTTCCAATCCTTGGAACTGTTGAAAAAGCATCGCGTGGAATTCAATACGCTCACCTGCGTGACGCGACAGAGCCCGGATGAGGCGGTGGAAATCTATAATTTCCTGAAAAGCTGTGGCGTAACCTTTATGCAGTTTATTCCGATCGTGGAGCGGGTGGGGGATCTCACGTCAGACACGGTGACCCCGTGGTCGGTTACGTCGGAGGGGTATGGGCAATTTCTCTGCCGCATTTTTGATGAATGGGTTCAGGGGGATGTGGGCCGAATTTTTGTTAATCTTTTTGATGTTGCGCTGGGTGCATGGTGTGGCCAGGAGCCGAATCTGTGTACGTTTTCAAAAAAATGTGGAAATGCCGTGGCGATGGAGCACGACGGCGGCGTCTATTCCTGCGATCACTATGTGTATCCGGAGTATAAGCTGGGCAACATCATGGATCGCTCGCTGGAGGAAATGCTCTATTCCCCGGAGCAGGTGCAGTTCGGACGCGATAAATCGGATGGTCTTCCCGCATACTGTCGGGCGTGTGATTTTCTATTTGCCTGCAATGGTGAGTGCCCGAAACATCGGTTCGAGCAAACACCTGAGGGTGAACCGGGGTTGAACTATCTGTGCGCAGGATATAAAACGTTCTTCAACTATATTGATCCGGTCATGAAGAAAATGGCGGAACTTGTCCAGAATGGGCGCCCGGCGGCGGACATTATGAATATGGGAAAAATTTATCGATGTACTGTGGAAAATAGATGAGCGAAGAGACAATATCTGAAACCGCGCCGATTTTGGTGAATGGCGAAGACGTGAGCGAGGGGCTGATTCAGCAGGAGCTCCAGATGCTTCGGGAGCGCTATGCCCGCGAGATGCCGTATTCCGAGTTGGAGGAAAAGGCGGAGAAAATTGAATCGGATGCGCGGGAAAATGCGGTGGAGCGTGTGCTGCTGATCCAGAAGGCGCGGTCGGAGATCGCCGAACTGCGTCCGGAGGAGGTTGAAGCCCGGTTTACGGCGTTGCAGGAACAGCACGGCGGAGCCGAGGCCTTTGGCGAACAGTTTGATCTTTCGGATGATGATATCGCGAAAATCAAGGCCGATATTGCGGACGGCGTTCGGTTGGAAAAATATTTTGATCAGCTCTGTGAGGGTGTGGAGCGTCCGGGTGAAGCGGATTCGCGCGCATACTATGAAGCGCATGTCGAGGAGTTCCAGATTCCGGAAGCGGTTTGCGCCGCGCATATTGTGCAGCATCCGTCCCCGGATCTTCCGCTGGAAAAGGTGAATGCGGAGTTGCTGAATGTCCGCGAGCGCCTGAAAAATGGTGAAGATTTTGATGTATTGGCAAAGGCCTATTCCCACTGCGATGACGGGCAACATGATCTGGGCTGGTTTAGTCGAGGTCAGATGGTCCAGACGTTTGAGGATGTGGCGTTCAGCACACCGGTGGGTGAATTCAGCGATGTGTTCCAGACGGAGTTTGGCTATCATGTTCTGCTGGTGCGGGATCGTAAGCCGGCCGGTACACAGCCGTATGAAGAGGTGCGATACGATATTGAGAGCATGCTTTTTGATGAGCGGAAAAATGATGCCATCGGGATGGTGGCAGATGAGCTCCGGGCCGCGGCGGATATTCAAAACCTGTTCATTGCAGAAGGATAAAGATGCCGGTGGATGCTTTACAACTTGCGTTTATTGGACCGGGCGGCCCCGAAATTATTGTGGTGATGCTGGTGTTGATCGTGATGTTCGGGGCCAAGGATGCGCCGAAGATGTTCCGTAAGATTAATGAGTTTATGAGTCACATCCGGAATACGGCGGATGGATTTAAACGTGAAATCATGTATGGCGACCTGAATGCGGATGCGAATGCTGACGCAGCCTACGATGATGACGATATGGACGATTATCACGATGAGGATTATGCGTATTACGGCGAAGACGAAGAACGCGACTATTCCGACGACACATTCCAGAATCTGGAAAAAGATTTAGAAACGGCCGGTGCTGAAAAGCGGGATGAGATTCCCGAAGACGCTGACGAGGATGATGATGCTCAAAAAGCTTAAAGGGCTGAAAGGTAAATTCCGGTACGACGATTCCGAGATGCCGTTTCTGGAGCATCTCGAAGAGTTCCGGAAAATGATCATCCGGATCTTTATTGCACTGGCGGTCGGGATGGGGGTGGTTCTTCCGTTAGCAGATCATCTGATTCAGGTGCTACGCGCGCCGGCAGAGCCTTACATTATCAAAAATGCCCAGGACGTGCTGAACGAAACGACAGTTCAATTGCGGATTCCGGCGGATTCACTGGCCACGAATGACCTCGTGATTGCGGAGGACGGCGCCCGTTTTTACCAGGTGCAGGCCGAGGTCGTTGTGCCGGTCGAGGAGAAATCAGAAATCGGAGGCATTCGCTTACAGTTTTCGGAGCCGGCGGCGGCGATCAAGATGTGGCTGACGGTCACCTTTTTCGGCGGGCTGTTGCTGAGCCTCCCGTTTGTCGTCTTTTTTATTGGGTTGTTTGTGATGCCGGGCGTACGCGACATTGAGCGCAAGGTGATGACGCGTATTTCGATGTTCTCGGGGGGCTTGTTTCTCGCCGGCATTTATATGGGGTATAAAGTTACCCTGCCACTGGCGTTGGCCCTGATGTTGAAAATCGGCGGTCAGTTGGGTGGCGAATCGATCTGGTTTTATAATAAATACATTGGATTTGCGCTACAGTTGCTTCTGGCATTCGGCGTAGCGTTCCAGATGCCGGTGGTCATTCTTATTCTGGGAAGAATGGGGCTGGTGAGCTCCAACAGTCTGCGTGCGGGTCGACCCTATGTGGTCGTCGGCATCTTTGTGTTGGCCATGATTCTGACCCCGCCGGATGTGGTGACGCAGATCCTGATGGCGGCTCCCTTGATTTTGCTGTATGAGTTCTGTATATGGTTCCTTTACTTCAGCGGGAACCGAGAGCTGCCTCCCAAAGAGGAGGAGCCGGAAGAGTCGGATGAAGATATTAATAAAGATTTGAGCGAGGAGTAGTCACATGCACACATTAGCCATTGGTATGCCGGGCGGCACGGAACTGTTAGTCATTCTGTTTATTGTGCTGCTTCTGTTCGGCGCAAAAAAACTGCCGGAGCTTTCACGTTCGCTGGGCAAAAGTCTGGGTGAATTTAAAAAAGGACAGAGAGAGAGCTCGCTGCCGGATACTTCGGAAGACGAAGTGGAAAAAAAAGAAATCATATCTGATACCGACGAAGAGAGTGAAAAATAACGCGTAATTCGTAATCCGTAACGAACGCTACCGGAGTGAACGTTACGTATTATTCATTACGAATTACGGGATATTCCATGAGCGAACGACAACGCGAAGAACTCTCCCCCGAAGAGCAGAAGGAAAACGGCAAGGCCGTTATTGCCCATGTTCTGCCTTTCGCCATCTGGCTGACCATGATGGTCTGGTTCAGTAATTACAATGCGCGCACCATCGGCGGCCTGATTCTGCTCGCCGTATTCCGACCATGGCGCTGGTATCCCAAGATGAACTGGAAGCATATTCCGGCGGGTATCGGAGTCGGGCTCTTGATTTTTGTGGTCTGGGTCGGGTTGGAAATTCCCGTGGTGCAGCAAAAAGCTCCAATGCTGACGGAATGGTATGACCGCCTCCTAGTAGACCCCTTCATGAACCCGCTCAAAACCCGTGAGCTCTATGAAATCCCGATGGAAGTTGAAACGCCGGAAATTCAGGAAGCACTTTCCATGGGCGAAGCGGTCGAGCGGACCAAACTGCCGTATGAAGTCATTGAGGAAGGCGAGCATATCGGCCTTCATGAATATCATCCTAAAGTCACTGGCTGGTTTGCCTTCTGGGTGCATATGTTCGGCTCCACAGTGATTATTGCGATTATTGAAGAATTCTTTTATCGCGGGTTTCTTTACCGCTGGATGCAGGGTAGTCCGTTTTTCAAAATTGATGCAGGCAAGCTCCATTGGCCGATGCTGACTTTGATTTCACTTTTCTTCAGTGTGTCGCATTTTGAAGTCGGTGCGGCCATTATCTGTGGTTTTGCCTATGGTTTACTCTATATCAAAACCCGCGATATCTGGGCGCCGATCATTGCCCACGGAACCACCAATTTTGTGCTCGGGCTCTATGTTCTGCAATATGGACAGTATCAGTTTTGGTAGATCGAAGAACCGCGAATAAACGCCAATGCATGCGAATCGTCCCATCTGCAAAAACCGGTCGGCATTTATTGTGAAAGTAGAGTAAGCGTCCCGCTTGCTTCCGGGCGGCGGGGAACGAGCGAGACGCTCATTCTTCATTGCGGCGAAAGGTTTTTGTAAAACGCATATGAACTAAATGTTGAAGCTTCTGGCTGTATTCAAATGATAAAATATATTCGTGTTCATACGCATGGATTCGTAGTTTTTGGATCATTGAGAAGATCCGGGTAAAATACGGGAGAAACCGCTTGCAAAGGGTGGGGGGCTCATCTATCTTCCTCCCTCGATTTTAAGCGCGGAAAGATGACTGAGTGGCTTAAGGTGCTGGACTGCTAATCCGGTGTACTGCTTACGTGGTACCGAGGGTTCGAATCCCTCTCTTTCCGCCAGTCTTCGCTTAGAGCGGAGCGAATGGCGAAGACTGCCGCGCTGAAGACTCCCTGAGATTTCGAGGGGAGCGAAAGCGGGCCTCAGGTTCCCGCTCCAAGGCTGCGACTTGGCATGCCATATAATTTCCACTACGTCTACATCTTCGTATCAGTCCATGATCCTGATCGGCATTATGCGGGTTGTACACAGGATCTTGAGGCAAGACTTCTGAAGCACAATGAGAGCGGATGCCCTCACACTTCAAAGTATCGGCCGTGGCGTATAGAAACGGCCATTGCATTTTCTGATAAGCAAAAGGCGATTGAATTTGAGACCTATCTGAAGTCGGGTTCCGGTCGCACGTTTGCACGCCGGCATTTCTGATTTTTAGAAGATCTACATTCCCTCGGCGCTACCGCCTCAAATGCAGGGTTTTGGCTTGAGTCGAAAGGTCAAATCACTATGGTTGCGCTTCGCTTTTTTTTGACCAATAGGAACGGACGTATGAAAGAGATAAAAATCGGTATTCTCGGATTCGGCACAGTGGGTGCCGGCGTGGTGGAAGGTATTCAGAAAAACGGCGCGCTGATGGCTAATCGAACCGGTATTACGCCGGTCGTAGCCAAAATTGCTGACCTCGATATTACGACCGACCGCGGGATTACCGTGGACGAAGGCGTGCTGACGACGGATGCCATGGCCGTTATCATGGATCCGGACATTGATCTGATTGTGGAACTGGTGGGCGGAACGTCTGTGGCCAAAACCTTTACCCTTGAAGCCCTGAAGCAGGGCAAGCCGGTGATTACCGCAAATAAGGCATTGCTGGCTGATCACGGCGAAGAGATTTACAAGACGGCCAAAGAAAACAATACCGGCATTTATTATGAAGCGGCTGTCGGTGGCGGCATTCCGATTCTGCGTTCTCAGCGTGCCGGCCTGATCGGCAACCAGATTGAAAGTATCTACGGGATCCTGAACGGAACCTGTAATTATATTCTGACCCGCATGGAGCGCGAAGGACTTCCCTTCGATGAAATTCTGGCCGATGCCCAGGCACTGGGTTATGCCGAAACTCCGCCGGATCTGGACATCGATGGAATCGACACGGCGCATAAAGCGGTGGTGCTGGCCTCGATGGCCTACGGCGCGCCGGTTCCGATGTCGGCCTGCCCGACCAGCGGTATCCGTGGTTTGGCCGATGCAGAAATCGCAAATGCCGATGAGCTCGGCTATCAGATTAAGCTGCTGGCCATCATTAAGGACAATGCCGGTGAGGTTGAGCTTTCTGTTGAACCGGCCCTGGTTCCGCAAGACCACATGATTGCTTCTGTTGCCGATTCTTTTAATGCGGTATTTGTGAAAGGCGACATCGTTGACGACACCATGTATTACGGCCGCGGTGCAGGCCGTCTGCCGACTGGATCTGCAGTAATCGGTGATATCATGGAAGCCGCTTCCGATAAGCTCAATGGAGTAGGTGCACCGGTGAGCGTGACCATGATGCTGCAAAAGAATGAGCTGAAATACTGCTCGGCCGAAAATATTGAGAAACGTTGCTACATTCGCCTCTGCTTGGAAGACAAACCGGGCGCTATGGCGAAAGTGATGAATATTTTCGGTGCGCATAACATCAGCATTGCATCGGTCGTTCAGAAAGAACGTCATGAAAGCGGCCGTGCACCGGTGGTTATACTGACGCAGAAAGCCAAGGAATCGGAATTCGTTGCGGCGATAGAAGAAATCCAGGCCTTGGATGTTTCCTGCGCCAAGCCGATCCGCATGCGCCTCGAAGATTTTGAATAGGAACCGCAAATAAACGCTAATGGATGCGAATAAACAGCTGGAAGAAAAGGAACTTGTTTTCCGAATCGTTGGCTGTGCCATGGAGGTGCTTAATGAGCTGGGTCATGGTCTTCGCCTAAAACCTATGAGCGTGCTTTGTGCGTGGAATTCAAATTACAGGGTATACCC
>JGI12210J13797_10246117_pt1 | contig 10412 bp, 8 predicted proteins | sample ElkSlonscriptome_3_FD_13797 | JGI IMG/M metagenome (IMG submission 13797) | reverse complement strand
ACATGCACGGGCCGCCTATGCCATGGAAATGGTGGAGCGGTGTTCCGCTTTTGCGAGTATCGGCCCGGAAGGCGTCATCGGGTACCAGGCGCCTTATCCGCTGATCCATGGCCGGTTTTCCGAATTGAAGGACCGGAATATCCCGGCGCTGAATCCCAATCACCTGGCCCTTCAGGCCCCGTATGAAGATGAACCGCTCTACTGGCTGGAAGGCACCCGGCCGGGNCGGGCCGGTCCCGAACCGATCCTGGTGCCGGTCCAGTGTGTTTTTCTCTTCTCCAACCTGGATGAAATCGCCCTCTTCTCGGGTCTCGGCTCCACCGGCCTGGCATCCGGCAACACCATGGCCCAGGCCAAGGTCAATGCTCTGTTGGAGATCATTGAACGGCATTGCGAAGGGGTGACCCCCTTTGCACCGGATCGATGTTTTGACATAGAGGCCACCGAGCCCCGCCTGGCCACGCTTTTGTTGAATTATCTGGAAAACGGTATCCGTGTTCAATTCCAGGACCTCACCTCTCCCCTGGGAATCCCCTGCTGCAAGTGCTTTGTCATGGACGCCGCCGGAGACATCATTCGAGGAACAGGGGCTCATCTCAATGCGGGTCGGGCCCTGATCTCAGCCATGACCGAAACCCCCTACCCGTTTCCGGGCGGCCCGCCCGCCTCGTCCGGGCTGACCGGGCTGCTTCGGGTGCCTTTTGAAAAACTCCCTGATTTCACCACCGGCAGCCCTGAAACCGACCTGGCGCTGCTGGAACAGCTTCTGGTCGCCAACGGATACCGGCCGCTGTATGTCGATCTCACCCGCCGGGACCTTTCGCTGCCGGTGGTTCGGGCCCTCATACCGGGGATGGAGATCACTGCCGATTTCGACCGGTTTTCACGGGTTCATCCCCGCCTGTTTGCGAATTACATTCAATTTTTCAGTTAACGTTTGGAAACAAATCTTTCAATGAATTTTTCCGCTGTGCCTGACACGGATACAGGAACTATTCGAGAGGAGATTCTGGCGCATGTGGAATCCCGGTGGGGAACCCTGACGCCCCATGCGCTGGAAAAGTTCATCGCCTCAGCCCATCGCCTTTCCCGCTCGGAAGCCAAACGCCTATTGAAATCACTGGTGATGGACGGATTGCTGGCATACCGGGATCAGTACGGCCGAACCGTCATCGAAAAATCTTTCGATCGAGCCGTGCGGGTTTCCCCCCGAATCGTTTTGAAACCCCCGGAGGCCGCCTTCAATCCGAATGAAGGGGATGTGGTGATTCAGCTTCGGCACGGCGCCTCCTTCGGCACCGGAAGCCACCCGACCACGCGCATGGCGTTGCAGGGCATTGAACAGGCCCTGAAAAGGATTGATCTAAATCGCCACGGTGGAACCTGTGCACTGGATATCGGCACCGGGTCCGGGGTCCTGGGCATTGCCGCCGTCGTCTTGGGGCTTCACCGAGCACTCGGACTGGACATCGATGCCTGCGCAATCAGCGAAGCCCGTGAGAACGCCCGGCTCAACGGAATCCAAGACCGGTTCATCATTGAAGATACCCCCATCGAATCGATGAATGAGAAGGTCGGCCTAATCCTGGCCAATTTGCGCATGCCCACCCTGATCCGCATCTTCCCCGACCTGCAACGACTGGCCCGCCGACCCTGCGGAGCGGTCATTTCAGGCATTAAGGCGGATGAAATTTCGGATTTAAAAGAAATGTTCGGTGATCACGAATGGAACCCGGTGTGGGAAGAGAGGGAAAAAGACTGGGCCGGGATCGTATTCCTCCGTTGATTCGACGGCCTTTACAGGCTGAAAAATTCTCGGGTATTTGTCCATAGGCGCTACATTCCGGATGGATTCAGAAAAAGAAAATCCTGCGGAGAAAGCGATCGACGGCTATTTGGAGGATCGCTCCCGGTAGGCCCCCGCATTGGCGACCATGGATTCGGCCCAGGTCGGCACCCCCAGGGCGTGAATGTGGGTGTAGGTGGCAAAAACATTTTTGTAGGTGATGCCGTCGCGCCGGTCTATGAACCCGGTCCCCCGGCGCATCCCCAGTACCATATCTTCGGCCCGGCCCCGCCATTCCAATACCTTGGAATAACGAAATTCATGGCCCCGAATTTCGGTCCCCACCGGATAATAGGGGTTCTCCCCGTCCACCTTCAGGATGGTGTACCCGAGTCCCTGAGGCCGATCGCATAATCCAAAGACGATCGGCAAAACCCCGGCCATGGGGTAAGTGGCGCCGCCGATCACCAGAGACTCCCCCAGATACATCAATCCCCCGCATTCGGCATAAATGGGAAGCCCGGCTTCCGCGGCCGCTTTCAGATCCCGAATAAAGTCGAGATTCCGGCAGAGCGCCCGGGCATGGGTTTCAGGAAACCCGCCGCCGATATACAACCCGTCCACCGGAGGAAGCGTGACATCCTTGCATGCATTGATAAAAACCGGTTCCGCACCGGCGGCGGTCAAGGCTTCGATATTGTCGGGATAGTAGAATTGGAATGCGGAATCCCGCAGAATGCCGATGCGCGGTTTGCCATTGGATATCGAATAATCGGCGGGGACCTTTTTATTTGCGGGATCCGCCGGATTTTGAAAAACCTCCGGGGAGATCGAGGAAATCGGGCCGGCATTCAGGGCGATTTCGGCCAGGCCGTCCAGATCAAGATAGCTTGAAGCCATTTGGCCGGCGGCATCCACGGCAGCTTGGGATAAGGCGTGCTCAGGGGTGGGCACCAGACCCATGTGACGCTCCGGAAATTGCTGCCGATCCAGTTTGGGTACCGCCCCCACCACCGGAATGCCGCAGTAGGATTCGATGCTTTCTCGAAGGATTTTTTCATGGCGGGAACCGGCGATCCGGTTGAGAATCACGCCGCTGATCCGCACCCGGGAATCGAAACGGATACATCCGGAGATCACCGCGGCCATGGTACGGGTGGTTTTGGTGCAATCGACACAGAGGATCACCGGGGCGGACAAGAGTTTGGCCACCTCCGCGCTGCTGGTGGAACCTTCGGGATCGATGCCGTCGTAAAGACCTCGATTTCCTTCGACGACGGCGAAATGATCGGGGCCGGTATGATTCAGGAAAGATTTTAGAACATGCGGTTTGTCGACCAGGAAGGTATCGAGGTTATAGCAGGGCCGACCCGCCGCCAGGGCAAGCCAGCCCGCGTCGATATAATCCGGACCTTTTTTGAAAGGAGAGACGAACCTGCCGGATTTCCGCCAGGCTCTGATAAGCCCGATGGACATGATGGTCTTTCCGGACCCCCCGCGCAAACCGGCCATGAAAATTCTCGGTAACTGGGCGGTTTGAGGGTGCATGGAATTTCTTGAAGCACTTAATACGGATTCGGGCTCACACAAAAAAAGGGTTTGCTTATTCTTCACCTTCTTCATGTTCGGCGGCCGCTTGTTTGCCGGTGCCGGGGAGGCCGTACATGGTGGTGCTGCCGCTGGACCAGTAGACCAGAACTCCCTCAGTGACCATCTGGTTGATCAGTTTCTTGGCGGCTCTCGGCTTCTCGTCCAGAATCTTGGACAGATCGTTGAAGTAGAATTTGGATTTGGATTTTTGTTTCTTTTGAAGCTCGGCGACAATCTTTTCTTTTGCCTCTTCGTATTCCATTTTAACCCCTTTTCCGAACATTCAGGGGATGCGGCGAATGCCGCATCCCCTGAACGCATTTAGGTGACGCAATAATTAGAATTTGAACTGAGTCGACTGGCGCCAGGTATAATAGGCCGGATCACGGAAGTCATCGATGAGATGATGCGTAAAATCGAGTTCACACTTCTCAAAAAATCGTTCCCAGCCGATCCGTTCAGCCCACTCGCCAAGCCGTTCGTATTTATTGGCGTCCTTGGCATAGGCCTCGACCATGTGCTTGATGGCTTCGGTCATCTGGGGCCATCTCGGCATTTCATTGGGCAGGAAGGCCACGACCACTTTGGAGAACTTGGGAGTGCTGATCCGGTTGGAGACCTTTCCGCCGGCCATGAGCACAATGCCGTCACCTTCTTTATCCGACAGCGGCATGGAGGGGCACATGGTGTAGCAGTTACCGCAGAACATGCAGCGCTCTTCCTTGACGGCGACGCTCTTGACCTCTTTGCCCGCTTTGGTTTCCACCTTGGCGGGTTTGATGGCGCCGGTGGGGCAGGATGCGATGGCCAGCGGAATTTCGCAGAGCTTGTCCAGCCATTCATGGTCCAGCATCGGGGGTTTGCGGTGATACCCGAGAATGGCGATGTCGGAGCAATGCACCGCACCGCACATGTTGAGGCAACAGGCCATGGAAATCCGCAACGGAGCCGGAAGCCGCATGTTCTTGAAATCATCGAAGACCTCGTCCATGGTCGCCTTCACGGTACCGGAAGCGTCGGTGGCCGGGGTGTGGCAGTGGAGCCAGCCCTGGGTATGGACGATATTGGTGATGCCGGCGCCGGTTCCGCCGATGGGAAACTTGAAGCTTCCGCCGGCGAACTTGCGGCTCTCGAGGTCTTTTTTGAGGGCGTCGACCTTGGATTTGTCGTCGACCATGAACTCGATGTTGTTCCGGGTGGTGAACCGAAGATATCCGTCACAATGTTTTTCGGCGATTTCACAAACCTCCCGAATCATGGTGGTGGACATCAGACGGACACCGCCGCAGCGGACGGTGTAGACCTCGTCGCCGGTCTCGGAAACATGGACCAATACGCCGGGTTCGAGAATTTCGTGATACAGCCACTTCCCTTTGTTATTGGCGATAAACGGAGGATAGAATTGATCATATTTTTTAGGACCGATATCGGTGATCCGATCTTTCATCGGCTCTTTCGGATCGTAACCAGAAGATATAAATGCCATTGTGTTTTCTCCTCCTTATCTCTGATGGTGTTTTCTGTATTCTTCGATATCCCGATCAAAACCGCCTTCGACCTCTTCTTCTTTCCAGAAGATGTAGGGGTTGGTTCTCGGCTCTTTGACGTGCCGCGGATCGGGTTCGATCTCGGTGGCTTCAAGCAGCCTCTGGAAGCCCTGGCGCTTGATCAACTCGCCCAGCCGCTCGCGGTTTTTGCCCTCTTCCATCCACCAATCCCACACCTTTTCGATGACCCCTTTGATCTCTTCGTAAGGCTCGTCGGCTTTGATGAAGGGCACCAACATGCTGCTCATCTGGGCGCCGTCGAGAATCGGGGCCTTGGCGCCGACCAGGATGGAACACCCGCGTTCATCGCCGATTCTCAGAGCGCGCGGCATGACATTGATGCAGTGCATGCAGCGAACGCACTCTCGGTTATTGATCTCAAGCTTGCCGTCTTCATATTTCATGCAGTTTGTGGGGCAGAGATTGACGACCTCTTTTTCGATATCGAAGGGGCCCCAGTCGCGTCCGGAATGGGCGCCGGCGTTGGGTGCGAATTCGCCGCCCACATAACCGGCCACCGCTTCCTGGTCGACCTTGATGTCGTCTTTCCAGGTACCGATGAAGGACATGTCGGCCCGGGCGATGGAGGCGACGCAACCGTTGGGGCAACCGTCGAACTTGAATTTAAATTTGTAGGGGAAGGCCGGACGATGAAGCTCGTCTTGGTACTCCTGGGTCAAATCAAAGCACAGGGCCTGGGTGTCATAGCAGGAGTACTCACACCGGGCCTGACCGATACAGTCGGCCGGGGTCCGCAGGTTGGAGCCCGAACCGCCCAGATCCTGATTCAGGTTGTGGGTCAGCTCATAGAAAATCTCTTCGAGCTGGGGAGTGGTGGTGCCCAGGAAGATGATGTCGCCGGTGGACCCATGCATATTGGTGATGCCGCTGCCCCGGAAATCCCACAGATCGCAAAGTTTTCTCAGATAATCGGCCGTATAGAACTTCCCGCCCGGTTGAGCCACCCGCATGGTGTGAAAATGGGCCACGCCGGGAAATGCCTGCGGTTGGTCGCAGTACCGGCCGATAACCCCGCCGCCGTACCCGAAAACACCGACGATGCCGCCGTGTTTCCAGTGGGTGGTTCCGTCTGAAAAGGATAGTTCCAACACCCCCATCAGATCCTCGACCACATCCTGGGGAATCTGAAATTCAATATTTTCCGCGTTCTTCGCCCTCACTTCCGCTTGCTGCTTCATGTCAGACACAAAACTCGGCCAAGGACCGGTCTCGAGCTGATCCAACAAAGGGGTTTTATGTTTCGCCATTATCTTACCTCCATGTTCGTTTGAAATAAGTTACCATCCTGACAAAGTGAGAAACTATCCTACTGCTATCGGGGCTTTCGGGGTCACCTCCTCTCGATTTCAATTAATACAGAACCGTTCATTCTAAGCTTGATGTGAGCTATTGTTCTCGGTTTACACGTCCCGAAATTCATTTTAAAGGCGAATTTATAAAGCGAATCGCCGTTCATGTCAACAAAAAAGCACCTTACGGGGTATTCCTCGCCCTGTTAGGGCTTACCACCTCCCCGTAACGTGCTTTTCAATGTCGGTTCAACCCAAATCGGCGGAAGCCGATGTATCCCTTCTTATCAGCTCGGCCGGTGTTCCTCGACCTCTTTTCGAATCTCGGGCGCCACTTCATATCCGAACTGTACCGCCTTATCGCAATGCTCGGCGGCTTTGGCGTAGTCTCCTTTTTCCAGATACGCGATGGCCAGATTATTGTGGGCGACGGCGAACTCGGGCGCCAATTCGATCGCCTTCAGGCTGTTTTCGATGCTTTCATCCACCATGCCTTTCATTAAATAGGCATTGGCCAAGGTGGCGAAGGCTTGGATAAAACGAAAGTTGAAGGTGGTGGCTTTTTGAAGCGCCTTGATGGCCTCATCCACTTCACCCCTTTGCAGATGGACGAACCCGATATTGCCCCATCCCTCGGAAAACCCGGGTTTGGCTTTCACCGCCTTTTGGTTGAATTCGAGACATCCGTCCACATCCCCGCGTCGCAGGCAGAGCCCGCCCAGCTGCACATAAGCTTCGGCCAGGCCGGGGCTGCAGTCCACCGCCTTGAAAAGAGATTCTTCGGCCTCGTCATACTCCCCCTTTGCGATCAGGCCCACCGCCAGGTTGTAATGGCTGGTGCCGCAATCGGGATTAGAGGTGGTGTAAGACCGATGCTTGGCAATATATTCTTCGACGTCTTTGGGTTTATCCGGTTGCGTTTCGCTCATGATATATATCCCTCTTATTTGTAATTTTTTGAGGCCATTATGCCAGTCGATCCCGCCGTGTCAAGAAAAAACGGCGCTTCGGGAAAAACCTTTGCATAAGTTCCTTGACACCATTCCAAATTCTCATTTATAAATAATATTCTTTTGCCCACGCAAAAAACGATTTCCGAATCCGCTGAGGCCGGGTTCGACCCGCTTTGAAACACCATTGTCTTTTAAGAGGAGAACCACTATGATTTCAGGTACTTTTACTGCTTTGATCACCCCTTTTCGGGGCGACGCCGTGGATTATGACGGCATCGACGCCCTGGTGGATTTTCAGATCGCCAACGGCATCTCCGGCATCCTGGCGGTCGGCACCACCGGAGAAAGCCCGGTCCTGACCTGGGAGGAACACAATGCCGTCATCGAAAGGGTCGCTCAAAGCAGATCGGGCGATTGCACCCTCATCGCCGGTACCGGCAGCAACAACACTCAGGAAGCCATCGAGGGGACCGAGCATGCCGCAAAAGCCGGCGCCGAAGCCGTCCTGCTGGTGGATCCCTATTACAACGGCCCCAGCTCTCTGGAAATTCGTAAGGAATACCTTGAGCCGGTCGCCAAAGCCTTTCCCGACATCGAAATGATCCCTTATGTCATCCCCGGTCGAACCGGAACCCAGCTGCTGCCGGAAGATCTGGCGCTGCTCCATAAAACCTATCGGAACGTTTCCACCGTCAAGGAAGCCACCGGGAACCTGGAGAATATGAGACGCACCCGAGAATGCTGCGGCCCGGAATTCACCCTCCTCTCCGGAGACGACGGCATCACCTTCGATATGATGACCACGCCCGAAATCAGCGCCGCCGGTGTTATTTCAGTAGCCTCGAACATCGTTCCCAAAGCGGTTTCCGACATGGTCCGACATCTGGCCCGGGGGGAAACGGATGCGGCCCGGGATCTGAAAAACCGTCTCGATCCGCTGTTCAATCTGGTCACCGTCAAGAGCATCGAGACCACGCCCTTCGGCGAGGTCGTATTCCGGGCCCGGAACCCTCTTGCCCTCAAGACGCTCATGGATATCCTGGGGATGCCGGCCGGCCCCTGTAGACAGCCCCTGGGCAAGCTCACCCGCAATGCCCTGGATATCGTCCTGAACGCGGCCCGAAAGGTCCAGGCCGAATCCCCGGGCCTCCTCAAACCGATCGCCGATGCCTTCGGGGTCGATATCGAATCCCGCCTGGCGGATTCAACACTTCACGACACATACTGTTACCCGGGAGCATACTGACGGTAGCGAATCCCCCCTGCTCAAGGCCGAGAAGGGGGGATTCGAATCGGATCGAGGTTCAGGGAGGTGTCATCGTGGGCGGCTACGAATGGTTTTCCTTGACGGAGACCGTCTGTTTTTCCATGTTCACTTCGAAATTTTCATGATTGAACAGGAGACCCTTGAGCCACTCGAGGCCGAACTTGAGAAGCGCGATGTCATCGGTCTTGATCTTTTCCACCGTCTCGGGCGACACCTGGTGGCGCGTCAGAAAGGAGCTTTCAAACACGAATCTTCGAAATTTATCGATATTGTAGCTCGCCATGAAAAAGAGTTCTTTGCTCTTATCGGTCATTTTAATGTTCTGAGGAAATGATCGCTTTCGAACCACCAGATCGGTCCACTCCTGATTGATTTCATCATGAATGTCGACCCCCTGGTCCTTCCGCCAGTCCCGAACGGTCCACTCGGCATCCTCTTCAAACCCTCGGCAGTGGGGTTCATTCACAAAAAAGAAAAAGCCCTCGTCGTCGGCCCCTTCCTTATGGGTCAAGGTAGCGACCCCCACCGGATAATAGCGGCAGGTGGTGGGTCGGTCTTCATAAATGATGCATCCGTCCTCCCGAACAAACGGACAGGATTCCTCTTCATCATCCAGGAGCCGAAGCGTGACCACCGGCAGGTCGGTCTTTTCCATCAACCGCGGTTCGGTATAGATCGCCAGAAACTCTTCGGAACTTAGTCCCAGACGATTCTTGAGACGGATAATATCATAGGGGGTCAGCATGATATTGATCCCTCGGCAGCACTGGGTAAAACACTCCACCCCTTTGTGGCATTTGAATTTGAATTTGCTGTTCATTCCCAGCCGAATCGGCGTGATATCGGCCATCTTATCCTGCTTTTCCATAAATCGGTCTTTCCTTTCCGAATTGAAGGATTCGAGTCCGCTTCGAATGGAGCGGATATGACGAATCCATGATTTAAAAATGTTTCAGGTGTTTCTCCCGGAGTCAGGTGGTCTCCTCCGGGCCGATGGTGTTGTCGTAAGAGAGGGTTTTTTCATAAGAGAGGGTTTCCTCATGGCTGACCGTCCCCTCATAGGAGAGGGTCTCGTCGGATTCCGCCTCCGCATGGCGCCGACCGGGTTCGCCCGCGGATCGGGATCGCCCCTCGTACAGACGCCCCCATTCCTCACGGTACATGCTGTGCACCACCACGTTGAACATGAAAATCAACAGATCATAGGCGGTGATGATCGGCATCTCTTTTTCCAGCAGTCGAATAATGCCGGACCGATGCTCCGATTCCACCTTGAGGGCTTCCAGTTTCTTGAGCAGCTGAATGATGCCCGATCGAATCTGAGACGGCGCATCCGGCACATCGACCCCGTTCTCCCAGTTTCGGCGGCACCTATGTATGGTCTTGGCCGAGGAGCGGATGAGATCTTCATGGGATTTCGAGCTTTTAAACAGGTCCTGACCGCCAATCAGCCGCCGGATCTTGCCTTCGATATTCTTTTTTTCCCGACAGACCTCCTCCATCAACATTTCCCGAATCTTGTCGGTCAGGGCGATGTCGATGGCTTTCAAGGTCGACTTTCGGGCATCGACCTTTTCTTTGAACTCGGCGGCGGCGCTTTGCCAGAAGAGGCGACTGACCTGTTTAAATGCCTCGACGGGGGAGGTCTTCTTGACATGCGCATTCCGCACCCGACGCCAGGTTTCGGATACCCATCGCCGGGATCTTTCAAACAGCCGTTCTCCGGTGATCACATGGTAGATCATGGCCATGGCCGCATGCCAGTCCTGAAGCGTAAGGACCCGGGGAAGGTCTTTCAAGGATTCAACCAGAAGCCGGTTCGTCACCATATGGGAAGGAGTCGCATAAGACGGGGTCCCCGCCATCAGCGGCTGCTTGATCTTCCGGTCTGTCCCCACATCATAGATCACGGCGGTTTCAAAGTCGATGAGGCCGAGGGAAAAATCACCCGAATATTGC
>JGI12210J13797_10147725_pt1 | contig 10415 bp, 7 predicted proteins | sample ElkSlonscriptome_3_FD_13797 | JGI IMG/M metagenome (IMG submission 13797) | reverse complement strand
TATTGATTGTTAATTAATAGTATAGCGGGTTCTGTATAGGGGGGTTCGAGTTCAGTTAGAATTCTCACCAAAAAGTATTATAAACCCGCCCCGACAAACGTTTTTACTGTCCCCGCCACAATTTTATCGTGTTGTCACCACTCCCACTGGCTAAGGTTCGACCATCGGGACTCATGGCTACAGAATTGACAGAATTTGAATGTCCGGTGAGCGTGGCAATTTGTCGTTGAGTCTGTACATCCCACAATTTTATCGTGTCGTCACCACTCCCACTGGCTAAGGTTCGACTATCGGGACTGAAAGCTACAGAATTGACCCAATTTGAATGTCCGGTGAGCGTGGCAATTTCCCGTTGAGTCTGCACATCCCACAATTTGATCATCTCATCGACAGTCCCACTGGCTAAGGTTCGACCATCGGGACTAAAGGCTACAGACGTGACAGGATTTGAATCTCCGGTGAGAGTGGCAATTTCCCGTTTAGTCTGCACATCCCACAATTTGATCGTGTTGTCTTGACTCCCACTAGCTAGGGTTCGACCATCGGGGCTGAAGGCGACAGACCTGACATAACTTGAATGTCCGGTGAGAGTGGCAATTTCCAGTCGAGTCTGCACATCCCACAATTTGATCGTCTTGTCATCACTCCCACTGGCTAAGGTTCGACTATCGGGACTGAAAGCTACAGACCTGACATAACTTGAATGTCCGGTGAGAGTGGCAATTTTCCGTTTAGTCTGCACATCCCACAATTTAATCGTGTCATAACTCCCACTGGCTAAGGTTCGACCATCGGGGCTGAAGGCGACAGACCTGACCCAACCTAAACAGTAGAAAAAACCTGAATGTCCGGTGAGAGTGGCAATTTCCCGTTGACTCCGCACATCCCACAATTTGATCGTTTTGTCAGAACTTCCACTGGCTAAGGTTCGACCATCGGGACTGAAAGCTACAGACGAGACAGTATTTGAATGTCCCTTCAAAGTCGTGACTAAAGTTGGATTTTGCCAAGAAATCGGGGAAGTTTGAACAACTTTTGGTTGAGGAGAAACGGGAGATTGAATTTTTAACGCTTCTAAAACTTCTGCAACGGACGAAAAACGATTTTCAATTTTTTCTTGTAACAGCTTATCTAAAATTTCCCCCAATTCTTGACTCACCGAACCCTTTAAAGAGTTTCGCCAGTTTCCCGTCCAACTGTAACCTTGTCTCAGGGATAATTCGTAGGGATTTACATCGGTTAACAGGTGAAAACAGGTCACTCCCAAACTAAATAAATCACTCGCCGGATAAGCTTCGCCGCCTAACATTTGTTCGATAGGTGCATAACCGAGCGATCCAATTTGAGTCCCGATTTGAGTGGATAACACGGTTTTTGATAACTCTTTGGCAACCCCAAAATCGAGCAGAACAAACTGACCATCCTCCCGACGCCGGATAATATTTTCGGGTTTAATATCCCGGTGAATTACATTTTTTTGATGGATAAACTCAATCACGGGTAACAAACTGAGTAACAGGTTTTTAACTTCCTGTTCGCTCCAAACGCCTTGCTGTTTTAAAAGTTCTGATAAGTTCTCGCCTTCAATATATTCTTGAACCAAATAAAGCTGGTTGTTGTCTTCAAAATAGGCGGATAATGTGGGAATTTGGTCATGTTTTCCCAGTTGTTGGAGTTGTCTGGCTTCCCGTTCAAATAGTTCTATCGCTTTTTGTAATGCTGCGGTTCCCTGCACGCTCGGCACAAACTGTTTAACCACACAAGATTCTTTCAGTTTATCATAATCTTCTGCCAAATAGGTTCGACCAAATCCCCCCTGTCCCAACAGTCTAATGATGCGAAACCGTCCCCGCAGCAGGTCGGGTATTTTCACCCCGCAAGCCTGACAATAAACCACGTCATCAGGGTTGTCGGGGTTCGGACATTGGGGGTTGATACAGCATTTCATGGTTTTGAGGGATGATTATTTATTTCTATCTTGCCCAAATCTTCGGAAAATTTACCCGGTTGCGTTCATTGAATATTATACCCCATTTCGGCAGTTTTATTATCAAGATAAATCAAATAATCAAGTTTTATTTATTTGCAAAACATACTAATAAAATTTGAAATTATATTGGATGGGGTTTTGGGATGGATTCCTGTTAAAATAATAAAATCACTAAAATTTTGTATAAATATATTTGAATGCTGACCCAAGATAAAACACAACAACGGAAATGGAAACCGATTATTAAACTATTTGAAGCAATAGTCGGTAAACGGGGCGTGGTTCAACGCAAGGAAGAATTATTAGTTTATGAATGCGACGGACTCACCAGCTACCGTCAACGACCCGCTTTAGTTGTTTTACCTCGAAGCACTGAAGAAGTCGCCGAAGCCGTGAAAATATGCGATCGCCATAACCTTCCTTGGGTGGCGAGAGGGGCGGGAACGGGCTTATCTGGGGGCGCTTTACCCGTCGAAGATTGTGTTTTAATTGTGACGGCGTTGATGCGAAAAATCCTAAATGTTGACCTCGAAAATCAGCGAGTTGTCGTACAACCGGGGGTCATTAATAATTGGGTAACGCAAACCGTTAGCGGGGCGGGATTTTATTACGCACCCGATCCTTCGAGTCAAATTATTTGTTCAATTGGCGGAAATGTTGCGGAAAATTCCGGCGGGGTTCACTGTTTGAAATATGGGGTAACAACCAATCATGTTTTAGGCTTAAAAATAGTCACCCCCGAAGGTGAAATAGTCGAGATTGGCGGACAAGTTCCCGAAATGCCAGGATATGATTTAACAGGTTTATTTGTGGGTTCGGAAGGAACGTTAGGAATCGCCACAGAAATCACCTTAAGGATTCTCAAAGCCCCGGAACATATCTGCGTTTTATTGGCGGATTTCCCCACAATAGAAGCGGCTGGCGCTGCGGTTTCTGATATTATCGGGGCGGGGATTATTCCAGGGGGAATGGAAATCATGGATAACCTCAGTATTAATGCGGTGGAAGATGTGGTCAATACCGGGCTTTATCCGCGAGATGCCGGGGCGATTTTGTTGGTTGAAGTCGATGGTTTGGAAGTGGAAGTTGCGGAAAACAAACAACGAATTGCGGAGATTTGTAAAACGAACGGATCGCGTAATATTACCATCGAATCTGAACCAGAAAAACGACTCAAAATCTGGAAAGGACGAAAGGCGGCGTTTGCTGCTGCGGGTCATGTTAGCCCCGATTATTATGTCCAAGATGGGGTCATTCCGCGAACTCAAATGGCTTATGTTTTGAAAGAAATTGAGGCTTTGAGTGATAAATATGGGTATCGGATAGCGAATGTATTTCACGCCGGAGATGGTAACTTACATCCGTTGATTTTGTATGATAATTCTGTTGAAGGGGCGTTAGAAGTTGTTGAAGAAATTGGCGGCGAAATTCTCAAGATTTGTGTTAAAGTTGGGGGAAGTCTTTCCGGGGAACATGGCATAGGTTCGGACAAAAGTTGTTATATGCCGGAAATGTTTAATGAAACCGATTTAGACACGATGAAATGGGTGCGAGAGGTGTTTAATTCTAAGGGTTTAGCGAATCCTGGAAAACTATTTCCAACGCCTCGAACTTGTGGAGAATCTGCTAAAGTTCAGAATGTGAAACAGTTTGAAGGGGCTGAGGTTTTTTAAGACTAAATTTATTTGGGGTTTCTTAGTTCCCTCTAGTGAAATGTCGAAAGCTGCAATTATTCGCTTAACCTTATTATTTCTAATATTAGCGGGTTTGGGTTTATGGACAAGACAGTTAATGTCTGGTTCTTCTGTCGAACAACTCAACGAACAAGCCCGAATTTTAGAAGCAATTTACACGCAAGGAAATTATATCGAAGCGGGAATTTGGGGTGTATTTGCGGCGGGGTTTGCAGTTGCAGCTTTCAAACACAGGGGATGGGTTCGAGTTCATCGGGCGATCGCTGCGATCACCTTTTTTCTATTTGGATTATCGGATATTGTTGAAGTAGAAACCGGGGGTTGGTGGCGTCCTTGGTGGTTGTTTGTGTGGAAAAGTAGCTGTGTTCTTTCGATGGTCATTTTGTTAGCAATCTATTTAAAAAAGCGTTCGACCCAACGATAAATTAATCCTTTTTATTCACAAAATACCCAACCGTAGGGGCGCAAGGCTTGCGCCCAAAACCTGATAAAAATACCCCCAAACGCGACAAAATACCCAACCTACCGAGGTCGCCACAATTTAATCGTTTTGTCATAACTTCCACTGGCTAACGTGTTACCATCGGGGCTAAATGCAACATACTTTACCTGATCGGAATGTCCTTTTAATGTGGTAATTTCAGTTTGAGTTTTCACATCCCACAGCTTAACAGTTTTGTCATCACTCCCACTCGCTAACATCTGAGCATCGGGGCTAAATGCTACAGAATCAATTGTATTTGAATGTCCTTTTAAAGTAGCAATTTCTCTATGTGTTTCCATATCCCATAATTTGATAGTTTGGTCATAACTTCCACTGGCTAAAGTGCAACCATCGGGGCTGAATGCTACAGAATAGACACGACCTGAATGACCTTTTAAAAAGATAGGAAACTTCCTTGGAGTTCGGATATTGTTCACAGCAGGAATTATGCTTAGAGTTTGGAGATTTTCCCATCGAGGAAGGATACGATTATAGTCCAATAGAATAGTATTACTAACATTTCCCGTCGCTGAGATGTTACCCTCGTGACTTCTTGCATAATTTCTGGGCTTTATTAGGTTTTTAAATACCATATGCTCGTTTCTATTTTTAGCTGAAATCTGACAATCTTGTAAGCCAACAATTTGCCACACATAAGATGAATTCGATGGAAAAGTAGAAATTTGGGTTTGAGTTGTGATATCCCACAATATTATAGTGTTGCCACAATACGACAAACTGCCTAAAATGCGACCATTGGGGCTGAATGCTAGAGAATCAACCCAATGTGAATGTCCTGTTAAAGTTCCAACACAGGTTGCATTTTTCCAAGAAACAGGTGAAGCTAAGGTTTGAGAAGGTTTGGAAACAGAAGTTGGTTTTGGATTTTGATAAACGGGAGAAGATTTAGGAGTTTGATAACTTTTTGTAGAATGCGATCGCAAAGCTGTTAAAATATCAGAAACAGACTGATAACGTTGCTGAACGTCTTTTTGCAGTAACTTAGTTAGAACTTGCTTTAATTCCTGACTAATAGATTGCTTGAGATGTTGTTCCCAGTTGCGAGTCCAGCCATAACCTTCTTCTAAAAACAAATCATAGGGATGAACTTCAGTTAACAGATAAAAACAAGTTACTCCCAAACCAAATAAATCACTCGCTGGATAAGCTTCCCCGCCTTGCATTTGTTCGATAGCAGCAAAACCATCCGCACCAATACGAGTCCCAACTGTTGTTTGTAAAACCGTTGTAGATAACTGTTTGGCAACCCCAAAATCAATTAACACAAAACATTCATCACCCCGACGTTGAATAATATTATCCGGCTTGATATCCCGATGAATAACCTTTTGTTCGTGAACAAACTTCAGAACCGGTAACAAATCCTCTAACAGTTGTTTAACCTGCGATTCTGTCCAAACTCCCTGCTTTTCAACTAATTGAGATAACGTCTCGCCTTCGATATATTCCTGAACTAAAAATAACTGTTTCCCTTCCTCAAAATAGGCGTATAATGTGGGTATTTGGGGATGTTTGCCGAGTTGCTGAAGTTGTCGGGCTTCCTGTTCAAACAGTTGTGTGGCTTTGTTTAACGCCCCGGTTCCCTGAACGTTTGCGGTGAATTGTTTAACTACACAATATTCATTCAGTTTATCAATATCTTCCGCGATATAGGTTCGACCAAAACCCCCTTCCCCTAACAGTTTTATTACTCGATAATGACCTCTCAAAATAGGAATTAATTCGACGCCGCAAGCTTGACAATAACGGTTTACGTCGGGGTTGTTGGGTTGGGGACAATGGGGGTTTAAACAGCACGTCATACGGTGTGAGATAGTTGGGGATCTTATCTCTATTTTCTCTTAAATTCACCCCAAACGTAAACCTTGATTGTCACCTCTCCCCCAACCCCTCTCCTACGAGGAAAGGGAAAAGGATAATTCTTCCCTCCTTTTAGGGGGGACTGAGGGGGGGTAATTTAACCTCTCTCCCAACCCCTCTCCTACGAGGCGAGGGGAGAATAAATGTTAATTAGGGGTTTTATTTAACCCCTGAAAGTTAAAGTTTAATGGTGGTGGTGGTGATGACCATGACTGTGATCATGGTGATGTTGGCTGTGTTCGTGATTATGAACTTCTTTGGCTTGAACCGACGCCAATTGTGGATTTACCGCCAAAGCTGTTTCATTTAATAGCGCTTCAATCTGCGGATTTGCCCATTCTGCTGCCATTTTCATAAACTCCCGATGATCGTTAGCGCAAGGCATTTGTACATAGGTAATCTCGGGATGTTTGCGCCGTAATCCTTCGATAATATGTTCAACATCTAACAGTGTTTCATGGTTTTCTGTTGCAAATCCAATCGGCATAAAGACAACAGATGTTGCACCCAATTCGATTAAGTTTTGGGCGGCTAATTTAACGTTAGGTTGTGTCCAGTCAATTAACGGGGTGTCATGGTTCAACCAACCAATCGAAATCAACGGATAACGATAAATTAAACGTTCACGAATCAGTTCATACATCGCTTGGCTTTCATCAATTCCTGATGTGAATCCTTTGGCTTTGTGAGGACAACCATGATTCATTAAGACAATCGCTGTTTGTGAGGGTAAATGGGCGACGGCTAATTCTTTTTTGATCTTTTCTTCGACCATGTTTGCCATCAAGTCTAAATAGCCCGGTTCGTTATAAAATGACGGAATATAACGCTGACCTTTGACCCAATGTTCTTTTCCATCTGCTAAGTTGGCTAAGGCTTTATTCACCTGTTCGACAGCGATTCCACTGGTGAAAATAGAATCAACCACTAACAACGGATAGATCAGAATCTTATCAAATCCTTCTGCTTTTATTTGTTCTAATACCTGTTCGGGGAGGAACGGCTTACAGAAGTTGTAGGCTTTGAAAACTTTAACTTGATCGCCCCATTTGTGCTTGAGTTCGTGTTCGATTCCCGCCCGTTGCTGTTCAAAAATAGCGTTATGAGGAGAAATAAAATTACCGTGTTGATGACTCCATTCATGCAAGTCAAATGCTGCTAAGAGTTTCGCCATCGGCGGATAAATCCATGTGGGAACAGGCGCAAATTTAGCCGTTAACAAGTTCAAAGCTTGTTCGTTATAATTTGCAAAATCTTCATAACTTTCGACTTCACCGTATCCCATCAACAGGACAGCGACTCGATCTTGAGGTTGACTCTCGGATACAGAAATATTGTCTTGTGTTTTTTCGGGTGTTGCAACCACGTTGTTATCCTCAAAAATAGTTGTTATTTACAATTGGGAGTATCTAGGACTAAAATAATCAAACTCACTCCCCTCCATAGCTTAACATCCCCCTGGGGGGGATAGCTTGATCTACAGTATAGAAGAAGTTGAACCGAATTTGGGTTATGGCGGTTGTGATTTGTCCGGGTATTCACGATCCGAAGTTAACAGAATCGTTTGTCAGTCAGCTTTTCGGCGATTGGCGATCGCGTTGTCAGTCGGGGAATTTGTTGATCTTTCCCACCCAGGATTATCCCGCTTATTCAGGTATTGACATTTTTAACTATTTATGTAGTGTAACGCAAGTTCCTAGCTTTTCCCCTCCTTCTAGCGGCAGTTTTGGGCAGCATCACGTTAAATTACCGATCGTCTTCATTTGTTTTAGTGCGGGTGTTGTCGGGGCGATCGCTGCGGCCTGGATGTGGGAACAGGCGGGGGGCCAAGTCAAAGCGTTGATCGCCTTAGACGGTTGGGGAGTCCCTCTGGCGGGCAATTTTCCCATTTACCGTATCAGTCACGATCATTTTACCTATTGGAGTTCAGCGCTGTTGGGAGGGGGTACTGAAAGCTTTTATGCTGATCCGCCTGTCGAACATCTAGACTTGTGGAGTTCCCCGCAAACGGCTTATGGTTGGTGGCTACATCGAACCTCAACAGGGGTTGAAACCGCCTCTCCCGCTACCGCAAAAACGGTTTTATCGGATTGGTTAACCCGTCACCATGAATAATCAAATTAGAGAGGCAAATTAGCCGGAAAATTCGGGAATTGGTGAATATTCCTGTATTTTTAGCTGGGGGGTTGAATTGTGATCCTGTGGCTTCATCGGTTGAAACGGTTGCCCCGTTTAGGCTGAATGTGTGTAATGGGGTCAGACCCAACGGTTAATTAGATCAGGATAAACTGGCTCAGTTTTTCAGTCACATTTAAAAATTTGCTGGAAATCTTAGATATCTATTATACTTTAGAACAAAAACTTAAACCATTATCGGGGTGAATTGATCAAATGCAGTTGGATTTAAAGAGTTCATATATTAATGTCAACGGGGTTCAACATTATTATGAATGGATAAAAACACCTAGTCAAGACCAGAAAAAGCCTGTGATGGTGTTTTTGCATGGTTGGGGCGGTTCGGGTCGCTATTGGACGAGTACAGCCCAAGCGTTATCGGATCAATTTGATTGTTTGATTTATGATTTACGCGGGTTTGGTCGTTCAAAAGCACGGGCAATTGAGGAGTCTTCTTTTCCGGTTTTGAGTTATGAATTAGTTGATTATGCTCACGAACTTAAAGGAGTATTGGATGCGCTAAATTTAGAGAAAGTTTATCTGAATGCTCACTCGATGGGCGGTTCAATTGCGGCTTTATTTCTTAATCTTTATCCCGAACGGGTTGAACGAGCGGTGTTCACTTGTAGTGGTATTTTTGAATATGATGAAAAGACGTTTACGACGTTTCATAAGTTTAGTCGGTATGTGGTTTTATTTCGACCAAAATGGTTAGCTAAAATCCCTTTAGCTGATAAAGTTTTTATGGCAAGATTTTTACATCGTTCTTTACCAACATCTGTTAGTAAAGCTTTTTTAGAAGACTTTTTGCTCGCGGATTTTGACGCGGCTTATGGTACTGTGTTAACCTCAGTCAGTAAAGAAGCGACAGAATGGCTCCCTCAACAATTTTCACAATTTACAGTTCCGACCTTATTAGTTGCAGGAGAATATGATCAGATTATTCCCGCAGAAATGGGGCGACAGGCGGCTGCATTGAATGATAAGATTGAATTGGCTATTTTAGAGAATACGGCTCATTTTCCGATGTTGGAAGATGCACCAACATACCTCGAACGGGTGCGCGAATTTATCAACAATCATTAGAAATCAATGGGATTAAGTACACAAAATAGAGGAAAATCTCGGAGATTCGAGAATGGTATTTTTCAAATTTGAATAGATTGATCGGGATAATACACCTGCTTATTTTGCTCATCAATGCTCTTTTTAAACCTTTTTAAACTCTGATTAGTCTCGTGATTAACAAACAATTACATCAGTCAAAACTGATTTTGATTAATTCTTTAAAATTTGCATCTATTCAATTAAATATCGACTTTAGGCGGATTATTTTAACACCGCAAAGAGGTAAAATTTAGATGACAATTCCTCCTTATCTTTATCCCCTAGCTGCTCCGCTTTTAATTCCTGTTGCTCGTCAATTGGGTAGACAGTTAATGTCAGTCATGAATGGTCAACGTTCGCCTCATTCTTCAGAATCAGATCTTCCTTCTATTCCTGAACAAGTGAAAGGAGATCCTCGTTATGTTGAGGCTTTAGTTGAATATTCACAACGCAAAGAAACTCGACTTCAAGAGTTTAATACCTTAGAAATAACTCAAGAAGAACGTCGCCTACAAATTCGTCAGCAAGAAATTAATGATCGCCGCGAAATTAGTCGGTTACAACGGGAAATTCTCCGGGAATTACAAGCCAATGAAATCCAGCTTAAACTGCATGAACTCGATGCAATTTGGAACCGAGAAAAATGGTTTTCTAATCTGAGTCGTCAGGAAACAGAACGAATTTTATTAGAAGGACAAGAACACCATCGCTTATTGATGTTTATGGCACCGCCTGATATTAGCGAGGATTGTCCGCTAGGGATGCAAAGACATCTTAAAAAAGATATTGGTAATGGTTTAAGACGGTTTCTCAACCAACATTATCCTCAAAACAGTAAGATGCGTCCAGTTGAGTTTTATGCTGACTATTTTACGCGATCGCTAGGCGATATTGAAGTGCGAAAATTGCAAATGGTATTATCGCCTGTGCCGACATTTATATTATACAGTGATATTAATGATTATGAAGTGCATTTTCACGTCGGATTTTGGGGTCTACAAAATCAAAATGTTTCTCTAATTCCGATTCAACCTTGGAACTGGGAAAAAGCACAAGAAGAATTGATTGCTAAAGGATTAAGTCC
>JGI12210J13797_10379271_pt1 | contig 10417 bp, 5 predicted proteins | sample ElkSlonscriptome_3_FD_13797 | JGI IMG/M metagenome (IMG submission 13797) | reverse complement strand
GTTTTGTGCCACATGACGGCAGATTTTGATACCTTGGGTGCTGCCGTGGGGGTGACGCGGTTGTTGCCGGGGGCGCGGATTGTCTTGACTGGGGGTTGTCATCCGACGGTGCGAGAGTTTTTGGCGCTGCATCGCGACGAATATGCCTTGATTGAGCGGCGATCGGTGAGTCCGGAAGAGATTCGCTCCATTACCGTGGTCGATACTCAATGGCGCGATCGCCTTGGCAAAGCGGCGGAGTGGCTGGATTTGCCTGGAGTTGAGGTGGTGGTGTATGACCATCATTTGGGTGCTGGTGATGAAGCGGATAATCAACAATCGACTCAGGCTCAAGGAGATATTCGCGCTGATCAGATGCATCTCGAATCCGTGGGGTCTACGGCGACGCTGATTGCTGAACGGCTCCAGACGGAAGGCATTTCGCTCAACCCGATTGAGGCGACGGCGATGGCGTTGGGGGTGCATGTCGATACGGGGTCGCTCACCTTCGACCATACGACCGTGCGAGATGCAGCGGCGCTGACCTGGCTAATGGAGCAGGGAGCCTCTCCCCGCGTCATTTCAGAATATGTGGAGCCGGGGCTGTCGCCTCAGCTTCAGGATTTGCTGCCTGTGGCCATCGAGTCGTTAAGTTCCACACCTGTGGAAGGTGTGACGGTGGCGTGGGTGCTGCTGTCTGTGGAGACGTATATTCCGGGACTGTCGAGCCTGACTTCTCAAGTGATGAGTCTGACCGAGAGTGATGTATTACTGTTGGCGGCGAGATATCCCGTGACGGATGGGGAAGAGCGCTTGACCGTGATTGGGCGATCGCGCGGTGGCACCTTTGGCAAAGCTCATCTAGAGCAGGTCAATTTGGGCGTTCTGTTTCGTGAGGTGGGCGGCGGCGGGCATGGGAAAGCTGCTGCGGTGACTTTGAGAGGGGTCGATCCGGAGCAAGTGTTGGCCGAACTTGTGGAGCGGGTGAAAGCGCAGATTCCCCATCCGCCGACGGCTCGGGAGCTGATGTCGTCGCCTGTGCGGACGGTGCGGCCTCAGACCACCATTGCCGAAGCTCACCGGATTTTGTTGCGATATGGTCATTCTGGATTGTCTGTGGTGGATGATGGCGATCGCCTGGTTGGAATCATTTCTCGTCGCGATCTCGACATTGCCCTGCACCACAACTTCAGTCATGCTCCAGTCAAAGGATTCATGACCACGAACCTGAAAACGATTGAGCCGGATACCTCCTTGCCAGAGATTGAGTCGCTGATGGTGACGTACGACATCGGACGACTGCCCGTGCTGGATGGCGAGGATCTAGTGGGCATCGTGACGCGGACGGATGTGCTGCGGCAGCTTCATCAGGAGCATCTATCTGCGTCGAGTTTAGGACGCGATCGCTCTTCGACTCACTGTCCGTTACCTCTCGCGATGCAAAATCGGCTGCGCGATCGCCTGTCGCCGTCTTTGTGGACGTTGCTATCGGAGGTGGCGACCGCTGCTGAAAGCAGAGGCTGGCAGCTTTATTTGGTGGGTGGAGCAGTTCGAGATTTGTTGTTAGCGGAGGACAGCGAAGATCTGCGTCTTGAAGATATTGATCTCGTCGTAGACGGGTTTCATCAGGCGGCAGACGATGCGGCTGGGGTAGAGCTAGCTCAGGTGCTGCAAGAGCATTATTCAAATGTGAAGCTGCAAGTTCACGGCAAATTTCAGACAGCGGCGTTGCTGTGGCACAACGATCCTCAACTCGGATCGCTCTGGCTCGATATTGCTACGGCTCGTACGGAGTTCTATCCCTACCCAGCAGCAAATCCAGAGGTGGAGGCCAGCTCCATCCGTCAAGATCTCTACCGTCGCGATTTCACCATCAACGCCCTCGCTATTCGACTCACGGCTCCTCGACCGGGAGAACTGCTCGATTTCTTTGGCGGCCTGCTTGACCTGAGAAACCATCAGATTCGAGTGCTGCATACCAACAGCTTTATCGAAGACCCGACTCGCATTTTTCGCGCGGTGCGATTTGCCGTGCGACTGGGATTTACCATCGATCCTCAAACGGAGAACCACATTCACCATGCGATCGCCAGCGGCGTTTATCGACGAATGCAGGAGAAAGTGGCAACGCTGCCTGCCCTGCAAACGCGGCTCAAGCGCGAACTGAAATATATTCTAGAAGCTCCCTATTGGCAGCAAGCAGTGCAGTTGCTGGATCGGCTGAACGCATTCCAGTGCATTCATCCCAGTCTCAAGCTCACGGCTGAACTGCGGCATCAGCTTCGGCTTGTGGCTCGCTGGCTCAAGCGATTCGATACGGAACAACAGGTCGAACACTGGAACGTTTTGCTAGAGGTAATTTTGGCTGATCTTGAACCTGAATACCGTCATGTAGTTTCGGTTCATCTCCAGCTTGCCGAGGACAATATCCACCGGTTGACTCACTTGGCTAAAACCGAGGCTAATATTCGGACTCAACTCTCTCAGTGCGATCGCCCCAGCAAAATCGCTGAGCTGCTGAAATCCTATGATCTGCAAACACTGATTCTCGTCGCAGTACGGTGCGATCGCCAGCAGCGCCCTAGCATCTGGCATTACCTGATCCACTTAGCCTCGATCAAACCCCCATTAGACGGCAATGATTTGAAGCAGATGGGTTACAAGCCAGGAAAGCAATTTCGCGTCATGCTCGATCAACTCTTGGCCGCCACTCTGGATGGGGAGGTGAGCGATCGCGCCAGTGCCGAAGCCTTCATTCGGTCAAGGTTTTCTCATGGTTTGTGAGCCGTGAGATAAAACGACCCAAGCAAATAAACACAAACCCGCTACTATAGTCTGGATGAGCTTAATATTTAGGTAACTATTTGGAAACGCTTTCCAAATGATCCCAGATCTGTCGATCTGATGGGCTTGTCTTGACAGAGCGATCGGCTCGCTTTGACCACGAATAGTTCGAAGTATCACTGTTGAACGGTTTTGTCGAAGAACTCTCCACTGTTGAATGCCATGACTCTAACTGCTGGATCCTCTCTACAAAATGGACGCTACACGATTCAATCGGTGATCAGCCAGGGCGAAATCGACATCACATACGCAGCCAAGCACACCTATCTCAATCAATTTGTCCGCATCAAGACCCTACAGAATCATGTGCGATCGCACTACGAAGACATCAACGTGCGAGAAGAGTTTACCCATCGTGCTGCCCGCTTTGCCCGCAGCGACAATCCTCATCTAGTTCCCGTCATCGATGGCTTTGAAGAAGACTGGATGCCGTTTTTGGTGCTCAAAATGGTGCTAGGGACGTGCCTAGCCCATCGATTGCCGCACATGTCTTTGGTGCAGACCGTTGGCGTGATGCGACAACTGGTTTCCGCCGTTCAGTTTCTCCACGATCAAAATCTGGTGCATGGAAATCTGAGCCTAGATAATGTCGTGGTTCGAGACGAGAGTCCATCTGAAGCGCTTGATATTGTCTTGACTGGCATCGGACTGCGCAGCTTTATGCCGTCGCTGGCTCAGGCGATCGATCAGGAACGACTCGATGTCTTTTCGCCTGCTTTTGATTTGCAATGCCTCACGGTACTGCTGTGCGAACTGTTGACCGGACAGTCCCAATCTTTATCAGATTTGCGATTGGCTGAGACGCGGCCTGATATGCGATCGCGCCATTCTCAACTGCCAGACTCTCTCGATCAGGTTCTGGCACAGGGGCTCAATCCGGAAGCCCCCCTCTCTGTCTCTGACTGGTTTGCCCAGGTCGAGCCGATGTTGGTGCAGGCGGCGGAGTCTGCTGACTTAGTCGTCGGTCAGTCCCCAGTGGCAAAAGCTGAGCGACTAGATGAAAGTGCGAGCATTGAAACAGCAACAGCAGCGGACGAAAGCACAGCGAATCAATCTGATCCAGATTCGTCAGAACTTGCGGCATCAGCCTCCCTATTATCTCAATCTATGTCTCTCGAAACTTTTCCCGAAGCTGAATCCGAGCCTGCGTATTCAGAAGTCGGGCATGCAACATCGGGAGATACCTCCACTATGACCACCACTCATCTAACGACTCACGCGTCTGAGACGACGACGCAGTCTTCATCTCGACGGCGCTCCTGGAAGATTTCAGCCGCTTTAGCCCTAACTTCTCTTGTTGCAGCCGTGGGGGGTGGCTACTTTGGCTTGAGTTTTCGCCTTCAAGAACCCGAAGATTTGGAGCGATCGCCCATCTTTGGCCGTGAGATTTTTGGCTCAGAACAATCGTTTCCGGCCTCAGACAACTGGCCTGGTCAATCAACCTACGACGACAGCAATAGAACTCCTCTGTTCGAGACGCCCGATGATGACATCAAGTATTCTCGTCCATCTGCACTAGAGTTGGACAACTCGACTCCGCCTGCTCGCGAGTACTATGAATCTCAGCCGCGTCAGATTGAAGCTAGCCCGATAGAAGAAGTCCCACCATACGAATTTCGGGACGATCTGAATTTGAGTACAGATGGCGAAACGTTCCCTGATGAAGATTCCTCTGTCGATTACCAAAGAACGTCAACTCCTGAGATAGAGAGCGATCGCCCCCTCACACCAACACCAACACCGACACCGACAGTGCAGCCCGCACCCGCGCCACCCCCCCCAAGCGCTTCTACAAACTCTACCGTCGATATTTTGGTCGCCCCAACCCCTATCAATATTGAGGCTCCACCTTCCACTCAGTTGAACGGAGTACCTAAACCCACCAGCAATAGCAACTCGCTGTAGATCATCGATTCAACAGTTCAATAGAGATCTCAATGGGAGTATCCCTGGGTTACTTATAGTGCGGGCATCTTGCCCCCGTTGGCAACGCCTCTCCATCAGCAACGGGACGCTCGCACTACGAACATCGACAAGTTTGAACATATGGGATACTCCCAATCTCAAGTTCCCATTGAAATTGGAAGCTCTGATTGAGGTATAGCAATGCGCAGATAGGTCAGGACAGATATTGATGGAGAAGCCGCGCACCGCGCGGCTTCTCCATCAACTATTGGTTTTATATCAGCGCGTAGCACTATAGGGCATTCAGTTGAGATCTCAACTGAATGCCCTGACCAGTAGAGGCAATCGTCAACAACAGGCTATAGAACGGACTTATGGAATGGACTTAATGATGATTTAGAACGTCACCACAGAGCGAATCGATTCTCCGCTGTGCATCAACTCAAAGGTTTCGTTGATCTGCTCAAAGGGAAGAACGTGGGTAATCAGATCGTCGATGTTGATTTTGCCGTCCATATACCAGTCCACAATTTTGGGAACATCGGTTCGGCCTTTTGCTCCACCAAACGCTGTTCCTTTCCAAACTCGACCCGTCACTAACTGAAAAGGACGCGTGCTGATCTCTTTGCCTGCGGCGGCTACTCCAATAATGACGCTGACTCCCCAACCTTTGTGGCAGCACTCTAGCGCCTGCCGCATGACGTTGACATTGCCGATGCACTCAAAGGAATAGTCTGCTCCGCCTTTGGTGAGGTTCACGAGATAGGGCACGAGATCCCCTTCCACTTCTTTGGGATTTACAAAGTGGGTCATGCCAAACTTTTCAGCAACTTCTTTTTTCTCGGGATTGAGGTCTACGCCAATAATCATGTTTGCCCCGACCATGCGGCAGGCTTGAATCACATTTAGCCCGATTCCTCCTAGTCCAAACACGACGACGTTTGCGCCGGGTTCGACTTTGGCCGTGTTGATAACGGCTCCAATACCTGTCGTGACACCACACCCGACATAGCAAATTTTGTCGAAGGGAGCATCTTCTCTAATTTTCGCGAGGGCAATTTCAGGCACAACGGTGTAGTTGGCAAAGGTTGACGTGCCCATGTAGTGGAAGATCTTCTTGCCATCGAAAGAAAATCGGCTGCTACCATCGGGCATCAATCCTTTGCCTTGGGTTTCTCGAATAGCCTGACAGAGATTGGTTTTGCCGCTGAGACAATATTCGCAGCCTCGGCACTCTGGAACATAGAGGGGAATGACATGGTCGCCTGTTTTTAGGCTTTTGACATCGGGCCCGACTTCAACAACGACTCCTGCGCCTTCGTGACCCAAAATGGCTGGAAACAGACCTTCAGGATCAGCGCCCGATAGGGTGTAAGCATCGGTGTGGCAAATGCCTGTGGCTTTGATTTCAACTAAAACTTCGCCTGCCTTAGGCCCTTCGAGCTGAACGGTTTCGAGGCTGAGAGGTTCACCTGCTTTGAGCGCGACAGCTGCTTTGACATCCATTGCAGTTTCTCCGTTCGGTTGTGCGGTAGAGTTTTGGGAATAAGGGGGCAGCGAAAGACAGGCAGAAATGAGGCGATCGCCACACCATACCCAGGCTAAATGAACGTCGCATGTAGTCTCTTGGTCGTGTCCCCATGCAACGGTAGCATGGGTCGGCGGCTGCTTAGGGTTGAGTGTTGCATTGCTTCAGTAAGATAGGGCTTGAATTTGCACAGACTTGGGTTGAATGCTGTTTGCTGAAGCCGTTGAATAGCTTTTATTTCCGGTTTTTCGACTAGATTCAGAGAAACAAGATAATGTTATTAAATTAAGACTTCTGTATCAGATTTGAGTCTGCTGCCTTTCTTCTGAGGAAACGTCTATTCCGACTCTCTCTGTTTCCGTTTTGCGATGTCACTATGGCGATAACTGTTATGGCAATGAGTACAAAACGCGCGCTGCGTTCAGCAATTTCTCCACTCTCTGTATCCGTTGCATTGTCAGGGTTAATCTTAGGTTCTTTGCCCTCGGAAGCTTCTGTCTTTTGGTGGCGAGAGCGAGGCAATGATTACCAAGATTGTACGGCCAGCTTGATAGAAGATGGGATTGTTCCAGGTGTGGCGGCTTCTGCTTGTGCAGAAGCGCTAGAACCCAAGGATATTTCGGGCTGTGTTGATGAAATATCTTTGAATACTGAGATTGCCCCAAATACGGCTCTTGATTCCTGCCAACGGGTACGGCGGCCTGAGGAAATGGCCGAATGTGTCACTCTCATTGACGCTGAGGTTGAGCTTGCGATTCCGCTGGAGGTGATGGACTACTGCACTCGCAGTTTGTTGCCTGATACCTATGCTGACTGCGTGGTCGGTGTTGATAGCGAGACAGACTTTGTTCCGACAGAAGTACTGCGAACCTGCATCGCTGCTGACTATCGACTGCCCGTGGTGGTCTATCCCAGCTTTGAGCCAGTGATTGTTCCTGTAGATGAGGTTGTTCCTGCAGAAGAAGTGATTCTTGAGTGAGCAGAGTTTTTCGGAAGATCTTCTTCAAAAATCTTCTTCAAAATAGAGAGGCGATCGCCATGTGCGATCGCCTCTCTACAGGTTCTTTTCTGAATTGTGGGTCAAGTCACAGCAGTATGATGATGTCTTGACCTCTTAGTTCTCAGCACTACTCAAAACTAATTGTTGGCGGCTAAAGCTTCTTCTACCCGCATATTGGCAATATTGCGACAGTTTCGATTGCGCTCGTTCATCTCGTCTTGAGTGCGGCACATTTCGTAAGCGATCGCCTCAGACAAATCGCGAGGGTACTGGTTCGCGTTACGTAGCGACTGGTTAAACAGACTCACGCTGGTTCGAAAAGTCGAGGCTTTCTCTTCTCCTGTCATATCGTCGGCTTGGAGTCGCAAGATTTGAGCTTTGAGATAAAGTAAATCAGGGTTGTTGGGGGTCGTGTCCAAGGCTCGATTCACTGCTGCTAGGGCATCACCGAGCTGACGCAGATCTCGGTAGGCGATTGCCAACCCACGATCCACGAGATAAGACGGCCCTGCCTGACTCTGAAACCGGGCGATCGCCGCTTCAGAGCTAGAGAAGGGAAGATTGACTGCCAGCATCAAGTCCATGTATCCCTTGATCAAATTGACTTCAGGATCGTTGGGAGCCAGTTCTTCGGCTTTCTCTAAATTGTCAAAGACTTGCCGAACCTTGCTCAGCACAATAGGAGTTGCCTGCACGGTGCCTTGGGTTAGAAAGGCGTGAGCGCCCTCCATGAAATGTCCCACCGCCAAATAGAGATGACCTCGCATGGGATCCCCCGAATCGACCAGAGACTGAGCTGCATTCAGAGTTTGTTCGGCCTCTGCAGCCAGAGTGTTCCAGTCCTCGTCCCAATAGGCAAACGAAGCCTGCATTGCGTGGGTTAGCGGTTCGCTCGCACTCGCTGAGTTGAGGAGTTGATTGGCTTGGTTATAGCGGCTCTCTCTAAACATGGCATCGAAAGCCTGCTCCACTTGAGCATCGTTCATCCGAGACTCGTTAGCACGGAATGGATCAGCCTGGGCAGGGGATACGGCGAGGCCAATGGCGATCGCCATCGTTCCGGCTGCGACAGACACCATTTTCTCAATGGAGGGGGAGTTTGAAAGAAGATTGTGTGGGGAAAGCATAGATATCTTAAAGACTTAACAAACGCGAAAAATGGGCGAATGATTAGGGGGAAGAGTGAGCCAAGTCAGGACAAATCATGATAATTTACCTTAGCACTGAGAGGATTGAAACTTAATTCCGCTGTCTTTTGTGCAAATCCGCATGACTTGGCTTAAGTCGAGGGATGACTTCTGAGAACTCTCAGAGCGAGCGATGACTGTGAGTACGATGACTCTGATTAGAGCCTAGAGTTCCTGACTTTCCTGTTCTTTTCTCTCTCTGTTTGCCTAAAATGCCTGCGTCTCAGAGATTCAGGGCTGCGCGTTTTGAGCCGAGAATGTGCGATCGTAGAGAACTGTCATTAGATCAAAAATCCCTCTAGAATTAATAGAGGATATACCGTATCGGCTACATTGACGATTCGTAGTGATATTGACGAATACGCACCATTTAGTTTCAGATTTATATGGGTGAATGGTGTTCACGATGTGTATTCTGTGAAGCGAGTGAGGACTTTAGACTGGGGAACAATCTGGATAGCGAATCCTATTTCAGCTTGGCTGATGGATTGATTCTGTTGATTTTACGATTCTAGTCGCTCTATCTCGTTCCCTGGCTGCCTGACACATCTTATTTCGTAGTCAGAGTCTTTGGTGATGTAGGTTGCGGTTGAGCTTGCGAAACCCAACACAGCCAGATTTCCACGGCATTGTTGGGTTTCCTTAAGTCAACCACAACCTACGATTCATGGTAATTTCAGGAGATGTGTCAGGCAATCAGCTCACTACCTCATGCTGTTTTTTCATAAGAGTTGATGCTCTATATCAAGGATTTGGTTTACCATCCGGCTGCTGTTCCCGAGCCGATTCTGAAGGGGCTAAGCCTCGAACTTTCTCCTCAGCAGTTAGGACTGATCATCGGCCCTAGCGGTTCGGGCAAAAGTACGCTTCTGGAAATATTGGCAGGGCTAGCCCGCAAAACCTCTGGGAGCATTCACTGGCGACAGCAAAATCTCAACCGCGATGAGCTACAGCAGTTAGGTGGGCTCGTTTTTCAATTTCCAGAACGCCACTTTTGCACAGGCAGTATTCTAGAAGAGCTGCGTCTCGGACATCCCGAGTTGAGCAAAGACCGCATTGATGAAGCGTTACGTGCGGTTGGGCTAGAGCATTTGTCACCCAAAACTCCTCCCCATGCCCTCAGCGGTGGGCAACAGCGACGGCTTGCCCTTTCAGTCCAGTTAATTCGTCAGCCTTATCTTCTGTTGATGGATGAGCCGACAGCGGGCTTGGACTGGTCGATGCGACAGCAGCTTGTTTCGCTTTTGTCCCACCTCAAGAAACAATGGAGCTTGTTGATTGTGACCCACGATGCCAGTGAACTGGTTGGCATTGCCGATCGCTGTTGGATGCTGAACCACGGTGAAATTACTCCTGCTGATCCTGAAGCTCTGCGTAAGGCTGTGATGACCACTCAGTCTATAGCGTAGAATATGACTCACTCTCAGCCGCGATCGCCCGATCCTTTTAGCATCGATCTCAGTCAAGCTCAGCAGTTGCCTTCTCTGCCCAATGATGCTCAAGTGCAAGACCTGTGGCAGCACTTAGGATGGCAACCCACCGAATCCCAGTGGCAGCTTTTTCAGCGACTCTACCACGGTATTTTGCTGGGAAATCGCATCGTGAACTTGACACGCATTACGAAACCAGAGGAATTTCTAGAGAAGCATCTATGGGATTCTCTCAGTGGCCTTCGGTGTTTGTCGCCCCAGACTGATGCCCAGATCGACCAGAATCAGGTAGTGGCTCTTGAGGAAGAACTGTCACCTGAGGCATCTTTGCCTCGTATGAGTTTGCCTGCGGCTGCACGCGTCATTGATATCGGCTCTGGAGCTGGTTTTCCTGGGATTCCAGTAGCGATCGCCCAGCCCCAATGGCAGGTTACTCTGTTGGACTCGACACGCAAAAAGACGGCATTTCTTGATGTGCTTTGTGATACATTGCCCCTTGCCTATGTGAGGACGCTATCCCACCGAGCTGAAGCCGCAGGACGTC
>JGI12210J13797_10094069_pt1 | contig 10417 bp, 7 predicted proteins | sample ElkSlonscriptome_3_FD_13797 | JGI IMG/M metagenome (IMG submission 13797) | reverse complement strand
TGCCCCGCCAACAGCTTCTCAGCAGCCCCCGGCTCGAGCCCAAATTCCTCTTCCACCATCGCGTTCCATGCATCGCGCTTGAACGTTCGCTGGTCCGGCACCTTACGATGGACGAGATTGTAATGGCAGTCGACGCAGGTCTTGCCGTCGGTCTCTTCCCGATGGATGGCGGCCGTGTTGGCGCGCGTGCCCTGTATCGCATCCAACGTGTGGCAGCGCTTGCAGGTGGCGGAGTCGCGGTCGCGAAACCAGTCGCGGGCGGCGAAGGCGGCCTCCGGCAGGTGCAGCACATTGATCACTGGGTCATCGTAATCGGGTCCGAACAGCTGCTTGAGCAGATCTTTGGTGCCAACCGCGTGATCGTAGGTGGCCATGATGACACCCTCCGACACATGACAATCGCCGCAGCTCGCGCGCACCCCTGAAGGCGAGTTGTAATGCACAGAGGCCTTGTAGACGTCGTCGGCGTAAGTCATCGAGTGGCAGCTGGTACAGAACTCGTTGGAACTCGTGAAGTGATCGAACTCCAGCAGGAACAACATGAACACAATGCCGCCGACACCACCCGCCACCAACGCAAACAACACATGGCGCGTAATGAACAACGGGGCCTGGAGCTTGATCATTCCGACACCGCCCGCGGCGCGCCCGCGCCGGGTTTCGCCGTCGCATCGTCGTCGACTTGCGACGCCCCCGCATCAACCTGACCGCTGCCCCCAGTCTCCACTGGCACGTCGGGAACGACCGCCGCCCCTTGCTTGGGCGAAGATGCTGGCTCGGATGCTGGCGGGGGCGGCACATAACCCAAAATCGGATTGTCTTGCTGCGGCTGCGACAGCCACGCATGCCGGCCGCTATCCGCAAGCCGGGCGTCTACCAACGCGGCCGCCCGGTCCCCAGCAACGGCGCGCGCCTCAGGCAGGAAGCGGCTGTAAAAGTTTCGCCCAACCAGGTACATACCCTCCCACCAGGTATGATTCGGGCTTGCCATGGAAGCGCCATGGCGGGCACGTGCGCCCTCGTCGTGCCAGAGCTCCCAGTAGGTGAATTCCAGCGGCTCGTCGAACGGCAGTGGCGTCAGCAAACCCTGCTCGTAGAGACCCGCCATGATCGCCTCAGCAGGCTCGCCGAATTTTGCGTTGTAAAGCTCGACGACGTTGTCGAATTGCGTCATGAAGCCCTCCGTGAAACCCTTGGAGTGACATTCCAAACAGACCAGGCCCATGATCTGGCGCCGACGCTCCGGCGTCGCCACCACCTTGACCTTGCCGGTGCTGCCGTCGGCCTTGGTGAGTTCGCTGCCGCGCTTGGGCGGTTTGTCGGTCGCTGGCAGCTCCAGCTTGGAGCCGTCCTCGAGCACGACCAGGTACTGACGCTGAGACACAGGCGTGTTCAGGCTCCAGACATTGCGCATGCCGACGTCATGCGTTGTCGGGATCTTGCCGGCAGCGCCCATGTGGCAGGTCACGCAGGTGGGCGCCGCGGTGTAGTCCTGGCCGGCGATCCAGCTATCGGCGTTCAGGTTCATCGCCTTGCGCTGTGCGGCGTAGAGCATGCCGTGTTTGGATGCCTCGAAGATCTCCTTGTCCGGTGAGTCCGGTCCGGAGTGGCAGCGCACGCAGGCGTCGGGCTCGCGGGCCTGCGCCTTCGAGAACAGGTGGCGGCCATGGCACGACGAGCAGGAACCCTTAGAGCCGTCCGGATTGATGCGGCCGATGCCGGAATTGGGCCAGGTGGCCGGGTCCAGCGTGCCGTCGCCGCGGACTTTGACCTCGGAACCGTGGCACTGATCGCAGCCGGCCACCTGCATCTCAGGTCCGGTTAGGTTGTGCGCCAGTGCCGGCACCCGCTCGGCGATGATGGCGTAGGCCTCGGCATGCACCGATCCGGCCTGCTCCTGATACTCGGTTTCATGGCAGCGGCCGCAATCCTTCGGCGAGACGATGGTCGCGACGATCTGCCCCTCGTGCTCGATGGCGTCGGCCTCCGCAGCCTCGGCCTGATGGCAGTCCATGCAGTTCACGCCGGCGGTCTTGTGCGCACTTTGGTGCCATTGCTGCGCCAAGCCCGGCGACGCCTTGTCGTGGCAGCTAACACAGCCTTCCCCCTCTGGATGCCCCCAATTGCTGGAGTCAAGCTTGACCTTGGTCGCGAGGGCTGACGTGCTCACGCACAGCACAAGCAGCAGACAGACGACCCACTGAACCGAGGGCCAGTGCCGAGGAACCGTGAACTTCATCGCGAAAACCTTTTACAAAATCGACATTGAGAGCAAAGCGCAACGCGCATCGCAGCAAACAAAACGGCACTCGGAGCACGATCAGATTCGCAGACAGGTGTGCCGAAAGGCGAACCAGAAGCCCGATAAACGATAACGTCATCGCTGATTAAATAATAAGTATCCTCTTATCTACTTATTAAGTAATAGACCGATCGTGCCAGACACGAGTCGCCCGCAAGGGATTACAGCAATATCACCCTGCTTCGGCAATGAAGATAATTGACTTCGCGCATGTTCGCGCGCCGGCATAACGGAAACAATGGCCACGCTGTCGAAAAGCAGTACCGATAATCACAGGAGGAGACTATGTTGATGTGCCCCCGGCTCAAGAATGCCGTCGTTTCCATCGCAGCCGGCCTGCTGGCCCTAGCCGCCGTGCCCGCCACAACACAGGCGGCCGCCGAACCCGAGAATTCAATCCACCACGTGTCATCCGAGGTCTGCGCCAATTGCCACCAGGACGTCTACAAGCAGTGGAAGCAGTCCATGCACTCTCAGAGTACGGCGCTAAAAGACCCGATTCACGCCACTTTTTACAAGAAGGTCGCCGGGGAGCCAACTGAAGAAGGGGTGGTGCTCAAGTCTTCCGGCAAGTATCCGGTGTGCCTGCAATGCCACGCACCCAATGCCGCCAAAGACAAGACCACCAAACTGGACGCAATGGCGGCATACAGCGAAGGCGTCAACTGCGTCGCCTGCCACACACTAAAGGCCTATAAGGGCATCAGAACCGACGACGGCAAGCTGCGACTCGGCCTCAAGGCCTACGAGATCAGCGACGAGATTCAAGCGCCCGCGGGCATCAACAACGGCCTGGCCAAGCTGGCCGCGGCGGGTGATGACCTGTTTGGCGGCGCGGGCGTCGGCGACGAGTCGCAGAAACCCAATCCACACCTCGGCGAGGGGGTAGAATTCGAGGGTGAGCAGATCCCGGCGCTGCCGATGCAAGCCAACCCACGTCTGATGAAAACGTCCGATGCCTGCATGGGCTGCCACGACCAGCGCAACAACTCCCATGGCGTACCCCTGTGCCAGACCGGCAACGAGTACATGACCAGCGGCAGCAACGTCAACTGCCTGTCCTGCCACATGCCCGTCAGCGGCGGCATCGCCGACCACACCATGGGCGGCGGCCACGACCACGACATCCTCAAACGCTCAGTCGTCTTCGATGTCGACACCGAGTCCGCTGGCGACGTGATCAAGACCACCGTCTACATGAAGAACCAGCAGCCCCACGCCATGCCCACGGGCGCACCGTTCCGAAACATCTACGTCACGCTCATGGCCTACGACGAGTCCGGCAACCCAGTCTGGCAAAACGCCGAGGGCCACCCCGCCAAGGGCGACCCGCAAGCCTACCTGTCCTACGCCCTCAAAGATGACGAAGGCATGCCTGCACCGCCGCCTACCGCCACTCAACCCGGTGACGACACGCGCCTGAAGCCACACGAAGAACGCACATTGGCCTACGACATCCCAGCCGACGGCGTCGTGCTAGTCCGCGGTGAACTCTACTACAACCTGCTCTGGCCAGGGCTGGTGAAGAAATTCAGCCATCTGCCCACGGACCTGACCGACCCGGTGCTGATCGCCGAGTCCGAAGAGGTCATCACCACGGAATAAGCCGACTCCGGCTCAACCCACCGTCCTGACGCCGCGTTTTCACGCGGCGTTTTCTTCTCAGCAACAAAAGCTTGCTGCAGATACAGGCAGCCGGTTTCGGCTCAGTGGACAACAAGCACGTCTGGCAACACGCCAGGATTCGAACCTAGAGCGCTGGCTATTGCGCACCACACAGGCGCGGGACGCACAGCAGATATTTGATTGACCCCAACGACGCCGCTCTAATCACGAGGGCGCTCCATCAGCAGCCAGCGAAGCCCAACACCCTGTGCGAATGAGACTTTCGAAAATTCTCGCGCTTTTCGCGTGTTTCGTAGTTCAAAGAAGACGACATCCGCGCCCGCCTAGCCTTGGCCGCCGATCGGCAGCGTATCCCGTCGAAGACAGCCAAACGGGGTGAAATTGCTGCTGGCCGCGCAGCGGTCTCACTCACCAACCCTCTGCAGAACCGCTTTAATCACGGTCGCCGAAACACGAAAGCCCGATTAGAGGGCTGGCATCGCTCAAGACGAGGCGAGCCACGTCGTCAGGTCGTCGAAATCCTGCGCCACGTCACCATCCTGCATGGCAACAACCGGAATTCCAAGCCGTGACAGGTGGGTCACGAAGGCACTTACCGACATCGCTGCCAGCCGAGCGGCACGGGCGAGGGACAGGTGCCCATCACGAAACAGGGCCGTCGCTAAGGCCGGGCGAACACCGTCTGCATCCAGCACGCCGGCTAGCTCGACTCCGACCATTAGGGCATCCGGCTTGTCACCATTTAGGACCAGCACTAGGTCCTCGCGCGCTTTGCGCAAGGCTTCGCTCGGATTGTTCTTAAGCCCGCTGACATTGATGGTTTGCATGCTCAACTCCAACAGGAATCTAATCCGCGCTCATCGCTTTGACCTTCCTAGAAAAATTATGCGCACGGTGTAGTGCATTGCCACGCAGCCTGATAACCGCCGCGGGCAGCCCTGCATCCACGGCATGCGCATCGTCAGCTACGACGAGACAGTGCACTCGACCCACGTAAAGACCCGCAAAGCCCGCATCACCAGAGGCCGCCGCCAAGACCGCGCAGAAGCGACACCGAAGCGCGCAAATTTCAGCTCGTACCGGCTGAAAAACGCATTCTACGACGAACGGCCCTAGTCTCCGACCAACTGAGCCGCTGTCAAGGCATGTTGCGAAGCCCGTCACAAGCCGCAGAGCGGCAAGCGATTAGGCTTTGAGTAAGCCAATGGGCCTTCCAGCCCGACACAACTCGCCAAGGCCAGACGATGCACGCAAAAAATGAAAATGCTTCTCAATAACTACTCGAGCTCGATCCGTACTAGCCCAGCCAGAGCGCCTGCCTCTCGCGCGCTAAAGACAGAGGTACCGCTACACTTGAGTCACGGGTTTACCCTGATCGAGCTGATGACGACAGTGGGCATCGCGATGATCCTTCTGACGATCGCCGCGCCAAACTTTTCGACCATGATCAGTAACAATACATTGACGGCCCAGGCGAACGATCTGTTCGCCAATCTCGCGCTGGCGCGAAGCCAAGCCAAGAGCCGAAAACAGATGGTTACTGTTTGCAAGAGCAACGACGCCGACGCATGCAGCACGCTCGACACGGTCAACTGGGAGGACGGATGGGTCATGTTCGTCGATGAAAACCAAAACGGGACACGACAAGACGCCGAGCTGATACTGCGAACCTCTGAGGGTCTGACCAACGCGACGACACTGCGCGCCGACGTGGACTTCAGCAACTACATCGCCTTCCGCTCCGATGGTCGAAGCATCGGCAGCGGTAGCAGCACTCCGCCAACTGAGGGGGATTTCCGCCTCTGCGACGCCAGGGGCGCCGAGCATGCACGTGTTGTCGCGATATCACCGATAGGCCGCGCGAAGGTACCCCCGCTGCCTCCCGCCGATGAAGATCCCCTCGTTGACGCATGCCCCTAGACGAACCCGCTCGGATGCCGCCATGACCATCTATGCCAGAAAACTCCATCTCTTCGGCAAGCCGCACTCTCGTCGGAGCCGGGGATTTTCGATGCTTGAAAGCCTGGTCGCGGTAATGGTCTTTGCGTTTGGCGCTATCGGGGCGACCGCCATGCAGGTCATCGCGACCCAGTCCAACTATGAGGCCTCGCAGCGAACGCAAGCCGTCTACGTAGCAACGGACATGATCGAGCGTATACGCAATAACCCCACCGTAGTCGACAGCTACGACAACTCGGCCGATAACCAGTGGACGATTGTCGGTGGCGACACGATCGCAACCGAGCCGACCCCGGACTGCGATACAAGCGCATGCACCCCGCAACAACAGGCCGCACACGACCTATGGAGACTGGAACAGGCCCTCGATGGCAACGACACCACACAAGCGACTCTTGGCGCTATCGGCGGCCTACAGGACCCCACCGGGTGCATACGTCACACCGGAGACGGACGCGTAGAACTCGCAGTCGCATGGCACGGTCGTCGAAGCATGAGCAACGCGCTCGCCGCTCCAGGATGTACTGGCGACGATGACCGCTACGGCCCCAACAGCGAGTTTCGGCGTGTGCTGCAGCTGCGAACATACATCGCCCCTTGACAGCATCCCGACGAATCACGTCATGAACGCTTACCCATGCAGAACGACAGGACGACAGCGCGGATTCTCAACCGCAGAACTGCTCGTCGCCGTTGCAATCGGCCTTTTGCTGATGTCCGGCGTCCTCGGCTTGTTCGTGACGAATAAAAGCGTATTCACCAATACGACGCACGCAACTGAACTGCAGGAGAACGGTCGCTTCGCGCTGGACTACTTACTACAAGACCTTCGGCACGCCTACTTCTTTGGAGAAAAACAGTACGATGGGTTCAAATATGATCCGAATGCGTGGCCGAAGAACGCTGACGTAACAAACAACTGCGGAGAAGAAGACAGCAAGCAAAATGACGTCCTAAACTTCAACGACGACTCCGAGGCCCCGTCATTCCCGTTACTCGGGACTACTGCGACTTCCGTCGATCCAATCGGCTGTATCAGTAACGCGCTGCACGTTGCGGGCATACCCTCCGATATTTTATTGACCAAGTCTGCCCGCCCACATCCACTCTATAGCACCGCCGATCTAACTTACGGAAAAGTTTACATCGCATCAAACCGCTTAGACGGCTCACTCCGATTATTCACGGCAGATACCGATATGCCGAACATCTCGTCCGCCTGTACAGATCAATCCAACTGCTACCCATATGGTGCGTATTGGCCGTACCAGTTCTCCGCTTATTACATCCGTGCCGGAAATACGCCGACTCTTGCTCGCATGGTATTAGAGTGGGATGCCACCGACGGCATGACGGTCGTCTCCGAGGACCTTGCAGACGGCGTCGAGGGCATGCGACTCCTGTACGGCGTCAGTGCAGATGGAACGCCGCCCACCTATGTTTCGGCGAATACCGTTTCCAACTGGAACGATGTCGTCTCCGTGCAGGTCCACCTCCTCCTCAGAACCACACAACCGGATCGTTCCTACCAAGATGCACTGTCGTACCAGATGGGCGACCTCACGGTCACCGCGACTCAGGGCACCGCTGTCAGTCAAGGAGCACAACTCCGCAACTTCCGTCGGAGCGTAATCAGCAGCACGGTCATGTTAAGGAACAAACCCTTAATGGATAACTGAGCCAGAGAAATACATGAACACAGCAACAACAGGCGGCGCCGACGACTCCGTTTCGAGAGGGCAGAACTCGCGGGCCACCGGTTGCCGGGGAAAAAAGATAGGTAGCTGTCGCGGTGTCGCCTTGATCGTGAGTCTTATCATCTTAGCGATACTCGCACTCTTGGGTATATCAGCGATCACTGCGACCACCTCTGAACTCCAGGTCGCCAGCGACCTAGAGGCAGAAGCCCGCTCCTTCCAAGCGGCGGAAGCGGGCATTACTGCAGCGTCGACCCTCGTATTTGCGGATGCCGATACACTTGCGTTTCAAGGCAATAGCGCCGTCCTCGATTTTTCGAGCTTAGCTTCGAACCCCCTCGCCGACCTGGGTTCCGATACGCCAGTAGTGACGGCTGTGATCAGCGGCGACCCCAGCGGTCGATGTGAACGATCCGAATTCGCGTCAAGCGACGACATCGTCGGATGCGGGGCGTTCGATGTCGTTAGCACCCACGCCCCACAGGACATCAGGCAAGCCAGAAACGCCGCAAGCACAACGCTGCGACTCGGCATCTCCCGCCAAGTCATCAAGCTCAACTGACAGGCCAAGTCCGCGGATCTAATGGTTCCCCGACGCCACCGGAAAAGGCTGCAACCCAACACTCACCCTAACCAACACATAGTTTCCATTTATAACAGACTCCACACATTTCGACACCGGGGCTCGGACCCACCAGCTGAGGTATGTCATGAACACAAAAATTGCTTTCGTCATCCTTAGCGTTGTCTCGGCACTCCAGTTTTCTGTCCCCGCCCGGTCGGACGACACTGAAATCTTCTTAACGCAGTTCAGCGGAACCGGTGTCAGCAGTGGGCGCCCGAAGGTACTGGTCATCTTTGACAACTCAGGCAGCATGGGAGATGGCGTTCCAGAAAACAAGCCGGATTATGACTCGGAGATCGACTGGATGGACCGGACTACCTACCCCGGCGCTCCGGACTGGCTTCTGCGAGACGTGATCTATTGGGACGACGATCAATATCCAATCAGCCGTTCCGGCGAACGAGACCAGTACATTCCTGCCACTTCGAATCAATGCAACACATCCGTAAGCCCATTGTATTCAACCGGTCGATACAACGACTATTTTCGAGTCTGGCGCAGCGCATATCGCGTAATAGGAACAACTGAAGAAACAGTTTGTGAATGCCAATGGAGCAGGTATGGTTCGAATTGGCAGCGTTCGATGTTTCAAGAAGGCACTGAGTCGGCTTGTATTTCGCATCAAGGATACAATAACAACGACTACAGATGGTATTGCTGGCAAGAGGAAGACCAGGCCATGGGCTATGTCGATGTTTGGCAAAGCGTGGAAGACAACGATGAAACACGCGAAACCGAACATTTGGAGTGTGCCGCCGATATCGACGACAGCGACCCGACGAACCCCAATACTTCAGACGGATGGGCGAGCGATGACGGCGGTCCATTCCGTTCGACATCCGTCGGCGCGCCTTGGGATCGCTGGGGTGATCGACATGACGGCGACCTGAATCGGACCCTTTACACGGGCAATTATCTGGCTTGGTACTACAATGACGACCTGATCGAAAACCGGACGAAGATCGAGATCGCACGCGACGTCGTAACCGAGCTCATCGCGAGTAACCCACAGGTTGATTTCGGCTTGATGGTGTTTAACCAGAACAACGGCAACGACGATAATGATGAAAATGGAGGACGTGTAATCAGGCATCTTTCGCGCATGAGCACGTCCGATCGGACAAGCTTGGTGACTCTCGTCAACTCGCTAACAGCCGGCAGTTGGACCCCGCTTTGCGAGACCTTCTATGAAGCCTATCGCTACATCGCAAAACCAGGCAATAATCCCCTCACGGTCTTTTATGGGGACGATGACCCGGGCAGAACCCCAGGGCGTGATCCCTGCGCAGAGCACGTCAATGACAACGGTGGTTGTTCCGTAGACGGCACATATAACTCGCCGATGGGCGATTGTGAGAACATCTATCTCGTCCTGATGACAGATGGCAAGCCGACTTACGACCTGGACGCCAACCCCCACATCCGGAGTTTACCCGGCATAGACAGCTGTAATAGCTATGAAACAGATAGCAACCAAGGGATTCGAGAGAACTGCATGCCAAAGCTGTCAAAGTATATGTTCGAAACGGATCTTGACGACCAATGGGAGAACGGTGACCAGCGCGTCGTCACTTACACGATTGGCTTCTTAACCGATCAGGAACTCTTGAGTGATACGGCAGAACTGGGCGGTGGAACCTACTATACCGCTTACAACGCCCATGAGCTCGCCGACGCGTTTCAGGCGACAATCACGGAAATATTGTCTAGCAACACATCTTTCGCATCTCCGGCGGTCGCGGTCGATGCCTATAATCGGACCAAGAGCTTAAACGCTGAATATATCGCGATGTTTCGACCCGCAGCGAGGCCACGTTGGGCAGGAAACCTCAAGAAATTGGAGATGGAATCGATTGTCGGAGGAACGACGGAACAAGTCGTTGATGCGCTCGGCGTGAGAGCGATCGATCCAGTCACTGGCAATATAAAGGATACGGCGACCACCTTCTGGACCACACTAGGCGTAGACGGGATGGAGGTGGATCAAGGTGGGGCCGGCGAACGCCTGATCGTCCGCAATCCAAGCACGCGAGTGTTGCTGACCAATACCGGAACACAGGGCGCATTGGAGAACTTCGAGACCTCGAATACCAGCCTGACTGCAGGACTATTCGGGACTACGGACTCGAATGCGCGCTCCCGATACATCAACTGGGCGCGCGGGGTTGATGTCCGTGACGAAGACGGCGACAGCGATAACATGGATAC
>JGI12210J13797_10470788_pt1 | contig 10419 bp, 5 predicted proteins | sample ElkSlonscriptome_3_FD_13797 | JGI IMG/M metagenome (IMG submission 13797) | reverse complement strand
GTTCAAGCGCTCCGGCCCGCCGCTCGACCAGGCCCTCGCCGCGTTGATCAACGACCTTGACGACCGCGGCCTGCTGGACAGCACGCTGGTCTGCGTCGGGTCGGAGTTCGGCCGGACCCCGAAGATCAATCCCGACGCCGGCCGCGATCACTGGGCGAAGGTGTTCAGCGTGCTGATGGCCGGCGGCGGGCTGAAGCGCGGCGTGATCCACGGCAGCAGCGACGCGACCGCCTCCGAGCCGGATACCGATCCGGTCACCGTCATGGACTGGGCCGCGACGGTCTACGACCGCCTCGGCATTAAAGCGGCGAAGGAACTGATGGCCCCCGGCGGCCGGCCGATCGAAATCGTCGACGGCGGCAGCCCGATCGAAGCCGTTCTCGCCTAGCAGACGCCGGCGTTCGGCCCGCCGGGGAACGCGTTTCGCGTTCCCCGTGCGGCGCTTCGCTCGTCACCGCGTCGGCCGTTCTCCGCATCGGGGGCGGCTCTGAAGTCTTGAATTCTCTCTCCCCCAAACCCGGGAGTCGCCCCGTGCGTGCCCGTTCCGCCACGCTGCTGGCGCTGTCTGCGACGCTTCTGCTCGCCGACGTCGCCCCGCTCGTTCCCACCGCCGACGCCGCGGACCCGAAACTCTCGTCGATCACGCCCCGCGGCGCCCGACGGGGATCGGAGGTGACGTTCGAGTTCCGGGGCGATCGACTCGCCGACGCCCAGGAAGTGGCGTTTTACGGAGAGGGCATCACGGTTTCCAAGATCGAGCCGGACGAGAAGCGCGGCGACAAGCTGGTCCGCGTCACGATGCAGATCGCCGAGGACGCCCGCCCTGGCGAACACATCGTGCAGATGCGGACCGCCACCGGCCTGACGGAGTTCGCATTGGTGTTCGTCGGCACGCTGCCGGAGGTCGCGGAGATCGACGACCCGAAGGAGGGCGGAGACAACGATTCCTTCGAGTCGCCGCAGGTTCTCGAGCCCGCCCTGTTCGACGAAGTCGGCGGGGTGACGGTGGTCGGCATCGTCAAGAACGAAGACCTCGATCACTACTCACTGACGCTGGACAAGGGACAGCGCCTGACCGTGGAGGTCGAAGGCCTGCGGCTGACCACGGACGTTCGCCGGATGCTGGATCCGGCGATCGACGTGCTCGGCCCCGACGGCGAGGAACTGGTCGCCGACGACGACACCACGCTGCTCAGCGCCGACCCCGTGTTGCAGTTCGTCGCTCCGGAGGCCGGCGCCTATGTGCTGCGGATCCGCGACGCGGAGTTTAAGGGTCACAACGAAGGGTATTACCGGATGCACGTCGGCGTGCGGCCGGAGGCGTTCCCCCGCCCGCTGGCCGCGTACCCCGCCGGCGGACCGGCCGGGGAGCCGGTTGAAGTCACGTTCCTCGGCGACGTCGCCGGGTCGTTCACGCAGTCGATCACGCCGGAACTCGGCCGCACCGCCAACGGCACGGGCCGCGTGACCGCCGTGCGGGACGGGCGCCCGAGCCTCGCGCCGCTGCCGTTCCGGGCCTCGAACGTGCCGAACGTCCTGGAGGCCGAACCGAACGACGACCGCTCGACCGCCACGTCGTGGCCCGCCGTCGCCGAGGTTCAAGCCGCGATGGTCGCCGCGGCGGAGAAGGCCAAGGCCGACGGCGGCAACGCCAAGGCCATTGAAAAGGCCGTCGCGGCGGTGGAAATTCCCGACCTCGGCGGGGTCGCCTTCAACGGCATTCTCGAAACCCCGGGCGACTCCGACTTCTTCGTCTTCGTGGGGAAGAAATATGAATATGTGAGCTTCGACGGGTTCGGCACGCGGATCGGCTCCCCGATCGATATGGAGCTGCGAATCTATAATTCGGCCGGCAGAAGTCTGAAGACCATGAGCGACCGNGCGGGGCTGGACCCCTCGGAGAGCTATCGCCTGCCGGAAACCGGCGTGTACTTCGTCGAAGTCTACGACCACCTGAAACGCGGCGGACCGACGTTCGTGTATCGCCTCGAAGTCGACGCGAAATCGGCCACGCCCACGCTCTCCATCCCGCAAGCCGGTCGCTATTACCAAGACAAGCAGCGGATCGTGATTCCGCGCGGCAACCGCTTCGCCACCCGGCTGACGCTCTCCCGCGACGGGTTGAAAGATGAACTGGCGTTCGACGCCGACACGCTGCCCGAGGGCGTCACGCTGTCGATCCCGAACGTGCCGGGCAATCAATCCGTCTGGCCGTCGGTCTTCGCCGCCGCCGAGGACGCCCCGCTGGGCGGCACGCTGACCGAACTGCGGGCCTACCCCGCGGCGAACCCGGAACTCAAAACCGCCGGCGACGAGGAGCGCTCGCAGTACGCCCCGTCGATCATCCAGGGACGGATCGTCTTCGCGAACAACTCGAACCTCTGGAACGTCGAAGCGCCGGCCGTCGCCGTCGCCGTGGTCGAGAAACTGCCGTTCTCGATCGAAGTTCTCCCGCCCCAGGCGCCGCTCGTGCGCAACGGGACGCTGGACCTGCAAATCCTCGTTCATCGGGACGAAGGGTTTGAAGGCAATATCAATCTGGAGTTCCCGCATCGCACCGCGGGACTGAACGCGGAATATCGACGGACCGTCAAGAAGGACGAGGACTCGATCGTCTATCCGCTGTCCGCGAACGGCAAAGCCTCGCTGGGCACGTTCCCGTTCTACGTGTTGGCGACGTCCGGGCTGCCCAAAGAGTTGAACGGCGTGGAATACGGCGGCGGCAACGGAGTGTGCTCCAGCGACATCGTCGAGGTCGAAGTGGCGGAGACGCCCTTCACCTTGAAGCTGGCCAAAGGCGCCGTGCGCCGGACCGAAGCGACGGCGATCGTCGCCACGCTGGAGAACGCGGAGTTCGAAGGAACCGCCACCGTGACCCTCAAGGGATTGCCGGAGGGCCTGAGCTGCGAGCCGGTCGAAGTCACCGCCGAGACCGAATCGTTCGCCTTTGAGATCCAGGCGACCGAGGAGGCGCCCAGGGGCACTCGCAAGGGGTTGATCGCCCACGTGACGCTGCCAAACGTGAACGCCGAAGGCGAACCGATCGACGGGGCCCGGACCTTCACCGCGGGTTCGACGGACCTGCGGGTGGACGCCGCGCCCCAGAAGAAGCCCGCCAAAGACACGCCCGCTGAGCCCAAAGTGGCGAACGGGCCCGCTAAGCCAGAGCCGCTGACGCGGCTCGAACGATTGCGCCGGGAAGCCGCCGGCCTCCCGACCGACTCCGAAGGAGACACGAACTAATGACCGCCCCGCTCCTCATCGCCGCCCTGCTGGCGAACGCCCCCGCAGCCGATTCGCCGGAGCCGAACGCTCCCGCCGCCGCCCCGGCCGCGAACGCCCCCGCCGCCGAGGCGACGGACGCGGCCGCGTCGCCGTCGCAGGTGACGCGGTTGGACGTCTATCCGCCGACGGTGCACCTTTCCACGGCCCGCGATCGGCAGACGGTGATCGCCGTCGCGACGCTGGCCGACGGGACCACCCGCGACGTGACCGAAGAGGCAAAGTTCGCCCCCGCGGACGACCGCTTCGCCAAGGTCGCGATCGGCGAGGACGGCGACCGGACCTTCCGCCCCGCCGCCGACGGCGCCACCGCCGTGACGGTGACGTACGAGGGACACACGGTCGAACTGCCGCTGTCCGTCGTCGACGCCGACGTCGAGCCGCCGGTCGGCTTTCGTAACGACGTCATGCCGATCTTCGCCCGGGCCGGCTGCAACATGGGCTCCTGCCACGGGGCGGCCCGCGGCAAGGACGGGTTCCGGCTGAGCCTGTTCGGCTTCGACCCCGCCGGCGACCACTTCCGCCTGACCCGCGAACTGAGCGGCCGGCGCCTGAATCTCGGCGTGCCGGAGCACAGCCTGCTGATCGAAAAGAGCGTCGGCGCCGTCTCTCACACCGGCGGTAAGCGGTTCGAACCGGACAGCGAATACGCCGACACCCTCGTCGACTGGATCGCCGCCGGCGCCCGAGACGACGGCGCCGACCCGAAAACCGCCCCGCCGGCCTGCGTGTCGCTGGAGCTGTATCCGCCCTCGCTGGTGCTGTCCGGCGAAGGAGCCACGCAGCGGATGGTCGCCCGGGCGACCTACGCCGACGGCACCGACCGCGACGTGACCCGGCTGGTCGCGTTCAATTCCAATAACCCGCCCGCTGCGGCGATCACCGACGCCGGCGCCGTCTCGGCGGGCGAAGTCTCCGGGACCGGCGGGGCCGAGGCGTTCCTCACCGCCCGCTTCGACGTGCACACCGTCGGCGTGCCCGCGGTCGTGCTGCCGGACGAGGTGAACTTTGAATGGCCCGACGTGGAGCCGGCGAACTACGTCGACGAAGCCGTCTACGACAAACTCGAAACCCTGAAGATCGCCCCCAGCGAACTTTGCACCGACGCGGAGTTCGTCCGCCGGGCCTACGTCGACCTGATCGGCGTCGTCCCGCCGGCGGACGTCACCCGGGAGTTCGTCGCCGCCACCGATCCGTCCAAGCGGAAGGCCCTGATCGACGAACTGATCGATCGCCGGGAGTTCGCCGACATCTGGGTGATGAAGTGGGCGGAGCTCCTGAAAATCCGCGCCGAAAACGGCCAGATCAGCAGCAAGGGGGCGCTGCTGTATCACAACTGGCTGCGGACCAAGATCAATAACAACGAACCGGTCGACGAGTGGGTTCGGGAACTGCTTTCCAGCAGCGGCGGCACGTTCGACGTGCCCGCCACGAACTTCTATATGACCGAACGCGACACCCTCAAAACCGCGGAGAACGTCGCCCAGGTGTTCATGGGCATGCGGATTCAGTGCGCCCAGTGCCACAACCATCCGTTCGATCGCTGGACGATGGACGACTACTACGGGTTCGCTTCGTTCTTCGCCCAGGTGACGAATAAACGCTCCGACGATCCCCGCGAACGCATCGTTTATAATCGCGGCGGCGGCTCGGTGAGGCATCCGGTGACGAACGCGAACGTCGAACCGAAGTTCCTCGGCGGCGCCCAGCCGGACTTCCGGGGTGACGAGAAATACCGCGGCCGCGATCGTCGCGAGGTGCTCGCCAAGTGGCTTACCTCCGAAGAGAACCCCTACTTCGCCCGCAACATCGTCAACCAGGTGTGGGCCCACTTCACCGGCCGCGGGATCGTGGAGCCGGTCGACGATGTGCGGGTCTCCAACCCGCCGGCGAACGAAGCCCTGCTGGACGCGCTGGCGGAACGCTTCGTCGACAGCGGCTACGACCTGAAGGGGCTGGTGAAGGACATCTGCAACAGCCGGACCTACCAGTTGGCGACGCGGACGAACCCGACCAACGCCGCCGACTCCGCGAACTTCGCCCACGCCTCGCTGCGTCGGATGCGGGCCGAGGTGCTGCTGGACAGCATCAACGCCGTCACCGAGAGCCCGGAGAAATTCCGGGGGCTGCCGATGGGCAGCCGGGCGGTGCAGATCGTCGACGGCAACACCAGCACCTACTTCCTCGACACCTTCGGCCGCGCCAAACGGGAGACCGTCTGTAGCTGCGAGGTGCGGACCGAGCCGAACCTCTCGCAGGCCCTGCATCTGCTCAACGGCAATACGGTGCACTCCAAGGTCGAACGCGGCAAAGTCGTGGAGACGCTGCTGAAAGGCGTGGAGCCGAAGGACGGCGAAGAGGGCGTCGAGCCGATGGAACCCCTCGAAGTGCAGGCGGAGATCACCGCCCGCTGCCTGTCTCGCGAGCCCACCGAGGCGGAGATCGCCGCCCTCAAGGAGGCCCTCGACGCCGGCGAGGAGCCGCAGCCGCTGCTCGAGGACTACTTCTGGGCGGTGCTGAACAGCCGCGAGTTCCTGTTCAACCACTGACCCGTACGACGCCCGCAAAGCCGAGGGATCGCGTCCCCTCGTCCCTCGGCTTTGCGCTTCTCGTCAAGTGAATCACGAAGCCCCTGACGCCCCCGCATATGACGCTCCGCTTCGCTTCCTCCGTCGTTCTGCCGGCCGGTCTGCTGCTCGCTTGTCTCGCCCCGCCCTGTGCGGCGCAGGAGATGAAAGAGGAGGAAAAGCCGCTGACTTACGACGACGACGTGCTGCCCATTTTGCGGGCGAACTGCATCGGCTGTCATAACAACGACAAGCAGTCCGGCGGCCTCAATATGGTGCAGTTCGCCGCCCTGATGCAGGGCGGCGGCAGCGGCGAGGTCGTCAGCGCCGGCGACGGCGAATACAGCTACCTCTATATGCTGGCCGCCCATGAAGCCGAACCGAAAATGCCCCCCAACGGGGCGAAGATGGCCGCGGCGGATCTGGCGACCCTGAAGAAATGGATCGACACCGGCGCCCGGGAAAACGCCGGGTCGAAAGTGAAGATCAAGCCGAAAGAGGACCTCTCGCTGGGCGCCGCCCCGACCGGTCGCCCCGAGGGCCCGCCGCCGATGCCGCCGAACCCCTACGAGGCGGCGGCCTATGAAACCGACGGGCCGACTCCCATGTCGGTCGAGGCGATCCCGGTCGAGGGTCGTTCGCCGAACGCCCGGGCCGACGCGGTCGTCGCGTTGGCGGCGAGCCCGTGGGCGCCGCTGGTCGCGGTCGGGGGCGAACGGCAGATCACGCTGTTCCACGCCGAAACGCTGCAACCGCTGGGCGTGCTGCCCTTCCCCGAGGGCCGGCCGAACTCCCTGAAGTTCAGCACGAACGGCCGCCTGCTGGTCGCCGGCGGCGGCCGCGGCGCCTATCGCGGGCTGGCGGTCGTCTGGGACGTGACCACCGGCGAACGCGTCGCGGAAGTGGGCGAAGAGTCCGACGCCGTGCTCTCCGCCGACCTCTCCCCCGATCAATCCACCGTCGTCATCGGCACCACGGTCAAGCGGGCGAAGGCCTACTCGATCGCCACCGGGGAGCTGCTCTATACGATCGAAAAGCCGACCGACTGGGTGCTCTCAGTCGCCTTCAGCCCGGACGGCGCCCTGCTGGCCGTCGGCGACCGGTCGGGGAACCTGTCGCTGTGGGAGGCGCGCTCCGGCCTGATGTACGAGGACCTCCGCGGGCATCAGGACGCGATCGCCGACCTCAGTTGGCGGGCCGATTCCAACCTGCTCGCCTCCGGCAGCCTCGACGGCACGGTGCATCTGTGGAACCCCCGCGACGGCAGCGTCGTGCGGAAGATCGACGCGAAGGCCCAAGGCGTCGAAGCGGTCGCCTTCGCCGCGGACGGCACCTTCGTCACTGCCGGCCGCAGCGGCGAAGCAGCCCTGTGGGACCTCAACGGCAAGAAGCTGCGTTCGTTCGCCAAGCGACCGGACTACGCCCTCTCCGCCGCGGTCGCCGACGAGGCCGTGCCGGGCGAAGGCGACAAGCCGACCCCGCGGATCTTCGTCGGCGATTGGACCGGCGCGGTCGCCGTGTTCGCCCCCTCCGGCGACGAATTGGTCGCGGAGTTCTCCCCCGCCCTCGCCCCCCTCACGGAGCGAATCGCCGCAGCGGAGGTCGTCGCCCAAGAGCAAATCGCCGCCGCGGAGGTCGTCCTCAAACGCCAGCGCAATGCCGCGGCGGCGTTGAAGCGGGCCGAGGCGGCGAAGAAAAAGACTGCCGAGCAGGTCGCCGCCCTGGAGCAGGAGCAAAAGACGACCGCCGCGTCGCAGAAAGAACTGTCGCAGGAACTCGTTCAGGCGACAAAACTGCTGGCCCAGGCTCAGGAGGCGTCCGGCGACGCGGCTGACGCCGCCGAGCAGGCGAAGGCCGAGCAGATGCAGGCCGCCGCCGAGCTCAAGGTTGCCCAACAGAACGCCGCCGAAACCGCCAAGAAGGCCGAGGCCGCCGTCGCCGCGGCCAAAGAGGCCGCCAAAGCGGCGAACGCAGTCGGCGACATGGACGGCGAGGCCGACGCCATCGTCGATCAGGTCCGGAAACTCGTCGATCAGGCCGTCGAGAAAGCGAAAGCGGCGGCCGACGAAGCGACGGCGGCGGCGGAGCAGGCGAAAGCCGCAGCGGCCAAGGCCGACGAAGTCGCTCGGGATGCCGCAAAAGAGATGAACGCCGCGGACGCGAAAGCGAAGGAACTGACCGCAGAGTTGGCGAAGGTCGACGAGCGGCTCAAGCAGTTGCCGCAGTCAATGAACGACGCGAAGCAGGCCGCCGCCGACGCGGCGAAGGCCGTCGAGCCCGCCGCCAAGGCGCATCAGGAGGCCCAGGCGCTGGAGGATCCGACCCCCGCCCGCGACGCGGCCGTCGCCCGGCTGGAGGCGCTCCGTTTCGTCGCCGACCAGGCCGCCGCGGCCGCTCAAAACGACGACGAAGCGGACGGCGAGAGTTAGCGCCAGCGGTTCGCACCGTTGCCGCACCGGGGAGACCCCGGTTTGAACGATTTTTCGTTCGGAGCCCGTCGACAGTCGGAGCGGGGATCCTACGAAGAACTGCGGCCACTGATTCGTCCAAAACGGTCAGCGGCCCGCCCCCGTTCACTCTTCCCCTCCACAGGATCCCACGCCATGCGTTCGCTGACCAAAATGCTCTCCGCCGCCGCCGCCTTCGGTTGCGTCGGCTTGCTGACCGCCGCCGGCCCCGCTCCGGAGCCCGTCGCCCCGATCGCTCCGGATCACCACGAAGAGGCGTCCAAGAACATCGTCGAGACGGCGAAGGCCGCCGGCAGCTTCAACACGCTGCTGAAGGCCGCGACCGAAGCCGGTCTCGCGGGGACGCTCGCCTCGGACGACGTGGAGCTGACCGTCTTCGCCCCGACCGACGAAGCGTTCGCGAAGCTCCCCAAGGGGGCGCTGGAAGGTCTGCTGAAGGATAAGGAAGCCCTGAAGGCCGTGCTGCTCTATCACGTCGTGAAGGGCGAAGTGATGGCCGCCGACGTGGTCAAGCTGGACGGCAAGCGGGTCGGAACGCTGAACGGCAAGAAGGTCCGCGTGAAGGTGACCGAAGACGGCAACGTGATGATCGGCAAAGCGACCGTCGTGACTGCCGACGTGAACGCCTCCAACGGCGTGATTCACGTGATCGACACCGTCCTGATGCCCCCGAAGGGCAAGGCCGCCGAATGATTTCGCTCCGACCGCCCGGTTCACGGGCGATCTGATCGCGTTCGACCCCCGCGGGGTCGGCCCCTCCCCCCGGGGAGGAGCCGACCCCGCGGTCTTTTGTGGAACCGGTCTCTGGTAGACTGCCGGCGAAGCCGATCGTTCCGCCCTTCCCGCCGCCGTTTCGTAATGTCCGCTTCCGACCCTTCTCCCGAGCCCGACGCCTCCCCGGAGGCGCTCGCCGACGCGTTGCGGGACGACGAACGCGCCCCGGACGCGGCCCGGCGGTTGGGCGAATTGGGCTCCGCCGCGAAGGAACAGGTGCCGGCCCTCGCCGCGACGCTGCATGCCTCTCGCCCCCAGGCCGTGCGACTCGCCGCGGCGAAGGCGTTGAAAGCGCTGGAAGGGCATGCGGAGGCGGCGTACGTCGCCCTCGAACGGGCCAGCGCCGACGACGACGACAAGGTCGCCGGCGCCGCCCGCTCCGCCCTCAACGCAATCGGCGGCGGCGAGTACACCTGATTCGCCCCGGCTCTTCGCCCCGGTCGTTCGCCCCGGGCCGACGTGCGGGAAGACGCCGTACCGCCGGGCGGGCGCCTCTGATTCGCTTGATCGAATGAACGCCGCGACGACGATTCCCTCCCTGCCCCTCAACGACGGCCGGTCGATCCCGCAATTGGGGTTCGGCACCTGGCTGGTCGAACAGCCGGACGCCGCCCGCGTGGTCGGCGAGGCGCTGGAGGCCGGCTATCGTCACGTCGACACCGCCCAGATGTACGGCAACGAGAAGGGCGTCGGCGACGCGATCCAACACAGCGGTTTGAACCGCGGCGCGATCTTCCTCACCAGCAAGCTGTCGAACGACAACCACGAACCGGACGCCGCCCGCCGATCGTTCGATCAGTCGCTCAAGGATCTGCGAACCGACTACGTCGACCTGTTCCTGATCCACTGGCCGCTGCCGATGCGATACGGCGGGGACTTCGTCTCGACGTGGCAGGTTCTGGAGGAGTTTCAAAAGGAGGGCCGGGCGAAGTCGATTGGGGTCTCGAACTTCCGCCCGCAGGACCTGGACCGCCTCGCCGCGGAGTGCGAGGTCACGCCCGCCGTCAATCAAATCGAGGCGCACCCCTATTTCCCGAACGACGCAGTCCGCGAAGACAGCTTGAAGCGGGGTCTGCTCGTCGAAGCGTGGAGCCCGCTCGCCCGAGCCGGCGAGTTGCTGGACGACTCCACGGTGACGGCAATCGCCGCGGCGGTCGATCGCACGCCGGCCCAGATCGTGCTGCGGTGGGCGATCCAACGCGGCGATATTGTCTTCCCGAAATCGTCCGACCCCGGCCGAATGCGGGAAAACTTCGCCCTGTTCGACTTCGCCCTGAGCGAGGATCAATTGGCGAAACTCACGGCTCTCGACAAAAGCGAACCCGGCC
>JGI12210J13797_10807036_pt1 | contig 10420 bp, 9 predicted proteins | sample ElkSlonscriptome_3_FD_13797 | JGI IMG/M metagenome (IMG submission 13797) | reverse complement strand
AATAAAGTGGTGTCTGTGCTACTGGTTTACGTACATAGAGTCGAGCGCACGGCGCTCCCCTTTTCCACAGCGTATCACACCATGGAGTATCGTAGGTGAGGATACATAAGTGGTGCTGTGGATAACACAACACTGCTACCAAATGTAGCAGTGTTGTGTTGCACACCTCTGTATACATCCTTCTTTCTATTCAACGGGACGCAGAGTAAGGCCCAGGGCACCCCAACGAGACTCATCGTAGTCGACGAGCGAAAGTGAGTCGTCCTCACCCACTTCGTAGGTCATTGTAAGCGGCCCGGTGCTAATGGGGTAGCCGCGGCGAGTAGTGAGTGTTGTTGTGAGCACGCCGTCTGCCTCTTCCCAGGTACCCACCTCAACCACCGGCCCCTTGCCGTCTTGATAGTCTGCAGTAAAAGTTGCGACGCCCTCCTCGGTGAGTTCAAGCGTAAACGCTCGACCGGGTGTCGACGCTGCAGGTAGCATGCCGGATGCATACGTGCCCACGATTGCCGGAGATTCTTCCGCGTCGCTCGCAGGCGCACCATCGATCTCCGACACCAACGCACCAAGCTGCGCAGTCTGCTCGAGTGATTCGCTGTCTACGCTGGGGCGATCAGAAAAATACACGAGTCCGCCCACAACCACAAGACCGATAATACCCCAAAATAGTGTTTTTTTATTCATGGAAAATTTGCTTAGATGGGCTCTATTATACACGTTTTGCTTTGCCATGTCAGGGCGAAAGCTTTTATACGACATACCTGTTCCTTGAACCTGGTACTGTCGCACAAAGCTCCGCTTTTCGCTTCTTAACGTGCTGCCGGACTAGGGGTCTCTCTCGTTACACGAGCAGTGTACCTTGCGGACCTTTTGTTTCGTTCCTCACAAAACGTCTCGCAAGGTCTTGACCAATGTTACTTACGAGCGCTAGCGAGTTAGTAGCATGGAAATGCCCATTGTGGTACGAGTCCTATCCGGCTCAGAGTACAACTAAATCCCCAATGCTCATCCGCATCGGATACTACGTTGTGCTAGCTGCCGGACTAGGGGTCTCTTTCCCTACGGGAACGGTACATGTTTCAGACCTCACTTCATCCTCGTTCCTCAGACTCGCTGCGGTTGCTTCAACATCTTCGAGCCCTAGTCCGGCTACCAAATTATAGTCACAAAAAGCTCCGCTTTTTGCTTCTTACTTTGCTGCCGGACTAGGGCTCGAACCTAGATTACTGGTGCCAGAAACCAGTGTCCTACCATTAGACGATCCGGCAAATGTACGCGACACTATACCACACGCTCGCGCGAAATGCAGGCCACCTGTTCCCCACCACACAAAGCCCTGCCTCTATTGCAAATCGTCTGGATGTGCCTGTGGATCAACCAAAAAACCCTTCAAATCACGACGGCCAATAATCATAGGAAACCGCATATGAGCGCGATTGGTGTACGATGCCACCGTGTGGAGCTCTTTTCCGCGCAAACGGAAAATTAAACGCACCGTCTTGCGCATTTGTCGGCCGGAACCTGAACGCACCTCCACCTCTTTGTTGTGAGGATCAATACCAAGCTCTTCAACAAGGGCGGAATCGAGCGCGGTGCGATAGGCACCCGTGTCTATCTTTGCATGCACGGTTTTTTTGCCCAAGGGGCCATATACCGTAACTTTTTCAACCACATGTAGCACGTTATTTGCTTCCGGCACTTCCGCAAGTGCTGTTTCAGCATACAGCTTCTTGCCGATTTCAATGCCGTACTCCCTGCTTGGTATCTTCATGTCTTCAATACGCTCAAGCCGAGTCCGCAGACTTGCCCCATTTGCAAGCTGAATCTGGAGGCCGGGGCGAGCGTTCACTTCCAACACAAGCGGCCCCTGCTCTTCATCCAGTACGATATCAATCCCAGCAAAACCCAATCCGGACGCTTCCTGAGCGCGCACCGCGTAGTCTAAAATCTTTTCCCATCCAGGGAGTTTAACCCCGCGGACCTTAATCTTCGTATCGGGAATATACATCACCTCTGCGCCGTGCAGTATGGCTTTCGTGGTAATGCCAGTTCGTAGGTCAATGCCAATACCAAGCGCACCTTGGTGCAAGTTCGCTTTTCCATCGCTTTCGGCAGTGGGCAAACGCAACATCGCCATCACCGGCACGCCCCGCATCACAATAACCCGAATATCCGGCACCCCTTTTTTGGTAAGCTTCCTAAGCGAACTCGACACCACCACACATTCTTCAATAAAGGCTATATCTGGCAGGTTGTCGAGCGAGTACGCGCCATCAAGAATGCTGAATATCTCAGCCTCTAGCTCACGGACCGGTATGTCTCCGCCCCGAGCTCGCCCTTGTACCCCATCCCATTTGCGCACCACGGTAATACCGCCACCACCATACCCACGCGCGGGCTTCAACACAAACGAAGCAGGTAGTGTAGTCCAATCGAACCCACGAACGTCGCGCAACGAACGAAATACACTCAACAATCGCGGTGTTGGCACACCAGCATCGAGCATGCGCGCTTTTGTCGCAAGTTTATTATCAGCACGCGCCTTACTCTTCCGACCATTGTGTGGACGGATGTAGAGGTAGTTGCGGGCGTTCATGCCAAGCGGCTGTTTACTCACTGCCATACGATTCGAGTGTCTTGAAACGGAACAGCTCCGAGAGTCGCAAACCAAAGTAACGACCAAGGAGCAAGTTAATTGGAATAGTAAGTAACACTATCTCAGGCCAGAGTATCACCAGGTCGCGCACCCAGAGACTTGTTGCAATAAGGTAGCCCATGAGTGCAATACCAATCGTCACAGACGTGATGAGCACCGTTTCGCGCACCGTCTTATGGAGCTGCACAGAAACAATACTGTCGCCAAGAAGTGTGAGGATGAGAATTGGGAAAATCGACAAATCTCGAATCGACTGAATGTCGAGCATAATGGCAATTGAGAGCGCTGCAAATACAAAGAATGCGAGCAGCAAGTGCGAAAGTGAGCGCTTTGGGAAGTACATAATCGGCACCCTCCGCAGGAGGGTACGGGACACAAACGACGCAAGCACCACCGCAGAGAGAATGATAAGGCCAGCGGAAATACCAACCGCCACGAATGCAAACGCAAGCACAATAGGCACCAACATCTCCAAGGACGGCAGACCAACCACCACGCGCACAAACGTCACCAAGGTGGCAATAACTGGAATCAGCAGAATCAATACAATCGTATTGGCCGGAATCCCTAAGGCAATCGCTTTTTGCACCCAAAATGCGATTGCATTAAACAAGTTTGGTGATTCTGCCGGCCGCTTCTCAAGCAACAGCTGAATCTCGTCCTTTACCGGCTGCTCTTCTGGCTTCGTAAGGTCTTGCTTTGGTGTCGTGAGTGCCTCAAGCAATGTCGTTTGACCTTCAGTAGCGTCTGTCGTCGTTGCGGTTGTGGTACCTAGTTGTGTGTCAGACGAGGTGCCAGTGGTGGTACCCACTGGTGCAGCAGCCGAATCAGCAGATTGTTGCTGCGCAAACACCGCAGAGGCGCCAAATACAAGCGCCACACACAAGAGAAAAGCCGCAACGCGGCCCACGGCAAGAGGGGGTGTCTGATTGTCCATACCTGGCAACTTTACCATAAAATCACCAATTCGTACAGCACTACGCAAACATGTTTAAATCGCGCAACAAGGCCACATGTTCGTCATTTGCCGGATCGTACTTCCCTAAGGAAAAGCGCTCTGGCCAGGTTGGATCTTCGGTAACAAGCTGCCATATAGCAATGTTACCTTCCAGATACACCACATCTTTGGTAAAACACGCACCCGCTGTACTACCGCTTGTGCCACGGAACAAGCGCACACACCGTGCCCATGCGCGGCGCTGTGCCGCATGAGCAAAGCGCTGGATATCAACAGGCTCATCGTACGCAAGTGCATGTTCCGCCGAGGAAACGAGCATGTGCGGTCGCAAGACCTCATAGAGACCACGGAATGTGCGTGGCGTGCCATCAAGTCCGTGCGCCCACCCCAGCGCAAGGTACCCAAAACCACCGGCAAAATGCCGCGTACCGTCTAACACTTGCTCGCTATATGTTGCCACACCTTCCTCGCCACGCAAATAACCAGCAAGACCCACACCAAGTAGTGCAAGCGGGCTTTCTTCACCACGCACACGACGCACCACATGTGTCCCAACCTCATGTGCAATCAACGCTTGCACACGCTCGCGAGTGAGCGGGTATTTGCGCGACACAAGATCTTCGTCATTGGGAATAAACACGGTGTGAAGATTGTGATTGGTGTTGAACGTCATACGTTCACCTGGCGCATCAATCACCGCGCGCCATTCGGGGGTTTGGTAGCGTTCAAACGCCTCCTCAAAGGCAGCCTGTATCTCCGCAGCAGAAAGAGGCGGCGCATCGGCATAGACTCGTGGCTCGGGAAGTATAATGCTGTCCCACGGGTAGACCTCCGGTTCTCCACCCACCAGTGGCGCAAGAGTGTCGAGCGCCGCACGAATCTCCTCATGTTCGCCAAGCGCTTCTGCAACGCGCTCCAGACGCTCTTTGAGCCCGCGCAATGCGTAATGAAAGTATTCTTGCTGCGGAGCGCCATAGAGCCGCACAGAGGCAGCACTCACAGCAATGTCGTCACCCTGCTGTGCAGCGCGCAACAACAGATACCGTTCTCGAAATTCAGTGAGCTTTGGAAGATATGCACGACGTACGACCGAATCACCATGCGCGGTCACCACTTCCTCAAACGCTGCCACATGCGCCAACTGCTCATCAACCCACTCTGGACTAATGTCGCCATATCGCAACATCGGCTCATCAATATCGCCGGCAATAAAAGCGTCTTTCACGCTCCTGTCATTACTGTACCGCATAAACTCATAGTCCTGTGCGGTAAGCTCAGTAAGGTCTTCTATCAATCCTGCGTCGCGTTGTTGCATAGTGAGAGTATTGTACCGTAAATAGACGCAACATGTCCTTCATTCTTACTTAGATGTGAGAACCGCAAGCGTTTTTTACAGTTCTTGTGGATAAAAGTAGTCTAGTAATTTCTCCATCGGCGTCACACCATCGATTCCTTTGTGTGGCTTCACGGTGTTGTAGTAGTTCACGATTCGTATCAACTCCTTCTTGCGATGTGCTCGGTCTTTGAAGATCGTCTTCTCGTGCCACATCTCCATGAGCGTTTTGATCACACGCTCTGCTTTGCCATTCGTGCGCGGCGTTCGTACTTTGGTGAATAGCTGTTCGATCCTGGGCAACACTACGCTGTCATCGATGCGAGTGGCAAGTTCTACGGCAAAATCATGCTACTCGATACCTATCAGGCCAGCCTGGCAACACTACCGAAGCACGAATGGCAGCCCGAGCAGCGCCTTGCAGTGCATTGCGGCACTGAGATGGGTAGACAAGTCGTCAGCTGACTAAACCAGGGTGGTCGCCAGCAGTTCAAGCCGCATCGCATCGCGAGTGCGGCTTCCCTGTTTCTAGCGAGCGAGTGCTGCTTTTACAAAGCCGGTGAAGAGTGGGTGCGGATAGAGCGGGCGCGCAGTAAACTCGGGATGGAACTGTGTACCCATAAAGAATGGGTGCTCAAGTTCAGGGAGCTCGGCTATTTCCATAAGTGTGCCGTCGGGACTCTTGCCGGAAAAGACCAGCCCTGCCGCTTCAAGCTGTGCTATATACTCCGGATTCACTTCGTACCGGTGACGATGACGCTCGTCAACCTGCTCGGTGCGATACAAATCCCTAGCTCGTGTACCTTTCACAAGCTCCGCCGGGTAGGCACCCAAGCGCATTGTGCCACCGTACTGCCCTTCTGCAATGAGCGACTTTTGGTCGGGCATAATATCAATCACCGGGTTCTTCGTGTCTGGGCGAATTTCTACCGTATGTGCATCTTTTATCCCAAGCACGTGGCGCGCATATTCAATAACAAGGAGCTGCATGCCGTAACAGAGACCCAAATATGGCACTTTATGTGTACGAGCGTACTCAATAACCCGTATCTTGCCCTCGATACCCGTCTCGCCAAAACCACCAGGCACCAGAATGCCATCAAATCCACTCAACGCACCGCGAGGCACACCTTGCTCAAAGTCTTTGCTGCTTACCCAATGAATCTTTGGTTTTGCCCCAAGCTTATAGGCGCTAAACTTGATTGCCTCCAGCACCGAAATGTACGCGTCTGAAAGCACGAAGTCTCCGGTGTCGAAGTATTTCCCCACAACCGCAATGTTGACCTCGTGCTCCGCCTTTTTGCTTTTGTTTACAAACGAACGCCATGCACGTAAATCGGAGGGTTGTTTGGGCGAAAGTGAGAGCCGCTCTAGCAAAAGGTCTGAGAGCTTATCACGTTCAAAATTGAGCGGAACATCGTAGATACTCTCCACGTCAGGAGCACTGATGACGCGGTCACTGCTAATATTACAAAAGAGTGCCAATTTTTCCTTGCGCTTCTTGTCCAACGCACGATCACTACGAGCAACAATAAAGTCAGGATGTACGCCAGTGCTGTTTAGTGTTCGTACCGCATGCTGCGTCGGCTTCGTCTTCATCTCCCCCACCTTGCTCGGCACCGGCAAATAGCTCACCATCACTGTGGCAACATCGTCGGGATTGCGAAGCTTCATCATGCGCACCGCCTCAATAAATAGGATGTTTTCGTACTCCCCCACTGTACCGCCAATTTCAATCACTGCTACGTCAGCTGAAGACTTTTTCACCGCGCATTTGATGCGTCGGATGACCTCTTCTGGGATATGTGGCACCACTTGCACACACTTACCCTTGTATTCAAGATTGCGCTCTCGCTCAATAACCGTGCGATACACGCGCCCGGTTGTCATGTAGTTATCACTCGTAAGCGATGTGTCCAAAAAGCGTTCATAGTTGCACATGTCTTGGTCGCACTCGTCACCGTCAGAAAGTACCGCAACCTCACCATGCTCCGTGGGGTTCATGGTGCCTGCATCCACATTGATGTAGGGGTCAATCTTTAATGCTGTCACACTGAAACCACGCGCCTTTAATATAGTACCCATTGAGCTCGTAGCAACACCCTTTCCCACACCGGACATAACGCCGCCAACGACGAATATGTATTTGGTGTTGGGCGAGGTTTTACTGTTTTCTTTACGTATTGCGGTCATATACTTCAAGTTTTCATGTCGAAAATTAGTAAGTAAGAATTAAGAATTGTACTTGAAATGCACGTTGCGCAGTCACATCCCATAACTCCTAATTCTTACACCTTAATTCTTGAAACACTACACATGTGACTAATCTAACACTTCACGCACCCTTACACCCTCAAATACTTTTTCACCGCCAGATAACTCGACAGCGCGCCCAAAAACATGCCCGTACCCATGATAGTAAGGAATATCTCGCCGAAGTTGCTGGTGTAGTAGGTGAACAGGTTAATATTCCCAAAGAATGCTTGTGTAGTTGGCCCCAACCAGAGCGCGAGTGGATAGAATGCGACCAGTGTAAGAATCGCAGCAATCACACCGTACATGACCCCTTCAATGACAAATGGACCACGAATATAGTAGTCGCTCGCACCCACCAGGCGCATGACCGATATCTCTTCGCGGGAAATAAAGATTGCCATTCGAATCGTGTTAAAGACAATCACGATTGACGCGATAATGAGCGCGAGCCCAACCACAAGTCCAAATGTTTCCACGCCTTCGATAATCTCCTGCAACTTGTCGATTGCTGCCTTATTGTCAACAAAGTTTACCTTTGCAATAACCGACGTACCTTCAGTGCTGAGGGTGCTGGCATCTTCCTCAAGAAACGTGTTTACGCGCTCGTAGTCGCTTGGGTTTTGTGCTCGTATTGAAAGTGACGCAAGAAGCGGATTGTCCCCAAGCTCGTCGAGTGCCTGTGTGGTAAGCGCGTCATCCTCGTGCCGCGCCTTGAAGCGCTCCAGCGCTTCTTCACGTGTTGTAATGTCAGCACTCACCACCTCTGGCAAGGCATTTACGCGTTCAAACACCTCGTTTATGTCTTCCTCTGTGGCGTCCATTACGAAGTAGACGTTTATATCCACTTTTTCCTTCAGGAGCATGAGCGACGAGTCCATGAGCGCGTTCAAAAAGAACAGCGAACCGAGCACAAAAAGCGTTATCGACATCACCACCACAGACGACACCGACACAAAGCCATTGCGCCAAAAATTGATGAAACCGGTACGAAGTATTCTACGGAATGAAAGAAACATAGGAAAGAAAAGGAGAATAGAAAATGGAAAAAACTATAACACCTAACAGCTATATCAATAGCTACAACACATACCGTCCGGTAGCATCATCGCGAACCACCTTTCCGGAATCCATCGTGATGACGCGCTTGTTAAGATTGTCGATAACACCCTTGTTATGTGTCGTAAGAATCACCGTTGTGCCAAGATCGTTTATTTTTCGAAGGATTTGCACAATCTCGTACGTATTAATGGGGTCCAGGTTGCCCGTAGGCTCATCGGCAATAATCAGGTCCGGCTGATTAACGATTGCACGAGCGATTGCCACGCGCTGCAACTCGCCACCAGACAACTCACGGGGGAAACTCCACATCTTGTCGCGCAAATCTACCAACTCCAAGACATAGGGCACATCGGTCTCAATTTCGTCGTCAGCACGACCCGCTGCCTCCATAGCAAACGCGATATTTTCGTAGGCTGTGCGATTAGGGAGTAACCGGAAGTCTTGAAACACCGTACCAATGCGCTGGCGGTATTTTGTGAGGTGACCACGGCGCAGGCGATGAATATCGGTGCTTTGATAGTACACCGTTCCGTCACTCGGCCGTGACTCAACCAAGAGCAACTTCAGGAGTGTGGTTTTGCCCGCGCCGGAGTGGCCAACAATAGAAACAAATTCGCCAGGTTGTATGGAAAGCGTCACCTCTTCGAGGGCACGCGAACGATCGGCGTATTCTTTGGTGACGTTGTCGAAGTAAATCATGTGTAGAAGGTTGCGGGGGTAGATTGTAGGGGGTAGGACCCCAACAATTTACAACAGAACGACTCCTTGCATCAACAAAAGTATAGCACAGCAGACGACCGAAATGCTATGCAACAAACTCGCTGCCGGCAATCAAAAACTCGTCGAGTTCGCCCTTCTCAAGTACATCATCGATTTTACTTGTCTCTACTCCCGTACGATGATCCTTCACCATTTGGTATGGGTGCAGTACGTACGAGCGTATCTGACTTCCCCACTCAATTTTCCCCGGGTCAGTTGTAAGCTCTTCAAGGGTTTCTTTGTGCTCTTCTTCCAATCTACGCAAGAGCTTGGCCTCAATAAGCGCCCGCGCCTTTTCTCGATTGGCTTCTTGACTGCGCTCACCCTCAACATGCACCGCAACGTTGGTTGGTGTATGCACCATACGCACTGCAGTCTCACGCTTGTTCACATTCTGCCCGCCCGGGCCAGAGCTTTTTGCAAAGGCAACCTCCAAATCACTCTCAGGAATGTCAAGTTTTGGTTTTTCGATAACCGGCAAAACCTCCACCAACACAAAGCTCGTATGGCGTTTTGCATTCGAGTTAAAGGGTGAGATACGTACCAACCGATGCACACCATACTCGCCCCGCAGCTCTTTGTACGCACCCCTGGCTTCTACCTCAAAGGAAATATTGCGATAGCCGTTATGGTTGTTCTCGTGCTCGTGGAGCATGAACATACCCCACCCCTTTCGTTCACAGAGCTTCTGATACATCCGAAACAGCATACCGGCAAAATCCTCAGCATCATCACCCCCGGCACCCGCATAGATAGAAACCGCCGCACGGCAGTTGTCGTACGGAGTGCCGCCTTCGGCGACTGCTTTGAGGTCGTTCATTTCCGCGATCAATTCCTGAGCCTTCTGCGGATCGTTCCAAAAGTCGGGCTGGCACATCGCTGCCTCAATCTCTGCCACACGCATTGTTGCCTCTTCGCTTTGCATGGGAAGGAGTATAGCACACCGATGCGATAACAAACGAAAAACGACCCCAGGGGTAGTTTTTGCTTACGGGTAGATGCTTACGGGTAGAGAATGTACACACTGCCTGAGGTAGCATAAGCGGCTGCGTATCCTGCCACCGCAAGGAGAAGCGGCACGAGCGGCAACACCATTGCCACGTGCACCAATCGCTCAGGAAGCTTGGGCTGCACGTGTACCAACGCAAAGGCGATAAGAATCGATACCATACACACTCCCAAGCTCAACGTTGGAAGCTTCTGCACGAACGACAGACCGTCTGGGGTATGAGTGAGGCTCACCATCAGTAACCACAAAGAAAAACGACCCCAGGGGTCGTTTTTATGCTGAGCCGCCTCGGAGATTCGAACTCCGGACCTACACGTTACGAATGTGTTGCTCTACCAACTGAGCTAAGGCGGCGTGAAAAAATACTAGTATTTATACTAGTATTAATTA
>JGI12210J13797_10532507_pt1 | contig 10420 bp, 7 predicted proteins | sample ElkSlonscriptome_3_FD_13797 | JGI IMG/M metagenome (IMG submission 13797) | reverse complement strand
GGCTCGTCGGTCATGGGCCCGTAAGGGTACCCATCGCTCGCGCTCCCGCCGCCATCATCGACGATTCTTCTTCTGACGTCGGCCCTTCCGCCGGTAGACGACGCGAATGGGTGCCCCCTCGAAGCCGAAGGCCTTGCGGATCGCATTGATCACGTAGCGCTGATAGCTGAAGTGAAGGCTGTCCGGATGGCTTGTCACCACCATGAAGGTCGGCGGATGGGTCGAGGGCTGCGTGATGTAATAGAAGCGCGGAGCTCGGCCCCCCTGCGTGGGTGGCGGGTGCTTTTCGAGCACGGTCTCGAAGAAGCGGTTCAGCTCCCCTGTCGTGACCCGCTTGCCATGCTCGACGTGTACGCGATCGACGGTCTCCAGCAGTCGGTCCACCCCGCGTCCGGTTTTGGCCGACAGCCGCGTGAAGGGGGCCCAGCTCACGAAAGACAGCACGTCGGCGGCCTGGCGATTGGCTTCGCTCGCCTTGCCTCCCTGGAGGAGGTCGGCCTTGTTGAGGCCGATGACGATGGCGCGGCCACGATCGAGGGCGAGGCTGAGGATCTTTGCGTCCTGCTCTGCGACCCCTTCACCGGCGTCGCAGAGAAGGACCACCACCTCCGCGCGGTCGATCGCACGAATGGCTTGGATGACACTGGCGCCCTCGACGTCGTCGCGGCCCTTGGCCACCTTGGCCTTGCGACGCAGTCCGGCGGTGTCGACGAAGAGGTAGCGCTTGCCCCTTCGCTCGACGAGGGCATCGATCGGGTCGCGGGTGGTTCCGGGACGATCGTCGACGAGCATACGATCTTCACCGAGAAGTCGGTTGACGAGCGACGACTTGCCTGCGTTGGGACGGCCGATGACAGCGACGCGGATGGGTGCGTCAGCCCCGGTCTCCATCTCTTCGGGCTCGGCTGGAGGCAGCGCTTCAAGGAGGGCGTCCTCGAGCTCGGGCATGCCGCGCCCGTGCTGGGCGCTGATGAAGATCAGGTTATCCATGCCGAGCCGATAGAGCTCGTGGCCTTCGGCCTCCTTGCGGTCGCTGTCCGCCTTGTTGGCTAGGAAGATCACCGGCTTGTCCGACTGTCGAAGCAGCGCGATCTCTTCCGAGTCGATCGAGGTCGGGGGGGCGAGCGCGTCGAGCACGCAGAGCACGACGTCGGCTTCTTCGAGCGCGACCTCGAGCTGCTTGACGATGCCCTGCTGCATGTCGTCTTCGCCGAAGGGGTCGAAGCCGCCGGTGTCGACGAGGGTATAGTCGCGGTCGTAGACGATCGCGTCGGCGTAGTGGCGGTCACGCGTCACGCCCGGGCGGTCGTGCACGATGGCGAGCCGCCTACCTACGAGACGGTTGAAGAGGGTCGACTTGCCGACGTTTGGCCGACCGATGAGGGCGACGACGGGCTTGCTCACGACGTCTCCCCATCGAGGTCGATGCCATCGAGGTCGATGGGCTCGGCCACGAGCTCTTCCGTGCCGATGGCGAGGCCGAAGTCAGAGAGAGAGGCAGGGCGCTCACGCCATCCGGGTGTGACCCTCACGAAGAGCTGGAGGTTCACCTGGCGCTCGAGCAGACCCTCGATGCGTTGCCTCGCGGCGCTGCCAATCTTCTTCAGACCGCTGCCCTTCTCGCCGATGATGATGCGCTTCTGCCCGTTTCGCTCCACATGGACGGTGGCCTCGATGTCGACCAAGCCGCTCGCCCGCTGGCTGAAGCGTTCGACCGTGATGGCGACTGCATGGGGGACCTCCTGGGAGGTGACCTTCAGGATGGGCTCCCGCACGTACTCGGCCGCAAAGTAGCGAAGTGGGCGGTCGGTCAGCGTGTCTTCGTCGAACCGAGCGCTGCCCTCGGGGAGCAGCCGCGCCACCTCCTCGAGCACCCGAGCCACACCATCATCTCGCTGCGCGCTGATGGGCACGATCGCGGCAAACGTCCGGTTCTCGGTGTAGGCGGCGATGAGCGGCAGAAGCTCGTCTTTGGTCTTGAGCAGGTCGATCTTGTTGATGACCAGGATCAGGGGGATGTCCTCGTTCTCCTGAACCTGCCGCAAGAGAGCGAGATCGCCGGGATGGGGCGTCAGGGGCGGCTTCGGCTTCGGCGGCAGGGAGACCACGAAGCAGATTACGTCGGCTTCTTTGGCCGCGCGCCGCGCGTGTCGGTTCATCTCCTTGCCCAGCTTGGTCCGGGCGCGGTGGAAACCGGGGGTGTCGAGGATGCCGATCTCGGCATCTCCTTGGCGTACGACGCCGAGGAGCCGGTCACGCGTGGTCTGGGGCTTGCGCGACACGACGGCGAGCGGGAGCGCGAGCGCGGCGTTCAGCAGCGTCGACTTGCCCACGTTGGAGCGGCCCACCAAGGCCACGGTTCCAGACTTCGTCACCTCATCCATCAGACGAAGCCGCCTGATTAGCACACCTTCAGAGACTTCGCTTGAGCGCCTGCAACCAGCTCTTCACTCGGCCCTTGGCAGGGTCCGGCCAATTCTGGGCATCGAACCGGTGAAGCAGCTGCGGCGTGTGGTCGCCGCTCTGGGACGAGTCTTTGAAGGTCCGCCGGGCTGCGTCGAGCTCCTTCGCCGTGTCGCTCCAGCGTTCTTCGTGTGCCGCGAGCCACGCCAAGGTCAGGTGGCGATGCTGCTTGGGCTCCGCCTCGGCGAGGGCGATGGCCTCGGCTCGGATGAGCGACTCACGTGCGGCCTCTGTGTCCTCCCGGAAGAGGGCCACCTGGGCCAACAGGAGCAGGGCCTCCACCTTGCCCCAGGGGTCGTTCAGCCTCGAGTAGAGGCTGCCACAGGCACGTGCGTGAACCTCGGCCGTGTTGGGGTGGCCTCCGTCGAGGGCGTTCATGGCAAGCAGGCGCTCACAGCCCGCCTCGCCTCTGGGATTCTCGATGAGCCTGAATGCCTTGAGGGTCTTGGTCGCCCGCTCGTGGGCGCGGGCGAAGTCGCCGTCTCGGTGGTCGGCATGCGCCAGGGCGAGGTCGCATTGCGCGACGCCGAGGCGATAGCCGATCCGTTCCAAGTCGGCCCGAGCGATGACCAACATCTCTCGAGCGCGGGTCGGTGAGCCTCCGGATTGCTCGATGAAGCCCTGAAGGATGAGGCACTGGGCGCGCCCGAGCACATCCTTCACCTGGCTGAACTTCACCGCGGCTTGGTTGAGCACGTCGAGGGCTCGCTGATGCTCACCCACGAGGTAGTCGATCTCTCCGAGCAGCACCTCACATTGCGCCTGTCCCACCACGTTGGCGTGTCGGCGAAAGAGGGTGAGGGCACGCGTCACGAGCCGGCGTCCCTGAGCCGAAGCACCCAGGTCGGAGGCGATGTGGCCCAAGAGCCGGAGACACTGAGCTTCCTGCATCTCCTCGCCGTGGTCGCGGAAAGTTCGCCGGGCAATCTCGGCCTGACGTCGCGCCTCTTCGAGGGAGCCCGCGTGTCTCGAGGCCTCCGCCCGCCAGCGCAGATGGTGGGCGAGATGGACGCCGCTGAGCTTGTTGTCGAGCAGCTGGAGGTCTCGAAGCGTGACCGCTGCATCGCGGACTTGGCCCCATGAAGTGGCCACGTAGCCGTGCAGGAGTAGAGCTGCCTCATCGAGCTCGCCGGCACGGATGAGGTTGGTGACGCGGTGACGCACGATTCGACCACTGGTGGCCACGGGGTGGTGACTGAGGGCATTGGCCGCGGCGAGGAAGACCTGCTGGGCGTTGTCCTGGTGGTAGAGCTTGCCCAGCAGGTGCTCCTGGAGCAGGGCATGAGTCCACCGCAGGCGGTCGGTTCCCGTGGGCAGCAGCAGCTGAGCCCGCTTCATGGCGGAGATGGCCCGGCCGGCCTCGAGCCCCAGCTCCCCGAGCTCGGCGCGGAGCACGTCGCGGCGAATGTCGCCTCCGAGGGCGGCGGCAGCCATGGCAGCAGGCTGGAGCTCCTTTGGGAGGGCCTTGATCCGCTCTTCCCAGAGCTCGGCCGTGGTGCTGGCCGGCTTGACCATGGAGTCGTCGGCGACCGAGTAGTTGCCGTCCTGTTCCTGGCGCAGGTCACCGCGCATGGCCCATGAGTGCAGGAGCTGCAGGGCGAAGAGCGGATTGCCCTTGGCTCGGCTCGCTGCCACCTCGAGGGAGCGATCGGAAAGGGGGAGGGTCTCGCGGAGAAGCTTTCGGGTCTCCTTGAGGTTCATCGGCTCGATCTCGACCCGCCGGCCGCCGAATTCTTCCACCAGGAGCTCGATGCGAGCGCGCGCGGTGGGATCGTTGGCCACGTCCTCGTTGCGCATGGTGGCGAGAATGAGCATCGGGACGTGCTTGAGGTCGCGCTTGAGCCGCGCGAGGTGCTGGAAGGTGTCGGCCGGGGCGCGGTGCAGGTCGTCGAGCCAGAGCATGAGCGGTCGCCCGTTGGCGGTGCGCTCCAGGGTCTTGCGGATGACGAGCCAGCGCAGCTCGGGTCGGTCGAGCACGAAGCGCTTCTTCGTGGGCCCGAGGGCGTCTTCGTCGCCCTTCTGACGGTTGAGCCAGGCGGCAGCACCGGCGACCCAGGTGAGGCCTTCGTCGTCGTCTTGTCGCACCCGCCAGAGGTTCATCAGGACCTTCTCGATGGTGGTCCGCTTCACTTTTTCGACCCGGTAGTGCTGAACGAGCGCACCGACGACGCCGTCGAGAGGCGCGGCGATCTTTCGGTAGCGTGCGCGGAGCGGGATCATCAGCCCGTGCTCGTGGACCTCTTGGCAGAGCCACTCCGAGAGCTTGCTCTTGCCGACACCAGCGACTCCGCTCAGCAGCACGAGGTGGTGCTCGGGACCTTCACCCGCGGCGAGGTCGCGCGCGAGCTCGGCCAGCATTTGCCGCTGTTCCTGACGGCCGACCAGCGGACTGGGTCGCACGCCGAGCAGTCCGGGGGTCGAAACCGCCACCTTGGGCGCATCTTGGGGGTTGGGCATGCCGCTCGCGATGTCGCTCGGGCTCTTTCCCATCGCCTTGCTGCTGCCCGGTGCCGAGCTGATGGCTGGAGGCGGCGCGATGGAGGGATAGCTCCCTTGGGGGCGGAAGCGATGCCACTCCCGGCGCGCATCGGCGGCGAAGGCGAAGCGGTTCCAGGGCCACTTGGCCATGAGCCGCTTCACGAAGGTGACCACGTCCTTGGGGGTGTCCTCGGGCGGATCGAAGTCGGGAATGGGGGCGTTCTTGTGCTGGTCGAGCAGCTCGTCGTTGCTGCCCTCATAGGGCTCGTCGCCCACCATGAGGGTGTAGACGAGGCAGCCGAGAGGGTAGAGATCGGTGGCCGAGCCGATGTGAGGCGTGGCCATGCGGATCTGCTCGGGGGCCATCCAGCCGGGAGTGCCCGCACCGTAGCGGACGGTGGGTGCCACCTCGCGGGAGCCGTCGAGGCGGTGATCGACCAAATCGCGGGTCAGCCAGGCCAGACCCAGGTCGAGCACGTAGGCGCGGGGCGGCTCGTCTCCGGGCGGCCGATGCAGCAGCACGTTGGAGGGCTTGAGGTCGCCGTGGATGATGCCGCGGGCGTGAGCATGCGCCAGCCCGCTGAGAACCTGATCGACGGTGGCCCAGACCACGTTGAAGGGCAGCAAGCCCTCGGTGCGCGCACGGTAGATCCACTCGTGGAGCGAGCGCCCCGGCACGACATCCATGACGAGGTAGGGCGCACCATCCGAGAGGACGCCGTAGTCACGAGCCCGCACGATGGCTGGATGATCGAGCCCGGCGAGGGCGCGCGCCTCCTCATAGAAGAACCAGGCGTCGTCATGGCGACCCTTCTTACGCTTGGTGCTGCCCTCCTCGGATACGTTCCGAGGCATGAGCTTGAGGGCCACACGTTCGTCGAGCACCAGGTCGCGGCAAAGATAAACGTATCCCATGCCACCGCGACCCAACTCGCGCCGAACCTGATACCGACTGGCCAGGATGGATCCAACCGGAAGACCCCGCGCCCGTGAAGACGACGACGACATGCAGTCCGAAGCCTACCAACAGCCCGGTCTCCTGACACCCCCGCGCTGTAGGGAAATTGATGCTAGCGTCGGACACGCCCCGTGACGGCTGCCGAAGAGGCGTTGAGGGAGACGTCGAAGCGCTCGCCACGAGCGCCTCGCTTCCGGTCAGCGGTGCGGGTCGACGAGGTTCCGGTCTCCGTAGGCAATCCCTCCCGAAGAGGGGGTGACCGTCGGGCGCTCTTGGAGGAGCGAGGCTACGGCACCCAATTGGCGCCCGGCACGCCCGGATAGGTGGAGGTCGAGAGGATCGAGGCCGAGATGCGCGAGGACTTCGTCGAGCGGTCCACGCACCGCCGGGTGGGCCTGGCGAAAGGTCGACTTCAAGGTGATGGTGGGTCCGCCCCAAAGGTTGGCTTCGTCGAGAGCGCGTAGGGTCTTGGCGCTCCAAGCGACGACCAGGTCGGAAGGGGAGACGAAACGCCGCCACGCCGCCTGCTGCTCGTCTTCACTGTGGCCGGTCTCGATGCATTGCTGATCGAGCTGGAGGTGCGCGAGGTGACAGGGGTGAGGTCGACGCCCCTGTCCGGGAGAAACGAAGGACTCGAAGGTTTCTCCCGTCGCCAGGCGCCAAGCCACCGCATGAAGCATCAGCGGCGGGCCATCGGTCCTCGGGCCGAGGTCGAGCTCGACGGCCACGATACGCTCCGATTGATGCATCAGCCGGTGGCCCCAATGACGGGCGACACGTGGTTCCCATGTCTGGCTGAGCGCGATCTGTCGATCGATCATCGCGTCGAAGGCGTCGAGCAACCCGTCGAGACCGGACGTCTCGGGCTCGGTGCGGCGCAATGCCTCGACGATCGCCTCGACCGTGGAGACGCAGTGGGGAGCCGGCTCCCGGCGCACGCGGTACCGGCTCTGTTGACGCGGGGTGAGTCGATAGTGAGGCAACGACTGCAACCAGCCGCAGCGTCGGTAGAGGGACTTGGCCTGGGGCCAGGTGCCGTCGATGACCACGAGCGCATCGAGGTCCACGTCAGACGTGAGCTCCGCTCCGCCCGGGTAGAGAAGAGCCGCACGTGGGGGGAGATCGGGAGCTTCGCCATCGCCCGCGGTGACGACCACCTCCACCCGCTGCAAGCCGAGCCGCGCGATTCGCGCAGTGCCGAGCGGGTGATGCCGCTCACGCGGATGCTGAATGACCCACACCGGGGTGCGGTTCACGACTTCCTTCAAGGTGCCGCAGATGCAGGTAACCTGGGGCTTGTGACAGCGATAGCAGGTGGCGCGACCCATCGAGGCTCACCAATCGGTAGGGTGGTAGTCTTTCAAGAATGCCCCCCACATGTGCTTTCCGGAGCGAATGCCGGTGAAGATGGGGTCGACGATACGCGCAGCGCCGTCGACGACGTCGAGCGGGGGCTGAAAGCCGTGGTCACGTGTCTTGCGCTCGGCGAGCGCGATCGGGTCCTCGTCTGTCACCCAGCCGGTATCGACGCTGTTCATGTGGATACCGTCCCGCACGTAGTCGGCGGCCGAGGTGCGCGTCATCATGTTGAGCGCCGCCTTGGCCATGTTGGTGTGGGGATGCCGGTCGGTCTTGAGGCGGCGCGAGAACTGCCCCTCCATGGCCGAGACGTTGACGATGTGGCGATCCCGGTCGTCGTGGCGCAGCATCACCGGCTTGAGGCGTGCGTTGAGGATGAAAGGGGCCACGGCGTTGACGAGCTGAACCTCGAGGAGCTCCACCGCGGAGACATCCGCGAGGCCGAGTCTCCAGCTGTTCACTTCTCTTCGGTCGACCTGCTGCCCATCCGCATCGAGCTGACCCGCGGGGAAGAGCGCAAAGTCGCGACCCAGGTCGTCGCCCAGCAGGGGCACCTGGCTCATGGCGGCGGCTTCATGCAGGTCGCCGGTCGCGTCTCGCATGGCTTCGAAGGCGCCGAGCAGCTGTCGGCCTGCACCGTCGAGCGGTGACGCCTCGGCTTCGAGGAGATGGTCATAGAAGCCAGCCGGGCGACGCACGGTTTGGCACGCGTTGTTGATGATGAAGTCGAGCCGATGGAGGTGCCTACCTAGGAACCCAGCGAAAGCCTCCACGCTTGGCGTGTGGCGCAGGTCGAGACCGAAGACCTCCAGCCGATCGGCCCAGTCTTCAAAGTCGGTCTCGGACGCGTAGCGCGCAGCAGCGTCGTGAGGAAAACGCGTTGCGACCAGAACACGGGCGCCGGCCCGGAGAAGCATCAGGGCGGCGTAGAAGCCGATCTTTACCCGCGCGCCAGTGATGAGCGCCACCCGTCCGCGAAGGTCGCCCTCAGGACTGCGCTTCTCCCAGTTGAGCGCTGCACAGTCGGGGCAGAGGGCGTCGTAGAAAAAGTGGAGGCGGGTGAACTTGGCTTTGCAGATGTAGCAGTGGATCGGCTCCGAGAGGGGCTCGGTGTCGGACTCGGGCAGGGCCTTGGGGTTCTGGCTCACTTCGGCGAGGAGGTTTGGTTTGGTGCCTCGCCCACCTCGCTGGTCGGTGATGGCGCCGTGCTGCCAGGGCGTGAAGACGCCTGCACGGCGACTCTGGCGGATCCCGGTCGCCTCCAGCTTCGCTGTGTCGCGTGCCTTTCGCTCCGCCTCTCGACGGCGCTTGGCCTCCTGAGTGAGCGCCCTCTTGGCCCAAGGGCCAGGCCGCGCGACCCGGCCAGCCGCAATGGCGAAGCGCTGGCGCAGCTCGAAGGGGAGGTCGGCGAGGACCTCGTAATCGTCTGCGATGGCCTCGAGCAGGTCGCTCGTCGTCGCCACCACGTCGATCAGATCTTTGCCTCTCGGCGCGCTCACGCGCCGAGACGTAGCACGGACCAGAGACTCAGAGGCTCTTTAGGGCCCTGTCTTTGCGTGTCGGAAGCTGGCGTCCTCGAGCTCGATCGCGATGACGAGCCGTGGGTGCTAGCGTCACGACGTCATGTCCGCCTCGGTCACCGTGCTCACGTTTGCTGGCGCACGCGATGTGGTGGGTACTGCCTCCCTCGAGGTCGAGTTGCCTGCCCCTCGTTGCACCGTCAGTCAGCTCATGGATGCCATCTGTGCACTCTATCCTGCGCTTGCGCCGCATCGCCCCCAGATCAAGCTAGCCGTCAATGGAGAGTATGCCGAGCCAGGGGCCGAGGTGAAGGCAGGCGACGAGGTGGCGCTCATTCCCCCCGTGGCCGGAGGTTGACCTCAGATGCGCATCTACCGCTTCGAAGGCATCGACGAGAGCCTCCCTCTCCTGCCGCTGGCCGCACGTCGAGCGCTCGACGCGGTTGGGCTCAAGCTGAGTCTGCGGGCTTGGCAGGGCCTCTCCCTCGACGACCGCGTAGCCCTCGTAGAGCAAGGGAGCGCGGTGCTTCCGGACGAGAGCTCGGTGAGGACAGCCGTGGCCGAAGCTGAGCCCCCGGCCGAGCCCATCGAGGCCGACGACTTCAGCCGCCTGGGCAGCCCGCCGGACGCGACCCTCGCCGACGCCTGGGCTGGGCTGGACGGCCTGGCCCGCTTCGCTTTGGCTCACCTGGTGAAGCGTGGCGACCGACGTCGCTTCAGCGAGGCCCGTCAGGAGATCTGCGGGGCCTTGACCCATCTCGACGAGACCGGTGCGGCACGGATGGTCGACGTGGGAGAAAAGCAGATCACCCACCGAGTGGCGACGGCTCAGGCACGGGTACGCATGCGAGCGGAGACGGCGGCCATGGTGCGAGACCACAGTGGCCCCAAGGGTGACGTCTTGGCGACAGCTCGGCTAGCCGGGATCATGGCGAGCAAGCGCACGCCCGAGCTCATCCCACTCTGCCACGGCATCGCGCTCACCAAGGCTGCGGTCAGCTTCGACATCGACGTCGAGGAGGGCCTGGTCACGGTGCTGGCGCGCACCGAGGCCCGCGACCGAACTGGTGTCGAGATGGAGGCCATGGTGGCTGCGAGCGTGGCCGCGCTCACGGTCTATGACATGCTCAAGGCAGTCGAGCGCGACATGGTCATCGAGGAGGTGGTCTTGCTGGAGAAGGCCGGGGGCAAGAGTGGCCCCTTCGTAAGGGGGAACGCTGATGCCTCTGACCGGTATTCGTGAGACACCGCTCGAGCTCGAAGAGGTGATGAGGGCGGTCGAACGCCCCGAGGCGGGAGCCGTCGCCACCTTTGTCGGGGTGGTGCGCAATCACAACGATGGCCTCGGGGTGACCCAGCTCGACTACCACTGCTACGCGGCCATGGCGGACAAGGAGATGGCGGCCATCGCCGCCGAGGTCGAGGCCGAGGTCGAGGGCGTCTGCGTCGCGTGCCTGCACCGAGTCGGCGTGCTCGGCGTCGGCGATGTGGCGGTGGTTTGCGCGGCCAGCTCTCCCCACCGGGAGGAGGCCTTTCGCGCATGCCGGGAGGTCATCGACCGGGTGAAGGCGCGGGTTCCCATTTGGAAGCGAGAGCACGGCGATGGGGGGCCTCACTGGGTGGGGTGGAAGGACGCGCGTAT
>JGI12210J13797_10367487_pt1 | contig 10420 bp, 11 predicted proteins | sample ElkSlonscriptome_3_FD_13797 | JGI IMG/M metagenome (IMG submission 13797) | reverse complement strand
CGGGCGCGGGTCCCCCTCCGGACGGCCGCTCAGCGGCCTTCATCGGTGATCCGCCGGCTCTCGCCGCTCGATCGACCCGGGCGTGCAACTCGATACCGCTCGCCCCGTCGTTCTCTGCGGGGGATGCGACCGCTCGGGTTGCTCCCGCCGGTGCTGGCCATGACCGCGATCCAAACCCATCGACTCCGCTCCGTCGCCCGCAACCTCTCGCTGGGGCTCGCCCTCGTGGTGAGCGCGTGTGCTTCGTCATCTCCGCCGCCTCCCACGAAGGCACCGGAGCCGGTCGCCGCGTCGGTCCTGCAGCTGAGCTACGCGGTCGAGGTAGCGGCGGTGGACTCCGATGCGAACCTCGGCGACCTCCACGAGATGATCACCCAGTCCCTCATGGAAGGCGGCTACGCGATCGCCGACAGCAGCTCCAGCGCCGACGTGGTGCTCGAGGCCTCGCTCGTGTCGACGCGCGTCGAGGGGGGCATGACCGTCTACGTCAACGGCCAAGAGCGGGTGCAGCGGGACGTGAAGCTGACCCTGCGCGCACACCCGCCGGGTGATGGTCGCGTGGTCGATCAGACCACGCGCGCGTTCTCGATCAAGGAGCCGCAGCTCCCCCGCACCGAGGTGGCCGGTGCGGTCAACGACATCGGTGCGAGCCAGCACCTCCAGTCGTATGCGGCCAACCTCGCCGTGGAGGCCGAGAACGCGGCCGAGGCGAAGGCCGCGGCCGAGGCGAAGGCCGCGGCCGAGGCAGCGGCGGCCGAGGAGCTCGCCGCCAAGACCCGCGGGTGCGAGCAGCTGACCAGCGACAGCACCGAGCGCTTGCTCAAGGCGTTCAAAGGCGACCTGGAGGTCTCGCTGCGACAGGTGGCCGGCATCTACGGCGACACCCAGACGTGGTGCGACGTGGAGGAGACCACCAACAACCGCGAGGCGCTGTGGGCCGCGATCGCAGAGGCACCGGCGCCCTCCAGCGACAAGGGCACACCGAGGCTGACGGAGATGGCGAAGAAGTCGCTCACGCGGGCCGACGTCGAGGGCGCCACCTTCATTCGGGCCATGGCCACCGGCAAGAAGAAGAACCTCGTCAACGAGTTCGGCTTGTCGATGGGGACCACGCGGAGGGTCGCGCTCATCGTGAAGGTCGGCCGCGAGTCCGCCTGCTTCGAGGTCCGCGGCGACTGGCGCATCTCGACCCTGCACGAGGACCGAGACGAGCCCGAGTACGTCAAGCTCGACTGGTACAACGGGTCACCGGCCGCGCACCTGGTCCAGTGCCCCAAGCGCTGACGCATCGCGCCCCTGCCTCCTCGTAGGCCGGGGCGTCGACGGAGTTCGTCACCACCGGGCCGATGCCGTGGGAATCGGCGATCGACCACCGGCCCCCGCTCGCCTTCGCTTGACACGCACGAGGCTCCGACCGGACGATCGTCCTCGTGTCCGAAGGGATGGCTCGCAGGGCGGCACGGATCGGCAAGCGAACCGCCCTGCGCCTCTGGGGCCGGGTTCCCCGCTCTCGTGTGCGCCACGCGGTCGAGTGGAGCTACACCCCCAAATTCCTCGTCGATGGGGTCGGGGTCGTCTTCGACGACCGGGCTCGCGTGCTGCTGGTGCATCACACCTACAAGCAGCCGTTCCCCTGGGGGCTGCCGGGCGGAGGCATGGACTACGGCGAGACCATCGAGCAGACGGTGGCCCGGGAGCTGCTCGAGGAAGCCGGGGCGGTCGTGCGGGTGGAGGAGTGCGTCCGGGTGACCACCGATCCCGAGCGCCGGCTCATCAAAGTGTACCATCGGTGTGCGCATCAGCACCAAGACTTCCGCCCCTCGGCGGAGATCGACGCCATGGGGTTCTTCGAACCTCATGCCCTCCCCGCCGACACCGATCCTTCGGTCGCCGATCTGCTGTCGACGCTCCACGGGCCACCTCTCGCTGACCGGATGCCGGAGCTCGAATGAGTACCGAGCGATCCCCCTCGCCCCCTGATCCCAGTGAGGACGAATTCCTGGCGATGCCGACCCCGAGCGTGCGCGCTTTGGTGGCACCGCATCGGCTGAGCATCTCGATGCTCCTCAACGGCACCCGGCGGCTGTACCTGGCCACCCAGCTCGATGCTCCGCCCCGTGACCTCGAGTTCCTGCCCGACTGCCTGGAGTTCATCTGCCGAGCCATGGCCGACCTGCTGGAGCGGCTCGTGCAGCACGGCGTGTACCGGGTGTTCTGGCCGGCGTACTCCGAGGACCAGCTCGAGCGCGATCCTCGGTCGCATCGCTACCTGATCGAGGGGATCGGCCAGGTGACCTCTCATCCCGAGCTGGTGCGAGTGTACCGAGAGCAGAGCATCGCCGTGCGCTTCTACGGCCAGGCCGAGGGGCTCCCCGAGGAAACGCGCGCGTGCCTGACCCCCCTCGACTTCGGCCCCCCGCGCGCCTTCGTGCACTTCGGGATCGACAGCGGGGATTCCTACCACCACCTGTTTCGCGTGGTCCACGAGCTCGGTGTGGCGCTCGGGCGCCCTCCCAGCCGGGCGGAGGTGATCGCCCGCTACTACGGCGAGCCGGAGGTGGAGCGGCTCGACGTCCTCATCGCGTTCAGCCGCACCTACGCCCGGCTCGGCATCCCGCCGTGCCTCGACGGGCAGGATCGCATCTACACCACCGCCGTGTCTCCGCTGGCCCTGACCACCCGGATGCTGCGGCAGATCCTCTACGACCACCTGTACCGAGCCCAAGATCGCGGGCGCAACTACCTCGACATGGACGTGCCGCAGCTCCAGCGCCTCAAGTCGTTCTATGCGCAGAACCGAGAAGAGGTGATCGGACTGACCGACCACGTCAACGGCCTGTGCTTTCCCCGTCCATCGATCCGCCGACCCGCCGACCCGCCGACCAGGAGGCATGAGCGATGACACCACCTAGCGCTGCGCCCCCGTCCGGTGCCTCTCCCAAGGTCGTGGTGTTCGGCAGCAGCGTGGTCCCCTCGGGCAGCGAGGACTACGCGCAGGCCCAGCGCCTGGGGATGCTCCTGGCCGGGGCGGGCTTCGAGGTCTGGAACGGGGGCTACCTCGGCACGATGGAGGCCGTGGCCCGAGGCGTGCAGGAGGCCGGAGGCCGGTCCGTGGGCGTCACGATCGAGGCATGGGACCGCTTCCATCCCGGCAACACGTGGCTCACCGAGACGGTCCCCACGCCCGACATCCACGAGCGGCTGCGCCGGCTGACCAGCGTAGACGCCGCGATCGCGGTGAACGGGGGGATCGGCACGCTCACCGAGGTCGCCCTGTTCTGGTCCAAGGCCCAGCTCGATCGTCTCGTCGACCTCGCCGTCAGCGGCGCTCAGCCCGAGCTGGAGAAGGCCGCCCGTGCGGGGCGCACCGTGGAGGCCATCGCCCACCACCTCGACGCCGCGAAGGCGAAGGGCCGCCGGCCCCTGATCCTGGTGGGTGCGCGCTGGGCCTCGCTGATGGATGCGCTGAGCGAGTCGCTCGCGCTCACCCCCACCGATCGGGACCTCGTGACCCTCGTCGACTCCGTCGAGGACTGCGTGCCGGCGCTCCGCCGGCTGTTGCCGGCCGCGAGCTAGCGGCGCGAGGTGAGGCCGCGGGCCGCTAGTCGGCGACGAGCTGGTCGCGCATGCGGTTGAACGCCTGGGTGATCGACGCCCGGCGCTCTTCGGCGACCGCGAGGAACGCGAGCGCGTTGTTGGACTTCGACCACGAGAACGCGCTGACGTTGGCCCCGATCCACGACACCGCGGTGACGAAGCCCCGAACGATCCGATCGTCGGTGACCACGGCGACCGGGATGCTCCGGGAGCGGATGAGCTCGGCGCCCTCCTTGCGCTGGACCGCGGTGCTGCCCGCGCTCCCGATGAAGCCCGCCATGTAGATCCGAACCTTCTCCGAGCGCAGGGACGCCATGAGCCGATCGATGTCCTCGTTGCCGAGGACCCCGCCGTCCGTCGTGCCAGCCACGCTCACGGAGAGCAGAAGGTCGTCCATCACCTCGAGCGCGAGTGTCGTGCGGCTGCGGGCCATGACCCATGCTCTCCGATCGGGGGGACTGGGTGACCGCGGTGGTGCGGCCGTCCTCCCTATGCGGGGGGCAGTCAACCAGATCGCCCCGCGGTAGGCAAGCCCTCGCGATCATGTCCCGCTCAGAACAGCGCCTCGAGCGGGCCGTGGTTGTGCTGCGGATCGCCCCAGCCGGTAGGATCGATGCCGAACAGCTCCAGCACGGTGAGGAAGAAATCGTTGTGCGAGACCGTGCGATCGGTGGCGTAGGTCTGCACGTGACCGCCCCGGAGCTGCCGGGAGCCGTCGATGACCAGCGCGGTGTGGTCGGCCCTGGCCAGGTGGTGGTTGCGACCGCCGGTGTTGTACCAGACGATCACCGAGCGATCGAACAGCGTGCCCTCTCCCAGGGGGATCGACGATAGGCCGTCGGCGAGGTGCTTCACCATGTTGGCGTAGAAGTGGTGCATCGCGGTCAGCCCCGCCGGGTCGCTGTGGTGCTGAAGCCCGTCGTGGAGGTTGCCCGCCTCACCGTTGCCGTAGCCTACCCGCGCCGCGGGGATCGATCCGCGCAGCGGGTTGACCATGATCTTCGCCGAGGCGCGCACCGCCGAGCAGATCGCCGCCGACTGCGGCCCCGCGTGCTCGCCGTGAGCGGCCCGCCGCCCAGCGGCCGGCTCAGCGACGTTCGCCCTGGCAGATCGGCTCGAGTGCCTGTCTTCTTCGGTCCTCGATGCTTCGCGAGCGACTCTCGCTCTCGCTCTCGCTCTCGCTCTCGCTGCCGTCGCTAGCAGCCCGGAATTCGCCAGCCCTCGAGCATGCGGATTGCACCGTAGGGCGTTGGCTGAACGCTTACGTTTCCGCAACATCCAGACTCGGAAGAACGGCGTCCGACGACCAACGGCGGAAGGCGGCCGGGAGGCATGCAGACCATGCCACGGCGGTGACGCCGGTCGATGGCCTGCAGCGCGGCGAGGCCCGCCCCTACGGGTACGCGCTCTTGTAGAAGGTGATGAGGTCGGCGCGCGAGGGCGTGATCAGGTTGAACGAGAGCGACGCCTGGCTGTCCGAGACCGCCGAGAGGTCGGCGTAGCGATGGGAGCCCTTGTGGATCCCCCGCACCACCCAGCCCAGGGTTTCGTCCTCTCGGTAGAGCGGCGAGCCGCTGTGTCCAGCGTTGGCATCACAGGAGTGGTAGCCGTAGTAGGAGTACCCGTCCGAGTCCTTTGCGGCGGAGTATCCGCCCGTTCCGCAGTCGTTGGTGTCCCCGAACATGTGGTTCGGCTCGCATTGGGGCGGTGGAGACGGGGCCGTGCAGCTGGGGTATCCACGATTGTACATGTCGTCGTGGGAGGTCTGGCCGAAGGCATACCCGTACCACCCGGTGCCCGATCCGATGTGGTCGTCGGGCGTCACGATGAGCGCGATGTCCCACGCGAGCGTGGATCCGCCGTTGTCCACGGCGTCCTTGTAGAGCGACGAGATCCAGTAGATGTCGCCGTCGCCGTCGGTGTGGGTCTCGCCCCCGTCGTCGGGACCGCCAGACACGGTCACGGAGTCGTACCAATCGGATCCGTTGCGCCCGACTCGGAGCGTCCTCCCGACCCAGCCAGTCGACGTGTACACGCAGTGCGCGGAGGTCAGCGTGTGGTGGCGACCCACGAGCACGCCGCTGCAGCCGCTCACGCTGACGATTCGGCTGAGGTTCGTCGAGGCGAGGCGAGTGTCGATCGCCCCCTTGAGCACCCGGGTGTCCTGCGAGCCGACTTGGTGCCGTGCGCGCAGCTCGGGCTCGCCAGCGCGGGAGGACGCGGCCTCCCGGTTCGCGCCGCGAGCTTCGCCCTCCGTGCCCACGAGCGCCAAGAACTCGCGGGGGATGCGAGCTTCGAACACCGAGCCGGTCGAGGGGGAGAAGCCGGTGATCCACGTCGCGTCGTCGCGGTACTTCTGCGGCACCTCGAGCCGCTCGCTCGCCGGGTCGAACCCGAGCTCGACCTCGACCTCGACCTCGTCCGACTCTGCGAGGGGCAGCACCTCCTCCTTGCCGAGGTAGGTCAGCTCGATCGGCTCTTGGTTCGCGGAGCGGGCTGCGAAGTATGCTGCCCCCTTGGCCTCCACCAGCGCGTGGGCGAATCGAAGCTGGAGCAGTTCCGCCTCTCGCGCGACCGCGGCCGGGAGCGGAGCGTCGTCGGCCGCGCCAAGCTCGACGACCTCGTCCGCGATGGCACGCGTCGCCTCGTTCGGGGCGCGGGGGTCGAAGGGCTCGTACACCGACGTGAACTCCGCGGGCTCGCTCTCGGCCGCGTCCTCGGGCGCGATCTGCTCGGCGTCCGCATCGACGCCCGGCGAGCCTTGATCACACCCGGGGCCCGCGGCCAACAGTGCGGCAACGAGGGCCACGTTCCTCTGCATTGGTCTCATCATCTCTCGGTTACTCCCGCCCGGTCAGGGCTTGCTAATGTAGTGTGTTCGGGCCGTCGATTTGATTGCGGTGGGTCGACCCGACGCGGTCGGGCCCCCGAGCCCCGACCGCGCGCGCGCGCGCTCCGGTGCCGCAGCCCGAGCATGCACAGCAGCAGTCCGATCCCCAGCTCGCAATCTCGCGCGGCGTGGACCATGCATCCAGGCGACGACTCGGGATGCTCGCAAGGGTCCGCGTCGTCCTCCGGCGGCGGCCGGCAAGCCGTGCTCCAGTCCGCGCGGGCGGGCGGCTCGCCCGAAGGCGAGGCACACCAGTCCGTGACGACCCGAGCGTCGAGCCACGCTTCGTGAAGATGAGGCTGGGTGTACCAGCCTCCGTCGCCACACTCGAACCCGTAGGACGTGATGCCGACCACCCGCCAGCCTAGGTCTTCGATCCAAGCGAACGCGGGGCCGCCAGAGTCTCCGCTGCAGGTGTCTCGCCCCTCGCCCCCGATGCTTCGCTCTCCTCGGTCGTTCGTGGGTCCGAGCGTGGCCGAGGTGACGCGCTTGATGCCCATCGAGCCGTCCTCGCTCTCGCCGAAGCCCACCAACATGACCGGCAGGCCGACCTCCAGCGCCTCCGCCTCCTCGGCCGTGAGCAGCGTCGACGGCGGCACCGCCTGCGGCTGCGCGAGCGTGCACACCATGAGATCGTTGGCTTGCCCCGGCTCCCCGCCTGGGTAGGGGGTGCACGCCTCGACCTCGACCTCGTGCGCAGGCGCACCGAGGTCTTCCCCGAGCCACGCGTACTGGGGCCCGAAGCAGTGGGCCGCCGTGAGTACGTGCGTAGAGGAGACGAGCACCCCGGAGCAGCCGGTATCGAGCGCCACGACGGAGGGCCACTCGCAGGGCTGGGCGGCGCGTCCTCCATAGATGGCCACCGGGCTCGGAGGCGTCGCGACGCGCGGGGAGGAGGGCCCGACCGATGCCGCGAGCAGCAGGGGGGCAACGAGGTGGGCAGCGGCGAGCACGGTAGCTGGGCTCCCTTCACCGGGAATGGGACACGGCCCTCGGAGGACTCACGACCTGCAGGGTCGTGAGGGGACGGGGCCCGCCGAAGGGGTCATGCACAATCCTAGTGCGTCGACCTCTGCGTTTTGATTTCAAGCGCAACTCACGCCGCGCGCTGTTCGCCTACGGCGTGTTCCGCCGCTCCTCGTCCACGCTCAGCTCGTAGCTGGCCGCGCCGCGGGCAGACAGGGTTCTCTGGCCCGCGAATTCGAGGAGGTCCCCGGAACGGGTGCCCACAGGTCCGTCCAGAATACGCACGACCTCAGGACTCGTGGAGCTTTCGGACTCGTGGAGCTTTCCCCAGCACCGCTGGTCATCGATGGTCATCGATGAACGGGTGCGGGCCCTTGCCCTGACGTCATATTGATGTAGCCCGCCATCAATCATCGAGATCGACCTCATCGCGCCTCACACGTTCGAGGAGGGGAAAAGAACAGAAGAACTCCGATGTTGAAGAAGACAATCAAGATCGTCCTCATCGCGGTCGCGGCACTGCTGCTCGTCATTCAGTTCGTGCCGTACGGCCGCGACCACGACAACCCTCCCGTGGTGAAGGAGCCCGACTGGAACCAGCCGCGCACCCGGGAGCTGGCGGTTCGGGCCTGCTTCGATTGCCACAGCAACGAGACCCACTGGCCCTGGTACTCGCATGTGGCGCCGGTCTCGTGGCTGGTGCAGTCGGACGTGGACGAGGGGCGCGGCGTCATCGACTTCTCGGAGTGGGACCGAGTCTACGAGGAGGCCGGGGAGTCGGCCGAGGCCGTGATCGAAGGAGAGATGCCACCTTGGTACTACGTGGCCCTGCATCCCTCGGCCGAGCTGTCAGCCGACGAACAGGACGAGCTGGTGCGAGGTCTGAACGCAACACTCGGTCGAGCCGATGAGGCTGAGGGTGCAGACGAGGACGATTGATCGCGACGGGGCGGTGGGTGGTCTCGACGCGGGCACCTTCACCTCGTCTTGCCTGCCGGGACCTCCATCTCGGACCATGCTGGAGCCGACCGGAGGTCTCGGATGATCCAAACCGAACGACAAGGATACTGGCACCTGTGGTGGGTGTCGCTCCCCTTCATGCTCGCGAGCGGTGCCTACGTGACCGGGATGCTCTTCGCCGAGGAGATGTTCGGCGATGGGATCTACGTCATTCCGGCCCCCATCGGCTCCGTATTCGGGCTGGCCGTCGCGTTCTTCCTGGGCTTTCGAATGAACGCCGCCTACGACCGTTGGTGGGAGTCTCGCAAGATCTTCGGAGAGCTCACCAACGAGACCCGAGCCTTCGTTCAGAAGCTGGTGGTGTACTCCAATCCTCGGAATCTCGTGACCCAGGACCCCACGACGATCTGCACGCAGACGACGGATGCCATCGACCTGACGATCTTCTACGTGCGGCAGCTCCGGCGGGAGATCCACGGCACGTTCCACACCCCGCCTGCTGCGGATGACGCCGCCCTCCTCGCGAAGTACGGGGTCGAGCTCGCCCATAAGCGTACCCAGGAGACGCTCCTCGCCCTCGGGCGCAGCATCGAGGAGCGGTTCGCCGTGAGCCGATCGCTCGAGAAGATCGACCTGCTCCAACACCTCGACCGGCTCCACACCGTGCAAGGCAGGGCGGAGCGCATCCGAAACACCCCGTTCCTCAAGCTCTACGCCGCCTTCACGCGGGTGACGGTCGGAGGGTACGTGCTCTTGCTCCCCTTCGTCATCGGCGACATCGATCCAGGAGGAGAGAACAGCTGGCTCGAGCTCCTGGCCATCCCCTTGATGACCGCGGTGAGCACGGCGTTCCTGACGATCGATCACCTGGCCAACCTCTACGGGGAGCCGTTCGCGGCGCATCCGACCTCCGTCCCGATCGATCGCATCTGTGAGCGACTCGTCGACGACTGCGGCGAAGTGCGGGACAAGCTGGTCATGCCCATGCCCACCCCGTAGCGCCCCTGCGACTGCGGCGAGAGATCGAGGCCTGGGTCCGGGAACACTCGCTGAGAGGTCGTGAAGAGACGTGGCGATGCTCACACGAAGCGCACGAGGCCACGCGGCGTCCGGGTCGTGAAGCCGGGCCATGCGACGAAGAGGAGCTGCGAGCACCACGGCGAGCACGACGTGCCGCTCGCGTGAGTCGGTCGCACGCCACCGGCCGGCGCGACGCGGCTGCTAGCGCGCGTGCGCGGCCGACCCGCGGCTCGACCCCGTTGGCCTCGCGCGCTAGGGTGGCCGGTCGACATGGGGGCGGCAGCCCGCGACGGGCCGGAGACGATCTCGGCGCGGAGCGAGCGGCGAAGCCCAGAGCGGCACGGGTCGGCCTCGCACGCCCTTGCCCATCGCTTCGGGCCTGCGGCAGGCTCGGTCGCTGCTCGCCGTCGCCCCGCCCCCGCTCGGATGAAGGTCTACCGGAGCAACCGCGTCGAGGCCCTGCTCGACGCCCTGATCGACGTGCTGCGCACGCCCGCGGCCGGACCGCTGCGCGCGGAGCCCATCGTGGTGCACAGCCGCGCGATGGCGGTGTGGCTGTCGATGCGCCTGGCCGAGCGCTTCGACGGCTGGGTCGGCGGCAGCTTCCCCTTCCCGCGCCACTTCGTGAAGGAGCTGTTCACCGCGATCCTCGGCGAGCGAGCGGAGGCCTCCGAGGGCTACTCGCGCGAGCGCCTGCTGTGGGAGGTGCTCGCCGCCCTGCCCGCGCTGCTGCCGACGCCCCCCTTCGAGGCGCTGCGGCGCTACGTGGCCGACGACCCCCGCGGCCAGGCCCGGTTCCAGCTCGCCCAGCGGATCGCCGAGAGCCTCGATCGCTACGCGGTCTACCGCCCGCGCATGGTGCTGGGCTGGGACGACGGCGAAGAGGACCACTGGCAGGCCCGGCTTTGGCGGGCCATCGGCGACCACCAGGGCCACGACCACGCCCCCGGGCTGGCCCACGAGGTGTTCCGCCGGCTCGACGCGGGA
>JGI12210J13797_10359953_pt1 | contig 10420 bp, 6 predicted proteins | sample ElkSlonscriptome_3_FD_13797 | JGI IMG/M metagenome (IMG submission 13797) | reverse complement strand
AAGAAATTCAGCAGACTAGGCTCATCTTGCGTTACTCTGACGATTTTAGCGGTTTCGCCTACTGATAGGGTTGAAAGAAGACGAGTCTCGCCGCCATCCATCACTCCATCTTTATCGGGAATGGGATCGCCGTGCGGATCTACTTTGGGGTTTCCCAAAAAGTCATCTAAGCAATTGACGAGTTTCTCTGATTCAATATGTTCTAATTGCTCAGCGATTTCATGCACTTCGTCCCAGGCAAACCCCAGCGTTTCTACCAGGAATACTTCCCACAACCGATGTTTTCGAATAATACTGAGAGCAATATCTCTACCTTTCTGATTCAGCTCTACTCCTTGGTATTTGGTGTATTCTACCCATTGCTGCTCTTCCAGCTTACGAATCATATCAGTCACTGTGGAAGACTTTACACCCAAGTGGTCAGCAATTTGGGTAGTCGACACCCGTTCTGCTTGCTCTCGAGAAAGGTGGAAGATGGCTTTCAGATAATTTTCTACCGTATGGGTGGTCATGACGGGCATAGACCAAAGGTAGAAAAAATCTACTGATCGCGTAGTAGAATTTCACTAAAGCTATCGAACACTCGATCGTTCGGCCCGTTCCCAGGTGACTGATTGACTACCCTTTACATATCGAATGATTCCTCGGAACACAGCATAATTCATAATGAAGAAGTAGTAGGGAATAAAAAAGGCTTTGACTTTGATTGATTTATTCTCTAGAACATAACCGACTAAGGCTGCTGAGTAAAAAAGAATCTGCGCATATAAAGCCAACTGATAGAAAACAGCTTCCTGAAATAGAAAGATATTTAGGATTAAAACCAGTACCAGAGCAAACGGAGTAACCGTCCAGCGTAAAACTCGGTGAGAAATGTACTGAAAACTAAGAATACCGTAGCGAAAAATATTTAGCAAGGGTTTCAATCGCACGATGGACTGAATGCCTCCAGCCGCAATTCTAATTTTCCGCTTTAACTCCTCTTTCACTGAGGCGGATGGGCCTTCTAGCGCGAATGCATCCGGTTCGTAAGCAATACGATACCCTTTTTGAGCAATTCTCAACGTTAGATAGAAGTCTTCAATAATGGTATCTTTCGGAATATCCTCGTACAGTTCAGTACGAATAGAGAACAGCTCCCCCGCCGCTCCTACCACCGAGTACAATTCGAAATCCCAAGTTTTCAGTGCTGACTCGTACTTCCAATAGAACCCCTCTCCTGCTCCACTGGCCGAGTCCTTTTCAGCGATATACACCCGCTTCTCCCCCGCCACTCCCCCAATTTCCGGATTTTGGTAGTGGCTCACGATATTCTGAATGGCTTCGGGGTTCAGGTAGGTATTGGCATCAGTAAAAATAACAACGGGTGTGTTCACCTCCCGCATGGTTCGGTGGACGGCAGCAATTTTACCTTTGCGTTCAGGTTGATGCAGCAGCTTTACTTCAGCGTAGCTGCGAACAATATCGGGGGTAGTATCCGTTGAGCCATCAGTTACAATTATTATTTGAAGCTTATCCGGTGGATAGGTGAGCTGAAGCGTATTCTGAATCTTCTCTTCAATAAAATCCACCTCATTGTAGGCAGCAATCACTACAGTTACCTCTGGAAAGTATTCCAGTTTGTCAGCATGGTTATTTTCTCTACCAGTTAGTCTTTTTATGCCAACTAACAAGCGTAGTACAATTCCGTATCCTACGTAGGTATAAACGACCAGCAGTAGGCAAATCCACCAGAGAACTTCAATAGTTTGCAATACGGTAATTGTTTTAACTGCTATTTCTGAGGTGGCTTACTAGGACGTACTTCTACTTTACTGGGCAACGTACGCGGATGCATATGCATCAAGTCTACCACCATTTGTCCCAAATCTTCAATTTGTATCTTCCAATCGTCACTGCTATTCGGTTCATTATCATTGAAGTAGGTAGCTACTGAACCCGGCATAATGGTGGATACTTTGATGCCGTGCTGCCGTAAGTCGAGCATTACAGATTGAGTGAACCCGGTTAAGCCAAACTTGCTAGCGTTGTAAGCCGAACCACCCGCGAAGAAGTTGGTGCCCGCCAAACTAGAAATGGTAATAATGTATCCTTCCGAACTCTTCAAAGCATCTAAGCTAGCCTTGATACTGTAGAATACTCCCGTTAAGTTCGTATCAATAGTTTCGTTCCACTGCTCAGGGGTTAAATCTTCAATGGAGGCAAAGTGTCCCAGACCAGCATTGGCTACTACTAAATCCAACTGTCCCCATTCGCTGAGTAGTTTATCTACTGCTTGCTGCTGCGATTCCATACTTCGCACATCCGCTTCTAACCCTAAGGCTTGTCCTTGGCCGGCTTGATTGAGCTTTTGGGCAGCTTCGTCAGCACTCGATTGGGAGCGACTAGTAATGGCTACTTTCATTCCTTGTTTCATCAGGGCTTCAGCCACTCCGTAGCCAATGCCTTTACTTCCTCCGGTTACTAAGGCAACTTTATTTTCTAAATTTTGCATAAAAGTTTGTTTTCGGTTCTAATGTACATACTCTACTGATTTTTTGGCAAAGAGTTTAACTGCATATCGCAAATTCGTAGCTTTACAACCTATCTGAATAGCTACTACCGGGTATTGTTCTTACCTTAAGCTCGTTAATCACGCTTTATCAGGCCATTACCAATCACTATGCGACGACTGATCAGTCTGACTATTTTTCTGGGTTGTACTTTGTGCGGGTTTTATTTAATAGCTCAACCTTCGAGCAAGATCGATAGCTTACGCAATGCACTAGAACAGTTTGAAGAGCAAGATTACGACTACGCCATAACGCTACTAAGGCTGTCTAACGCCGTTGAAAGCCAGAACCCCAAGCAATCTACCACTTTGGCCGAAGAAGCAGTAGTCGTTGGAAAGAAAATAGGTGACCAAAGATTTACCGCTCAGGCACTGAATATCCAGGGAGCCTGCTACCTGGGCGAAGATCGCTACGCGGAAGCAGTCCAGTCATTTAGTGAAGCTATTTCTATACTACTGGATGATAAAAATGGTATTCTGATTGGGAACTGCTATAACAACATAGCCTTGACCTACAAGCATCTAGGTGACTACGTTAAAAGTCTGGAATATCACGTCAAGGCTGAACTGGAATATGATTCAGTAGATTTCCAGGTTGGCATGGCTCGCACCAGCAATAACCTGGGAAGTCTGTACAAAATACAGGGCGATCTCAAGCAGGCTGAAGATGCTTATGAGAAAGCGCTACGCCTTCATAAGCAATTAGGCAATCCCTCGGGAATAGGTACTACTCAACTGAACCTCGGTTTGCTTTATACCGAGACCCAAAACTATGCTGAAGCTGAAATTTTTCTGGATTCTGCGTTGGCGTACTGTCGGCGTCATAACGCAAAGACTACCGAAGTGGGCACGCTCATGGGCTTAGGCGACTTATATCTCGAGAGAGCCGAGAACCGACCAGATAGTGAGATTTCCCGAATAAACTTATACGCCCGCGCCGAACAATACCTCCTTCCTACTTTGACCGGGGCTAAAGAATTATCTATGCCCGATACTGAGGCTGACGTGCTGAGAAAGCTGGCCCGATTAGAAGCCAACCGGGGAAACTTCAATTTGAGCAAGCAATTTGCTCGGCAGGTAAAGCTACTAGCTGATTCTATTAATACTCCTAATAATCAATCGAACGCAGAGGAGATACTTTCTTATGTATACGAGAAGGCCGGGCAATGGCAACTAGCTTTGAATCACTATCAACAGTATAAAGTCTGGCAGGACAGTATCTTCAATGAACAGACGGCCTCTCTGTACCAATCGCAACAGGTACAGTTGGAAGTAGCCCGAAAAGACCGCGAACTCGCTTCGCAAGCTAATGAGTTAGCCTCACTTAGTGATCAGGTTGCGTTGGAAAACCGTTGGAAATGGACACTGGGAGTTGCTAGCGTATTACTACTAATGGCCGGGGTGCTTTACTATCAGAAGTTCCGTACTCGGAAAGTATACTCTGAACAACTAGAATTTCGTAATAAACTGATTACTAAGCAGAAAGAAGAGATTGAAGTCTCTAAAAAACAACTGGAAACAACCGATGACACCATTAATTACTTCGCTTCCTCACTCTACGGAAAAAACACAGTAGACGAAATTCTGTGGGACGTAGCTAAAAACTGTATATCTCGCCTGGGCTTGGAAGATTGCGTGATCTACCTACTAGATGAGAAGCGAAGTGTGTTAGTGCAGAAGGCTGCTTACGGGTCTAAAAACCCGAAAGATTTCACTATTCACGATCCCATAGAAATTCCGGTGGGGCAGGGTATTGTTGGAACGGTAGCCCAAACCGGGAAAGCCGAAATTGTAGACGATACTGCTCAAGATGTGCGCTATATCACCGATGATGATACTCGACTCTCTGAATTGGCTGTTCCCATCAAGCATCAAGAAAAAGTGATTGGTGTGATTGATTCGGAGCATCCCCAGAAGAATTTCTATTCGGATTACCATCTGAAAGCTCTCCGAACAATTACAGCTATCTGTGCAAGCAAAATTGCTCAAGCTCAGGCTGATGAAAGAACTCATAAAGCCGAAGAAGCCCGGCGGGAAGCCGAACAAATTAAAGCGATGGACTTGATGAAATCCCGTTTCTTTGCCAACATCTCCCACGAATTTCGTACCCCACTGCAATTAATTCTGGGACCACTGCGAACGCATCAAGATGAGCAAGTTCCCATTCAGGAATTAGGAATGATGCAGCGAAATGCCCATCGGCTACTACGGCTGGTCAACCAGTTGATGGATTTGTCTAAACTGGAAGTAGGAGAATTACAACTAGAATACCAGCAAGCCGATATTTTTGAGTTCCTGCGAGCGATTACTGATAGCTTTGTTTCTTTAGCGGAGGAAAAGCAGGTCACCTTTCAAGTTGATATCCCCATTCGTTCTCATCCGCTTCAGTTTGACCCCGATAAACTGGAGAAAATTGCGTATAACCTACTTTCTAACGCTATTAAATTTACACCTCCTCAAGGTAAAGTTAGCATTTACGCCGCGGTAGAATCTCCTTCCCAACTTCGTCTGTCCGTTTCGGATACGGGATTAGGTATTCCTCCCGAGCTGCAGGATAAGATTTTTGACCGCTTTTATCAGGTAGATGGTTCTAATACCCGCGCGTTCGAAGGCACCGGTATTGGCCTGTCTTTGATCAAGGAATTAGTAGACCTGCACCACGGCACAATTAGTTTAGATAGTGCCGACCAGCAAGGAACTACTTTTGTAGTAGTATTACCGCTAAAAGCGGCGGAAGGCGATTGGCTAGAAGAATTAGCGATACCGAAAGCTGCTAACATAGAATTAGCTGACCGTGAGGAAGATACATCTTTTTTAAATACTGCCAATTCGGAAGAACTTCCGCAGTTATTACTGGTAGAAGATACTCCTGATTTGCGACGTTATATCCAAAACCACTTATCCGGTCAGTACCAGATACAGGAGGCGATACACGGGCGAGAGGGTTGGGAGATGGCTACCGAACAAATTCCGGATATTATTATCACCGATGTAATGATGCCCGAGATGGACGGCGTAGAGTTGACCCATCGGCTGAAAGGCGACCAGCGTACCAGTCATATTCCCATCGTAATGCTGACCGCTCGGGACGATACAGCTACCAAACGAGCCAGTTTTCAGATTGGGGCCGATCAATACTTGACTAAACCCTTCGATGTGGCAGAATTGAATGATCGGCTACAAAGCCTGCTAAAGCAGCGTCGACACTTACAGGAGAAATACAGTCGGGAAGTAACCCTGCGCCCACAGAATGTCACGGTAAACAATCATGACGCAGCTTTCCTAGAACGCTGCCTACGGTTGGTAGAAGATAATTTGAGCGATACTGAATTTGGTGTTGAACATATGCAACGCGAAATTGGCATGAGTCGGATGCAACTACATCGCAAGCTAAAAGCCCTCACTAACCAGTCGGCTACCGAGTTCATACGCGGTATTCGTTTGCAAAAAGCAGCTCAGATGCTAGAACAGAATGGCGGACAAGTGGCGGAAGTGGCCTACGATGTGGGCTTTAACCACCTTTCTTATTTTGCAAAATCTTTTAAAGAAAAATTTGGACTATCCCCTTCCGATTACGCAAAATCTCGCCAGTAAAGCCGTTAATGTTACGCTGGTGTCAGCATTGGTTACAATAGTGTTAGACATTTTGCCATCTTGAACTGAAGGTAGTTTGCCCCTTCTTAATCGTGTTACAATATTGTTTGCTGTTGGGAGCAGGGTGTTATACGAATAGTCCCCTTCACTATACCTTTGTTGCATAACATTTTCAAAACAACCTCACAAAACAGACAACAACTATTTATTGAAGCCCAAAACCAAATCAACCATGAAGAGTGTAAAACAACTGACGTTCCTTTTATTATTAATACTGGCTTTCACTGCCTGCCAGGAGGACATAGAAACGCTAGGCAGTCCCCCGTATTATTGAAGTATACCTAGCCGAACCTACTATCTAAACTAACACAAATAGTGCTGACGGGACTTAGCACCCATTAGTAAACACTTGATTCATCAACTTATAAAGACTAAACTCATGAAATCCCAAACTCAATTAAAACCTAAATTCAGTGCTGTTCATTTATCCAAATTATTAGGGTTAGTCGTAATTATGATTGTGCTGTTAGCTAACCAGGCTGAAGCGCAAATTTACACTAACGGAAACCCAACCTGGATTGGGGGCAATGGCAAAATCTATACCATCGGGGCGAAAGTAGGTATTGATACCAATTCACCCCTGAGAGGATTACATCTAAAAGGAGCAGGCCATCGCTATATGCGAACTACCTCCACTGGTGGGACACAATACCATAACTATGTGGCCGGCTTAGAACTACAGCGTATTAAAGACAACGGACAATCCATCATGTGGGACCTGGTCAACCAAGGTGATTTCAAGATTCGCCGAAATACGTCTACCCTGTTTCAACTGGATCTGTATGATGCTCAGTTGGGCACCCAGACTCACAAGACTACATTAAATATCTGGGGGCAAAATATGACCAATAGCAGTGGAACGCTCAATAATGGGGCGCTGGCCCTTCGTAGCTATTATGCTGGTCAGTACAAGACTCTTCGCTTAGATGGTGACCAGATTGAGAGTAATTTTGACCTGCACATCAACTCACAGTCGACGGGAGATATTGATTTGACTAACGGCGGAGGAAATCTTCGTATCGGTACTTATGTAGAGGACGATGCGAAAGTCAGTATTGCTGCCGAGGGAATACAACTAAAGTTGAAAAATTCTAACTCCTCGGATTATTGGAAGATTGGTAGCTCTAGTGATAACTGGACGGTGGGCGATGGCAAATTGGTGTTCACGAATACCGAAGCCTCCGCTGATGCTACCATGGTAATGACTCAAGCCGGAAAAGTGGGCATCGGTATGACCACTCCTGCTCGCACTCTGGATGTAGCTGGAACCACTCGCACCACCGTACTGGAAATTACGGGCGGAGCTGATTTGGCCGAACCCTTTGAAGTAAGTGGAGAATCAATTATTCAGCCCGGGACTATTGTGGCAATAGATCCTGCCAATGCCGGACAATTGAAAATGGCTACTTCCGCTTACGATAAAACCGTAGCCGGAATTGTGAGTGGTGCTGGTAACATAAAGCCCGGTATGGTAATGGGGCAAGATGGTAGTATTGCCAGTGGTGAGCACCCCGTAGCTCTTACCGGACGAGTATACGCCAAAGTTGATGCCCAATACGGAGCTATTCAGCCCGGCGACTTACTCACTACCTCAGATACTCCCGGTCACGCCATGCGAGTGACCGATATCAGCCAGGCTCAGGGTGCTATTATTGGCAAAGCTATGACATCTTTGGAAGAAGGGAAAGGCTTAGTGCTGGTGCTAGTTAGCTTACAGTAAACCCACCCCGTCATTGCGACGAAGGATGAGGAAGCAATCTCCCCCCACGATAAACCTATGAATACTTAGAGGGAGATTACTTCCCCCGGTTTACCAGGGTCACAATGACGGTGCTAAAAGAAAAAATACTTCTGACGAATAAAACGAAGACGCATGAAAATCTTTAGAATCATATTCCTGATCGGATGGGGGAGCATAACTACCCTCAGCCTTCAGGCACAAAAAAAAGTACCGCAGGGCTTCCACTACGCCGCGGAAGCCAGCGAGGAAGGTCAACTAAAAGAACTTACCCAGGTAAGCTACAATGGCACCAGCTCCATCCGCCTCTATTTTGATGAGGTACAGCTCGGTACCAACAGTTATATTTTGCTGGAAGGCCAGGATAGTGCCCAGCAAAAATTGAACGCTGAATCCCTAAAGAACTGGCGCAACAGTTCGGCCTACTTCAACGGACAAAACGTAAAGGTCTCGCTCTACCAAGCCGCCGGGGAAGAAGTGGCGGTGAAGATGAAAGAGCTGGAGGTGACTGAAAGAAACAAAGGTGGAAAAGCTCAAGAAGCAGTTCAAGCCCGAGCAATCAAAACTTCATCAGATGCCACTGCATATGAAGGCGAAATTGACCTGGAAGAAACACCCTGGGCTGCTGCGGTAGGTCGATTTACCAACGGCTCTAATTCCTACGGAACCGGTTGGATTGCCCCCAACGGAGCTATTGTTACTTCAAAAGCAATAGTGTACTATCTTGTATGGAATGGGTATGACATTATTGAGTTCAATGTACCACCCTCCAATCCCGATGGATCAGTCAATCACCCTGGCCCGGAAGATCAATATCCGGTCGTCATCAATGATTATGCTAACAATAAAGTATGGGCGTTATTCAACTTTAAAAGACGATTGAACCTGGAGGCGGAAGATGAGTCAGGTCTTGAAATTGCCGCCTACCGATTCGACGCTGCTATTGTTGAAGCTTTACCCAATAGCACTGGGAAACGCCCGGGCGAACGCCAACAACAGTACTTTCGTATAGCCACCAACCCGGGTTCATTCATTCTGGAAAACGGAAATTTCGATATTGATATACTGCACTACGGAAGTTACCCGTCAGACCTAGTGCACCCAGAGAACAGTAGGACGTTACGCAAAGCTACGACTACTATGCTTCCCCCCAGCGAATACCTACGGAATGCAAGATTCTATTCTGAAGGGCGTATGGATGATGACGATGTGATCCTTTACCACGGTGATGGAGAACAGCCCTTTTCCAGTAGTCAAGGATCCCCGATTACTTACCATAATTCCAACGTGGCTATTGGCGTACATCATACCAATTACGTACACGCTCCAGCAGGTGCCGTGGGCTTTGCCAATAATTTCTGGCGAGATAAAGTAGACCGTTACTTCACTAACAATGGAGTGTACGTAGACTCGGAAAGCCTTTATAATCCAGGCAACGGAGACATTCATAAACCTTATTTACACGTAGGAGACGGGATCAATCATGCCACTGATAATGCGGTTATCTATATTGCCAAAGGCACCTACCACGAAAGTGTTACTATTGACAAGCCATTGACGTTAAGTGCCCCGGTAGGTGCGGTCGTGATTGGCTCCAGTTCGGGTAACGGTAGCCGAAAGGCGGGCACCCAATTGTCCTCTGAGTTATTTGTAGATGATGACCCAGTGAGTGAGGAAACGGGGCTCGGTAGCGAGATTGAATCGTCGGAAATTACCAGCTTCCCCAATCCGTTCCGAGAGCAGTTGGACATCAGCTATTCTCTCGCCGAGAACACCCCAGTTCAGATCAAAGTATACGACTTAGTTGGGAATGAGGTCACTCAGCTACTTAGCGAAACACAAGCAGAAGGAAAGCACACGCTGACCTGGGACGGGCGAGATCAGCACGGAGTCCCTACTCAGCCCGGTATGTACATCATCCGCCTACAGCTTGGCGAGACTGTAAAAACGCATAAAGTACTAAGACAGTGATGAAAGAACAACCAGAAGAAACCCTATTCGAGAAACTAGGTGGAATGCCAGCCGTAGAGACGGCCGTAGATATGTTTTATAAAAAGGTACTAGACGATTCTAGGCTCAACCGTTTTTTTACACTTACTGATGTTCGAGTGCAAGCGAGAAAGCAGAAAGCTTTTTTCGCTTATGCTTTCGGTGCCTCGTCGCCTTACACTGGTAAAAGCCTACAAAATGCTCATGCCCACCTCGTTCAACAGGGACTTACTGATCAACATTTCAACTTTGTTATTGAACATTTAATTGATACTTTAAATGACATGCAGGTAGCTAAATACCTAATTAAAGAAGTGATATATATCGTCAATGACACTCGCGATGATATATTAGGACGATAATTAATTGGTTACAAAAATAGAGAAGTAGTTTGTTGAGTAAGAGCGTCCGGTGAGACGCGCCTATTTTTTTCAAGTGCGATGGATACCCCTAACTTACCATTAGTCCAACCTGACCATTGGAGCATA
>JGI12210J13797_10008163_pt1 | contig 10420 bp, 6 predicted proteins | sample ElkSlonscriptome_3_FD_13797 | JGI IMG/M metagenome (IMG submission 13797) | reverse complement strand
CGTTACACGCGGGTCGGTGATGACACCACTCATGGCCGTTGCGGCAGCCGTCAGCGGGCTAGCCAAGAAGGTACGTCCGCCCTTGCCCTGACGCCCCTCAAAGTTGCGGTTGCTGGTACTTACGGCGTACTCACCGGGAGCGAGTTGGTCGCCATTCATGGCGATACACATGGAACAGCCCGCTTCGCGCCACTCCGCGCCCGCTGCCTTGAAAACTTCGTCCAGGCCCTCGGCTTCTGCCTGCGCTTTGACCTTCTGGCTGCCAGGCACAACCATCATACGCAGACCGTCCGCTACCTTCTTGCCCTCTAGCATGCCGGCTGCCAAACGTAGATCGCTGATACGTGAGTTGGTGCAACTTCCCAGGAAGACGACATCAACCTTCTTGCCTAGTAGCGACTGCCCCGGCTGTAGGCCCATGTAGTTCAAAGCCTTATCCAGCGCCATTTTCTCACTGACTTCGCGCATGTCATCGGGATCGGGCACCGCGTCTGTGATACGCATGCCCATGCCAGGATTCGTGCCGTAGGTGATCATCGGTACCAGGTCATCGGCGTTAAGCTCGACAGTTGCGTCGAAGGTGGCTCCCTCGTCTGTGGGCAGTTGGCGCCACTCGGCCACGGCTGCGTCCCAGTCTGCGCCCTGTGGCACGGCTGGACGCCCCTGCATATACTCGAAGGTGATGTCATCCGGAGCGATCATGCCCGCACGGGCACCGCCCTCGATGCTCATGTTACAGATGGTCATACGCCCGTCCATGCTCAGGGCACGAATAGCGCTACCCATGTATTCCAGCACATAGCCCGTGCCACCGCCGACGCCAATCTTGGCGATAATGCCCAGGATGATGTCCTTGGCAACGACACCTTCGCCTAAGTTGCCGTCCACCTTGATTGCCATCTTCTTCGGCTGGTTTTGCAGCAGTGTCTGTGTCGCCAGCACATGGGCGACCTCGCTGGTGCCGATGCCGAAACCCAATGCGCCAAACGCGCCGTGCGTGCTGGTGTGGCTGTCGCCGCAAACAATAGTCATGCCCGGCTGCGTCAACCCCTGCTCCGGCCCGATAACATGGACAATGCCCTGTTTTTCGCCGCCCAGGTCAAACATGGGAATGCCGAAGTCTGCGCAGTTCTGGCGCATGATGTCCAGTTGCTTGACGGCCATCATATCTAGTACCGGGATGGTTCCGTCTGCCCCACGCGGTGTAGTCGGTGTGCTATGGTCCATCGTCCCCAGCGTCTGGTCTGGACGGCGGACCTTCAGGCCACGCTCCCGGAGCTGACTAAAAGCCTGCGGCGATGTGACCTCGTGTACTAAATGTAGGTCTATGTACAGCACCGCCGGCGAATCTTCTGTCTCCGGACGGATAACGTGCTTGTTCCATACTTTCTCAAACAGTGTTTTTGGCTTGCTCATAGTCTCTCTTCCTCTAAAACGTGCTTACTCTCATCAGTTGATGTAGGGACAGCAGGTTGCCCGCTGCCCCTGCTAGTTTTCTACTCAGTTGCGCGGGTGACGCCTACCGTTGCCACCTCGCCCTCGGGACGATGTGCGCCATAGCCAGTGAAACCCAGCATACGGTTCACTGCGGCTAGATAGGCCCGTACACTCGCCACGATCACGTCACTATTGGCGCCATACCCGCCGAAAGAGTGCTTGCCGTCCGGCGTGGCAATGCGAACCGTCACCTCACCCAGCGCGTCGATCCCCTCGGTGACGCTGTGAACGCTGTACTCAATGAGCGTGCTGGGTTGTTGCACAACCGCATCCAATGCCCGGAAAGCCGCGTCTACCGGGCCGACGCCCACCGCAGCCTGAATGTATTCTTTCCCATCGGCGTCTTGCAGCTTGGCGGTAGCGGTGGGCATGCCCATTGTGCCGCTGGTGATTTGAATATCGACCAGCGTGAAAATTTCTTCGATGCCCTGGAACTTGTCTTGCATCAGGGCCTCTAAGTCAGCATCGGTGACGGTCTTCTTGGCATCGGCAATGTCTTTAAACTGGCGGAAGATGCTGTTTAACTCCTCGCCGTCTTCGATCTCGTAGCCCATCTCTTGCAGGCGCACCTTGAGCGCGTGGCGTCCGCTGTGCTTGCCCAGTACAAGGCGGCTCTGGCTCAGGCCGACGGTTTCCGGCGTCATGATTTCGTAGGTGCTAGCATGTTTGAGCATTCCGTCCTGGTGGATGCCTGCTTCGTGCGCAAAGGCGTTACTGCCCACAATGGCTTTGTTCGGCTGGACGGGGATGCCTGTGTAATTGCTGACCATGCGGCTGGTCTTGGTAATCTGCTCGGTGTTGGCATTGGTGCGCAGGTTGTAGAAGGTTGGACGGGTCTTAATCGTCATGATGACCTCTTCCAGGCTGGTGTTCCCGGCCCGCTCGCCGATACCGTTCACTGTCACCTCGACCTGACGTGCGCCGCTGACAACGCCCGCTAGCGTGTTAGCCGTTGCCATGCCCAAGTCATCGTGGCAATGCACCGACCAAATGATCCCACTGCCGGGACCCGCGCCGGGTGTCTCTGCGATGAGCTGGGCGATGGTCTCACCCCACTCCTGCGGCGTTACATAGCCGACTGTGTCAGGAATATTGAGCGTGGTCGCGCCACACTCCACCGCCAACGACAGCACCGCCAGCAGATAGTCCATGTCCGTGCGTCCGGCGTCCATCGGGCTGAACTCCACATCGTCGCAAAACTGCTTTGCCAGCGTCACGGACTTGCGAATTTTCTTCAAGCCCTCTTCACGGGTTAAGCCTGTTTGGTACTTCAGGTGGATGTCCGACGTACCCAAGAAGGTGTGAATGCGCGGCTTCACTGCATCCTTCACACCTTCCCAGCAGATTTCAATGTCCTTCTCCACAGCCCGCGCCAAACCGGCGATAGTCGGGCCATTTTCGGTGCCAACCTCACGGGCGATGCGCTGCACAGCGGCCAGGTCGTCCGGCGAAGCCGCCGGGAACCCGGCCTCGATCACATCGACACCCAGCTTGTCCAACTGCCGGGCGATCTCCAGCTTCTCCGCACTGCTCAGCGTTGCGCCGGGGCTTTGCTCGCCGTCACGCAGGGTGGTGTCGAAGATGATGACTGTATTTTCGTCGTAAGTACGCATGTTGGAGTGTTACCTTTCGTTACAAACTTAATTGGATGAGCTACATCTTGCTGGTGTTGCGTCGTAAGATCAACAAGGTCACTTTCCATCAGGAACCACCCCCTTTCATACTTACGGGTACGCCGGGTTCATCGCTCATGCCGCTATTGCTAGTCCTGCTGCTTGATCTTCTTCGCATCCAGGAAGGGCATCATCTCGCGCAGGTTCTCGCCCACTTCTTCGATGAGCAACCCATGCTCCTTAGCACGCCGAGCGTTGAAGTTCGGGCGGCCCTCGGCATTCTCTGCCACCCAGCGGTCGGCAAAGTCGCCGCTCTGGATGCGGCTGAGTACACCGTCGAATTCCTCTTTGATCATGCCCTCGATCTCGTCACCGATCTCGTAGCCGCCCTGCTCTGCCGTGTTGGAGACGCTGTACCACATGTAGCTGAGGCCGCCCTCGTACATCAGGTCAACGATGAGCTTGAGTTCGTGCAGGCACTCAAAGTAGGCCACTTCTGGTTGATAACCCGCTTTTACCAGTGTCTCGAAGCCGCTACGCACCAGAGCCGTCACACCGCCACACAAAATAGCCTGCTCTCCGAAGAGGTCTGTTTCAGTCTCTTCTTTGAAAGTCGTCTCGATGACGCCAGCGCGGGTGCAACCAATGGCGCGAGCGTAGGCCAACGCCTTGTTCATTGCATCGCTACTAGCATCCTGATAGACCGCGACCAGACCAGGCACGCCTGCACCCTCGATGAAGACCTCGCGGACGCGATGACCAGGCGCTTTGGGTGCAACCATGGTCACATCGACATTCTCCGGCGGCACAATTTGCCCAAAGTGAATATTGAACCCGTGGGCAAACATGAGCATGGCCCCGTCTTTCAGGTTGGGCGCGACTTCGTTCTCATAGACACTGGGTTGAACCGTATCCGGCACAAGGATCATAACCACATCAGCATCAGCCGTCGCCTCCGCGACCGACTTAACGGTTAGCCCTTGCTCCTCAGCCTTTTTCCAGCTCGAACTTCCCTCACGCAGGCCAACGACAACATCCATGCCGCTATCCTGCGCGTTCAGTGCGTGCGCGTGCCCCTGGCTTCCGTAGCCAATGACCGCGATCTTCTTCCCCTCTAGTAAGCTCAGGTTGGCGTCGTCGTCGTAGTAAAGTGTTGCTGCCATTCGTTAGTGCCCTTCATTTATACGATTAAGTTATCAAATTCTTTGGAGCGGGGTGTAGTTTGCCACACCCCTACTCCGCTCGCTACACGTGATAGCCGTTTGTGGGCAGCACACGCTTAATTGGCTCTGGAATTTCGTAGTCGCTGTCAATGATACGTGCGCCACGGGACATCGCTACCAGACCCGTGCGTACCATTTCGACGATGCCAATAGGCCGCAATTCCTCAATCATGGCCTCCACCTGCGCTTCGGAGGCGGTAATTTCCACGATGCACACTTCCGGACCCATATCCACGATGCGGGCCGGGTAGCGCTCACAGATTTCCGTCACCCCGTTATGCGAATCAGGGTCATCCGTCCGCACCTTGACCAGTGCCAGGTCTCTGCTAACAAACGGTTGCTCGCGCAGGATGCGCACGTCGATCACGTTGACCATCTTTTGCAGATTGGCGGCGATCATGTCGGCATTGGAGCGGGCGGTATTTACCACAATGGTCATGCGGGAGATGTGCGGCTTGTGCGTGCGCCCCACCGTCAGACTGTCCACATTGAAGTTGCGCCGCCGGAACATGCTTGCCACCCGGTTGAGGACACCGGGCTTGTTTTCCACTAGGGCAACGACCGTGATTTTGCTATTTGGCATTTGCTTTTTCTCCTGGTTTCGGGCGGCGGATCATCGCGTGCAGGTCGGCGCCAGCGGGCACCATCGGATACACCATGTCGTCTTTCTCGATCACGTATTCGATGAGGGTAGGGCCGTCTATGCCGCGGGCGAAGGCAACACTCTCTTCGATTTGCTCGCGCTGCGTCACACGCATTGACGGGATGCCATAAGCCGCTGCCAACTTGCAAAAGTCCGGGTTCCACATGGGCGTGGACTGGTAACGTTCTTCGTAGAAGATTTCTTGCCACTGACGCACCATGCCCAAGAAGCCGTTGTTGAGCACGGCGATGTTGACGTTGATCTGCTCCTGCGCGGCTGTCGCCATCTCACACAATGTCATCTGGAAGCCACCATCACCGACAATAGCCCAAATCTCCTCCTCTGGCTTGGCGAACTTCGCGCCAATAGCTGCCGGGAAACCGAATCCCATCGTGCCCAGGCCACCGCTTGTGAGCATAGTCATGGGGCGCTGATGCGGATAATACTGGGCCTCTAGCATCTGGTGCTGGCCGACATCCGTTACTGTGATGGCATCGCCCTTGGTGTACTTCCATAAGTCGTTGATGACCTGCGGCCCAATGAGCTTGCCTTGCATGTCATGGTGAACGATGTCGCGTTCGTCGGCGTCTTCCTGGTAGTTGCGAATGTGGTTCAGCCACTCCGAGTGCTGCGCCTCTTTCACATGTGGCAACATCTGGCCGATGACGGGCTTCAGGTCGCCTGCGATAGGCACATCCACCCGCACATTCTTGTTCAGCTCAGAGGGGTCAATGTCCACATGGATTTTCTTCGAGTTCGGCGCATACGTTTTCAGGTTACCTGTCACCCGGTCATCAAAACGCATCCCCAGCGCAATCAACAGATCCGCCTCTTGGATGGCATGGTTGCAGGCCGCATCGCCGTGCATGCCCATCCAGCCAACGCACAACGGGTGATCCTCCGGGATGCAACCTTTGCCAAGCAGCGTGTTCGTAATGGGAATGTTGGCTTTTTCGGCCAGTTCGCGCAGTTCGTCGGACGCGCCGGACATGGTGATGCCGTGCCCGGCCAAGATTACCGGACGCTCAGCCTGGTTGATCAGTTCGACGGCCTGCTGAATCTGGGTTTCTGTTCCCAAGTCTGGCACCCGGTAGCCCGGTAGAATGATTTCATCTTCGGGATACTCGAACTCAGTGACAGCCTTTTGTATATCCTTCGGCACGTCGATAAGCACCGGGCCGGGGCGACCGCTACGGGCAATATGGAAAGCCTCCCGAATGACGTAGGCCAGTTCTTCTACGTTGTAGACCAGATAATTATGCTTGGTGACGGGCAAAGTCACCCCGGTTACGTCGGTCTCTTGAAAAGCGTCTGAACCAATCGCGCCGGTACCCACCTGCCCGGTGATGGCAACAATCGGGCTAGAATCCATCATGGCTGTAGCCAGACCCGTAACCAAGTTGGTCGCGCCTGGGCCGCTGGTGGCGATGCACACGCCTACCTCGCCAGAGGCGCGGGCGTAGCCGTCTGCCATGTGGCTGGCCCCCTGCTCATGTCGCACCAGCACATGGTGAATGCGATCGCTGTACTCGTGGAGCGCATCATACGTTGGCAGGATCGCCCCGCCCGGATAGCCGAAGACAGTCTTTGTGCCCTCCCGCACCAAGCACTCCACGATGATCTGTGCGCCTGTCAGTTGTGCCATGGGTTCATCCTCTTTAGCTGTCAATTGGGTCATTTAGTCGCTTGCCGTCTCTGGCTGGTGCACATGCGTCAACCAGCCGAACTTGTCCGGCAGTTCGCCGGAGGTGATGCCGAAGAATTGATCCTGCACCGCTTTGGTGATGGGACCACGTCCGCCATTGCCCACCTCGATGCGGTCAACGGAGCGCACCGGCGTGATCTCCGCCGCTGTCCCGGTAAAGAAAACTTCATCCGCAATGTAGAGCATTTCTCGGGGGATAGATTGGTGGCGTACTTCGTGACCCAAATCCTCTAAAATCCTCAGCGCGCTGTCTCGTGTGATGCCCATCAGAATAGAAGACCCCAGGCCGGGCGTGTAAACCACACCGTCGTGGACAACGAACAGATTCTCGCCCGCGCCCTCACTCACCAAGCCGTTATTGTCCAGCCCAATACCCTCATTGAAGCCATTGTCCCGCGCTTCCATGCTGATGTACTGGCTATTGATGTACTGTCCGCCGATTTTGCCCATGGGTGTCTGCGCGTTCTGGGACATACGCCGCCAGGAGCTAATTTGCACATCTACCCCGTTGTCGATTGCCTCTTGGCCTAGGTAGCGCCCCCACTCCATTGTGATAATGGCAACCTGGGTCGGTGTTGTACGCCCTTCTAAGCCCTGTAATCCGTTCGGGTGCGCCCCTCTAAAGACCACAGGCCGAATGTAGCAAGAGTCGTGCCCGTTCTTGCGGACGACCTCGACTGTGGCCGCGTTTAGCTCGTCTTCTGTGTAGGGCAGGTCAATGCGTGCAATCTTTGCCGAGTTGACCAGACGACGCGTGTGCGCTTCCATGCGGAAGACAGCGGCGCCGTTTGGTGTGTTGTAGGCACGCACGCCCTCAAACACGCTCGAACCGTAGTGTAAGGCGTGCGCGGTCACGTGTACGGTTGCGTCTTCGTTTTTCACGAATTCGCCGTCTATCCAAACCCACTCTGCCATTGCCATATTTTCTCTCCGTCATTAAACGAATAAAACAAAACGCGCTTTCCAGTCTTGGTAATGGAAAACGCGCTTTTACTCTTCGGCTTCGAACAAGGATGTCATGTGCGGCATTGCACCCTGTCGCACAGCGGCCCGATGTGTGGCAGTTGTTTTATTTTTCGGGTGCATATTTTTCACTGATCCTTGCTCCTCTCATAAACTAAAAAACCTCCCGCTTGGGAGGTTCTGGATTCGCTGTTTTGCGTCTACCGTTTTCCCAAGCGCCTAAAACTCGTTACTAATAAGTACGAGTACTACGTTGATAATTACGATGAGGGTGCTGAGGATGTTGTGGTTGGCAGAGGCCACGGAAGACCGCCTATTTCTAAATTCAACTGCTCCCGATGGTAACGAGAACGTGAAATCATGTCAACAGATATACCCCGCAAAATATGAATCTCGTCAGAGTTCATATAGTTTGGCTGTGATAGTTTGTGCAATTGCTACAACCTCACCCCGAGATTTTCGGTAAACGCTCGCGAGCAAGCGCAATCTGCGCCCGGACAGCCTCCGGTGCCGTTCCACCCGTCGCTTGGCGTTTCGCCACCGCCTGCTCAAAGTCAAACACTGCGTGCACATCAGCCTCAAACAACGGCGAGATAGCCTGCATCTGCTCTAACGTAAGCTGCGACATCTTGACGCCAGTCGCCTCTGCGGTGGCGACGACTTCCCCGGCGATGTGATGCCCCTGCCGAAAGGGTAGCCCTTTTCTCACCAGGTAATCTGCAATTTCTGTGGCCAGCATGCCATCGTCTAAGGCGGCTTGCATCCGCTCAGGGTTTAGCGTCAGCGTTTGCATAATCGCTGTGGTGACAGGCAGCAAGCTGGCTAGCGTATCTACCGCATCGAAGATGGCCTCTTTATCCTCTTGCAAATCCTTGTTGTAACCGCTCGGTAAACCTTTAAGCGTCACCATCAAGCCTGTCAATCGTCCGATGAGGCGACCTGCTTTGCCCCTGGCTAGCTCCATCGGGTCGGCGTTACGCTTCTGCGGCATCAGGCTAGAGCCTGTGCTGTAGCGGTCGTCCAGGGAGATGAAGCCGAAGGCCGGATTGCTATATAAAATGATGTCCTCTGCCAGGCGGCTCAGGTGAACGCCTGCCAGCGACAGCGCGAAAAGCGTTTCAGCAACAAAATCACGGTCACTCACAGCATCTAAGCTGTTCTGGGAGACCTCAGCAAATCCGAGGTGTTCAGCCATGGTCTCACGGTCAACCTCGAAGGGGGTACCGCTGAGCGCGCCGCTCCCCAGCGGCGAGACGGCTGTGCGACGGTGTGCGTCCTGCAAGCGGTCAATGTCCCGCTCCAGCATCCAGAAGAAGCTCATCAGCCAATGCCCGGCGGTGATCGGCTGGGCGGGTTGCAGGTGCGTGTAGCCGGGCATGACCGTTGCCGCGTGGGTGTCTGCTTGTTCCACCAGGGCGTGTTGCAAGTTACGCAGTCGGGCAACGGTGGCGTCAATAGCGTCCATCACCCACAGGCGGAAGTCTGTAGCAACCTGATCGTTGCGACTGCGCCCAGTGTGTAATTTGCCGCCGACTTCCCCAACGATCTCAGTCAGGCGGCGCTCCACAGCAGTGTGAATGTCCTCGTCGCCGGGTTGGAAAGCAAATGACCCGCCTTCAAACTCCGCGTTGACCTGCTGTAGCCCGTCGGTGAGCTGCTGCGCTTCCTCCGCTGTGATAATACCTGCACCCAAGATCGCCTTTACATAGGCCAAACTGCCCTTCACGTCCTGCGCGGCCATACGTTGGTCATAGGGCAAGCTGTCGTTGAGCCTGCGTAAGTCTTCGTCCGTTGGCTGGCTAAACCGCCCACCCCACAGTGACATTTACAATTTACCTTTCGCTACTGTGCTAGTCACGCTTGAATTGGCTATAGTCCGGCTTGTCGTGCTTCCCGCGCATACCACCCTCAATATCTAGCAGGGCCTGGACTTTGACAGGCAGGCCGAACAGGTTGATGAACCCCTCAGCATCGGCCTGATTGTAAACATCTTCTTCGCCGAACGAAGCGTAATCCTCACGATACAGGCTATAAGGACTCTTACGCCCGACAACGATGACGTTACCTTTGTACAGCTTGAGGCGAACGGTTCCGGTAACGTTCTTTTGCGTCTCTCGAACAAATGCGTCGAGGGATTCTCGCAGGTGGGTGAACCACAGACCGTCGTAGACCAGCTCCGAATAGCGAATGGCCGCCGTGTCCTTGAAGTGCATCGTCGCTTTGTCCAAACAAATGCTTTCTAGCGCCTGGTGTGCCTTCATAAGAATGGTGCCGCCCGGTGTCTCATAGACGCCGCGTGACTTCATACCAACCAAACGATTCTCTACAATATCGACGCGGCCCACTCCGTGCTTAGCGCCCAGTTGGTTAAAGCGCGTGAACATCTCTATCGCTGGCAAGCGCTCGTCGTTCAGCGTGATGGGAATCCCCTGCTCGAAGCTAATCTCGATGTATTCCGCCTCATCGGGGGCGTCTTCAGGGTCATTGGTGATGGTGAACATCACATCTTCCGGCTCGTTCCACGGGTTCTCCAGCAAGCCGCCCTCGTGGCTAATGTGGTAGATGTTTCGGTCTCGACTGTAGATCGACTTCTCAGTCGCGGCCACGGGCACATTGAATTCTTCTGCGTAGGCCAGCGCGTCCTCGCGGCTGCGAATGTCCCACTCACGCCACGGGGCAATAACGCTCAGCTTGGGGTTCAGCGCCATCACTGTAACTTCAAAGCGCACTTGGTCGTTGCCCTTGCCGGTGCAACCGTGTGCGACAGCATCCGCCC
>JGI12210J13797_10838647_pt1 | contig 10422 bp, 9 predicted proteins | sample ElkSlonscriptome_3_FD_13797 | JGI IMG/M metagenome (IMG submission 13797) | reverse complement strand
CTGTTGTTGATATAACCATAAATCAACCAAAGTATGATCACCCATTTGACTAAATTGTAAAGCTCTAATAGTCTCCACTAAAATTGCCATTCCAAACACAATTAAAGCAACTGAAATAAAATCTTCCTGCATTTTCTTCATCAGATGCTTATAAATCAAAACAGTCAAAACTCCAACCAGCATAAACGAAAAAATATGACTCGGGTCAGAAGCCGTTATTCCATCTAAAATTAATCCTAAAACCAACCCAGCAATTGCAGCAGACAATAGCGATCGCTTCAAACTCCAAGCGACTAACCAAATTAATAGCCAGTTCGGTTTAATCCCCAACAATTCCATACCCGGTATTGGAGCTAAGATCGCCAATACACAAAGAATTATAGAAATAACGGTGACAGCATAATTAATAATTTGACGAGCCAACACAAGCACTACTCCGATATAATCAAGAATTAGACAATCTCTATAAAAAAGTTGAGAATAAATTTTTCCAAAAATTTTAATTTCCCACTTTTTGAGTCGATTTCGGATTCGGATAAACAACAACCCATTCCAACGAACCCAAAGGCACAAAAAACTCAATCACCGCTTCCGGTGCAGGAGCTTTGTTAATATCAACCGAAACCACCTTACCCACTGGCCAACCTGCCGGGAAAATTTGGCTAAACGCAGAAGTCACCACAACATCATCCGGTTTCACCTTGGGAACATTGTCAAAGAACTCCATCACCCCTTCGTTACTCCCTTGACCCTTGAGATAACCCATTTGACGAGTGCGACTCACCGCCACCCCGACTCGGCTAGTAGGATCACTTAACAATAAAACCTGACTGGTATTGGGCGTAACGCTAACAATACGACCCACAACCCCTCCTGGCCCCATGACCAAATCATCGGCTTTGATGCCACTTTTGCTCCCTCGTCCCAAGGTCACTTGCTGCCACCAATGTTCAGCACTACGCGCAATAACTGGAGCGACAACCCCTTTATCATTCGGTTTAGACGAAACATAGCCCAATAATTTTTGCAGATTTTGATTTTGACTGTCTAAATCCTTAACTTTGGCTTCTAACTCGTCAATACGGGCATTTAACACCTTCGCCTGTTCCTGAACCGTCACAAGCTGTTCCTCAGACTGCTGAAACGGGCGACTCACCCAATAATAGATTTCAAACAATGCCGCTCCCTGAGTTTGCCGTACCAGCCAGGCTGTTGCCACTGCTAAACTCAAGAGTGTTAATTGCGATCCATGTCGATTCCACCAACTCCTCGTATTCATCAAACTTTCTCCTAAATCTGAGCCAGCATTCTCCAATATTAGAATGAGAAATCCATCTCTTTCATGAAGAACATCCTCACCGTCAACCGTTTAATCTTAGTAGGAATCAAATCTTGGGGTTTGAGGATTTGTGACTCATTCCTGATTCTTTTTTCCTCAAAAACGGATCACGGATTAGGGTTAACTGATAAATATCAGTTGTTTTACGCTAATCGCTTGTTTGTCGGAGAGACACGACCTTGCGTATCTCTACCTCAGTCTTTATAAATTACACATTACGAGATCGCGCACTAAACACCCGTTCAAGTTGCTTCGGATTTTCCAAAACCCGTCCCGTTCCCAAAACAACACAGGAAAGCGGATCAGCCGCAATATGAGTCACAATTCCCGTTTCGTGACTAATTAAAGTATCAATCCCTTTCATCAAAGCCCCCCCTCCAGCTAACATAATGCCTCGATCAACGATATCGGCAGCGAGTTCGGGTGGAGTTCGTTCGAGGGTGCGTTTAACCGCATCTAGAATAATAGAAAGCGGTTCTGTCATACTTTCACGAACTTCCGGGGCTTTAATTGTGACAGTCCGAGGTAAACCCGATAACAAATGAATTCCCCGCACCTCCATGATGCTTTCCTCATCTTCATAGGTCGGATAAGCCGAACCCATATTAATCTTGAGTTCTTCCGCCGTTTGTTCGCCAATGACTAAATTATGAACCTTCTTCATATAATGGATGATGGCCTGATTGAGTTCATCTCCAGCAATACGAACCGATTCACTGAGAACTGTGCCTTGTAAGCTGATAATCGCGACTTCTGTTGTGCCTCCACCGATGTCTACAATCATATTCCCAGTCGGATCAGTCACAGGCAGTCCCGCCCCAATAGCCGCCGCTATCGGTTCATCAATCAAGCGCACATCCCTAGCGCCTGCTTGCAAAGCCGCTTCCATCACCGCCCGTCGTTCTACCCCTGTGACTCCACTCGGAATGCCAATGATAATTCGAGGTGCGATCAAAGTTTTTCCCTGATGCACTCGTCGAATAAAATATTTCAACATCTGTTCAGCATAGTCAAAGTCCGCAATCACACCATCCCGCAGGGGTCGTAATGCAATGACGTTATTGGGTGTTCGACCCAACATTTTTTTAGCATCTGTTCCGATCGCGAGGGGAATTTTATCCTCTTGATCGATAGCAACCACAGAGGGTTCTTGAAGAACAATACCCTGGCCGGAAACATAAATTAAAGTGTTTGCAGTCCCGAGATCAATACCCATATCTCGTGACAAGGAAAAGCGATTTAGAAGACCCACCGTTTTTTTGCCCCTCTAGTCAATATCAATAAATTTTTTTACAGTCCAACTCTATGACGATCTAGACCACATCGTACCCTAATAGCCGACTGAGTTTCTGATCTCAATCCCAACAGATGCCTTAATCAGATTTTCATTTGGTCAAAAATAAACTCGCTCACCCCAAGTTTGTGATGGAATTCCCTTAACTTGCAGAGTGCAAAGCTTTTTCTGCCATCTTTGCTTTCTACTTCTGAGGTCGCTCAAGTGATACCGGAAGCTACTCGCACAACTTAAGGGAATCGATGTGGATTGTATTATGTTTTGTGGCCATAGTCTAGTCCCACCGAAAGGTGGGGCAGTTTTATTCTCGATTGAGAATTTGATGGGTGGGGAGATCTTGATTGGATGACCTCACGACTTCTGCTTTAGAATAGATATACAATCTCAAGTGTCACAAAAATTCAAGTCAAGATTGAAGTCAAATGAGTCTGAATATCGTTACTCTTGTGGGTCGTGTCGGTGGAGACCCGGATGTTAAATATTTTGAGTCGGGTAAAGTTGTTTGTAATCTGACCTTAGCAGTTAACCGTCGTACTCGCCGCACGGATGAACCCGACTGGTTTAATTTGGAAATGTGGGATAAAACCGCAGAAATCGCGGCTAACTATGTTCGTAAAGGAAGTTTAATCGGCGTTAAAGGTTCGCTGAAGTTTGACTATTGGGAAGATCGGGCGACCGGAGTACAACGTTCTAAGCCCGTGATTCGAGTTGAGCAACTTGAGTTATTGGGATCTAAGCGAGATAATAACGAGAACATGGCACAAGCCAGCTATGAAGAATTTTAACTCGGCTTGAATTCAACTTCCAATTTAATTCATTCACAGAATATCCCAGCACTTTGAGTTCAAGTGTTGTTTGTTACTCCATCATTGATTGTCAGCGTGAGTTTAGAGACTTTAGAACAAATTCAAACCGAGTACCGATCCGGAAAAAGTGCCTTTGAACGAGGCCGCTATCGTCAGTCTGTAGAACATTTGGAGAAGGCAAGAGATTTAGTCGAAAAAAATACTCGTTTGGGTGGAGAAGTACAAATTTGGCTAGCAACTGCTTATCAAGCAATGGGTCAGCACCAAAATGCGATCGCCCTCTGCCGAAAACTGATTCGTCATCCGAGTATGGAGACTAGCAAACAATCGCGTCGTTTACTCGAAATTTTGGAAGCCCCAGAATTGAACAGTAATCTGGAAGGATTGATTGAAATTCCCGATATGAGTGGGATTGAAGATAATGAGCGCCCGATCAAAATTTTACAAAAAACTCGTCCTTCAACTTCGGGTTCATCCTCTACCCCAGAGTTATTTCCTGAACCCATTGATCTGACTCAGGTGAATACTCAAGATAATGGCTTTCTGGGGATCGCCTTAGCCGCCATTATCATGATCTTGAGTGGATTATTCTTTTTCTACTAATTTCGTTGGGATACGGAATAACGATTGAACTGGGATAGACTAAATTAGTATCCGAATCGTCACGTCAGTATAAATGGAACGTGAAACTCCAGACCTAGAGACTATCAAGCACCAGCTAATGAGTCTAAATCGACCGAAAAAGCCAAAAATGCTGGTCGTCGATGATGAGCCAGATAATCTTGATTTGCTCTATCGTACTTTTAGACGGAACTTTAACGTCTTTAAGGCAGAAAGCGGCATTCGCGCCCTAGAAATCTTAGAAGCTGAAGGAGAAGTCGCTGTGATTATCTCCGATCAACGAATGCCTGAAATGAAAGGAACAGAGTTTCTGAGCAAAACAGTGCGCTCGTTTCCCAACACGGTGCGAATTATCCTGACAGGCTTCACTGACATCGAAGATTTAGTCGATGCCATTAACTCTGGCCAAGTCTATAAATACATTACCAAGCCTTGGGACCCCAATGAACTCAAAACAGTAGTTCAACGGGCTGCCGAAACCTATGAACTGTTAAACCAACGAACTGCTGAATTACAATACGCCCAAAAACAAACTCGACTCTTAGGGACGATTATGCAAGTCGCTCAAGAGTCTCAACCTCTAGCGGCGAGTTTCACCGCGATGGCAACGGCTATTGGTGAGAATTTTCAAACGGATGTGTGTATTCTTCAGCAAACGAGCGAAAATACCTTAACAACAGTTGAGGGGATCTATAGCAGTAGTGGGACAGCGGAAAATTGGTTGTCAGATGATCCTCTAGTTACTGCTGCGTTGTCCACCGGAAATATACAAGCCTCCATTAATATTCCTAGAGATGGGGCGATCTCCGAGGTACAACATTACCAAACTTCTGAAATTCAATCACACATTACGATTCCGGTGAGTTTTCGAGAGAAAAATGTCGCCCTCCTTTCCCTTCAGTGGAAACAACCTTGTCAACTGACTCCAGAAGAACTTGATCCTTTGGAGTGTGTTGCTCAAGCGATCGCATTGGTACTGGTGAGTGTCAACTTGGATGTCTCCGCTTAACATCCAAATAAATGGTAAAGCAATAATCCTTGTTCTCAGGATGTGGATCTGTTTTGGGGATCACATCCTAAGAACTCAGCCGAGTGCTTGGAAAAGTGAGCTTTCTGGGTCACTTTCCATCGGGGAATAACAATTATTGGATTGTCCCGACATCAGTAACTTGACGAGGAGAGTAGACTAGCTGATATTTTAGGAATAAACATCTGTTTAGAGACAGATAAAACCTGTATTGTAGATCCAAACCGAATTTAGCTTGGGAATGATCAGTCCAAAATTGGGGCTTGAGAATCCCAATTCAATCGGTAACAATGACTGAAAGACTGCTCAGAAGAAGGAGTTTTTGGTGTTTAGAAGCCTGATATCGGTGTTGATCGATCCGATCGCAAGAGATTTCTGGCTCCATTCAGTTTAATACTGGTGTTAGGGAATGCGTGTATATGGTGTATGCAGAACATTTATCTCAACCGTCTATTTTTGATTTAGCTCGCTCGGGTGATTTTCAAGCGATCAACTACCTGATCAACAGTTATCTCAGACCTCAAGGGATTTCTGCTCGGGTTGGTCGAGAACGACAAGGACGCTTGCAGGTCTTAATCGAGTTTCAAACTGAACCCGTCGCTGAACGTATTATTAAATTTATTTGTCATCTTCTCTGGAAGCTGAACTCTCCGACGGTCGAAGGTGTGCAAATTGTTGGCCGCTATACGGGAGATCCGGCTGTTTTATGGAAACAGTCAGTTCGGATTGTTACCCCCGCCAACCAGGTGCGGCGAAGCCCTCGCAGTCGAACGATTGAGTCCCTCAAATTCAGAACATTCCGTACTCTACTGATGATGGGTTCGGCTCTGAGTGCCTTTATCTTGGGATGTTGGGTGAGCTATTATGAAGTATCGGCTCAACTTCCTCAAGCTCCTACACCAGCTCAAGAAAACGTCGTTTCCCCGACACTACCTCCGAAGCGTCCGGAGCAAGTTCAAGCGGCTTTGGAAGTTGTTCCAGTCGTTCAGCAGACCACGATTCAAAAACCCCATGACTCTACCGTAACTTTAATGTTTGGGGGAGATGTGACTCTTTCTGACCATTTTGAGACTGTTGTCGGTGATGATCATACTTGGGCCTTTGAAAAACTGGATGAATACCGTGAGGTCGATGTGGCTATGGTGAATTTAGAAAATCCCTTAACCCGTTCAACGCTACGCCGTCCGAATAAGCAGTTTAATTTTAAAGCCGACCCAGAGGCGGTACAAGTGCTGACCAGTGGGGGAGTTGATCTTGTTAACCTGGCTAATAACCATGCGATGGATTATGAAGCCGAGGGATTGATTGAAACTCTAGAAACCTTAGAAAATTCTGGAATTCACGCGATTGGGGCGGGTCGGGATCTCACAGAAGCACGACGTCCGGAGATTCTTGAGGTTAAAGGTCAGCGCATTGCCTACTTTGGTTATTATGATGCTGATTTTCATGCGGCGAGTGAAGACAGTCCTGGCACAAATCCTCGTTATGATGAACGAGTAGCGGCCGATATTCAAGCGGTTCGCGATCAGGTGGATTGGATTATTGTGAATTATCATTGGGGAGTGGAATTGGCGAACTATCCCGGTGACTGGCAAATCGAACTGGCTCGATTTACGATTGACCAAGGAGCAGATTTGGTTGTCGGACATCATCCCCATGTGTTGCAGGGCGCGGAAATTTATCAAGGTCGGCCGATTGTTTATTCTTTGGGAAACTTTATTTTTGGGGGGAATAGTCGCAACGATTATGATACGGCTGTACTGAAAGTTTCCTTGAAAGCTGATCAGAAGATGAAAGTTGAATTTCTACCGGTAGAAGTTCGGCAATATCAGGCGAAAATTGTCAGAGGTAAAAAGGGAGATGAGATTTTACAAAACGTTGAGCGTCTATCTCGCATTTTTGACCAACCGATGAACTCTCCGATAGTATTGGATGCTCCTCGCTCGGGATTGCGTACAGTTAAGAGAGAACCTGTTACTCCGGTTGCACCTCAGCTTCCGAATTTGTCTGAGTCCACTGAACAATCAGTAACACCGGAAACTTTAGAGGATACTGGAGATGATGTTGAGGTTCCATTGACTCCACCTGAAACGGTGAATTTACCGCCTCGGTTAGATGCAGCTTCTTCCAGCTCTGATTCTCTTAAACCCTATATTCACGATCCTTTTATCAAAGATCCGTTTATCTCGATTCCCCAAGAAACTCCCCAACCCACATCCACTTCTGACAGTTACAATGATTCCATCGGTTCGATCTCGTTTGCTCTGTTCAAGTCAGAGATTGAGACTGATGACGGGCCTCCAGCACAAACTCAAGTCACGGTTGCCTCTGACAAGGGAAGGGTTGATTTACCTCCGATGGTTCGACGGGTTCAAAACTCGACGGTTTACGATTGAGGAGTAAATCGCCAAAGTTCTCTTTCTCCGATGATTCGAGAACTCAGCTCAGGTGAGAGTATAGGCCTAGAATGTTAAGGTTTACTCTCAACGGACTGGCTTTGTGCGACAATAGCTAGGCATTCTTCTGTTGAACAACTTTGGCTCAGTTTTATATTACTGACAAATCACTGTGTTTGCGATCGCTCTAGAACAAAAACAATACAAAACCTACTGCTTGTCTGATCACCACTATCAGTCTCGCTTAGAGGTAGTACCCGAACGAGGGGGAATGATTACGCGCTGGCAAGTCAAAGGTCAAGAATTACTCTACCTGGATACAGAACGATTTGCACATCCTAACTTGACTGTGCGGGGGGGAATTCCGATTTTGTTTCCGATTTGTGGGAACTTGCCGGAGGATACTTACCAATACAATGGTCAGCAGTACAAGCTCAAACAGCATGGTTTTGCTCGTAATCTACCCTGGACGGTGACGAACCAAACGGCTACTGATTATGCTGCCATTACCCTGACTCTAACGAGTAATGGGGAAACTCGCTCTGTTTATCCGTTTGATTTTGAGTTGGAGTTTACCTACAAGTTGAAAGGGTCAGAGTTGATCATCTTTCAGCGCTTTACGAACCTCTCGGGTACGATGGAGGGTTTACCCGCACAAGTGATGCCGTTTTCAACTGGGTTGCATCCCTATTTTTCCGTTTCTGATAAAACTCAACTGCATTTTGAGATCCCGGCGATGCAATATCGGGATCAGATTACTCAAGAACTCCATGATTTTACCGGTTGCTTTGACCCGAAAATTGATGAAATTGATGGAATTTTTGGGCCTTTGACTGGATTGGCAGCAATTGCAACGGATTCGAGTCGTAAGTTGCGAATTGCCTTGGGTTATAATTTTGCCTACTCGAATTTGGTGTTTTGGACGGTTAAGGGCAAAAACTACTATTGTCTTGAACCCTGGACGGCTCCCCGAAATGCCATGAATACGGGCAAGTTACTGACTTATCTCCAGCCCGGAGCCAGTTATGAGACGCTAGTTCACCTAAATGCCACATTTTTTTGAAAATCTCTTTTCATTTCACAAAACGTTGTGTTATAATGGTAAAGGATTGACTGAAAGTTAATTAACGGGTCGCTAGCTCAGCGGTAGAGCACTCGGCTTTTAACCGATTGGTCCTGGGTTCAAATCCCAGGCGACCCATAATTGATCAAACTTATCTTAATGCGATCACCGCCTATTGACACTTCACAGCTTTAAATAGTGGATTCGGTGTTTAACTTAGTCGCTTTTTCTCTCCGCTAAATTTATTTAAAAGTGTTGCAGGAGATTTCTACACTGTTAGATTTTGGTGATGGGTTCATTGGTGTACACTCTGCGTGCTTGCTAAACATTAGAACAAAACACTAGAACGGCTTTAAGAAGGAAGCAAATCTAAATCTGTTCGCAACGCTCAAGCCTTTACAAATCAGTACAGGACTTGAACTCTTTTCAAAACTTTCAATTGCCCGTATCTAGACAGAATAGCACAACCAATGTACATTAACCCAGTATCAGCAAAACGAGATGCAATTGAGTTTATGAAAGTTCTGGTAATTGGTGGTGATGGCTACTGTGGTTGGGCGACAGCCCTCCATTTATCCAACCGAGGCTATGAAGTTGGGATTTTAGATAACTTAGTTCGGCGACACTGGGATCAACAGCTTTGTATTGATACCCTAACTCCAATCGCGCCCATTCATCAACGCATTCAACGCTGGAAAGACTTAACCGGGAAGTCTATCGACCTGTATGTCGGCGATATCAACGACTATAGCTTCCTGATTGAGAGTTTACTGGAGTTTGAACCGGAAGCGGTGGTTCACTTCGGAGAACAACGGTCAGCGCCTTTTTCCATGATTGACCGGGAACACGCAGTTCTCACCCAGACCAATAACGTCGTGGGAACCCTCAATATTTTATATGCAATACGTGAACATTTCCCCGACTGTCATCTGGTGAAACTGGGAACGATGGGTGAATACGGGACTCCGAATATTGACATCGAAGAAGGTTATATCACGATTGAACACAACGGGCGTAAAGATACCCTACCCTATCCCAAACAACCCGGAAGCTTCTATCATCTGTCGAAGGTTCACGATAGCCACAATATTCATTTTGCGTGTAAAATCTGGGGTCTACGGGCGACAGATTTAAACCAAGGTGTGGTTTATGGGGTTCTCACCGATGAAACCGGGATGGATGAAATGTTGATTAACCGTCTCGATTATGATGGTGTGTTTGGAACTGCTTTAAACCGTTTCTGTATTCAAGCCGCGATTGGTCATCCCCTGACAGTGTATGGTAAAGGCGGACAAACTCGCGCCTTCCTCGATATCCGTGATACTGTACGTTGTGTAGAACTGGCGATTGCGACTCCCGCAGAACCCGGTCAATTCCGTGTCTTTAACCAGTTCACTGAGATGTTCAGCGTTAGCAACTTAGCAATGATGGTGAAAAAAGCCGGAAATGCAGTTGGCTTAGATGTCGATATTCAAAACATGGAAAATCCTCGGGTTGAACTCGAAGACCATTATTTCAACGCTAAAAATACCAATTTGTTGGATTTGGGATTACAACCGCATTATTTGTCTGATTCCTTGTTAGATTCGTTGTTGAATTTTGCAATTAAGTATAAGGGTCGGGTGGACAAGAACGAAATCTTACCGAAAGTTTCTTGGCGAAATCCCGGTTCTGCAAAAATTGCCAAGTAATCAGAAACGGATAAGTGAATTCCGTGTTTCTTATAGAGTAGGTTGGGTTGAACATGGTGAAACCCAACTTTTTCAATTAAGAGAAAAGAATTGGGTAGAGGCGTTGCATGAAGCGTCTCTCCTAAGACAAAGTGAGGGAAAATTTACAGATTATGATTGTCCATATTAGCTGTTGCTATTACGGA
>JGI12210J13797_10062848_pt1 | contig 10423 bp, 8 predicted proteins | sample ElkSlonscriptome_3_FD_13797 | JGI IMG/M metagenome (IMG submission 13797) | reverse complement strand
GCCATTGATCCCTGCGATTGGTTTTTGGCTCAGTGGGGGACTGATTGGACAAGGCGAGTGGTCGTGGATGTTCATCGGTGGCAAAGTCCCCTATGCATTGCTGCTATCGATCGGTGCGGCCTACTACATCGGGCTCTCGATGCTTTGGAAACGTTCGATGCCTCGAGTCACCGCGATTGTCCTCGGTAACGCAGCACTCTGGGTCGTGTTGACGCAAACAGACGGATGGGATTTCCTGGCCCATCCGCAAGCTTGGCTGATACCGCCAGCGGTTTGTGTGTTGGTGGTCGCCCATTCATATCGCGATCGACTCGGCAAAACGTTTGCATCCGCCATTCGATATGGTATGACCTTGGTGATCTACGTCAGCAGCACGGCGGATATGATGTTGCAGCAGATGGGAACGAGTGTTAGCGGACCGATCATCTTGATCATGCTTGCACTGATCGGCATGTTAGCGGGCGTGATTTTGCGAGTTCGCCCATTCTTGTACCTCGGGGCCTGTTTCGTGTTCCTGGGAGCGGTCAGTATGGTACGCCATGCTCAAGTCTCGATCGACGCGGTATGGCCGTGGTGGGCGTTTGGCATCAGCACCGGTGTAATGCTATTGGCAGGATTGATGTGGATTGAAAAGAATAAACCGAGGCTCCGCCAGTACGCCAACACGCTATCGAGTTGGGATGGGTGATGGCAAAAGCCATCAAAGAAGAGAACGCTTCGACTCGGTGGTAGTGCTTGAAAGAGCCGAATCTGCTATCTTCGTTCTCTCGTAATAGGTCGAACTCCAGCGATTAGGCGACTCATGATTAGCGAAAGTAAAGGAAAATAGCAATGAAGTCAGAAGCGGTCCATTTGGCGATTGATCTCGGTGCGTCGAGTGGCCGGGTAATGGCGGGGTATTTGAATAATGGCAAATTGCAATTAGCCGAGGTGCATCGCTTTGCCAACAATCCAGTATATATCCAGGAATCGATGCAGTGGAATACACATGGTTTGTGGGCGGAGATCCAAACGGGATTGCGAAAAGCAACCGACACCTACGAGAATGTACAATCGGTCGGTGTCGATACTTGGGGCGTCGACTACGCGCTACTCGACGATCAAGACTTGGTCATCGGGCCAGTCCGGTGCTACCGCGACGATCGAACGGACGGGATGATGCAGCGCGCTTTTGAAATCGTGCCACGTGAAGAGATTTTCGAGGCGACGGGACTGCAATTCATGCAGCTAAACACGCTCTATCAACTCATTGCCGCTCGTCTCAACGGCGAACATTCGCTTGACATCGCCAACGGAATGCTGCTGATGGGCGACTTCTTCCATTGGCTGCTAACGGGAAAACGTAGTCTCGATGCGACCAATGCTTCGACGACACAATTGGTCGATCCGCGGACGAAAACATGGTCTCACGAATTGATCGCTCGGTTCAACTTGCCACCTGTTCTGTTTGGCGAACTCAGCCAACCGGGAACCGTGTTGGGCAACGTCCAACCATCGGTCGTCAAGACAACCGGCTTGAAGGACGTGCCGGTGATCATCCCGGCGACGCACGACACCGCCTCGGCAGTGATCGCGGTCCCCGCCGACGATTTTGCTCCGGAACAGACTTCCTGGTGCTACATCAGCAGCGGGACTTGGTCATTGATGGGCTGCGAACTGCCCCGTCCGATGGTGAACGCTCAATGCTCGGAGTTTAATTTTACGAACGAAGGGGGGATTCAAGGCAGTACGCGATTGCTTAAGAACATCAGTGGCCTTTGGATTTTTCAGCAAATTCGCAAGTCCCTCGAGCGGAAATCGGACGCCGATTCTTGGGAAGAAATGGTGAAATTGGCACACAAAGCGAAGCCGTTTTCATTGTTGCTCGATCCCGACGAGGCCTGCTTCGTTGCACCGCATGACATGGTCGAAGCGATTCGTGCGTATGCACGTCGAACAGGCCAACGTGAGCCAGAGTCGAAAGACGCACTATATCGCGGAGCACTCGAAGGATTAGCTTTTCAATACCGAGCAACCCTGGGCAATCTTGAAACGATCTTGGGGCACCGAGTCGAGGTCGTTCATATCGTCGGCGGCGGATCCCAGAACGAATTGCTATGCCAAATGACTGCGGACGCCTGCAACCGAAAAGTGGTCGCTGGACCGATCGAAGCGACAGCGGCAGGGAATATCGTCGTCCAAATGCTCGGCTGTGGTAAGCTCGACTCGATCATCGATGCACGACGACTGATTCGCGATAGCTTCGAAGTCAAAGCGTTTACACCGGAGAATGTCGATGCTTGGACCGAACCAGCAGAGCGTTTTGCAAAACTGAGTCCTTAAAGCGGATTCGCTACGGATGTCGGAGAGCAGAGCGACCGATCCTTTCGAGACGACCCTGGGGGATCTTTAATGCGACCCCGTTTATTTAGTATCAATTAGAAAGCGTACTCAACGAATGCCTCAACCAAAAAAAAACACCTACGGTTCTCTTGATTGTATTGTCGTCGACGGTGGCGACTCGCCATCGATCCCGGTCATTCTCTGTCATGGTTATGGTGCCCCAGGGACCGACTTAGTCGGATTGGCGTTTGAATGGATATCGCTGTTAGGCTCCGATGCCGAAGCGTTTCGCTTTGTTTTCCCCGCAGCACCACTCACCCTCATTGAACTCGGGATGCCCGATGCTCGTGCCTGGTGGCCAATCAATATGGCTCAATTGGCCGAAGCGATGCAAACGTCGAAGTTCAGTGAAATGCACGACCATCAACCTCAAGGACTGATCGAGGCACGCAGCGAACTGACCAGAGCGGTCGAGCTGATTCGGTTGGAATTGGCGGAAGCGTCGGATACCGGTGTGCAAAACACTCCCTGCGTTCTAGGCGGATTTTCTCAAGGAGCGATGCTGACGCTCGATACTGCACTACGCGGCGACATCGATCCACCCAATCTGCTACTGCTTTACTCCGGTACGCTGATTTGTGAGACCGAGTGGACGAAATCGCTCGCCCGGTTGGCAAAGTCACACATCTATCAAGCTCATGGAACGGTCGATCCGATCTTGCCTTTTGCCAGTGCAATGGAGCTGTCGGAACTTCTCAACCAATCGGGTGCTGAAGTGGAGTTTCATGCATTCAATGGACCACACACCATCGATACCGAATCGATTGTTCGCACCGTCGAATTGATGAAGGCATTGCTCTAGTCGCTGCGCGTCTCCGAGACACATACCGCCTTTTTTGCCGTTTCGATACGAGTCTCGGAAAGACTGCCCCCATTAAATACGGCCCAACAAACCGAGAATGGGCTTAAGTCTGATTTTGCATCAAGTTAATGGATGTATCGAACCACCCGTTAGAGGTTAATGCAGCTCTTTAGGAGAAATTCATAAACCTCGAAGTGTCTCCATTCCGATGACAACCCTTGGTCAACGGTTTTCGCGCGACCGTCTGACAAGGAACACAACAATGCCCCAACTAGTATAAAAAAATGCCCCAATGTTACAAAAAAAAGAGCCGAACCCGTGTCGATGAAACGGCCAAAGCCTTTACGATTGCGAAGGAAGCTCTCGGTTACGTTGCCAAGTTTCGCACCCCACCGACGCCCAATATTTATGAGGTTTGGTATCGCTACGCCGAAGGAGATTCGCTGCCGCTAACGGAGCAGCTTTCCTATGCTGTCAATGATGCCCAGGCTGCAAATTGCGAATTATTAGAACAGCTTCATAAGCAGTTTTTATCCGAGAGTGACAATTCCGAGCTGAGCAACCAGTTGGGCGAGCAGCTTCTCGGGACCATCGGTGATGTCGAATCCATTATTTCGACTCAGCTCTCTGCTCACGACGGTTTTAGCGCTGCTGTTAGCACGGCGAGCGATCGTGTCGATGTAGAAAACATGACTGCGGAAGCACTTCGAGCTTGCGTCGAGTCCGTATTGTTGAGCAATGAACAGATGCAGTCTCAGCTCGCCGATTTGAGCAAACGATTGGGCGATTCGAAGGATCAAGTTCATCAACTGCGCGCCAGCTTTGTAGAATCACAGAAAGAGATGATGATGGACCCGCTAACGGGCATCGGAAATCGTCGCTTATTTGACTCTCTTATCCAGAATGCCACGGAGCATCATGAGCGTTTGCGGCAGCATTTCTTTCTTTTGTTGATCGATTTGGATCATTTCAAGGATGTCAACGATACGTACGGTCATTCCACGGGCGACCGAGTCTTGAAGTTTGTTGCTGCGAATATCGAAAGGCTATCGGCCGATGCCTCCGTCGCTCGTTACGGAGGTGACGAGTTCGCCGTTTTCATCAATACCGATGACGTGAACGACGGTGTTGAGTTTGGGGAAGCGATTTGTCAATTCTTCGCAAAGAACAAATTGACCGTCCTTGAAACAGGCGAGTATCTGGGTCAATTGACAACTTCGATCGGCGGAGCACGGTTGCGAAAAGAAGACACCGCTTCGAGTTGGTTCGATCGTGCTGACCAGTTGCTCTACAGTTCGAAAAATGCCGGACGCAACCGAGTGATGATCGAACGAAAGATCAAGTAGTGTCTGGGCAAACAAAAAAACGCCACCGAGCGATTGCTCGATGGCGTTTTGCTCTTTGCAATCTCTTCGCGGCCTCAATCGAACATTTGACTGATACCGAAGGTTAAGAACGTGACGATACCGAAGTTCAATGCTTCCTCGCATGGTTTGTAGCGGAGGATCAGGGTATCACTTGGTTGGACTAAAATCCGTTGGCTCAGGTCATTGTAGGCATTCTTCAAATCGACAGAGATCGTAAACTCTTGACCACAAGGGCGTAGGGGCTGCTCCTTGGGGTGCAAGCTGCGGCTATGGTAGTGCGTGTGGTTGCGGATGCGGCGGCGGTTTCGGCTGGGGATTGCTTGGTCTCGCTGGCCTTGCCCGACTCGACGATGATAATGAGATTGTTGTCGTTTCTCAATGGTACAACGCTCAGGCGCGAATTAGGATCGATGAATGGCCGCGTAACACGTGGCCGTTTTTTTTATGCAATCACACCATTGACGAATCGCTTCACGCTTTTGTGGACACTTGGTTGTAGGACGATCGACAAGTGAGTGGCCCAAACGTGCCGCATTTCTAGCAAAGGATTTTCCTTGACCTCCAGCTTGCGAATCCAGATATCGGCATTCGCCCAGATGACCAGACGCGGAATCGCTAAATCGAACATCCCGTTGCTCGATGCGCGAGAGGCATCGGACATCACAGCAACTTCTGAAAAAAGGTTGCCTCCGAACCAATGTAGCCCTCTAGCAACCGGACTGGCGGTCATGATCGGAGCGATCGAAACGAGCGAGATCGCTGGTAAAACGCTCCCCTCAAACCTTTCGAAGACTCGACTAATCGCTTGGCGTGCCACCCAATCTCCAAAGCTATGCGTAACGATCGCAACCGAATGATTCGGTTCCGTTACCAGCGACTCAATTTGTTGCTGGAGTCTGCTAGCACTGTTGTCCAAGTCACGAAATGCGATTCGGTCTTTAAAGATCCGAACCTTTCGTGTGCAGTGTCCATTGATCACCGTGGGTGTCCGCAGGGTCAGCCGTAGCGGCCACAACAGGGGCCGAGGTTCAAAGAAACCGGGCACCATGATAACGGTTTGCTTAGTAGGGTTCGTCATGAAGGTTTACGTTTTTTGCACTTGCGGGCATCCAGCGACAATTGTTAACGGATGGATAGGGGATTAATCGGCAACACGTTTCGTTCAATTTTGAGTGGTTTGGTGAACTATGCCCTACGGTGTCTATTTATCGGCTTCGGGTGCTCACGCGCAAAGCCATCGACTCGAAGTGCTCAGTCATAATTTGGCCAACACCCAAACACCTGGCTATAAACCTCAGCAAACCATTTTACAAGCTCGTTTTGCCGAAATGATTGAAGAGGGCGAAGTATCGCCCGGCCTCGGCGGTGCCGACGATATCGGTGGCGGAGTGACCATTCAAAAGGCACAAACTCAATTTGACCAAGGCCCCCTTAAACGGACCGGCAACGAAACCGATTTCGCCATCAACGATACCGAATCCTTCTTCGTCGTCCAACGTGGCGAAGAGCAATTCCTGACTCGAGCCGGCGAATTTCTGTTCGATTCCAAGGGCCGAATGATCAATCCTACCGGCGACCAAGTCCTCGGCAGCGATGGCAAACCGATTCAAATGGATCCCACAAAAGCCTACCACGTCGGTCCGGCGGGTCGGATTCAGCAGGGAGAGACGCATTATGAAATCATGTTGGCCAAACCGCAAAGCATGGGGGATCTGTCCCACGTCGGTGGCAATTTATTCAAGCCGCTCGCCGACTTTGACCTTGTCCCAGGGGACCAGCGAAAGGTAGTAGCGGGTCAGGTCGAGTTATCGTCGGTCAGTCCAACGATGGCGATGATGGAGTTAATCGAAACGTCGCGGGCCTACGAGGCGAATGTGCGAATGATCCAAAACCAGGACAGTGTGATGGGATCTTTGATTGGCCGAGTGCTAAAGTCGTAAGCAATACAAACCTATTGATCGGAAACGGAGTTTCGTCATGAGCGTTCAATCGCTATACACCGCCGCCACAGGGATGGGGGCGATGGAAACCAAATTGGATGTGATCGCCAACAACTTAGCGAACATCAATACAACGGGCTTCAAAAAAGACCGCGCTAACTTTGAGGACTTGCTTTATCGCACCGAAGTCTACCCCGGCGTTCGTGATGCTCAGCAAAACCCTACCGCCGTGGGCACTCAAGTCGGTTTGGGCGTCCGTGTCACCAGTACGCAAACCGATCAACGGCAAGGCACGCTGCAACAAACCGGCCGTGAGCTCGATGTCGCCATTCGCGGCAAAGGCTATCTACGTACGATCGATCCGTTGACCCAAGATACGATGTACACGCGAGCAGGAAATTTGGACATCAACGCCAACGGACAACTTGTCATCGGTTCCGCTCAAACGGGACGCCTGCTCGACCCACCGATCACGATCCCGGAAGACGCCAGTGCGATGGTCATTAGCGCCAATGGTGAGGTGATGGTTCGCCAACCCAATAATCCCGAGCTTAGCTCGGTGGGCAATATCCAAATGGCACAATTCATCAACCCCGACGGATTGTTGAAGGTCGGTGAAAACATGTATTTGCAAACCGATGCATCGGGGCAAGAGCAACAGGGGCCACCGGGAGATCAAGGGATGGGAACGCTCGTCCAAGGAAATTTGGAAGCATCCAATGTAGAACCTGTTCAGGAATTGATCGATTTGATCACGACTCAAAGAGCGTTCGAGCTGAACAGTCAAGCGATCCAAGCGGGCGATCAGGTGATGCAGAATATCTCTAACCTAAGAAGGTTCTAATCGCATGACCTCGGTCACCCCCGTCGCTTCTCCATTGGTCGTCTATCCATTGGTCGCCTATCGAATCATCCTCCGCACGCTCGTGGTTGTCGGTATGTTTGCTTCGACCACTGCCAATGCGCAATCGGGCTCCTTCGTTCCCGTTCGCCGCCCGGCAGCGAGGACCGCTTCGGTGGACGCTGAAACGTCTTGGACGTTTCGGATGAAACAAGATGTCGTTTTGAGTTCTCCGATCGTCCGTCTCGGCGACATTATCGCACCGCTCGATTCCAATTTGCCTCAATGGCCACGGCTCAGCCGCGCGTCGGTCGGATTACTGCCGGTCGACGGGACGGCGATGCGAATTGACCGTGAACGACTCAGTAAGCTAATCGTTCGCGCCGAAGCGACTCCGCACTCGCTTCATTGGGTCGGTAGCGAATCGATATCGATCCGTTATTCGGCAACGACGGTGGATGAGAGCGAGCACGTTGCCGAACGTTCGGCGGTTCGGCAAACCAGTGGTCGCCCGCAGCTCGATGCTGCGGCAACAAGCGATCCACAGGTGACGTTACCGCTTGAGTTTGCCGATCGCATCATCACTTGGATTGATCAATCGATCACGCGAAGCGACCGTGACCTGCTGCAACGATTCGAGCTGATCATCGATCCTCAGCAACCAGCGATGGCAAATTTGGAATCGGCCCGCGGCATCGAGCATGCTCGCTTTGTTTCACCCATCCAAAGCGGAACCTGTTCGTTGCACGTCCAATCGCGAGGCCTCGACGGTGCCGTCGAAGCAACCTTGGTCGCCCAACTAAAGGAAAAGCCGCTCGCCGTCACGGCAGCTAACAATCTGCGAGCCGGCGTTCGAATTGGACCCTCCGATCTACGGACCATGCCGATCGAACCTGAGGATTGGGAGGATTCGTTTTATACCGATCCGTCGGACTTGATCGGAACGGAAACGAAGAGCTATCTAAGAAGAGACGAGCCGATCCGCCTCGGATCGGTCGGAAAACCGACCTTGATTCGTCGCGGCGATTTGTTGGAAGTTCGCGTCGTCAATGGATCGATTAGCGTGACAACCAATGCTAAGGCGCAAGGTGACGGGGCGGAATCGGAGCTGATTGAAATCGAAACGCTCGATCCGCGAAAACGCTTGGTCGCTCGTGTCGTGCAAAGCGGCTTGGTCGAAATTGTCACTCGAGCACCTCGTACGCGGTAAAACAATGAACGCGGTAACACAAACCATGAAACGAGAGACGATTTCCATTCGAAACGGATTTGCAAAACCGATCGTCCTCATCGCAGTCATGATGGCAATATCGACGAGTGTCCTGGGCCAAGACAGTTCATTACTGCGTCAACCGCCTCCGCCGGATCGATCGTTATCGCCGCTGACCCAGCCTTCCGGTACGCAGCCGATGCAGGGCAATCCGTACAACCAAGCCCAGTCACCTTCGTCCAGTGCGGCAATGTTAAGTGGCGTCAGTTGGACGTATCAACCACCGCCCCAACTTCGAAGGTTTCAGAAGAACGACATCATTGCGATTCGTGTTGACGAAATCACGCGAGTGATGGCCGAGGGAGCCGCTGACAGCCGCAAACGGACGATGTACGAAGCCCTCGTGAGCGATTGGATCCGGCTCGACAGCTTCCGGGTGACACCCGATCCGCAGCAAGAAGGCGACCCGACCGTTGCGGCGGAGTCGAATAACCAATACCGAGCGGAATCATCGGTCGAGTCACGCGAATCGATGTCCTTTAATATTGCTGCAACCATTGTCGACATTCGCCCGAACGGAAACCTAGTACTCGAAGCCCGCAAAACGATCCGGGTCAACGACAACCTTTGGGAAACATCGCTTTCGGGTATCTGTCGAGCTCAAGACATTGCACCGGATAACGTTGTCCTGAGCCGCGACGTGATCGATCTTGAAATTCGCAAAGAAGATCAAGGACACTTGCGTGATGGATACAAACGCGGATGGTTCAGCCGTTGGTTTGACCGCGTCCAACCGTTTTGATTGATGTTCGTACCGCTTTGCCGCAAAAAGAATTTATGAATACGTTTTGCTCATCGATTGCCCGATCCATTGTGACGGTTACGCTAGCGATGGCAGCGTTCCATTGCACGAACGCCGCCAGCCTGAAGCTTGGCGACATGTGCCGCTTAAAGGGACAAGAGACCAACTCACTACAAGGTCTCGGTTTGGTCGTTGGGCTCAAGGGAACAGGCGATAGTGACGCCGCACCGACGGCGAGAGCCTTGTCGCGAATGATGCAATTGATGGGCGGACCCATGTCGGTTGATTCACTAGGCCAATTGGATGTCAAAGATATCGGAGACGCAAAGAACGTCGCGATGGTATTTGTCACCGCCAAGCTTCCTGCGGTCGGGTCCCAGGCAGGTGATTTGATCGATGTGAGCGTCAATGCGATCAACGCCAAGAGTCTCGAGGGCGGCTATTTGATGATGACGCCACTGCTTGGTCCGCGAGCCGACAATCCGACCGTTTATGCCATTGCACAAGGTGCGATGCGGCTCGGTGACGATGGGAACTTGACCAGTGCAACGATTCAAGGCGGTGGAAAGATGGAAGCGGCGGTGCCAGCCGCCTTTCACGACGACGGGATGATCACACTGGTACTCGATCGCGATTTCGCCAGCTTCGAAAACACGCAGCGTATCGAGGATGAAATCAATAGTTTATCCGCCTTGACGCTCGGTGATTCGGCAGGCTTTCAAGCCCAACCGACTCGCGATGCCTCGCGGGCTCGTGCCCAAGCGATTGATCAATTGCATGTGCGTGTTCAGATACCGGCACTCTACCGAGATAATCCGATCAAGTTCATTGCCCTACTGCTCAACTTGCCGATTCAATTGGCCAGCCACTCGTCGCGAGTCGTCATCAACGAACGCGAAGGGATCGTGGTGATTGGAAAGGATGTTGAGGTTGCACCCGTCTTGGTGACTCACCGCAATCTGCGGATTGAAGCAGGCGGAGCGACCGGCTTCGTCGGAGTTCACGACAAAGTCAACGAACGAGACAATGCCAAGCTTAAAAATCTGGCCGACGCACTCAATGCACTCGATGTTCCTACC
>JGI12210J13797_10022676_pt1 | contig 10429 bp, 5 predicted proteins | sample ElkSlonscriptome_3_FD_13797 | JGI IMG/M metagenome (IMG submission 13797) | reverse complement strand
CCTGCTCTGTGCCGTGCTGCAATGCGTAGGGAATCATTTCTTCGAGCAGGTCGTATGCTTTGTCGGGCATAACGCCACCTGGGAAGTATCTATCAGCAAGCTGTGCAACTGCATGAATTGCAGGTGCGCTAAATACGATGCCGGTTGCCTCCTCTCGTGAAGCCGCGCGTTGGCGCAAGAGTTCGTGTAGTGCGCCTGATTCCACGCCGTGTGTCTGCACCAGGTCGCACGCTCGCATAATACGACCATCTCGGGAAAGTACCCGATGGTAGCTGTCATTGTCTGAACCTATGATGATTTGAAGTGCAGGTGATTCAAAGTATGGGACAAGTGTGTCAACAAGGTCTACTGAAAAAGACCCAGCACTTTTGATTGCAACTGGTAGGTTCTCAAAATACAGAATAGTGTTGCCAGCTTGTACTGCCTGGTTTAATGTCTCACGAAGTGCCGTTTCAAAGGCGCTTTTATCTGGCTTGCTGGTAACGATGGTCTCAATATCAATGAGGAAAACGCGCTTTTCTTCCAGGGGTGGCAAGATAGTGCCTTCTTGAATCTTGCGGTACAGGAGGCAGGCACTTTTTCGTGCTGCACTTGGGTCTTCGGCGACCAAAAGCACGTTTGATTGTCGTGCTCGAGCAAGTATAGCCTCCATGGATTCTACCTCGTCTTCTTCGGCGCGCACCATCATGGCAGTGCTTTCCCATAACGGGTCCTCCGTGAGGTCGTGGCCGTAACGCTCAAGAAGGTACGTTTCGCCGTAGCTCCACGTCTTTGCGAGGCCTGGGACGCGACCCAGGTTGTCGCGTGACCACCAGCGTGCCTTGCTGCGACGTGCACGTTCCATGTTCATGACCCACGAAGCTGCAGCAAGAAGTGCCTCTTTGTTGATGTTGTGGGATGAGAGCAGTGCGCGCAGGGCATCGTCTTGCTTATAGAGCGACATTGCGTAGGTTGCAAGGGTTACCCCTTGGTCTCGCTCAATCAAGAATCCGTTCACATCGAGCGTCGAGACGCGTTTTTCAATGTACTGCAGGAATACATCTTCCGGAACACCTGCGCGGAACAGTATCTCCTGTCCCAATTCATGCATAAGGAATCCTTCAGTGACATCTTCGTGTGGTGTGTCGTGCACGATGGTAGCCACCTCCCATGACATAGGCACATGCTCGGGGTTTGGTGTTTCTGTGAGAATTGCTTCTAGGCCACGAAAATAGTACGAGCGATGCATTGCCTCAAGGGCAGACAGCATAAACAGCAGTGCAAACGAGATGAGAAACAATCCCATGAACACCCCCGCCAGAGTGGCGCCAATGGTGGTGAGTATGGGTATAGTTGAAAGTGAGGCGTGTTCGAATGCGCTTGCAAGCAATGCGAACACGAAGAGTGTTACCGTAAGTACAAATAACCAGTACTGTGCCGTGTGGCGGGTGTGCGCTGGCAGTACGCCTCGGAGTGTTAGTGCCGGGCCAAAGTACTGTTTTGCGTATGCGTGTAGGTCGGAAAACGGCATACTACGAGAAGATTAGGAGTGTTGCCCCACTACCAAGAAGTAGTACCACAAAAAGAGGTGCACAGATCCAGACAACAAAAAACAGCCCTCCAAACAGCACAGCAGCACAGAGGGTGATGATGCCGGTGAGTATAAGAAAGCTACGCATAACAAACCCCACGAAACGCATCAGCGAGTTTACAAGTATTCGCTCGCCAATCGCTTGCACATCAAGTGCGTGCTTGGGTTGCACGTTGTCGGTGAGGCGGTGAAATGGCACAAAGAGTGTGTGCAGGAGTGAGGGGATTGAGAAAAAGTTAAATAAGAACCACAACACGTTGCGGAGCACTCCCAAATAGTCGCTTAATGAGCGGCTGTAGTGCCAAGACAGGTATTGCGCCGCAAGTGTCAGCATGTGTTCAGTATAGCATGAGGTGGTAGTTGACTAGAGCGCCTCCTGTGTATGAATGATTGAAGTTGATGTGTCGAGCAAGCTTTCATTCTCTAGTTCATCACGATAGCGCAAAAACACCTTTGTGCCGAATCTCAGATCGATGTACGCAAGCCTACGGCTTTGGTCGATAGTGTCTGAGTCAAGCAGTGCCGCTAAGCGATTGTCGAGCATGGTGGGCTCCATATTTCGTGGGAGAATGATACGAGACCCGTTGCTGCGGAATAGCTCAACATCACGCGTGTCGGTAATGAGTAGCGCGTATGCATCGTCAATACGGGTGGTAAGTGTTGTGTAGAGCGTGTCCAGATGTATGAATTCCTCTTGTGGCAATAGTGTGGCGCCAATTGGATCCGCCTGTGCGAGTGATCCGTAGTACACATGGCTAGTGTCGGCACTGGGCTGGTTGTCGGCCGTGGCATAAATATAGCCTGTTGTATCTACTGAAAAGCACTTGCCGTATTGTGGCGAGTTGGTAGCCGTTTGAGGGACGCTTGGCACTATGTCCCCGCACCACCAAGCGTGTTGCGTGCGTTCGCTCACAGAAAAAGAAAGTGTGTTGAACGTGCTGCGCTCTCCAGAAATATCTTGGATACGTGGCGTGTTCTGTGTAAGGGAGTCAGCAAGCTCACTGGTACGGACCACAAGTACACTGTCTTTAGGAAGAATGGTAAACGCCTCGTCTTGTATTGCAGATTCTACGTCTTGCACGAGCTGTGCTTCGTCAAGCACCCCGTCAGTGTGTACCTGTATGGTTTGTATGCGTAGCATAGGCTGGTGTAGCAACCAAACAAAGCCGCAGGCAATTGCTGCAGCCAATACAGCGTACCCACATGAAAACAACACTACACGTCGGCGCGCCTTGCGACGCGCCTCGCGTGTACGAAACTTTCGTGGTCGAATCATTGTGCCACAATGCGCTCTTTACCCATGAAGGGGCGAAGGACTTCGGGAATGAGGATAGAGCCGTCCTCCTGTTGGTAATTTTCGACCAAGGAAACAAGGATGCGAGGCGTTGGGATAGCGGTGCAGTTTAGGCTGTGCGCGTAGCGTGTTTTTTCGTCTGCACCCTTGTAGCGAATGTTGAACCGACGTGTTTGGAAGTCATGAAAGTATGACGCTGAGCTTATTTCACGATACTTTTGCTCGCCAGGAACCCAGAGTTCGATGTCGTACTTTTTGACCTGCCCTTGCCCGAGGTCGCCGCCGCAGTTTATAACCGTGTGGTATGGAATGTTGAGTGATTCGATAAACTCTTCCGTGTTACGGTTGAGCCACTCGTGCAGGTCAACAGAGACTGCGTGCGATGCTTCGCAGAGGACGACTTGCTCCAGTTTGTAAAACTCATGCACACGAATAAGCCCCTTCACGTCTTTGCCGTGACTCCCGGCTTCTCGTCGGTAGCATGGTGAAAAACCGAGGTATTTTAGCGGCAAATCCTCATGGGGCAGCACTTCTCCTGCATGTAATCCCATGACGGACACTTCGGCTGTGCCGATGAGGTAGTCTTCGTCTTGTGTTTTGTACACGTCCTCTGCTTCGTTTGGGAGGTGTCCAGTGCCATACAAGTTTTCTTTGCGGACAATGGTGGGTGGTAGCACTGGCACAAACCCTTTCTCTGTAAAAAACTGCTGAGCGTAGTTCCAGATTGCCCACGAAAGCTTCGCGCCATCGCCTATGAGGTAATAGCCACGGAAGCCGTGCACCTTTGCGCCTCGCTCAAAGTCGACCATGTTGAGTGTGGTCATAATCTCTGTGTGATCCTTGGGTTCGAATGTGAATTTTGTCCGGTTGCCCCACACCTTGTGCTCAATATTTTGTTCGTCTGATTCACCGTCCGGCACGGTCATATCAGGAATGTTCGGCACCTGCAGCATCAGTGCTTGCCATTCAACCATCACCTCCTTGAGCTGACCTTCAGCAGCTTGCAAACGCTCCTTAACCTCTTTCATGTTGCCAATGAGGGCCTGACGCGCTTCATCAGTGGTTGCTTTGGCGATTTGCCCACTTGCTTTGTTTTGCTCGGCTCGGGCAGTGTCAAATACTTGCTGGAGTTCGCGACGTGTTTCGTCGAGTGCGACAAGTTTGTCGAGGTCCACCTCCATCCGCTTTTTTGTTGCGGCCATTTTTACAAGATCGAGGTTTTCGCGGATGAATTTTATGTCTAACATAGGTGTCAGGTTACAGAGCCCAAGTGTCAGGGATACAGCAAATGTACCACATATACGGCAGGATATGTAGTGAAGAGTGAACAGTTGACGTAACTTGAATTGTGTATCATGAACTGTGAAGTATGAATACGTTGTCCATGTATGTGTTCCTATGTGCCACAAGCTTGTCCGTTACCATTAACCTATATACCTAGTACACTATTCACCTACCAACCTCCACCAGGATATACTGAACACGATGACCGCCACCTTCCCCCTCTCCATCCTCCCCATCCCTTCCCTTCTTAAGGAAATACCTGACGCACCCACACAGCTTACGGTGCGCGGTGCATACCCAGACGAAACACTGAAGTTTCTTTCGGTTGTGGGTTCACGTACCTATTCGCCGTACGGTAAGCAGGTGTGTGAATTGCTAGTGAAAGGCTTGCGAGGGTATCCTGTGGTGATCGTTTCTGGCCTTGCACTTGGCATCGACGGTATTGCGCACCGTGCTGCACTTGATTCTGGACTTACCACGATTGCGGTGCCCGGCTCAGGCCTCAACGACGATGTGCTCTACCCTGCTACCCATCGCCAGCTTGCAGCAGATATTCTCGAAGGTGGGGGTGCGTTAGTGTCGGAGTTTGCACCTGATTGGCGTCCGCGCCCGGAGAGCTTCCCACAGCGCAATCGTATTATGGCTGGTATGAGCCACGCAGTGCTTGTGGTAGAAGCAGAAGAACGTAGCGGTACGCTTATCACAAGTCGTTTGGCCACAGAGTACAATCGTGACGTGCTTGCAGTACCTGGGCCAATACACAGCGCGACGAGTAAAGGGCCACATATGCTCGTGAAGAAGGGGGCCGCACTTGTAAGCAGTAGTGATGACATCCTCGAAGCGCTTGGTATTGATGAGAAGATGCAGGGTCAGCCCGTGCTCCCATTTGACCTATCTCTTGCTGAGCGTGAGATTGTGGCGTTATTGTCTGAGCCCCTTCCACGCGACGAACTTATCACGAAGAGTACCAAGAGTGCGACTGAGGTGAATATCCTTCTTTCAAGTCTCGAGCTTAAGGGGGTAATTGAGGAACGTGTCGGTAAGGTATGCTTGAGTGCATGAATTTGTGTTCGTGACAATGGGCACATAACGCGCAAACCGCGGGTTTCCCCGCGGTTTGCTCTGCATTGTTCTGTGGTCTGGAGCGTGTCTATTCAGCTGCTACCACAACACCGGTTGAGTTCTCGTCTTCCTCAGGCATTGCAGCAAGTTCGCGCATGCGCAGTTCGCGTTGTAGTTCAGCAATCGCTTGGTGCTTTTTGCTACCCTCATAGCCGGTTCCTGCTGGAATCAGGCGACCAATGATGACGTTTTCCTTTAGACCACGAAGTGGGTCTGTTGTGCCACGTACAGCGTTGTTGATGAGTACACGTGTGGTGTTCTGGAAGCTCGATGCAGAGAGCCAGCTCTTACGGGTGAGTGATACCTCCATGATACCCAAGAGATGTGTTTCGCCCACTGCTTCTTCGCCGCCTTCAGTCTTTACGCGATCGTTCTCACTGTTGAACTCCCACTCTTCAACCACTTCTCCAGCTGAAAGGGTTGTATCACCAGCAGTCTTAATTTTACGTCGACTAAACATTTGGCGAATGATAACCTCCATATGCTTGCGGCTGATCGACACACCTTGCAGTTCGTAGATCTTACTTGTTTCGATAATGATGTATTCCTGCGTCTTTTCACGGCCTGCGAGCTTGAAGAGTTCGGTGAGGTCTGCCGAGCCGTCTGAAAGGAAATCTCCCTTCTCGATTCGCTGACCCTCCTTTACCAAGCACATACGTGGGTGGTAGATAGAGAGTTCAACAGCAACCCCCTTCTTGGTACTGCCTTCGTCAGGGACGATTTGCACCACCTTCTCGTTGCCGAGGTCTTTGATTTCTGCAATCACACCAGAGACAGTAGAAATAACTGCCGGGCTTTTTGGTGAGCGGCGCTCGAACACTTCCTCCACACGAGGAAGACCTTGCACCACGTCGCCACCAGCTGCGGCTGCACCACCAGCATGCTTAGTGTTCATGGTAAGCTGCGTGCCTGGCTCACCAATTGCTTGTGCTGCAACGGTGCCAACAGCTTCACCAACATCAACAGGCTCCCACGTGGTAACGTCTGCACCGTAACACTTCTGGCACAGGCCATTTCCAAGTGTGCACGTAAGCGGTGAACGTACTACTACAGACACTACGTCGCTTGCATCAAGCGTGCGCGCAAGTGCTTTGGTGATGTACTCGCCCTTCTTTGCAACGACGCCTGCTTCTTCACCGGTAGCGTCTTCCGCGAGGTAACGACCCTTAATGTTCTCTGCGAAGTCCGCAGGAAGTCCGAAGGCATTCGTGCGACCAAGCTCGATAGCGCCGTTTGTGCCGCAGTCGTCTGAGCGAATGATTGCGTCTTGCGCCACATCAAAGAGCTTTCGAGTAAGGTATCCTGCGCGTGCGGTGTTCAACGCGGTGTCCGCAAGACCAGATCGAGAACCGTGGGTGGTGGTAAAGTACTCAATCGGTGTCAGTCCTTCCTTGTAGCTTGCGATAATCGGGAACTCAATGGTCTCTCGCGCGGTATTTTGGATAAGACCCTTCATACCGGCCATCTGCGTGAGCTGCCCCATCGAACCTCGTGCACCTGAGATAACCAGGTCGTGCACAGAACCGGTAGGGTCGATTGTTGCTGGAATGGCTGCCTCAATGTCACTCTTTGCTTTGTGCCACATTTCAATGATGAGGCGCTTTCGTTCAGTTCGTGACAATAGACCCTCGTCGTACTGTGCACGAATCTCAGCCACCTGCTTCTTGGCGTCCTCAATGATTTTTGCTTTCTCTGGTGGCGTTTCAAGGTCGGTAAGAGACCAGGTAACACCGCTTCGTGTTGCGTACTCAAAGCCAAAGTTCTTGATTTTGTCAACGATCACGGGGATACGTTCAAGTGAGTAGTGGTCGATAAGGTCATTGATGAGTCGAACGAGTCGCCCTTTCTTCATTTCATCGTTAAGGTAGGCGTAGTCCTTCGGTAGAATCGAGTTGAACAGTAGCCGGCCAACGGTTGTCTCAAACACCTTACCTTCAAAAGCTGCGTACTTAGGGCTGTCGGTACCGAGCACCTTTATGGTGGCGCGGAAGTCAACCATGCCATAGTCGTAGGCGCTAATTGCTTCGTTTGGACTTGCAAACCACTTGCCTTCACCCTTCGCACCGGCAACATCCTTTGTCATCCAGTAGCAGCCAAGCACGATGTCCTGACTCATGGCAACCACAGGTGCACCATTTCCTGGCTTTAGAATATTATGGTACGCGCTCATAAAGCTCTTAGCCTCGAGCTGTGCTTCTGCCGAAAGTGGGACGTGCACTGCCATCTGGTCACCGTCAAAGTCTGCGTTAAAGGCAGGACATACAAGTGGGTGAATACGGATAGCATTGCCCTCAATCAGCTGTGGTCGGAACGCCTGAATACCAAGGCGGTGCAATGTTGGAGCACGGTTCAAAAGCACGTGCTTGTCACTAATGACCTCTTCGAGAATACTCCACACCTCTGGTGTTTTTTCTTCAATCAAACGCCCTGCTCCACGAATATTGAATGCGAGCTCGCGTTCAAGCAGCTTTGCAATCACAAATGGGCGGAATAGTTCAAGTGCCATGTGCTTCGGAAGACCACATTCATCGAGATCAAGTTCTGGGCCAACAACAATCACACTACGACCAGAGTAGTCGACTCGTTTACCAAGTAGGTTCTGGCGGAAGTATCCCTGCTTTCCCTTTAGGTAGTCAGAGAGTGATTTGAGTGGGCGGCGCTGTGCAAGACTCATCGCACCACCTTGTGAGCCGTGACGAATGGAGTTGTCGATAAGTGCATCGACCGCTTCTTGAAGAATTCGTTTCTCGTTGCGCAAAATAACCTCTGGCGCATGGATATCCATGAGCTTTTTCAAGCGATTGTTTCGGTTGATGACGCGTCGGTAGAGGTCGTTTGCGTCCGAGCTTGCGTGGCGACCGCCCTCAAGCGCCACCATAGGGCGCAATGCGGGAGGAGAGACCGGCAAAACCGTTAGGAACATCCATTCCGGTCGCAAGGCTGCACGCTGTAGCTGCTTCACCAACGCAAGACGCTTGTTCAGCTTTGGCTTTTCACTCGCGCTTGCTTTGTCGCGCGCTTCAGTGAGCTGCTCCTGCATTTTTGGCAGATCCATCACTTCGAACAGCTTGTAAATTGCTTCAGCGCCAATAGATGCCTCGAATACGGTACCGTAGCGCATGGAGTAGCGATGGTAGGTTGCTTCATCTAGTATCTGGCCAATTGCAAGGCTAGAAACCTCACTCTTCACATCTTGAAGGCGAGTCTTCAAGCGCTCGCGCTCGTCGTCGTTGCTTGCACTTTTGCTTTTTGCCTTAAATTCAGTGTCGATGTCGGTAAGGATGCGCGCGCGCTCTTTGTCGTCGACCTTGACCACAATGTAGCTTGCAAAGTAGACAACCTTCTCGATGTCTGCCGCAGAGACGCCCATGAGTGTGGCAATTCGAGATGGAATGCCACGCAAGAACCAGATGTGTGCAACCGGGCTTGCAAGTTCGATGTGCCCCTCGCGTTCACGGCGCACGATGGTGCGAGTAATCTCTACGCCACAACGGTCGCAGACGATACCTTTGTACCGTATACCTTTGTACTTACCGCAGAAACACTCAAAGTCGCGTGTCGGGCCAAAGATGCGCTCGTCAAAGAGGCCATTCTTTTCTGCCCGCTGCGTGCGATAGTTAATGGTTTCAGGCTTAGTGACCTCGCCGAAGCTGAGCGAGCGCATGCGCTCAGGACTTGCGATGGCGATGCGCACTGACTCGAAGTCATTCTCCTGTGTATTGTGTGGTGTTCGCATGATGTCGGAGGTTACTTAGTAAGGTCACTACCTTTCTTTTCAAGTTGGACGTCGAGTGCAAGTGCTCGCAAGTGATGTAGAAGCACGTTGAATGCCGCCGGCGTTCCGGTATGTTCGATGCGGCCTCCACGTACCACAGCATCGAATGCCGCGCTTCGTCCCTGGATGTCGTCTGATTTAACAGTAAGCATTTCTCGAAGTGTGTATGCAGCGCCGTAGCCCAAGAGTGCCCAGACCTCCATCTCTCCAAAGCGCTGACCTCCGTTTTGCGCCTTTCCACCGAGTGGCTGCTGCGTAATGAGTGAGTATGGCCCGATTGAACGCATGTGAATCTTGTCTTCCACCATGTGGTGAAGCTTCATGATGTACATGTATCCGATAGCAATTTTCTGATTGAACTCTTCACCGGTGCGTCCATCGCGCAACGAAACCTTGCCGTCTTCTGGATAGCCGGCTTCTGTAAGCTCGTGCTTGATTTCTTCATCGGTTGCACCAGCAAAAGGTGGACACACAGCCTGGTAGCCCAAGGTGTGTGCTGCAAGACCGAGGTGAAGCTCAAGAATTTGTCCAAGATTCATTCGACTTGGCACACCAAGCGGCGTAAGGATCACGTCTACAGGACGACCATCTTCAAGGTAAGGCATGTCTTCTTCGGGAAGTATTCGTGAGATGACACCTTTGTTTCCGTGTCGACCGGCAAGCTTGTCGCCCACTGACACATTACGAACCTGTGCAACGGTAACTGAAACCTTTTTTAGCACACCGCTTTGGAGGTTGTCGCCATTCTCGCGACTAAAGATGCGCACGCCGACCACGCGGCCTTGCTTGCCACCTTCAAGACGCAGGCTTGTATCCTTCACGTCCTTTGCCTTTTCACCGAAGATGGAACGGAGTAGTCGCTCTTCTGGGGTCAGCTGGCTTTCGCCCTTCGGGGTTACCTTTCCAACCAAAATGTCGCCCGTGTGCACTTCTGCACCAATACGGACTACACCTTCTTCATCAAGATTTTTTAGTTTGTTTTCGCCAACATTTGGAATATCGTGTGTTGTGACCTCTGAGCCAAGCTTGGTGTCGCGAACCACACACTCAAATTCCTCCATATGGATTGAGCTGAACTTTGCATCCTTAACCAGGCGCTCAGAAATGATGATGGCGTCCTCGTAGTTTGCACCACTCCACGGCATGAACGCTGCAAGTACGTTCTGGCCAAGTGCAAGCTGGCCGTCTACGGTAGAGCTCGTGTCTGCAAGAAGCTGACCTTTCTTTACCTTGTCGCCCACAGTCACGACTGAACGTTGGAAGAAGCAGCTCATGTCGTTGGTGCGACTGAAGTTCTGAAGCTTGTACTCATGCGGCTTACCATCCTTTGGTGTGACAACCACACGACGCGCGTCGGCCCGTGTGACCTCGCCTGCTTCGCGCG
>JGI12210J13797_10038209_pt1 | contig 10430 bp, 8 predicted proteins | sample ElkSlonscriptome_3_FD_13797 | JGI IMG/M metagenome (IMG submission 13797) | reverse complement strand
CGCGGCCCTCGGGGTCGACGACCCCCGCCCCGAGGCCCCGCCCCGAATCACGGCTGGCGGCGCTGGCTGTAGATCCACAGCAGCAGACCGTTGTCCTCGGTCCAGGCTCTATTGAAGGTCTCGCCGTGACCGGTGTCGGGATACTCGGTGTACAGCGCCGAGCCGCCCGCCTCGTTGATCGCCTCCACCATCGCCCGCGAGCCCTCCACCGGGTTGGAGGTGTCCGCGTCGCCGTGGAACACCCAGAACGGGATGTGGAGGATGAGGTCGACCTTGGTGCGATCGGAGAAGCCGGCCATGGGCACGCCGGTGGCGAACACGTCGGGCCAGCGGGTGGTGAACTCCCAGGTGCCGAACCCGCCCATGGACTCGCCGGTGAGGAGCACCCGATCGGGCTCGATCGTCACCTCGGTGCCGAGCGCGTCGATGAGCTCGCGCACCGCCTGGGCCGAGGGCCAGGGATCGGGGTGCTGCTCGTACGAGCCGTCGCCGCCCAGGCCCGTGAAGGGCATGTCGGCGGAGTTGCCCACCCAGTGGGCCCACTCCTGGTGGGCGGGCTGGTCGCTGCACTGCGGCACGACCACGAACGAGGGGAAGTCGGCCTGGGCGTTGGGGGCCACGATGGAGTTGGGCCCGCGGAACAGCCGGCTGTTGTACAGCGAGGGCGGGTTGTCGCTGCCCCGCTGCCCGCGGCCGTGCAGGTACACCAGCACCGGGTAGCGCACGGCCGGGTCGTAGAACTCGGGCGTGTACAGCCGATAGGGCAGCTCGTGACCGTCGGCGGCGACGAAGGTGCGCACCTCCATCACCCCGCCGAGGTTGTCGTCGAGCCAGTCCTGCTGCTCGTCGTTGGACTGCGCCACGTGCTCGGCGTCCATGCCCGCGCCCGAGAGCGTGAACACGCCGGTGGTGCGGCCCAGCTCGGTGGCGCCGTCGAAGGCGATCACCTCGTAGTCGTGCGACCCGAACTCGAGCGCCCAGGGCACGGCCGCACCGACGTCGTCCTCGTCGAGGCGGAAGGGCGCGGTCTCGTCGGCGATGGGCTCACCGCCGTCGATCCGGAACTCGACGCGGGTGGTGCCCGCGGGGGCCCGCGCCTCGAGGGTGGCCCGCGGCGGCAGCTCGACCCGGTGCAGCACCTCGGGCAGCGGGAAGAAGACCTCCTCCGAGGCGTCGCGCACCACGTTGAAGATGCCCAGCTCGGGACCCTCGGGGACCTCGGCGGTGGTGCTGCCCTCCCCGGTCGTGCCGTCGGCGGGCGGGCCGGAGGTGTCGGCGGTGGTGTCGTCGGCGGGCGGGGAGGTGCCGGTGGTGGCGGTGGAATCGGTCGGGGCCGAGGTGGCGGTGGTCGAGCCGTCGCCGGAGGGGGTGTCGTCGGAACCGCAGGCCATGCAGATCATCAAGGAGACGAGCGGGATCCTTCGCATGAGCGGAGGATAGGGCGTGCGCACGAAGATCGGGGAGCGATCGTCGTAGCGTCGCATACCCATCGGACGACAGCCGAGCGCTATGCCATGAAGCGCTATGCCACAGAGCGCGGGGGAGGCGGCGAGGCCCGCTCGATGAGCTCCTGCGCGAGACGCTCGAAGTCCTCGCGACATCGCTCCACGGCCTGGATGTGAGAGCCGATCGCTCCGTCCGCCGGCTTGAGATGGAACATCGGCTTTCGGGCTTCGTGCGCGAGCGGCATCAAGCTCTGGTAGTGCCGCATGACACCCAGGCAGTGTGGATCGGACTCGGTGTCGCTCGGCTCGACGTCGTCTCCGACGAGGCTGCGATGGTACTCGCCAGGGATGCGGGCGACCCACTTCTGGTACGCCTTGATCGGTCGGCTCAGCCTCATGCCCGCTTGCATGACCACGTAGCCCAGCGGGCTCATGCGACCAGCCGGCAGCTCGAGTCCCTCCGAAGGACAGCGCTCGAGCCGCTCCTTCCAGCTCTTCCTCCACGAAGCAAGGGTAGGCCCGAGGTTTCGTAGACCCTGCATCGAGAATAGATCGGGCGCGAGCGGGGTGACGACGTGCGCTGCCGCGAGCAGAGCCGCTCGGTTGATGGCCCCCAGATTGGGGCCGACGTCGATGAGAGTGAGCGCGGCTCCGTGAGCACGTGCCGCGCTGAGCCCCACCCGATGGAACGCCGAGAGTGTGCGGTAGGCGGCCTCGTCACCGTCCAGCGCTCGAGGCCACGCATCCGAGAACTCGTCCTCGAAGCTGGAGATCCCCAGATCTCCCGGGACCAGCCCCAGCCCATCTCGAAGGTCCACCACGTTGGGCTCGGTGATGTCGCCGACTCCCCGGAGGATGGGCCGGACACAGCCGAGGATCGTGCCCTCGTGCTCCCCTTCGGCCGGCCACAGCCGCTCGAGCTCGTCCTCGTCGAGGCACATCGCCGAGAGGTTGGACTGCGGATCGAGATCCAGCATCAAGATCCGGAACCCCAGGTCGACGAGCATGTGGGCGAGGTGGAAGACGAGCGTGGTCCTCCCCACGCCGCCCTTGTTGTCGACGAACGCGAGGGTCGTCATGCGCCCCTCACCACGACCGCGAAGCTCCCCACGCCGAAATCGAACTCGGGCTCGGGGTTCCCGTTCTCCCGACATGCTTTCTTGGACAGCGGTACCCCGAAGCCGAAGCGCTGCACGTAGCCCAGCTCGTGCAGGGCAGCGGCGATGGTCGGGTTGCGGTAGTCGTTGCCTCCCGGGCGCCCGAAGCTCTCCTCGGTGGCCCGGCCGAACAGGCCCCCAGGCCAGGGTTGTGCAGCTCGACGCGGTCGGAGAACCAGTACCACTGGACCGGCGCGTTGCTCGACTCGTAGTTGCGGTGCATGACCGCGTTGCGCAGCAGCTGCTGGAGCGCCTCGATGGGATAGTCGGGATGGTTGCGCTCGCGGCTCGTGCCGGCGATCGAGGTCGACGTACGGATATGGGCCCGACTCACCTCGTCCATCTGATCCAGCACCCGGGGCAGCGGCCCGGTCAGCTCCTTTCGATCGATGATGGGATCGGTCAGCTCGGTGCCATCGATGCGCAGGAACTGCACGTAGGCCCCCTTGATGAAGGCGGTGGGCTCGTAGCCCAGCAGCAGCATGCCCGCCACGTTGGGGACGGCATCGGGGCTGGCGAGGTGCAGGCCGGCGAGCTGCTGGGGCAGCGACCGGTCGTTCTCGCGGAGCGTGTCGGGGTGCACCGCCTGCGGGAGATACTCGCGACGGAACAGCTCGAGGTCGAGCTCGTCGAGCTTCGCGCCCGGAATGGATCGCTGGTCGAATGGGCCGTCCCACGACCGACGACGCTCCGTGAGCACCCGCTCCTCGTCGCGCGTCGCGATGCCTCGCCGCGGGCCTACGCGCACGCGCACCGTCCCGCGCAGCCGGACCGGCGTGTTCTTGGACGGCTCGACCTCGACCACGGCGATCTCCACGCCCTCGAATCCTACCAACTTCTTCCCGCGACACGCGAGAGTCGAGCCCGACCCCGTCGCGCCGTACCTCTACAGCGGCTCGCAGAAGCGCGCGAGGATCGTCTTGGGCCCGTGCCCGGGGAAGCGCAGCTGGAGCTTGAGCTGCTCGCCCGTGCCGCTCCAGCCCTTGAGCACGCCCTCGCCGAATTTGCGGTGGCGCACCGCCATGCCCACGTACAGCGCCACGCCCTGCCCGACCTCGTCGTAGTGCGCTCCACCGCTCAGCTCCTCCTCGGTGAAGGGAGCATCGGGCGCGTCGTCGTACTCGATGTCGTCGTTCCAGCGGGGCGTGGGCGGCGGCTGGGGCGGCTGGGGCCGAGGAGCCGCGGCGGGCGGCACCACCGAGAGGTAGGCGCGCGGGCGCAGGCCGACCGAGGCGATGGCGTCCTCGGGAAGATCGGCCAAGAAGCGCGAGGGCTGACCCACCTGCAGCTGCCCGTAGATCCGCCGCCGCTTGGCCATGGTGAGCACCAGGCGATCCTTGGCCCGGGTGAGCGCCACGTAGGCCAGCCGCCGCTCCTCTTCCATCTGCACGGGATCGTCGAGCACGCGGGCGTGGGGAAAGATCCGCTCCTCCATGCCGGTGAGGTAGACCACCGGGAACTCCAGGCCCTTGGCGCTGTGGATGGTCATCATGGTGATGGCCCGGCCCTTGTTCCCCTCGCCCCGCTCGCCGCCCACCAAGCTGACCAGCTCGAGGTACTCGAAGGGCTCGGCCTCGGGCCGCTCCTCGCAGAATTCCTGGGCGTTGCCCAGCAGCTCCTGGAGGTTCTCGAGCCGGGTCTGGGCCTCCTCGCTGCCGTCTTCGTCCAGCCAGCCCCGGTAGCCGGTGGTCTCCACGATCTCCTCGAGCAGGGCGTCGAGGCGCAGCTCGTCGGCCCGCTGCCGCAGCTGCTCGATCATGGCGGAGAACTGGTGCATCCGCTTGGCGGCGGCCTTGCCCACGCCGGCCACGGTGGGCTCGCCCAGCGCGTCCCACAGCGAGATGCCCTCGGCGGCGGCGCGGTCTTGCAGGCGCGCCAGGGAGGTCTTGCCGATCTTGCGCGCAGGCCGGTTGATGACCCGGGCGAGGTGCACGTCGCTGTGCGGGTTGAGCAGCACGGTGAGGTACGACAGCACGTCCTTCACCTCCATGCGCTCGTAGAAGGCCACGCCGCCGATGATCCGGCAGGCCAGGCCCACCCGGCGCAGCTGCTCCTCGATGGCGCGCGACTGGGCGTGGGTGCGGTAGAAGACGGCGAAGTCCTCGGGCGAGGCGCCGTCTTCGATGGCCTGCACCACCTCGTGGGCGACCAGGCGGGCCTCGTCGCGCTCGTCGGACAAGGCCAGCACCCGCACCGCCTCGCCCTCGCCGCGCTCGCTCCACAGCTCCTTGCCCAGCCGGCCGCGGTTGCGCCGGATCACCGCGTCGGCGCAGCGGAGGATCCGGCTGGTGCTGCGGTAGTTCTGCTCGAGGCGCACCAGCTGGGTGCCGGGGTGGCGATCGGCGAAGCTCAGGATCTGATCGACGTCGGCGCCACGCCAGCCGTAGATGGCTTGGTCGTCGTCGCCCACCACGCACAGCTCGGCTCGACCAGCGAGGCGGTCGACCAGCTCGGCCTGGATCGGGTTGGTGTCCTGGAACTCGTCGACGACCACGTGCTGGAAGCGGGTGAGCAGGCGGGCGACGGGATCGAAGTCGGCCAGCTGCCCCGAGGCGGAGGGGGCGGGGCGCTCGGCCTTGCGCAGCAGCTCGACGGTGAGCAGCAGCAGGTCGCCGAAGTCGGCGGCGTCGGCCGCCCGCAGGCGCTTCTCGTACCGCTCGTAGGCCTGGCGCACGACCGCGGCCACGGGCCCGGGCAGCTCGAGGCGGTCGACGCCGGAGGGGCCCAGCCCGCGGTTCTTGGCCCGGTCGATGAAGCCCAGCACGCCGCGCGGGGTGTAGAGCTTGTCGGGGACCTTCAGCTCCTTGAGCACCTGGCCCATCACGGTCTGCTGGTCGCCGACGTCGTAGATGGAGAAGCGGGGCGACAGGCCCACGCCCTCACCGTGCCGCCGCAGGATGCGGGCGCAGATCGAGTGGAAGGTGCCGACCCACAGCTCGCGGGTGGCGTGATGGCCCCCGGCCAGCGCGTGCATGCGCTCGCGCATCTCGCCGGCGGCCTTGTTGGTGAAGGTGACCGCGAGCACCCGCCAGGGCTCGACGCCCTCGTCGAGGAGCTGGGCGACCCGGTGGGTGATCACCCGAGTCTTGCCCGTGCCCGCGCCCGCGAGCACCAGCAGCGGGCCGCCCCGGTGCTCCACGGCGGTGACCTGCGCCGGGTTGAGCGACATCGCCCCGTGATACCACGAGGTGTTACCCTCCGCGGACGGTGAGCGGCCGCGCTTCTCCGACGCCCCGGACGTCCCCCCGCCGCGAGGGACATGGACCCCCCGCGGGCCGGCGCGCCCGCGTGTGGCCTCGCGCCGTGGTCACCGCATGGCTGGTGGCGGTGGTGATCCTGCTGGCGCGGGTGATGGGCGATCCGGGGGTGGAGGTGTCGGGGGACACGCAGGCCCTGCTGCCGCCCGAGCACCGCGCGGTGGAGGGCGAGCCGCTGCTGCTGCTGACGATCCGGCCCGAGGCGCAGGAGGAGGCCGAGGGCGGGGTGGACCTGCTGCTGGCCGCGGCCAGCGCGGTGGGCGAGCAGCTGGGCGAGCGCCGGGTGCCGCTGGGCCCGCCCGCGGCCGAGCTGACCGGGTGGCTCGACGCGCACGCGCTGTACCTGCTGCCGGTGGAGGCCCACGAGGCGCTGGCCGAGCGGCTGAGCCGGGCGTCGATGTCGGCGGCGGTCGACGCCCTGCGGGCCCGGCTGTCCTCGCCGATCTACGGGCTGAGCGGCGAGGAGCCCCGCCGCGATCCGCTGCGCTTGCAGCAGCTGTCGCGGCAGTACGCGGGCCGGCTGACGCACCTGGGCAACGGGGAGGACATGCCGGCCGAGCTGACCCCGACCGGCGATCTGCTCGCGCTCGACGGCCAGGCCCTGCTCATCGAGCTGCGCAGCGACGAGCCGCCCGCGGCGCTGCTGGAGGAGGTCCGCGCCGTGCTGCCCAGCGATGCGGTGGAGGCGGCGCTCATCGGGCCCGGGCCGCGGCGCGAGCAGGTCGCGGCCGACATCTCCGCCCGCTGGCCGCGGCTGACCACGCTGGTGGTGGCGGGGCTGGTGGTGGTGCTGAGCCTGGCGCTGCGGGCCGTCCGCCCGGTGGTGGCCATCCTGCTGGCGGTGGGCTCGGTGGTGCTCGGCGTGGTGGTGCTGAGCCCCCCGCCCGGGCCGCACGACGTGGCGATGCTGGTGCTGCTGGCCGGGTTCGGCTGCGAGGGCGCGCTGCACCTCACCCGGATCTCGCCGCGGGGCTGGCCGGCCGCGGCCGCGCTGGGCGGCGCCTTGCTGCCGCTGTGGGTCTCGCCCTACCCGGCCTGGCGGGCGTGGTCGCTGGGGTGGCTGGTGGGGATCGTGGCGGTGGTGGTGCTGCTGCGGGGGCTGGTGCCGGGCCTGCTGAGCTTGGCGCGCTACACCACCGCGCCCGCGCGCACGGGCGTTCGCCTGCAGCCGCTGCGACCGCTGGCGGTGGTCTTGGCCGTCTCGGCCCTGGCCGCGGGGGCGTGGTCGCTGCCCCAGCTGCCGTTCCTCGCCCTCGATCGCACGCCGCGGACGGGCGCCGACGAGGGGCCGCAGCAGCTCGTGCGCGACGCGTTCTTCGATCCGCGGCTGGTGGTGCGGGCCACCTCCGAGGGCGACACGCCCGCCGCGGCGCTCGAGCGCGCGGCCGAGCACGCCCGGCAGCTGGCCGCGCTGGTCCCCGACGATGCCACGCGCGTGGACTCGCCCGGGCGGCTGGTGCTGCCCGCCGCCGAGCTGCGCTCGCGCCAGCGCTCGCTTCAGGCGCTGGAGATCGACGACCGCATGACCGCGCTGCACGAGCTGCTGGCCACCCGCGGGTTCCGGCCCGATGCGTTCGGCGAATTCCTGCGCGGCGCGACCGACCTCGAGGACCTCCCCACCCCCAAGGCCGCGCTCGAGGGGCCGCTGGGGCCGTGGATCGAGGGCTACCTCGAGGACGAGGGCCCGGCCCTGGCCACGCGCGTGCACCTGCGCCCCCGCATCGACGACCCGGTGCCGCGCCTGGTGAACGACGAGGGCGACGTCATCGAGCTGCGGGGGCCGGCCGTGGCCGCGCGGCGCGATCGCCTGGGCTTCGCCGACGGGCTGGGCCTGTACGTGATGGGCCAGCTGTGGATCGGCGCGCTGGCGGTGTGGCTGGGCACCCGCAGCCTGGCCACCGCCCTGGCGTGCGCCTGCGCGGCGCTCGTGGCCCAGACCGCGCTGCTGGCCGCCATGCTGCCCCTGGGGCTGCCGCTGGGGGCCGCGATGCTGCCGGTGGTGTTGCTGGTGGGGGCGGCGGCCGTGGTCGCGGGCGGGCGGGCGTGCCAGTCGGTGCGCAACGACGAGCGCCTGCACGCCACCGGGGTGCTGCTTTCGGGGCTGGGCCAGGCGGCGGCCGGGCTGGCCCTGTTCGCCAGCCGCGATCCGCTGTGGGAGCAGCTGGGGCTGATGGTCGCGGTGGGGGCGGTGATCGCCTCCGGGGCGGGATTGTTCGTGGCGCCCGGCCTGATGCGCCTGTTCGGCGGGGGTGGTCGAGGCGCGGCCCGGGCTCCCGTTCGGCCCGAGCCCGAGCCCGAGCCCGAGCCCGACACCGCCCACCTCTCCACCGAGCCCCTCTCCCCCGAGGCTCCGACCGCGACCTCCGAGGACGACGCCCCGTGATCGACCGACGCTCGCTGCTGCGCGCGGCCCTGCCCGGCCTCGCCTCCTGGTCTGGCCTCGCCTCCTGGCCGCGCCTCGCCTCGGCCGCGCCCGCGTCGGTGACCGACCGCAAGCTGGCCAACCGCCTCGAGCTGTGGAGCAGCTACGCCGATCGCACCCAGAACCTCATGGCTCGGCTGAGCACGCGGCGCGAGACCTCGCTGCTCGAGGAGCCCCTGATGAGCACCGGCACCCTGGTGTTCCGAGCCCCGCGCTTGCTGGTGCTGCGCGACGACGGGCTGCAGGGCAGCACCACCCTCGTCGACGGCGACGAGATCCGGGTGTTCCTCAACACCGAGCCCCACGACACGCCCGAGGCGATCGAGGCCGACACGCGCCCCGCCGCCCAGTGGCTGGCCCGGCGGCTGCGCCTGATGTTCGCCCCCGGAGACGGCACCGCCCTGCTCGAGGACACCCGCACCCACGTGCCGCGCGGTCGCGGGCATCGCCTGGAGCTGATGCCTCCGCGCGGCTCGGCCACGCGCCGGCAGCTCCGCAGCGTGAGCCTCCAGCTCGACCCGGTGGTGGGCACCATCACGCAGATCGTGATCGCCGAGGCCCAGGGGGATCGAGTGGTGATGGGCCTGAGCGACCACCGGCAGAACCTCCCCGACGAGGACATCACCTCGTTCCTCGAGCCGCTGAAGCTGTGAGGCGCCGGCGGTGTGCCGCGGGCGTCCAGGCCGCTACGGCTCGCTCGGGCTCAGCGCGGAGCTCGGCTCACCGGCGGGCCAGCCCCGCGCCCGGGCCCAGGTGACGTAGGCGGCCATCATCGCCGGGTACGAGTCGGGCGCCGGGAACTCGTCGCAGCGCTCGACCGCCGGGGTGGACGCCCAAGGCAGCCGCGTGGAGGCAAAGGTCTCGAGATACGGCACGAACCAGCGCGCGTCGTCGAGCAAGGTGGCGCGCACGTTGGTCAGCCCGAACGCCTCGACCCGCGTGAGCACCCAGGTCTTGCAGTGATCGCAGAACTGGTGGCGCAGGTCGTCGGCTCGCATGCCACCCTGCACCAGCTCGCCCTGCCCGATCTCGACGCCGTCCGTGGGCACCATGATCGTCAGGGAGAACGCGCTGGAGCTCATGCGCTGGCAACCGATGCAGTGGCACACCGCGGTGACGATCGGCGGCACGACGATGCGGAAGCGCAGGTCACCGCAGCGGCAGCGGCCGAGCCAGGGGAGCGCGGCGGGAGGAGGAGAGGCGTCTGCCATGCGGCACAGGATACGAGCCGGCGCCGACGGGTGCAGCCCGGGAACAGAGCGACCCGCCCCCGAGCGTGCCTTCTGCGGGCTTCACAGCGCGCGGACGCGGCGAGAGATCGAGACCTGGGCGCCGACCTCGGCCACCGCCTCGCACGTGGCTCCGCAGACCAGCAGCTCGCCGCCCTCGCACACCACGGGCTCCCCGGCGGCGCAGGAGGTGAACCGACACCCCTGCTCACCCACGGTGCCCCCGGGGCAGCGCAGGGTGCAGGTGGAGCCGGCCTCGCACTCCACCGGGCAGTTGGCGTCGTTGCACGCGAAGTCGCAGCGGCTGTTCGGGCCGCAGCGACAGGTGCCGTTGGCACAGGCGCCGGCGCAGCGCTCGTGCTCGCCCTCGCACGTCACGTGACACGGCCCCGCGTCACAGGCGAACTCGCAGCGCGACCCGACCGCGCAGGTGCAGTCCCCGTTGGCGCAGGTGCCGGAGCACTCGGTATCGGCCTGGCAGTCCACGTGGCAGGGCGGCGACTGGCACTCGAACGCGCACGCGCTGCCCGCCCCGCACCGGCACTCCCCGTTGCCGCAGGCGGCCACGCACTCGGGGTTGTCGCCCACGCACTCCACGGTGCACGGCGGGGCCACGCACTCGAAGTCGCAGCTCGCCCCCGCCTCGCACACGCACTCGCCGTTGGAGCAGTCGGCCTGCACCGGGCGGCAGGCCGAGCCCAGCCAGGTCAGCACCAAGATCATCAGAGGGGCGAGCACGAGGGTCGTCCGGGTGGTCATGGGCATCGCGATGAGTCTCCCCCTTCGTCGTGCACCCCGCCGAGGGGAAAACGATGAGAATTTCGCCCGCGCACCGAGCCCCCCCCGAACGTGACGACCGGATGACCGGCCGGCATCGCCACGGTCACCCCGGCGGGGCCCAGCTGCGTCGCCACCATCGC
>JGI12210J13797_10727178_pt1 | contig 10431 bp, 9 predicted proteins | sample ElkSlonscriptome_3_FD_13797 | JGI IMG/M metagenome (IMG submission 13797) | reverse complement strand
GCTCGGCGAACAGCTCGTCGGCGCAGGGATCGTCGGCCGCCAGCGGCCCCGGCCCGGCCACGACCTTGGGCTCGCGGGTCTCGCCGGGCCGCTGCGGCGCCGCGAACACGGCGCGATCCCAGCCGCGGGCGAGCTTGCGTTGGAGCTTGGCCCGCGCGCGCCCGAGCTTGTGCTTGGCCTTGGTCGCCACGGCGAAGGCATGGCAAAGGCCGCCGCAGCGCGCAAGCAGGCCTGGCCCAGGCCGCGCCGAGGCCGATCCCCGGGCGCCGTTGACGGTCCCCGGCGCAAGTGTTCCGATGCCGCATGGCGGCCCCTCGCTTCGGCTTTGCGCCTCGCTCCTTGCTTCGTCTCGCCGCGCTCGCGGTCCCGCTCGGGCTCGCCGCGTGCAGCATCCCGACGGCGGCGACGCCCTACCCGAGCGAGGAGCCGCCCGAGGGCGACACCCCCGATCCCAGCGCCGAGGTCCCGAGCCCGACCGAGGTCGAGTTCCTCGGCCGCCGCGTCGACATCGGCCCGTTCATCGCCGGCTTCCCCTACCAGAGCTTCCGACCCAAGCTCGCCGACGGCCGCATGTTCATGATCGAGCTCGGCGATCGCTACGTCCTGCGCGAGCTGCCCCTGCCCGAGCCCGGGGCCGCAACGATCAGCGAGCTCGCGCTCGCCGACGCCGCCGCCGTGACCGAGGTCGACTGGTCGACGCGGAGCCTGTGGGGCCTGCGCCTGCACCCCAAGACCGAGACCATGTGGCTCCACGCCGACGCCCGCAACGACGAGCAGATGAACTTGTGGCGTATGGACATGGCCGCGCCCGCGGCCGAGCGCGTGCCCGAGCAGATCACCCATGCCGACTACGTCTACGGCTGGGGCTTTTCGTCCGACGAAGACAAGGCCAAGATCGCCTACCTCGCCCGGTCCGGCCAAAAGGCCCCCTACGAGACCTGCCTGCGCCTGCTCGACGCCCTCGCGCCCACGGCCAAGGGCGCCGATCAAAAGGTCGTCTGCGACAGCCCCGCGCTCAGCTTCACCTGGTCGACGCCGCGCTTTTCGCCCGACGGCCGCAAGGTCTACTTCAACGCCCAGGTCGACGGCGACCGCAACCGCGTGCAGATCGTCGAGGTCGATCTGCGCCGCGAGCGACCCGTGGCCAAGCCGATCACCGACGTCGAGGTCCCGCGCAACAGCCCGAGCTTGCTCGACGGCTGGGTCGGCGACGAGCACCTGCTCTACACCTCCAACGAGGACGGCTACGGCAACGTCTACGCGTGGTCGTCCAAGACCCGCAAGACCCGCCAGCTGACCCAATTTCGTGAGCAGCTGCTCGGCGCCGAGACCCTGCGCCTCGGAGACGATGAAGGTGACAGCGACGACGGCCCGATCGACGCCGTCATGGTCGCCCACGGGACCCCGGCCGGCAGCACCCTCGAGCTGATCGACGCCGGCTCCGGTGAGGTCCTCGGTCGTGGCCAGGCCCCCGGCAAGGTCGAGCTCCTCGACGCCCACGATCGCCGCGCCGTGTGGTCGCAAGAGGCCCCCGACAAGGTCTTCGAGGCCAACCTCGCCAGCTTGACCCGGACCGGCGACGGCGGCGGCGAGGTCGAGCTGCGCAACGACGCCCTGATCCGCCTGCCGAGCGCGCTCGAGCACAAGCTCGTCCACTGCGTGCCCGAGGCCGTGACGATCCCGACCTTCGACGAGCGCGAGCTCCATGCCTTCGTGTTGCGCCCGCGCGAGCCCCTCGACCAGGGCGTGGCCATGGTCCGCTCGTTTTACGGCGGCGACAACAGCTGGACCCGCTACGACCACATCTTGTGCGCCGCCGGCATCACCGTGGTCTCGCCCTCGGTCCGCGGCTGCGGCGGCTTCGGCCGCGCGTTCAAGGCCCTCAACGACCGCGACCTCGGCGGCGACGAGATCGTCGACTTGTTTTGGGTCGCGCGCTGGATCGAAGACCAGCTCGACATCCCCAGCGCCCGCATCGGCGTCTACGGCCGCAGCCACGGCGGCTACGCGGCCATGCGGGCCATGACCTTCCCGCCCGAGACCAACGATCGGGGCGAGAGCTACGCGTGGGGCTTCGGCCTGGCCGAGGCCGGCTTCTCCGACATCGTCGCGTTTCACGACGCGACCAACATCCCCGACTGGGTCGTGCTCGAGGCCGGGGATCCGGCCGTGCCCGAGGATCTGGCCAGGTTGCAGGACCGCAGCCCGATCACCCATGTCGATCGCCTGTCTGCGCCGATCTTCTTGCTCCACGGGGGCAACGACTGGCGGGTCCCCGTCGAGGGCTCGCGGTCCTTCGTCGACGCGGCCAAGGCCGCCGGCAAGGATGTGACCTACGTCGAGGTCGAGGGCCAGGGCCACCACGTCGAGGGCCAAGAGCGGATCGTCGAAGCCTGGCAGGCCCGCCTCGACTTCATCGAGCGCGTGCTCGAAGGCGGGTAGCAGCTCGCGTGCAGCCCGGTCGCGCTAAAAACCGGCGCGGGCCGGTGGACCTAACGGACATAGATATGCATGAAGTTGGTCGCGCTACCAGCCTCCCCCGCGTTGAGGCCCAGGGCGCGTGCGAAGCCCAAGCCTCGCTCCTCGACATCTGGAAAGTTTGTATTTCCGTCGCCGTACTCTGGGCCGAGCGCGAAGTCGCTCGGATCGTCGAAAGGGCATCCTGCATTGCCGCCGTGGTTCCAGCCCGGCCCATAGGTCGAATTGTTTCCGAACGCCTCGCAGTCCATGATATTTCCCTGGTTGCCTTCGTGATCACCGAGATTGAAATAGAGGTCAGTATCACAAAGGTTCGATTCTTCCTCCTTGCCCAACAAAGTCCCTGCTGAAAGAGGGTAGCCATCACCCGCTAGTCCATAATTACACACGGGCTCATCGATCGAGGCGATCAATTCGGCGAGTGACTCGCTACCGGCTCCAACGTCATCGTACTCCGCCCACATCTCCGATGGGGCGTGCACGAACAACAAATCGTAGAACTCGAGATCGTGGTGGGCGGGAGACTTGAAGTCCCGGTTGAGCATCTCGATGCTCCCGACGACCATTTCATTGGTCGAAAACAGATCACGGGTGTCCCAGGTCCAAGTGTTCTGGCCGTCGTCGCTTACGACCATGGTCAAGGTCCAGCCGCCTTCGCCGTGAATCATGTCACAGTAGACCTCGTAGGGAGCGCCATCACCAGGATCAATGGCGTAGATACCATCGCCAAGGTCGGGGTTCTTGAGGTGGAGATCGGCGCAGCTGGTCGGATACGCGCACGCACCGTTTGCACAAGCAAGGGTCATACAGTCTTGCGCCTCAACGCATGCTTGACCTTCCTCGCAGGGAGGACAGTCTCCGCCGCAATCGACGTCAGACTCTGTCCCGCTGACAAGCAAGTCTTCACAACTAGGAGGCTGGCACTCCGTCGTACACTCGTCGGTGTTATCCGAGTCCTGATCATCGCAAGACTCGACCCCGACGTGGACGAGCCCATCTCCGCAGTAGGCCATCTCGCACTGTGACGTACACGGGCCATTGTCCGCGTTCGCTATTCCGGTATCACATTCCTCACCCGGCTCGAGCACGCCGTTGCCACAGCTAGGCTCCATGCCAGAGCTTGTCTCGCCACTTTCGGTCTCTCCTCCCTCGGTCGCGTCAGCCGTGGTTTCCTCGCTGGCTTCGTCCACTCCTCCGGTTTCGCTTGTCGCTGGACAGGCGGTCAAGATCACCGCAAGCGTTGTCAAACACGGTTCACTGCATTTTGCACGCATCTATTTTCGCTCTCTTGGATCGGCGGATACTCCCAAGGTCGATCTGTGAGGGGGGGTGTTCGCGGTATGGCTCCGAAGACTTAGGTGCGCGCAGATATCGACCATCAACTGCGCCGGCAACCGTCCGTCGTACTGAACCCCCCGCATGCGCAAGATCGATCTCGACGGCGCCGGGCCTGGCGGCGGCGGCGAGGTGCTCGCGCAGGGCACGCACTATCGCGGTGACTATGCCGGCCTCGGTCCCGAGCACGAAGCGCTGGCGGCGGGGCGGATAGGTGGCGGTAGACCCGCCTCGACTTCATCGAGCGGGTGCTCGAGCAGGGTACGTCTCCGCGGCAGGTGAACTCGCGTGGATTGGGACCGCGTAGGTCCTGGTGACCGAGGCCGGCGTCACCGATCGTCGTGCTAAGCTGGCCCTCGTGACGACTGCGCGGCGCGTTCACAACAGCTATCAAGACTACCTGCGCACCCTCGAGATCAGCACCGTCAAGCTCGAGTACTGCGACGGTGAGATCTACGCGATGGCCGGCGGCACACCCGCGCACGCAGATCTTGCCGCCGCCGCGATCGCCCTGCTCGTCGGCGCGCTCGGGCCCCGCTGTCGTGTGTCGACCTCCGACCTCAAGGTCCGCGTCGAGGCCACCGACCTCTCGACCTTCCCCGACGTCAGCGTCGTCTGTGGCCAGCGAGAGACCTCGCCGATCGACGCCAACGCCGTCGTCAACCCGACCCTGCTCGTCGAGGTTACGAGCCCCTCGACCGAGGACTACGATCGCGGCGACAAGCTCAGCCACTACAGGCAGCTCCCGAGCCTCGAGGCCGTGCTGTTGGTGTCTCATCGCCGGCCTGAGGTCACGGTCGTCGAGCGGGTCGAGGGCGGCTGGCGCGAGACCATCGCGCGCGCGGGCGAGTCGATCGTCGTCGACGCGCTCGAGCTGTCGATCCCGGTCGATGCGCTCTACCGGGGGATCGATCTGAACGGCTCGAGCGGTGCCTGAGGTGATCCCGCATATCGCGCGAAGCTGGGCCTGCAGCGTTCCTGGGTCGTGAAGGGCGGGATGCGCCAGCCCTATTTCGCCGTCGAGATCCGCTCGCCGTCACGGTGCAAAACGGGCTTCTGAGCTTGTTTGGGGCGGTCGGATCGATCGCGGAGATGCTCGAACCTACTTTGGCGGTCGATCGGACCACGCCAAAAGTCACTTAAACCTACTTTTGGGGTGGTCGGATCGATCGTGGAGATACTCGAACCTACTTTGGCGGTCGATCGGACCACGCCAAAAGTCACTTAAACCTACTTTTGGGGTGGTCGGATCGATCGCGGAAGTAGGTTTGGGTATCTCGGCCGCGGCCCGATCGACCTCCAAGCTATCCCGATCGACCCCGAGCCCGTGCACGCGGTAGGTCAGCAGTTACTGGCGTCTGCCACGAGACGCGGGATGATTCCCCCGCACCTGCGGGTGTGACTCCCGGTTTCGCAGTCGAAACTGATTGCGAGGCGAGTCTGGGTGAGTTCGCTACCCGTTGACAGGTCCTTGGCGTAGCTACAGTACGAGGTTCGTATCCACTTCATATCCCATACTCCTGAGTTCCCTGAGCAAGAGAATCGCAGTGCTGTGGTCCTCAACTTTTTTGTATGAAATATAGAGCAGCCCATAGATGTCTGATGGCAAGTCTACTGCGCCTCGATGCAGAACAATGACGTTTTCTCGCCCTAGCTTTCCAATCGCGTACCCGAGTTCAAGAACAACATTCTGGCGCGCACGCGCCTTGCGGGCACTGTCGAGTCCCGCTTTGTGTCCGACGTCATCTGGGCTGAGTAGAACCAGAGCGTGCGTGCAGCGATCCAACTTTTTCTCGAGTTTCTCAATGATAGTCTGGCCTTTGTTCGGCTCATCGGCGAGTACGATGGGTTTTATATTCTGCTTCTCTAGTATACGACAAACATCTAGCCGCATCGTGATGTCGTGCCCATGCACGATGAATATCGATCGTTTGGGTTTCGGTACACCTCCGGCTCGAGTAGAGCCGCCACTAGATGAAGGCGGTGTCGTTTCTCCGGACACAAAGTCCTGGATGCGTTGAACGTGGTCTTCAATCTTGCGACCGCGATCAGACAGCCCCAGCTTCCGGCACAGTAGTTTCAGATCTTTACGTCCGATCTTGCGCAGGGCGGCTGGCAGCGCAGCTTCGACCTCCTTTTGTTTCCCCTCAAGTTCTTGACGTATGGGCTTCAGAGCCCGGCGCTGGGATAGCGAGACGCCAGCAGCGTCGGCGACTGCTAAAAGATGCTTCTGCCCCATCGCGTTGAGCACTAGCGAAAAATTGCTGCTTCGGCGTCCCACGCGCAGAGTTTCGTTCCATGTGCGGCACTAGTCAAGGGCTCTGCGACTTCCTCCAGGTCAGCCAAGCCAACCACGAGGATGATCCCGGTTTGGCACGTACCTCGCGCAGAGCGCGGACGAGCTTCGTATGAAACGGGTGACCGTACAAACCGGGCGTCGCTGTCGGCCTATTGCCAAGCGGGCCCCATCAGTTCCTAGGCGGCGGCATTAGAACACCAGTTGTGCGCCTGATGGCTACGCTTCATGCCGGCAATGATTGATGGATCCCATTGAGAGGCCCACGGACCTCACCGAGAGAACCGAGGCCGTGGGGAAGGTGACCGGCGTTGATATTGAGGGTCAGCAGGTCACCAAACCAGGGGCCAAGAGCGTATGCTCGAAGGGGCTAGTAGCTCAGCGCCCGCGCATGTCGGCGACCAGCTCCGCCGGCAGCTGTCCGTCGCGCTGAAACCCACGCATGTGCAAGATCGGCTCGGTCCCGAGCTCGGCGACGCTGCGCCCGTCGATCTCCTCGGCGTACTTCTCGGGCTCGAAGCCACCGAGGCGCTCGCGCAGCTCGGCCAGCGGCGTGTCCTGGGTCGGCAGCCGCTCGAGCAGGTCGCACAGGGCGTCGAGGCTGTTCATCTTCATGTATGGGCAGGTCGCGCAGCCGCCGGCGGTCGAGCAGCCCTCGCCGCCCGTGACGCCGGGCACGATCGGCAGCGCGGGATCGTCGGTCGTCGACACGGCCTCGGCGGCGACGGGGAAGATGATCTCGATCTCGACGGCGCTGGGCTTGGCCGCGGCGGCGAGGCGCTCGCGCAGGGCGCGGACGATCGCGGTGACCATGCCGGCCTCGGTCCCGAGCACGAAGCGCAGGCGGCGGGGCGCAGCGGAGCTGAGGCTGTCGGTCTTGGCGGCCTCGGTCAGGGCGGCGTCGAGCTGGCCGGTGATGTGGTCGAGGATGTTCTTGGTCGAGCCGACCACGCCGCGGCCGGCGGCCTGGGCCGTGAGCGCGAGGGTGAACATCTCGCCGGGGACCTCGAGGTGGGCGGTGACGTGGACGTCGTCGGTCCCGCGGTAGTAGTCGCGCTCGACTCGCTCGGCGACGGCGGCGCCGAACATGTGGTGGACGACGCAGTTACCCTGCTCGAAGTAGTGAAAGCGCGGGAGCAGGGCGCGGATGCTGGCGCGGTCGTGGGCCGGGTGGAGCGCGGCGATGGTCGCGTCGTCGAGCTCGGCGAGGGTCTCGAACATCTGGGCGAGGTTGTGGCCCATGTAGGTGTCGGGGCCGAACCACACGTGGGCCTCGGGCTCCTGGGCGAAGGTCGAGAGCACGGTCGCAACCACGTTGCTCGACGTGCAGGTGATGGTCGGGACCGCAGCGTGGGCGTGGGCCTTGGTCCGCAAGCTGGTGTTGATATAGACGACGTGGAGCGAGTTGGGCGTCGCGGCGGCCTGGGCCAGCCACGCGGCGTAGGCCCGCGACTCGGCCGACTCGGCCAGCGAGCAGCCGATCTCGTCCTCGGCGACGCGCCAGCAGCCGACCGAGGCGAAGCCCGAGGCGTCGAGGATCGCGCGGACGTTCTCGGACATGAAGTCGACGCCGAGGACGACGACCTGCTTGGCGCCGGCGCGGGCCATCTCGACCCCGCGATCGGCCATGACCAGCGAGTCCGAGATGTGGATGTGGGGCCAGTCGCAGGCGTAGAGCACGCCCTGGAGCTCGGCGTCCATGTAGAAGTGGGCGACGACGCCGGCCTCGCGCGTGCGCAGCAGCTGCTCGAGCTCGGCGACGACCTCGGGGTCGGGATCGAGGTACTCGGCCTGGGCCTCGGCGAAGCTGCCCTGGGCGGCGTAGCCGTCGGCGCGGACGATGAGAGAGGGGAAGGGTTGGGCGCGTGCCACGATCGGCACGCAGCTTAGCACTACTTTTGGCCTACTTCTCGGCCACGATGTAGACCAGCCAGCTCTCTTGCTGCTCGACCTCGGTGACCTCTTCGTACTCGCCGGTGCCCTCGAGCATCACGTCGTCGTCGTCATCGTCGTCGTCATCGTCGTCCTCTTCGACCTTCTCCCAGAACACCCGGACGTTGGCGAAGCCGACCTCCTCGAGCAGGTCGCGCAGCTCGGGGATCGACCACAGCCGCCAGTCGTAGACGAAGGCCTCGTCGAGGCGCGAGCCGTCTTCGAACTCGAAGTGGATGTGGCAGACGATCTCGTGGGTGATCGGGTTGAACGCGACCTGCTCCCAGATATAGGTGTGGTCGTCGAGCTCGCGGACTTCCTCGTCGTAGTCGATGGCGTTGTTGCCCCCGAACAGCTCGAGGAACAGGACGCCGTCTTTGGCCAGGCAGGCGTGGGCCTGCTCGAAGTAGCGCTTGAGGACCGGGCGCTGCTTGAAGATGCAAAAGCTGAAGTTGAGCGCGGCGGTGATGTCGGCGGGCTCGGTCGCGCTGGGGTCGACCTCGAGCACGTCGCCCTCGATCAGGGTCACGCGATCGCCGAGCGCGTCTTGGTCGGGCTCGAGGTTGTGGGTCCGGCCCCATGCCAGGGTCGGGCCGTCGAGGTCGACGCCGATCGCCCGGCGGCTGGGATCCTCGAGGCACCAGGTCGTCGACAGCAGCGCGGTGCCGCAAAAGTCCTCGCGCAAGACCTTGGGCGCGCGCCCGCGCAGGCGCTCGTAGATGTCGGCGAACAGCTCGCAGTCGGCCTCCGGCGACTGGACCGAGGTCTCGTAGAGGCGATGGAGGTTGGCCCGGGCCTCGTCGGCCTCCGTCGGTCCTTGGTGCTTGTCCTTGCGCTTGCGCCTGTGCTGCTTGCCGCCCATGTCAGTCGTCCTCGTCGTCGAGTTCGTCGTCGTCGTCCTCGAATTCGTCGTCGTCGTCGCTGGCGACCTTCTCGGCGCTGATGTAGGCCCACCACACGCCCTCGTTTTCGATCGTGTCGACCTCGCTGTAGGTCCCGAGCCCGTCGCCGTCTTCGTCCTCGTCTTCGATCCAGACCCGGACGCGGACGAAGCCGGCCTCGTGGAGCAGCTCGCTGATCTCGCGCAGGTTCCAGATCCGCCAGTCGTAGGTGAAGGCCTCGTCGAGGCGCGAGCCGTCGTCGAACTCGAAGTGGATCAGGCACTCCATGCGCGCGTCGATCGGGTTGTAGTCGCGCTGCTCCCAGATGTAGGTGTAGGGCTGGCCGTCGTTGACGAGGCCGTCTTCGTCGTCCTCGATCTCGCGCTCGTTGACGTCGGCCATCGGGACCTCGGTCCCGCCGAAGGCGTCGAGGAACAGCACGCCGTCGTCGACGAGGTGGCCGCGGACGACCTCGAAGTAGTTGAGCAGGGCCTCGCGGGTGTCGAAGCACCAGTAGGAGAAATTGAACGCGACGGCGAGCTCGGCCCAGGCTTCGTCGGGCTCGAGGACGTCGGCTTGGCGCAGGGTCAGGCGCGACTCGTAGTCCTCGCCGGCCGGGCGGATGCGCTCTTCGAGGCCCCAGTCGAGGGTGTCGCGGTCGAGGTCGACGGCGAGGGCCTCGCGCTCGGGATCGCTGCGGACCCACTCGAGGCTGAACACGGCGGTGCCACAAAAATCTTCGCGCATGCGCAGGGGCTCGCGCCCGCGCAGCTCGAAGAAGGCCGCGGTGGTGAACTCGACTTCGGTCGGCGGATCCTGGACCGCGAGCTCATAGAGCTCGTGGCGATCAGCAGTCTCGGCGCGGGTCCTCGAACGTGGCTTGGCCATGGCTTGGCGCCGAGATAGGCGAGGGCCAGGCCGCGGTCAAGCGCAGATCTCGACCGGTTCAGGGCTCGAGGGTCTTGAGCCCGTTGTAGGCGGCCGTGATCTTGCGGGCGACCTCGGTCGCGGTGTCGTATTTGTCGGGGTCGCCGGCGTACTTGTCGGGGTGGTACTTGGCGAGCAGCCGCCGGTAGGACTTGCGCACGGTCTTCATGTCGGCGCCGACCGGGACCTCGAGGGTCCGGTACCAGCCCTCGACCTCGGTCTGGCTCGGCCGGGAGCCGCCGCCGCTGGCCTGGGCCCGCTCGAACTCCCGCTCCCACGCCTCCTGGGCCTTGTCGGCGACCTTGCGGGCTTGACGGCCGGCCTTGGCTCCGATGGTGCTGGCGACCTCCTCGTCGACCTCCCGGTCGAAGCGCCGCCGATCCCGGATCTCCTCGTCGAGCGAGAAGGCGCTCGCAAAGTCGGAGACGTTGGCCCGCGCCACGTTCCACAGCCGCTTGCCGATGCCCACGACAGGCAGTGTGGCCCGCGATCGCCAGGGGGGCAAGAGCGCGGCGAGACGGGCGCTACTCGCTCTTGCCCGGGCCCGGCGGGGGCTTGAACAGGGTCGTCGGCTCGCCGTCG
>JGI12210J13797_10054447_pt1 | contig 10431 bp, 7 predicted proteins | sample ElkSlonscriptome_3_FD_13797 | JGI IMG/M metagenome (IMG submission 13797) | reverse complement strand
CGGACGCGAGAGTTTTAGCGCCGCAGCGGTCATGTTAGACATCACTAAGAATGTAGAGGCCTTCGCGGGTTGCCGTTACAAGAACCTGGCGCGGGTGGAGACGCAGTATCCGCTGGTGGGACGTGAGGATGTTTACTACGGTGGTACGGCCTACGACAACAAGGGCGGCTTAGGCTTGCAGCTCGAAAGCACCGCAGACAGCGGCGCAAGCATGAGTGTGGGCGAGGTGAACTTGCCAGAAGCACCGACGGCCAACGACGGTGAAGTGATGATTATCCCAACGCGGCGCTTGTACAACCGGGAGCGCGTGTTACGCCCAAGTGTGAGAGACATCATTGGGCCGCGCACGGCTGCACCTTACGTCGAGGTCAACGCGGAGGACGCGGAGAAGCTGGGGGTCGCTGACGGTGACACAGTCACGGTAAACTTCGACGGTGGCAGTGTGCAGGTCAGGGCGCATGTCAACGGGGCGGCTCCGGCGGGCAGTGTACTGCTGCCGCGTCACCTGGCAGAGACCGCAACACCGATGCGCGTCACTGTCGGCTCGATTGGTAAATAAAGGGGAAAGCGCATGTTTGGTTACGACCCAAGCGCAGTCATTCTATGTTCCGATAGTTTCTGGTGCTCGATTACTCACCCGATTTTGGCGTCGTTGATCGTCTTCTTTACGGTGCTGACGGGCTTCGCGTATACGACGTTGCTAGAGCGCAAGTTCTTAGCGTTTTTCCAGCAGCGTAGCGGCCCGAACCGCGTAGGGCCGGGCGGGTTCTTGCAACCCGCCGCCGACGGCCTGAAGCTGATCTTCAAAGAGGACATCATCCCGTCCGAGGCCTATAAGGTGGTGTACTACATCGCGCCGATTTTGAAGACGGTGCCTTATATCATCTTGTTTGCGGTGCTGCCCTGGGGGCCGATGGTCAATATTCCCTGGTTCGACGGGAATTGGTACCGGGTGCTGTTGGGCATCGCCGACGTGAATGTGGGCATCTTGTGGCTGCTGGCGATCTCCAGTATTGCGACGTATGGTGTGGTGCTGGCGGGCTGGAGCAGCAATAACAAGTACGCCATGATGGGCGGCTTGCGCGCTTCTGCACAGATGATCAGCTACGAGTTGAGCCTGGGCCTGATGATCGCGGTGCCAGTGATGATTGTCGGCAGCATGAGTATCCAGGACATCATTCAGTATCAGCTTGATGGGCCGCCGGTGCTGGGCTGGTTTATCTTCCAGAACCCATTGGCCGCTGGTATTTTGGCGATTGCGTTGGTGGCAGAGGTCAGCCGAGCGCCGTTCGACTTGCCAGAGGCTGAGCAGGAGCTGACGCAGGGCTTCCTGACGGAGTACAGCGGGATGAAGTTCGCCATTATGATGATGGCGGAATACCTGGGCATGATTGCCATCAGCATGATTTTCGTGTCGCTGTATTTGGGCGGCTGGGGTATTGGCGGTGGCATTATCGAGAGTATGCCGTTGCTCGCGCCGCTGGTGATGATCGGTAAGATTATCGCTGTGCTGTTGCTGCAAATTTGGGTGCGGGCCACACTGCCGCGCTTCCGTTATGACCGCCTGATGTCCTTCGGCTGGAAGGTGCTGTTGCCGTTGGCATTTGTGGCCGTGGCTTGGACGGGCATTTCTGTCGTAGTGGGTGAGACGACGGGTAGCCCGATTGCCTACGGGATCGTATCTAGTATCTTCTTCGTGCTGTTGGTCATCGGTGCCTTCCTGATCTTCCGGGAGGACTCAGAGCGCCGCGTTGTGGAGCCATCCACACTGGCGGACGATCCGATGGTCACGGGCGAACGTAAGGGGCTGGTGCCGCTTCTGGTTGATATTCTGGGTGTGCCCATTTACCTACTGTTCCAGATGTGGGAGAAGATCGGCGCGAGCATCACCAGTGCCCGTCGGCGTACCGCTGAGGAACTGCGCGATTTTTCTAGCACATATAGCGCAACCGATGACGACAATACCGACGAGAAGCCCCCGGCAGAAGCCGCCAGCGGCGACTAATCTGCTCCGATGGGAGGGGTAAACAAGCTCCTCCCCGATAAAAGAACCAGCCAATCTTAGAATAAGTGAGGTGCTGTTAGTTATGAATATCATCCGAGGGTTCCAGACAACATTCAAGCACGTGTTGGAAGAACCCGTGACACTGCAATATCCTGAGCAGGAAAAGCCGTTCCAGAAGCGCTTTAAGGGGCGGCACCACCTGCGCCGTTACGAGAATGGCCTAGAGAAGTGCATCGGTTGCTCATTGTGTGCGGCGGCCTGCCCGGCGGACGCGATTTGGGTTGAGGCGGCGGAGAACACCGACGAAGAGCGCTATAGCCCCGGCGAACGGTACGCCAAGACGTATGAGATCAACATGCTACGCTGTATCTTTTGCGGCTACTGTGAAGATGCATGCCCCACGCAGGCGATTCAGATGGGCAAAGAGCATCGCATGAGCTTTACGGATCGTAAGGACGCGATTTACGTCAAGGACATGCTGATTGATCCGCCGCCGGCGGGCCAAGAGGGGACACCGCAAGAGGTGGAACCGGGTAAGTTTGTCCGCTCGATCCCGGATATGCCGGATCCGTACTAAACCCGGACGGAAACATCTGCTAGCAAAAAGCCCAGGCACTCAATTGAGATGACCTGGGCTTTTTGGTTGGTATGAGCAAACGGGAGTTCTGCGATGCTGTAAGAACAGTGTTGGAACATCTTCGGTTCTTGTGTTAGACTTCACAATCGCGTCAAAAAAGTAACCATCGTCCTACGTTCGAGGGCTAACACGTATGCTTGTTTTTCTATTTTTTATCTTCGCATCTGTCGCGGTGCTTTCTGCCGGGCTGATGCTATGGAGCGATAATGCGGTGCATAGTGCGCTGTTCTTAATTTTGAACTTCGCCTGTATTGCGTTTTTCTTCCTAATGCTAGACGCGCCCTTCTTGGCGATGGTGCAAATCGCCGTGTATGCAGGCGCGATTATGGTGCTGTTCCTGTTTGTGATTATGCTGCTGGGCGCAGAGCAACCGGAACCAACGACTCGTCACTCCGAGAGCCAGCCGGGATCACGCAGCTATGTGCTGGTGGCGGGTGCGCTTGCGGGTACGCTGCTGCTGGTGGTGGGTGTGCTGCTGCTAGGCAACACAATTGATGTGGTAGGCGCGGAGCCGACACCTAACCTGCGCTTCATTCACGCTTCGCCGGGGGCCACCGCCGTAAATGTGGAAGTTGGTGGCGATATTGTGGGCGAGGATATCGCCTACGGCGGCTCTACAGGTATGTTTGAGCTGACACCGGGGACATACCCGGTCACGGTGACGGACTTTGGCACGGGCGACCTGCTGTTGAACTCAGAGATAGATGTGATCGCGCCGCCGGGTCCTAACTTTGTGACGACGGTTGCCATCTATGACACCTATGCCGAGTTCGGCAACACGGGTGAAGTCACACGCCAGTTGACGACCTTCCGGGAGAATTTGAACCCCGGAACAGCGGACGAAACGAAGCTGACCGTCTTCAACGGTTCTAACGAGGCGGTCAGCTTGGTGGACACAGGTATCTTCAATAGAGATGGAGACACCACGATTATCAGGAGCAGCATTCCGCCAGGAGAGGCCAGCACCGCTATCGAAATTGCAGAGGGCGAATATGACTCGCTGCGTTTTGTGCTGCCGACCGAAGAAGAACTCAACGAGAATGAAGGCGTGCCCGTCTTCACGCTGACGACTCGCGACTTCCTGGAGGAGACCAACACGCTGATTATGCTGTTGGAGATCCCCAACGCGCAGCGCCCGACGGCCCGTTTTGTGGAGACAGACACGCTGCCGCTGTTCGGTAGCCCGCAGGCGGTGGGGCAGTTGCTGATGGTGAATTATCTGTTGCCGATGCAGTTGGTGGCGTTGGTGCTACTGGCGTCGCTGGTGGGGGTTATCTTGATCGCACAGCAGCAGGTGTCGCCGGAGTCGGTCAAGCAAAGTGCGGCCCGTCGCCCAGTGCGCCGCCGCGTGAGCCGCCCGCTGACCAGTGTGATTGCCTCTCAGGTACAGGCGGACACGAACAACGATGCGCCGCGCCTGGAAAGTGGCGACGGCACACAGCCTGCGGGTGACTGATAACAATAGGTCGCCGGGGCAGAAGTATCGCCCCGGCAATCGCTAGAAACTTCTTCGACTAGGAGGGATATTACGATGCTGCCGACATTACCTGTTGAAACAGAAGCCTTCATTATTTTGAGCTTCGCGCTTTTTACCATCGGCACGCTCGGCGTGCTGATTAAGCGTAACGCGATTTTGGTGTTCATGTCTGTAGAGTTAATGCTAAACGCGGCAAACCTCGCCCTGGTGGCGTTTGCGCGGCAATGGGGGAATTTGGACGGACATTTGTTTGTGTTCTTCGTGATGACGGTGGCAGCGGCGGAGGTGGCAGTGGGCTTGGCGCTTATTGTAGCGATCTTCCGCAGCAAGAAGACTATCGACATTGACGAATTGCACGCGATGGAAGGGTAGACCTGGGACGGCGTAGCAATACGCCTGCTAAAGCCGGATTAGGCGAGAGGAAATAGACCTATGGCACAACTAGTACCGCTTATCATCTTGATTCCCGCGCTGGGGGCGTTTGTCAACATTTTTGTTGGCTCTCGCTTAAAGGAAGAGCAGTCGGCGCTGATTGGAATTTTTGCCTCAACATTTGCGTTTATCATCGCACTGTTGTTGTATTTCGGGCTGCTATCGACCAACTACCAAGAAGCAATTGTGAACCCCTTCTTCTTCGATAGCTGGATACGGATTCCAGCGGTTGGCATGATGGAGAATGGCCTGGGGAACGCCTTCGTGGGCGGGTTGGAGATTCCGTGGCAGATGCGCGTTGATACCTTGAGCGTGACGATGATGCTGGTGATTACCGGTGTCGGGACGCTGATTCATGTGTATGCGCGGGGCTACATGCACGACGACCCGCGCTTCTCGCGCTTTTTCGCCTATCTCAATATGTTCTTGGCCTTCATGCTGGTGCTGGTGACGGGTAACAACCTGCTGATGCTATTCGTTGGCTGGGAGGGTGTGGGGCTTTGCTCCTACCTGCTGATTGGTTTCTGGTTCGATAAGGCCCACGGCGAAGGCTGGCGCAACTCCAACGCAGCCCGCAAGGCATTTATCGCCAACCGTGTCGGCGACCTGGGCTTGCTGATGGCCATGTTCCTGACCTTTTGGACATTCGGCACACTGGACTTTTATAAGCCGGGCGAGATTGTTAACCCGGATGTGCAGACGGGCGCGGCCTACAGTGACAGCCACGGTGGATACGGTGAGGAAGATGTCCATAATGAAGAGGGCGGCGCAGCAGAAGCTGGCGAGGAACTTAGCTCACAAATTGTGCTAATGTCCACGTTGGGGGCGGCAGAGCCAGAGGGCGAGGGCGAGAACGCGGCCATCGCCGCCGCACCAGCCTACGAAGATAACAGCCACCTGACGATGAACCAGATGGGTATTTTCGGGCAGGCGGAGCGCGTGCTGGATGAGCAAGAGGCCAGTGGCGAGCCGCTGATGGTGGACTTTGGGCCGTTCGAGTACAGCTTCGGCACGGTGCTGGTCATTATCACGCTGTTTATGCTGCTGGGTGCGGCGGGTAAGTCCGCGCAGATCCCGTTGTTCGTGTGGTTGCCAGACGCAATGGCTGGCCCGACGCCAGTAAGTGCGCTCATCCACGCGGCGACGATGGTCACGGCGGGCGTGTATATGATGGTGCGGGCCAATACTTTCTTCCACAACGCGGAACTGACATCGTTCATTGTGGCGCTGGTGGGAGCCAGCACTGCGCTAATGGCGGGTTTCATCGCGCTCGGTCAGTGGGACATCAAGAAGGTACTGGCATACTCCACGGTCTCACAGCTTGGCTTCATGGTGGCGGCGGTGGGTATGCATGCTTACGTCCCGGCCATGTTCCACCTGGTGACACACGCTTTCTTCAAGGCGCTACTGTTCTTGGGGAGTGGGTCAGTCATCCACGGGGTTGAGCACGGCGAACACCATGCGCATGAGCATCATGGTGACGGCCACGATGCGGAACATATGCACGACGAGATGGGCGAACCGCACGAAGAGGTGAACCCGGAGGCGTTCGACCCACAAGATATGCGTAACATGGGTGGTTTGGCGGGCAAGATGCCGATTACCGCGATCACGTATGCGTTTGGCGCGTTAGCGCTGGCGGGTATCTGGCCGTTTGCGGGCTTTTGGAGCAAGGACGAAATTCTGGCAGACACCTGGGTTTATGCTGTGGGCGGTGGCTATGGGCCGTTGCACGCGCTAAGCGGGTGGATTGTGTTCCCGATGCTGCTGGTAGCAGCCTTCCTGACGGCCTTCTACATGGGGCGGCAGTATTGGTTGGTGTTTATGGGGTTGCCCCGCACCGAGGCCGCCAAGCAAGCGCCGGAGAGTTCACTGTGGATGACGATTCCGCTGATGGTGCTGGCGTTCTTCAGCTTAACGTTGGGCGCGATGAACCAGCCAGGGACGCACCGTTTTGCGACGTGGCTGGAGTACAGTGCCCGCCATGCCCATGCTAGCCAGTTCTTGATTATCCTGGCGCTGATTGCAACTGCTTTGGCGATTGGGGCGATTGTGTTAGCAATACGCATTTACGGCGACAACAAGGGCTATGTGGACGGCCAGGACGCGCTGGAGCGCGATGATCGCTTCGCAACTGCTTTCCGGGCGTCGAATGCGCGGCTGTGGTGGGACGAAGCCTACGACGCGGTGTTTATCCAACCATTTAACCGAGCGGGCGGCTTTTTGGCCGATCGGCTGGACTGGAAGTGGCTGCACGATGACTTCCACGATGCGCTGACGAATGGTTTCCAGCGGACGGGGCAGATATTCGCAAAACCGGTTGACCAAGGCGCAATCGACGGAACGGTGCTGGGCCTGGGACGGTTGGCACAGTGGAGCAGTAACCGCCTGGGACGCTTCCAGACGGGTTATGTTCGTGTATATGCGGTGGTGCTGCTAAGCGGCGCGCTGCTGGTGCTCATTTTCTTGCTGATCCCCCTAATCGGGAACGGCGGCTAGAGGAGATATCGAAACAATGTCTATTGTAACACTCACACTTTTCCTGCCGCTTGTCGGCATGACGATTCTGCTCTTCATGAACGATGAGCAGGAGAATGAAATTAAGTGGACGACGTTTGGGTTTACCATCGCCACTTTCTTGATGTCGCTCATTATTTGGGCGGGCTTCGACGGGACAAACCCAGAACTCCAGATGACGCAGCAGTGGGTATGGCTGCAATTTGGGGAATTTGAGATCAATTACTTTGTGGGCGTAGACGGGCTGAGCCTGTTGTTGGTTGTTCTGACGACCTTCATTATGCCGCTGGCTGTGCTAAGCAGCTTCGACTCGAGCGTGGTAAAAGAGCGGGGCCGCGCCAAGCTGTACTACGCCTTTATGCTGCTGCTGGAATGGGCCATGCTGGGCGTCTTTGTGGTGCAAGACTTGTTCGTGTACTACATCTTCTGGGAAGTATCGCTGGTGCCGATGTACTTCTTGATCGGCATTTGGGGCGGCGAAGAGCGTCGCTACGCGGCTATCAAGTTCTTCCTCTATACGATGTCCGGCTCGCTGCTGATGCTGCTGGCGATTTTGTATGTCGGCTTGCAAGCGGGGACGTTCACGCTGGCGGGGCCGGGCGGCATTATGGCGCAGCTAGAGGCTGGCACGCTGATATTCCCGATGGTGGGTGCCTTTAGCACGCAGGCGCTGCTGTTCCTGGGCTTCTTCATCGCGTTCGCCATCAAGGTGCCGGTGTGGCCGCTGCATAGTTGGCTGCCAGACGCGCACGTTCAAGCGCCCACGGCTGGCTCCGTCATCTTGGCGGGTGTGCTGCTGAAGATGGGCACCTACGGCATGGTGCGTTTCAACTTGCAGATGTTCCCGGAGGCGAGTGTGTACTTTGCCCCGGCCATCGCGGTGCTGGCGATTATCGGCATTATCTACGGCGCGTGGGTGAGCTATGCGCAGACGGACGTGAAGAAGTTGGTCGCGTACTCGTCAATTAGCCACCTGGGCTTTGTGGTGCTGGGTATCTTCGCGTTTAACGCGGCGGGCATCAGCGGCGGCACGTTGCAGATGGTGAACCACGGTATCACTACAGGCGGTCTGTTCTTGCTGGTGGGTATGCTGTATGAGCGGCGTCACACCAAGGCGCTGGACGCATTCGGTGGCATCTGGAAGTCGATGCCAGTTTACGGCGGCATCAGCCTGGTGGTTGTGCTGGCGTCGATGGGCTTGCCGGGTCTAAACGGCTTCGTGGGCGAGTTCACGATTTTGTTGGGCAGCTATGGTAGCCCGGTGTTGGGCGCGGTCTACACACTGTTTGCCACAGTGGGTGTGATCTTGGCGGCGATTTACATGCTGCATATGTTCCAGAAGGTCTTCATGGGCGAACTGGACAAAGAAGAGAACATGAACCTGCCGCAGCTTAACTGGCGAGAGATCGCGGTGATGGTGCCAATTCTGATTGCGATCTTCGCAATTGGCTTGCGCCCGTGGCCGTTCTTCCGCACGATGGACGACACAGTACAGAACTTGTTGGAGAACCGCTATTCGGTTGTGCTAGAAGAATTGCAGTCTGATGATGTGGCGGCGCTAGAGGGTGACGAGGCCGCGTTCATCATTGAGGGTGACGAATAGTTATGATGGTCTCCCTCCCAACAATCGCAGACCTTAATCTGTTCCCGGTTGTCCCGGCGATGATCGTAGCAGTGGGCATGTGCCTGCTGCTGCTGATCGACCTGTGGATACCGGAGGACGAGAAAAACCGGACGGCGTGGCTGGCCCAGGGCATCTTGGTGACGGCCTTCGTGGTGAACCTGTTCACATTTAACGCGCCGAACTCCGAGTCGCTGCTGGGTATGTTCATGGCAGACCGCTTTACGGCGTTCTTCAACGCGCTAGCGCTGGTGGCGGCCTTCATCGGCATCTTCTTGAGCGTCGATTACCTGAAGCGGACGGGCATGGAGCGCGGTGAGTATTACTCGCTGATCCTGTTCAGTGCGAGCGGGGCGATGTTTATGGCTGCTGCGAATGACTTGGTGACGATCTTTGTGGCGCTGGAACTGCTGAGCATTCCGCTATATGTGCTTTCGGCGTTTCGTTATAGCACAGCCGATAACCCAGAGGATGAGGCGGCGGAGCGTAAGAGCGAAGAGGCCGGGATGAAGTACTTCATCCTAGGCGCGTTCAGCAGTGCGTTTTTCGTCTATGGGGCGGCCCTGGTATATGGCGGGGCAGGCACGACAAACCTGTCAGAGATATTCGTGGTGGCGACAGAGCTAGCCCAAGATCCAACGCTGACGATTGGATCGCCGCTGCTAATGCTGTTGGGCGCTGGGCTGATTTTGGTGGCACTGGGCTTCAAGATTGCGGTGTTCCCGTTCCACATGTGGACGCCAGATGTGTATGAAGGCGCGCCTACGAGCGTGACGGCCTACATGAGTGTGGCGGCTAAAATCGGCGGCGTGGCGGCCCTGGCGCGTATCCTGGCGTTTGGCTTGCCGGTGCTATACGTCACCGACGGTGCGACGACGGCAGCCTGGCAGCTTTCGGTGGGCCTGGTGGCCGTGCTAACGATGATTCTGGGCAATCTGACGGCCATTACGCAGAACAATATGAAGCGGATGCTGGCGTATTCGTCCATTGCGCACGGTGGCTACTTGCTGATGGCGGTGACCGCTGCCGGAACGCTGGGCATTACGGCGCAGCAGGTGCTAACAGCGATCGGCATCTACTTAATCGGCTATATGTTTACGAACATGGGCGCGTTTGCAGTGCTGATGGCGATTGAGAAGAACAATGGCACCGGCACAGAGATCGACGATTTTGCGGGGCTGTTCAACACGCAGCCGATGCTGTCGATTTTGATGGCGCTGTTTATGCTGAGCTTGGTAGGTATCCCGGCGACGGGCGGCTTCATTGGCAAGTACTATGTGTTCGCGTTAGCGATGCAGGCAGAGCTTTACACGCTGGCCGTTATCGGCATTTTGACGAGTGTGGCGAGTGCGTATTATTACATGCGCCCGGTGGTCAAGATGTTCTTGGATGACGAGGCCGAGGGCGACCCCGGTGCTGGCGCGGCAACGTATCTGCGCTGGGCGATTTACATCTCGGCGGCAGGCGTGCTGCTCATCGGCTTAGCGCCGGGGCTGGCGACCAGCCTGCTGGATGTAGCATCTGTGGCGAGTGCGGGCTTCTAAGCGCGTACACACGACAATACAAAGATTTCCTGAGCGGGTGACATCATGTTGCCCGCTTTTGCGTTAGGTGGAATAGGTGATGTCTGTTGCGCCGAGGAACTGCGCGAGACGTTCGATGGCGTTGTGCACGGCAGGGTCGGTGGCCTTGATGAGGGCGTCCGGCTCGGTGTAGAGCGCCTGAATATGCAGTGTGTTTGT
>JGI12210J13797_11133815_pt1 | contig 10432 bp, 9 predicted proteins | sample ElkSlonscriptome_3_FD_13797 | JGI IMG/M metagenome (IMG submission 13797) | reverse complement strand
TTAATATTTCTCGCCCGGTCCCGCGCAGCGGGAATAGTCGGGAGAGATCTCGAGAGAGGGCAGTGAAAGCCGCCAGTTGTTGATCGCTCGTTCCTTACTCAAGAGCAACGCTCACCCTCCCACGGCCAGGCAGCGAGAGGGCGAGAAGGAATATGTCAACGGTCGCTCATCCGACTTCGCGGACCTGCCTGGCGATGGCGTGGCCGAGCGCATCGCGAACACTGGGAATGGTGATCCGGTCAAAGATCTGTTGGAAGAAGCCCGCGACGATCATGCGTGTCGCTTCCTTGCGAGTAAAACCACGGCAGCGGGCGTAGAAAATTTGCTCTTCGTCGACCTGTGCCGTCGTACTTCCGTGGGTGCAACGCACGTCGTCCGCTTCGATCTCCAACCCGGGGATCGAATCGGCGCGGGCGTGATGGGACAGCACTAGGTTGTCATTCCGCTGATAGCCGTCGGTTTTCTGAGCCGCCTTGTCGACTTTGATCATCCCACGCCACACCGTTCGACTCTTGTCCTGCTGAGCGGCTTTATACAAAAAGTCACTGTGGCAGTGTGGCGCCCGGTGGTGCTGCGTGGTGTGGTAAGCGAGGTGCTGGCGTTGCTCGGTGAACATGACGCCGTTGACTTGACTGTTGGCACCCGGGCCGATCAGGTCGACCGACTGGTTCACCTTGGCCAAGCCGCCACCCATCGCCGCGATCGTCCATTGCAATTGCGCATCCCGGTCGACAGTGGCTTTTTGGTGAGCGAAATGGAACGTCTTGTGTCCCCATTCCTGGACGTTGACATAACGGAGGTGGGACCCAGCTTTCTGGACCAGTTCGACCGCGCCGAGATGCAGTCCAGTGGCATTCGGGCTTTCACTGTTGGATTCGTGAATGACGGTGGCCTCGGCACCTTCTTCCAACACGATCAGCGTATGAGTGGTATCGACCGAACCGTCACTGAGCGCCGACCCGATGTAGATCGGTTGTTCGATGACCACGCCGCGAGGGACATAGAGAAACTGTCCGCCCGACCAGAACGCCGCGTGGAGCGCCGCAAATTTGTCATAGCTGGGGTCGACGACCGTGTAGAGGTGAGGCCGCACCTTGTCGGGAGCTTCGGCACACATCCGGTCCAGTGCGCCGAAGAGGACACCTTTGTCGGCCACCGCTTGGTCGAGCGACTCCGAGACCACACGGCTGTCGAGTGTTTCCAATTCGCCGCACGGTTCGATTCCTTCGCGGAGCTGGTGCACGGTCGGCAGAGCTTCTGTCGAATCGGGCCCGAGCGGTGGGGCAAACTTGTGCAGCTGGAACGTGCGGATGTCCGTCCGAATCCATTCCTCGCTTCGGCGCGGAGGCCACTGCATTGCCTCGGCGTCGGCGAACGCATCGCGGCGGAGGGCGGTCAGCCATTCAGGTTCATCGGGGCGAGCGGCGAGAAACGCGTCGAAACCGGCGGCGTCAAATGTGAGTGTCGAAGTCGTTGGCATCAGGGAGAAATAATAGTGAGTCAAGCATGGGAAATAAGCGACAGCTTCGCGCGGCTCGGTTAGCCGACGCTGCCTTCCATTTGCAACTGGATCAAACGGTTCATTTCGACGGCGTATTCCATCGGCAACTCTTTGACGAGCGGTTCGATGAACCCGTTGACAATCATCGTGCTGGCTTCAGCTTCGGTCAGGCCTCGGCTGAGCAAATAGAACAACTGTTCTTCGCCGATCCGCGAAACGCTCGCCTCGTGCCCGATCTGGACATCTTGCTCGGCGATTTCGATGTACGGATACGTGTCACTGCGGCTTTCGGCGTCCAGAATCAGTGCGTCGCAAACAACGTTGTTCTTGCTGTTGTGAGCACCGGGCTCGACGCGGACCAAACCGCGATAACTGCTTCGGCCGCCGTTCTTGCTGATGCTCTTGCTGATGATTTGGCCGGTCGTATTAGGGGCCGCGTGGACCAATTTCGCACCGGCGTCCTGGTGCTGCCCGGCACTGGAGAAAGCGATCGAAAGAATCTCACCGCGAGCGCCCGGTTCCATCATATGGACCGCCGGATACTTCATTGTCAGCTTACTACCCAGGTTTCCGTCGACCCACTCCATGGTCGCGTCACCATAAGCGTAAGCTCGCTTGGTGACCAAGTTGTAGATATTGTTGGCCCAGTTCTGAATCGTCGTGTAGCGGCATCGAGCGTTCCGCTTTACGACCACTTCGACGACCGCACTATGTAGGCTCTCGGTGGTGTACATCGGAGCGGTGCAGCCTTCGACGTAGTGCACGCTGGCGCCCTCATCGACGATGATCAACGTCCGTTCGAATTGCCCCATGCTCTCCGCATTAATTCGGAAATAGGCTTGCAAGGGGAAATCAATATGCACGCCTTTGGGCACATAGATGAACGAGCCACCCGACCACACGGCGCTGTTCAGAGCGGCAAATTTGTTATCGCTCGGCGGGATCACGGTACCGAAGTATTCCCGCAACAGTTCCGGGTGTTCGCGGACGGCGGTATCGGTGTCCGTGAAGATCACGCCCTGTTTCGCCAAGTCTTCTTGGAGCGATCCGTAAACCACTTCGCTTTCGAACTGCGCCTTCACGCCGGCCAAAAACTTCTTTTCCGCTTCGGGGATGCCGAGCTTGTCGAAGGTGTCTTTAATTTCAGCGGGAACATCATCCCAGGACTTCTGTTGCCGGTCGGTCGGCCGCAGGTAGTAGTAAATGTCCTGGAAATCCAGATCCAGACTGCCACCCCATTTGGGCATCGGCCGGGCCTCGAATTCAGCGAGCGACTTCAGTCGGAACTCTCGCATCCAGTCCGGTTCGCTCTTGATGTCCGCGATCTGGTTGACGACTTCCGCATTCAAGCCCTTTTTGGCTTTGAACACACCGGTCGTCTCGGTGCGGAAGTTGTACTTATTGATTTCGTCAAAGGACGGCTTGGAAGGAACTTCAGTAGCCATGATCAGAACTTTCTTGGCGGGAACGGTAAACGGGAAGGCGACGCCACCGGAGCGATGACGTGTGGCGAGACGGAACTAAGCCAAGGCTTCTTCGGCCAGCATCTCTTGGTTGGCCGCTTCGGCATCCGGATACGCCTTGCGGATCCGGTCGTAGCCGTGTTCGTGCAATTCTTCGGCCAGCTCTTTGCCGCCGGTTTCGACGATACGACCGCCCAACATGACGTGGGTGTACTCGGGCGGGTTGTGCACCAGCAGTTTGTCGTGGTGGGTGATGATCAGCAGGCCCATCTTCTCGCGACCGATGTCGGCGATCGACTCACTGGCCAGTCGCACGGCGTCGGCATCAAGGCCGGAGTCGGTTTCATCCAGCACCGCAAATTTCGGTTGCAACATCGCCAGTTGCAAGATCTCGGCTCGCTTCATTTCACCGCCGGAAAAACCGTCGTTGACGTAGCGGCGGGCAAACTCGACATCCATCCGCAGGTGGGCCATCTTCTCTTTCAGCTCTTTGCGGAACTCCCGCATCGGAATCAGCTCTTCGCCCTCTTTCCGGTCGGGGTTGCGGACGTTCGTCGTCGCGTGGCGGAGAAAGTCGGCCATCTTGACGCCGGGGATCGCCATCGGTCGCTGGAACGCCATGAAGATGCCGGCCCGCGCTCGCTCGTCCGGCTCCATCGCCAACACGTCTTGGTCGTCCAAATGAATTGAACCGCTGGTGACCTCATAGCCGGGGTGTCCCATGATGGCCAACCCCAGCGTGCTCTTGCCGCTGCCGTTCGGTCCCATCAAGGCATGCGTTTCCCCGTGGCGAATCGACAGATTGACGCCACGCAAGATCGGCTTATCGCCGACGGATACGTTCAGGTTTTCGATTTTCAGGACGTGATTCATATCAGCTAGTGCCGGGGTCGGCGGGAAAGTAGGAAATGTCAGATAAACGAAACGGGTCGCAACGCCACTGGAAGCGACCGAGGTCAACCATCCTGGCCGCAGGGCGGACGGCTGCCCGTACCGGCGGTTGCCAAATCCGGGCGTCCATTGTTTGCCGTAACCGCCGAAGCAACAGCCCCGGAGGCGACGAACTGGCAACACGAATCACCGTCGAGCCGACAGCGGTTCAGATGCACGTCTTCACCGAGTGCCTCGGAAAGCATTTGTTCCTCGAGCCGACACATCGCACGATCATCCGACGCGTCAGTCAGATTCGGGTAAGGACAAGCCTCGACGTCTAAAACCGGCAAGTCGCCGTGCTGGTGGGCCACAGCGGGTATTTCGCGGGCCCGGAGCATCGTGCTCAACTGCCGCATCCGCTGGGCAAACTGGCCGGGTTCGGAGGAGACCTCCATTTCGGCAGCGTACTGCTGTCCTAACCGTCGGGCGACCGCCGTCACCAACTGCTCGCGGACGTCGCGGTCGGAAATCTGCAAAATTTCGTGCCACATCGCTTCGGCCAAGTCCGCCGCGTCAGCCCCGGCTCGGCGATACCCGGCCACCGTCAGCAAATAACGATATGTCGGGCGGCCACGTCCGGCGACCACCTTTTCGCGGTCGATCAATCGAAGTTCGGACAGCCGCTCGACCCGCTGCCGGACTGCGGTCGCGGTGACGCCGAGCATGTCTGTCAGCTCGCCGATCGACTTGGACTCGCCGCTCCGCAAGCACAGCAACAGTTCGCGGTCGACGCTGCGGACGTCTGCCAACGACGGCGTGCGTCCGCTGTCCGACTCGCCGTTTGCTGCGGGCGTGGCGGACGGCGACCGCACCCGGGGGGACGAAGCCGACGAGGGCTGATCTCCGCCGTTCTGCGTCGCAGGAGATTGCTCGCCGCACACTGCGGTCGTGGAAGTGGACTGGCTCATGCACCCAGTATCGCGAAATTTTTAATTTTGACAAGCGATGTTGTGAAAAATGAGGTGCCCGATCCTGCTTTCCCGGCTCTGGGCCGATTGCCCGGGTGACGAATCGCCGTTTGCGGTGGATAATCCCGCCTCGTTTTGTTTTTCCGCCGGTTCGCCAAAGAGATTGAATTGATGAAAGCCGTCGCCGTCAGGCCGGGCACCCCGGGCAGCGTCCATCTGCAAGAGATCCCCCGCCCCTCGGTCGGGGACATCGCGGACGGGAACGGCGTGCTGGTGAAAGTGTTACAGGTCGGGGTCGATGCGACCGATCGAGAAATCAACGACGCGTTGTACGGCAATGCTCCTCCGGGTGACGACTATCTGGTCATCGGCCACGAGTGTTTCGGGCGGGTCTTGGAAGTCGGTGAAAACGTTCGGCGGCTCAAACCGGGCGACTACGTCACCGCCACGGTGCGCCGCCCCGGCGGGTCGATCTACGACTTGATCGGCACCAACGACATGACCAGCGACGAGACCTACTACGAGCGCGGCATCAACCTGCGGCACGGTTTCTTGACGGAAACGTTTGTCGATCACCAGGAATACGTCGTTCGCATTCCCGAAGCGCTACGGCACCTCCACGTGCTGCTTGAACCGATGAGCTGCGCCGCCAAGGCGGTCCATCAAGCCTATGAAGCGCAGCGGCGGATGAAGGTCTGGTCGCCGAAGTTGGCCTACGTGTTGGGGGCCGGCCAGATCGGCCTGCTGACCACCTTGGCACTGAAGCTGCGAGGGCTGGAAGTGTTCACGTTGGCCCGCGGTCAGGCGCCGAACCTGAAAGCGGAGATCGTCGAAGGGATGGAGGCCACGTACGTCAGCACACGCGAGACCCCCATGGCCGACTTGGTGTCGCAGACCGGCCGCCCGGATCTGATCATCGACGCGACGGGATTCAGCCCGCTGGCCTTCGAGGCGATGGAACATATCGGCCACAACGGGGTCGTCGTCTGGACCGGCATCACCGGCGGCGGGCGGTCGGCGCAGGTGCCGTCGGACAAGATCAACCTGGAGTGGGTCCTGGGCAATAAGTTGTTGTTGGGCAGTGTCAATGGCAACCGCGGTCACTTCGAGATGGGATTGCGAGATCTCGCGTTGGGCGACGTGATGTACCCCGGCGTGCTGACCAAGATCTTGACCAACCCGGTCGACGGACTGGAAAACTACGAGGAAATGATGCGACTGTTGGTCGAAGACGACCAAGCACTCAAGGTCTATGTGAACGTCAGTTCCGATGACTGAGGAGGCTGAATTGAACGACCGCCTGTCCGCCGTCCGCCGGATCGTGCTGTGCTATCCCGTCGAGCCACGGCACGTCCGTCAGATGCGGTCGACGTTGGACCGGCTGGTGGCAGACCCCACCTGTCCACTGCAGCACGAGGTGGAGATCGTCGATGCGGGCCAGGAGCGAATCGACGAGTGTCTTCCGACGGCGGACATCTTCATCGGACATGCCAAAGTACCGGTCGATTGGGATCGTGTCTTGGCAGCCGGCCGGTTGCAGTGGATCCAATCCTCCGCCGCCGGTTTGGACCACTGTCTGGTCGAAGGTGTGATCGCCGAGCCACGGATCCAGGTGACCAGCGCGGCCGGCCTGTTTTCGCCACAGGTGGCGGAGCAAACATTCACGCTGTTGTTCGGATTGCTGCGCCGTATCAAATGGTTCGAGGATGCTCGGCCGGACCGCCGATTCGTCCGATTGCCCACCGATGATCTGCGAGGAAAGACGGTCGGTATCGTGGGGTTGGGAGGAAACGGTCGCGCCATTTCGGCAATGTTGGCTCCCTGGGACCTGCGAATGATCGCAACAGACGTGTACCCGGTTCGGCGGCCCGCGGAGGTGGAATCACTTTGGCCGGCGGATCGCCTGAACGAGTTATTGAACGCTTCCGATATCGTGATCCTGACGCTCCCGCTGAACCAGAGCACTCGGCACCGGATCGGGCGGGACGAACTCGACCAGATGCGGCCCGACGGTTACCTGATTAACGTGGCCCGCGGTCCGGTCGTGGATGAGGCGGCCCTGGTTCAGACGCTCGCCGCCGGACGCCTCCAGGGAGTGGGGTTGGACGTCGCGGAGGTCGAACCGCTTCCGCCGGAGAGTCCCCTGTGGGACGACAAGCGGGTGCTGATCACGCCGCACGTGGGCGCTCAATCCTCCCGCCGCGTCGATGACACGACCGACCTGGTTTGCGAAAATCTGGAACGTTGCTTCCGTGGCCTGCCGTTGATCAACCGCGTCGACAAGACGCTCGGCTTCCCTCACCCCGATGTCTCCTGGTCCGCCTGGCAATCCTCACCGGAATCGTTCGCATGAGCAGTCCACGAGCTGTCCCGGCCGCTGAAGCGATCGTGACGCTTCGGGCGTCGTCGAAGGTTGAGCAGCGATCGAGCGACCTGCCGTCGTCCTCGCAGAGCGTCGAGGACAGCGAGCCATCGGCCGCCGGCGTGACGGCACCACCAAGCCCGATCCTGTTGCCCGCCGAAGACGCCGCCGGGTTCATCGAACAGTTCAATGCGACCTACGGCCGGGTCGGTCTGCGAATGCAATTGACGCCGCAAGGCAAGGCCGCGTTGGTGACTCGGGAGCGTGAGACGGTTCGGCGGGAAAACGAGCCCCGATCATGATTGCGCCAAACACCTGCGGGCTAACCGGCAATCTGTTCTTCCCTCCCCTCGCGGACGCCGCGTCCCGAACCGCTCCCTTTGCAAGTTCCGACGACTTTCCGACCGCCTGAGAGCTCATGAAACCTTCCCCTGAAGCCGTTGTGCAAACTGTCGACGCTCGCGCCGGAGCCGCAGATATCTTGGCCGAACTGCGCGAAAAGTTGAGTCCGCGAGGTGATTTGGTCAGCCCGAAAGGCCGCGAGCTGACCCAGGCGGTTTTCGGAAAACCGCTGTCGCCCGTCGAGGTCGTCGAAACGATTTGCCGAGACGTCCGGCAGTCTGGCACTCAGGCCGTCTTGAAGTACACCGAGGCGCTCGACCGGGCGACGCTGACCGCCGATGAGCTTCGTGTGCCTTTCGAGGATTTAGCGTCCGCCCACGAGCGTGCCGATCCGCAACTATTGGAATCGGTCCGCCGCATCCGTGATCGGATCGTCTCCTTCCAATCCGCAATCCGTCACCGCAACGTGACGGTCCAGCCACAGGCCGGCGTGACACTGACCCAGCGTTACGTACCGATCCCACGCGTCGGCATCTGCGTTCCCGGTGGCGCCGCGGCGTACCCGTCGACGGTCCTGATGACGGCGGTGCCGGCGCAGGTGGCCGGCGTGGACGAGATCGCCGTGGTCGCGCCGCCGACAAAGTTCGGGGCATACAACGACGACATGTTGGCGACGTGTCATGAACTGGGGCTGACGGAGGTCTATCGGTGTGGGGGCGCGCAAGCGGTCGCGGCGATGGCTTACGGATGCGACGCCATCCCCGCAGTCGACAAAATCGTCGGACCGGGCAACCTGTTCGTTGCCCTGGCCAAGAAACACGTCTTCGGGCAGGTCGACATCGACTCGTTCGCCGGCCCCAGCGAAGTCATCGTGGTCGCGGATGCGACGGCGAACCCCAAGTTCGTCGCGGCCGACTTGTTGGCTCAAGCGGAGCACTCCCCCGGTTCCGCGATCTTGATTACTTGGGACGAAGCGTTGATCGGTCGTGTGCAAATCGAGCTTCGCCACCAGCTGTCCGAACTGACCCGCGCCGATCTAACCCGGGACGCTCTCACCGATTTCGGCGCGTTGATTTTGGTCCGCGACTCGGACCAAGCATGTGAACTGACGGACTCGTTCGCACCCGAGCATTTGCACATCGAAACGGCGGAGCCCGAGTCACTGATCGCGCAGATTCGGCACAGCGGTGCGGCATTCCTTGGTCACCATACGCCGGTCGCTTTAGGTGATTATGCCGCCGGACCGAGTCACGTGCTGCCGACCGGCGGCACCTGCCGCTGGGCTGCCGGTTTATCGGTCAACAGTTTTTTGCGATCCGGTAGCGTGACGCGATTTGAAGCCGCGGCCACCGAGACGATCGCCGAAGACGTCATCCGATTAGCGGAGAAGGAAGGGCTGACCGCCCACGCCCGCAGCGTAGCGCTTCGACGTGGGTGACCCCTTGGTAACGCCAGACCTGCTTAGAATAGGCCCATGAACCCGCCGTCGGCCGGTCGCTCTTCCACCGATTCGCCATCCAGGGCCGCGATCCAAACCTCTGGGTCGTCGCCGTAATTTCGGCCGGTGCTCTGTCGCAGCGAACTGATAACGAGCGTTTGCGTCGCCGGATCGCGATCTTGCAACGCCAATTTCAGTGCATTGTTGGCGACCGGCCCGGGGTGGCGGCCGATGGCGGCGATCGCGGCATGGCGGACGTCCTTGTCCTGTGTTTTTCCCAGTACCGTCGCCAGCATCCGCGCCGCATCCTCCTCCGGTCGCCGGCCCAACGCCCGGCACGCTTCCATCCGGACCTTCAGGCTGTCGTCATCCAGGCCAGCCTGGACCAATTCCAACATCGACGGGTCGACAGACTTGCCCGCGGCCAACACCACCAGTCGGCGCATCTCTGGACTCTTGTCGTTGGCGTAAATTTGCTGGAGATGCGAATTCCAGAACGCCTGACGGTCCGCCGGAAGCCTGTCGATCGTCTCGGCCAGAGACATCAGTTCTTCGCGGCGCGTGTGATCGGTCACCCCGATCGCCTCGTCACGTCCCCACTGCCGTACCGAGAACCAAGGGTTTGCCTCTTTGAGCGCATACAGGGGTCCGTCTTGGCAACCGGCGGCGACCACACACAGCAGCAACCCGCCCGTCAGTACCCCACCAGATCGCAGCCGGGGGCGGCAAATTCGACGGGCGAGTGCCGTGTCGGAGCGGACGGAAGTTCGGCTTTCCAGCGAACCGGCGTGATCGGAAACTCGCCACAAGCGGGCGCTTCGTGATAGCAGGCGTCGAGGCAACATGCGGTCGTCCGAGATGGGCAAAGAACCTGGAGGCATTGCCGGCGAGGGGCCCGGCAGGACTCGAAACGTCGTTGGCAATAACACAGCCGCTCGACCGAGAACAACCCAAATCAGCCGACTGCCGTGTCGGTGGAGGAAAAATGTTATGTTTCACGACTGCCCGCCGCGCCGTTGTGAAAACCCCATCCGTGAAACTGTCGAGAAACATTCCCATGCTCCAAACGATCCTTTCGCTGTTGACGGCTCGCTGGTCAAACATTGCCGTCGTCTTGTTCATGGTCCTTTCCTCGGCTGGAGCAGCGGTCGCCCAAACTCCTTCGATTGAAAATTCGATGCGGCAGGCGGGGGCTTCTGTCGAGCTCTATCGGACGACGCAGGATGCGGCCGGCGATCGGGTCGACCTGAACGCCTACATTTTCTACCCGGCGGATCACGAACCGGAGCAAGAACGGGCCGCCATCGTGTTTTTCTTCGGTGGCGGATGGCGGTCGGGAAGTCCGACCCAGTTTGTCCAGCATTGCAAGCACTTGGCTGGTAGGGGGATGGTCGCCGTCGCGGCGGATTACCGCGTCGCCAGCCGGCACCAAACACAGGTCGCCGATTGCGTGACCGATGCCAAAGCGGCGGTGGGCTGGTTGCG
>JGI12210J13797_10335065_pt1 | contig 10432 bp, 9 predicted proteins | sample ElkSlonscriptome_3_FD_13797 | JGI IMG/M metagenome (IMG submission 13797) | reverse complement strand
GCGTCATCTCGGATTCGAACACGGCCGAGGACCACATTCCCCTCTTCATCCCTGCCATCGGTCCCTTCATCAGCCTCGCCACGCTCGACACCGAGGGTCTCATCACCTCCCTCATCGTCGGCTCGGGGATCGGTCAGGCGGCCGGGCTCGGCCTGCTCATCGCGGGCCTGGTGGCCAAAGACACCGTCTTGGTGCGCACGTACGATCACGGCTACGTGGGCTTCTCTCTCTCCGTCACCCCTCAGCTCTCCCCGACCCAGTCGGGCCTTGGATCTCATCCGGGAGCTTCTGAGCTCAGCCGCCCGCGATGGGGGCGAGAAGGAACACCTCGTCCCCCTCACGGAGCTCGCGGTCGCGGTTGTCGTCGACCGGACAGCGCTCGCCATTGACCATGATGGTGTGCCGGAGATGCGGACTCGCGTCGATGGCGCCGCTGAGATCGAGACCGATGTGGTCGGCCCGGATGATCAGGTCCCCGAGCGTCGATCCCTCAGGCAAGGAGAGGGTTTCGTCGGTCTTCCGCCAGCCGAGCCCAATGCGCCCCTGAACCAACACCCTAACCTCGATCCGCGGGCCCCGCCGAAATAGGTCACGCAGTCCCATCTCGCTAGGCGACGTAGCCCTCGAGCAGGTCGTCGATACCCAGCTCGGCCGCCCGGACCTTCGACAGCTTTCCGCTGGCGGGGTTCCAGGTCATCGCCTTCTGGTAGTCCTTCTTGAGCCGTTCGATCGGCACGCTGATGTCCCGAAGAGGCCCCTCCGCGAGGTGGCCGTCACCTCGACCCATCATCCGCTTGGGGATGTTGAAGTCGGTGGGTTTGACTCCCTCGCGCACGTTGAACGCATGTCTCAGATTCTGAATGCGCTCGCCACAATCGAGTAGCTCGTGCGGCGTCAGGTTCCAGCCTGTCAGCGCATTGGTCAGCTCGAGCCAGGGCAATCCGCCGGTGAGGTTGGTGAAGAGGCACAACCCCAACCCATTGAGCACCTGGTGAGCATTGGCGTAGTGGGCCTGAGCTCGACCCTTGCCCTCGTCGGACTTCCAAGCCACCGACCATTCCTTCTTGTCGGCCGCACCTGGGATGGGAAAGCCGACGTTGAAGGTCTCGTTCCATGAAGCGCCCCCGGCGGTATGGCGCCCTGGGGTGGGGTCGGTCACGAAGGTGAGGCCCATGAGAGATGAGAAGCGTGGGTCGTGGTAGGCCGGTTCTTGACCGCGGACGGCCACGACCATGTCTTCGGTCCCCCTGCCGACGTGCTCTGCCGCTTTGGCCGAGCCATGACGAAGCCACTCCCCGCAGCCCTCGCTTCTCCCCATGGCATTCGTCAATGCCAGTGCGGTCTCGCCATCGCCCCACCGCAATGCGTGACCGTCGAGGTCGTCTGCGGTGAGCTTTCCCTCTTCCACGGCCTCGGCGACCCAAGCGAGGGTGGCCGAGGCCGAGAGAGCATCCATGCCGTAGCGATTGCAAGCGTCGTGACAGGCGGTAATGAGGTCGAGGTCATCATTGAGCAAGTTGGCCCCAAATCCGATGAGGGTTTCGTAGTCGGGGCGACGCACATCACTGAGCTTTCGCTTCTTCGAAGCAACGATCCCCTTGCAGGGTGCCGGGCAGTCGCCACAGCTAAGCTTCTTTTGCACCATCTTCTTCACCTCGCCGCCATCGATCCTCATGCTCTTGGCCAGAGGAAAGTCACGCGTGCCGATCCCCTTCCAGTTCTTGATCGGCGCATCTCCATTCTCGACGCTGATGGCCACCGCCGAGGTAGTTCCGAGGTCGGACCACATCTGGCGCATCGCCGGCTGAGGCGACTCGAGCTTGAGACCGAAGCGACGGAGCATGCGGTAGAAGAATCCCAGGATGGTGCGGGGCTTGGCGAGCCAGACCACCAGGCGCATGAGCCAACCCACATCCGTCTTGTATTGACGGTTCACCCCAGAGCAGAGCGCCTTGAAGGCCTTCTCGTCGTGAATGGGTACCTTTCCGCTGCCCCCGACGACCACAGCCTTGAGGTTCTTGCTCCCGTATATCGCGCCGAAGCCTTGCCGCCCGAAGGCGTGGTAGCGGTCGTTCATGACCGAGGCGATGAGGCTCACCTTCTCCCCCGCAGGGCCAATGGCGCTGACCCCGACCTCTCGCTTTTTGCCATAGCGTTCCCGCAGGTCGTCGAAGGCCTCCGGAATCTCCTTGCCCCATAGGTCGCCGGCAGGCTCGACGTTCACCTCGTCGTCGCGAATGACGAGAACGGAGGGCTCGGCCGCCCGGCCCTTGATGACCACCGCGTCGTAGCCAGCCTTGCGCAACTGGAGGGCCACGCTGCCCCCGGAGTTCGAGTCGGCCCAGGTGCCGGTGAGGGGCGACTTTCCGACGACCTGAATGCGTCCGGAGAAGGGCGTGTGCGTCCCCGTAAGCAAGCCGGAGCAGATGGCGAAGCAGGCCTCGGGAGCCTTGGGGTCGGTCTTGGGCGGGAAGTGCTTCCACATGAGATAGGCGCCCAGGCCGTAGCCCATGAGGAACTTTCGGTAGACGTCCTCATCGATCGCCTCGACCTCGTGCTCTGCAGTGGTGAGGTCGACCACCAGCACCCGCCCCAGTGTCCCACAACGCAGTGCCCCATAGCGCCCTTCGCCATCACCCATTGGTGCGGTTTACCGCGTAGCCCGATGCCGTGCCAGCTCAGCGACCGTAGTAGCGCGGTGCCCGCGCCTTCTCGAGCACGGCGTAGTAGGAGGCGACGAGGTCGTCGTCGAGGTCGCGCGACAGGAAGCCGAGCAGGGGTTCGTCGTCGGCCGCCTTCTCCGCTTCCTCCGACCGCATGAGCTCGTAAGCTCGTAGGGCGGCGAGCTCGTACTCATGGTTCATCTGAGGCTTGAAGACCATGTGCTCACGGAGAAAATCAGCCACGGTGAACTCTTGATAGGGCTGTTTGAAATCCTCGAAGGCTCCCATCTTGCGAATGAGCCAGGCGAGGCTTCGGAATGGGTCGTCGGTGAGCTCTCCCAACCGCGAGGGGAAGTCCTTCACCGCGACGGGTACGCCCAGTCCTCGTTCGAGGACCCATCCCCCGTCGCGCATGCGCTCCCAGAAGTCGTCTTCTTCGAGGCCCGTCCAATCTTCGAGCTGCTCGAGGTGCAGCACCCTCACCTCGGGCAAGGTGTCGAGGGCCGTGAGCGTATGATGCCCATCCACCACCCAAAAGCGGCCTTGGCCTTTCACCACTTGGACGCCCTTGTCCTTGCTGCGCTTCTCGTCGAGATAGCCGTCGAGGTCGCGCGGACTCATGAGACGAAAGCGCTCGGCTTTCAGGCTCACCTCGAATCGTCCGATGGTGGGTTGCGTGGGCGCGAGCTCACGAGGGTGGACGGGAACCAGATTTGCCATTCAAGCCTCGAGTCTCGCGTAGAGCGCGTCACGGGCTTCCGTCACGGCTGCTTCGTCCAAACCATCGAAGGTCACCAGGGTACGGCACGTGGGGTCGCGCCACTTGGGGTAAGAGCCCACTTGAACCGCGGGGTGAGCCGCCACCACAGCGTCGAGGTGCGGCTTGAGGTGACCCTCGTCGAGCTGCGTCTTCAGCTCGACGGTTACGAACGGGGAGTTGGCGCCGAGCTCTTGGCGCAAGAGTGACATCTTCATCGCGAAGATCTGCGGCACGCCGGGAAAAACCCAGACGTTGTCCATCACGATGGTCGGCCAGGGCAGCTCGGGGGTGGCCACGAGTCGAGCCCCCACCGGAGCGCGAGCCATCCGGAGGTGTCCAGCCGTGGCTTGCCCCTCGTAGCGCTCTTCGATCATCTGCTCGAGGGCAGGGACGCTCTCCACCGTTGCTCCGAAAGCCTTCGCGACGGCATCGACGGTGAGGTCGTCGTGGGTCGGACCCACGCCGCCACTGGTGAAGACGGCGTCGAAGCCGCGTGACAGGACCTGGACCTCCGCCGCGATGAGGTCCAGCTCATCGGGAATGATCACCACGCGCGAGAGGCTCCAACCGCAGGCACGGAGCGTGCGGGCGAGGACGACCACGTTGGCATCCGCGATCTTCCCGCTGAGGATCTCGTTCCCAATGACGAGGGCGGCACCGCGGTGGATGGTCGTCATGACTCGAAGGGCCGCGTCCTGGCTTCTCCGCGGTCGTCGACGCCCAAGAGCTCCTCGACCCGCTTCTCCGCCGCGTCGAGGCGTGCCTGCGCCCCACGCGCCACCCCAATGCCCTCCTCGAAGAGCCTCAGCGCTGCCTCGAGCGGCAGCTCCCCTTCTTCGAGCTGCTCGACGATGGCCGTGAGCCGATCGGTGGAGGCCTCGAAGGACAGCGCGTCCTTTTCGTTGGTGTCGTCACTCATGGAGTCTTGCTGGCTTCGGCTGGTGGCGCACCGGCCGGCGCCGTCTCGTTCGAGGCCTTTGCCTTGGGTGGCCCCTGATCCTTGGCCTTGGGGGGAGCCGGCGCAAGCGGCGTGGGCGCGAGGCGCAGCGAAACCTTTCCCCGCTCACCCAGACCAGGCACGAGCAACACGCCATCCGGTGCCGACATGGCCGGCCAAGCCAATCCGTCGTCGCGGATCACCACCGCCGGCCGCCCCGCTCCGGCCCCCGAGGGCTCTGCCTCCCGCAGCGTGAACCAGAGCGTGCGTCGTCCGGCCGGCCGCGCCGTCGGACCGGCCACGACCCCCTTGAGGGCGTCGCCGGCGAGGCGTCGGATCTGAGGGTCGGGGTCGTGGTCCCGCGCCATCTTCAATGTCGTTTCTCGCAGCTTCTCCGTGCGTCGCGACAAGGCCCGCACCACGGCGCCTCTCTTCCTGAGGTCGGGCTCGAAGGGATAGAGCGAGACCAAGAGCGATACCGCATCAGGCTCCGGGCTGTGGGCGAGGCCCAGAACGATCTGGAGCTGAATGTCCGGGTCGGTTCCGTTCAGCAGGCGAAGAAGGCGCGGCCGGTGTGCACGGCTGTCGATGAGCGCCAGACGATAGGCGGCCAGCGGCGCGAGGATTCCGCCCTCGTCCGCGAGCTTGGCCAGATCCGACGGCGACAGGCCTCCATTGTCGAGGAGCAAGGCCGGGGCGGCCAGCACTCGCGTCTTCGGGTCCTTCAACAGCGGCTTGAGCGCCGAGATGGCGCTTGGTCCTCGTGCGAGGGCGCCTCGCGCTGCCCCAGCACGGACCTCGGGCTCCGGGCGGGCGATGAGGTCGCTGACCGACGCCTCGCCGAGGGCCACGAGGCCGAAAGCCCCCACCGCCCGATCTGCCGGCTCCGAGCCGTCCAGCGCCTCGCTCAAGGCGCCGACGAGGCCCGACAGTCGACGCCCCAGCCGCAGGGCACGCACGACGCCGGTCCTCATCGCCAGACGCCGTCCCGGACCCTCTGGCGCCTGGGCGAGCGCGCGCTCGAGCCCCACGTGGGCCGCACGGCTCGGGTTCTGCGCCAGCGCGAGTGCCGCTTGCGTAGTCAGCTTTGGCCGCTTCAGCAGCTCGAGCAGGACCACCGCCGACTTGGACTCGCCCATGCGAGCGAGGATGGCCGTCGCTCGCTGACGCTCGAGCGCCGTCACCTCGGCCGCGATGACCGCCGCGAGGGTCGGTACCAACGCCGGCGAGAGCGAAACGTCCGCCAGACGAAGCCCGGCCGCGCGCGTCTTGGCCTTGCCCATGAGCTTGGCGATGAGCCCTGGGGCCTCAGGCATCTCGAGCCACATCGCCGCTTCTGCCGCCGCGATTCGCTTGAAGGGATCATCGGCCTCGCGCCAGGTCTTCACGAAGGCGCGGGCGTGGTCGTCGCGTAGCTTGGCCAGCGCGATCCCCGCGGCCCGCTTCTGCTCGTCGCTCACGCCCTTGTTCTTCAGATGCGATCGCAACCAGCCCAGCACCCGCGGATCGGCCACGTCGCCCAGCAACGCGAGCACGTCGGGGCCAAGCCGATGGGCGTCATTTTGAAAGACGGAGACCTCCGATGGCGGATGGGCCGCCAGCAGCTCCCGCGCCTTGTCGGCACCAGGTCCTCCCATGAGCACCGCCGTGATGAGCGGCGTGAGCGACGCCCGGTCGCCCTGGCGTGCCAAGGCCCGCGCGGCGGTGTCACGGATGAGCCGTAGGATCCCCGAGGTCTCGCCGGCCACCGCCACGTAGGCCGAGGCCACCGCCGCCTGATAGCGCTCCTCGTCGAGGTGGTCGGCGAGGATTCGGATGGCCGCGAGTCGGACCGCGGGTGAGCCGTAGGGCGTCGTGCCCGGACGCAGCGCGCTCGTGAGACGATCGAGTGCCTTGTCGGTGCCGATGGCGCCAAGACGTTCTACCCCACGCAGCCGCTCGGCCTCCTCGGCGCTGTTTATCTGCGCTGTGGCCGCATCCAGCCCGACACGTTGGCGCAGCGAGCCCCCGCGAGGCTGTGCCCCTGCCTTCAAGGTGCCCGCTGACACCGTCGCCATCACGAGGATGGCCGCAACTTGCCGAAATTGTGCCTGGACCCCCATCGCCCGAGGTGGACTATCGATCATGCAGGCCCAGCTGTCACGCTACGGAAGCGCCGGTGCACGTGGACCAGAAAGGGCTTCGATTCCGCCCCGGCTGCCCCTATCTTGTGCGCGACTACTTCCCTAACGTCAGGTTTATTCGACATGGAGCTCCTACGTCACCTCGAGCGTGCGGTCGTCGCAGCCGCAGACCGCGCTTGGCCTGTGATGCAACGCATCAACGCCGCCGGTCCCGAGACGACCCCCTTCCAGCCGAAGTGGTCCGACACGCCGATCCCGCGCCGCCACGAACGGACGAGCCCCCCTCTGGGATGGCCGCGGAAGACCACCAGCCTCTGCCCCACCTGCGTCAAGGAGGCGCGCCGACGCATCCTTTCTGGTGACGCCGACTGGCGACATCTCGTGAACGACAACCCGGGTGAGGTCGAAGCCGAGATCGTCGAACGAGACGGCCAGATCTGGATGATCAAGGACTGCCCCGAGCACGGCCCCTGCGAGGACATGATGGCCCTCGACCCGCGCTTTCTCTCTCGCATCGAGAGCCTCTTCCCCGGCCGCGACGTACGCATGACCCCCGACGCGCTCCACAAGCACGGGAACAGCTCCATCCAGTATGGCCGTGGCGGCGTGCTCACGGTCGATCTCACCAACCGGTGCAACATGATGTGCGACCCGTGCTTCATGGACGCCAATCAGGTCGGCTACGTGCACGAGCTGGGCTGGAACGAGATCAAGCAGATCCTCGACGACTCCATCAACGTGCGTCCGCGCCGTCAGATGTCGGTCCAGTTCTCCGGGGGCGAACCCACGCTGTCGCCCTACTTCCTCGATGCCATCCGCTACGCCCGCAAGGTGGGCTACTTCGCGGTCCAGGCCGCCACCAACGGCATTCGCTTCGCCCAGGAACCCGGCTTCGCCCGCAAGGCACGAGAGGCGGGCCTCCGCATGGTGTACCTTCAGTTCGACGGGGTCACCAACGAGGCCAACAGCCATAGGAAGATCGGCAATCTCTACGACGTGAAGCTCCGCGCCATCGAGGAGTGCGCCGCGGCTGGAATCGACGTCATCCTCGTGGTCACGGTCGTCAACGGCATCAACAACGACCAGATTGGGCCCATCGTCGAATTCGCCGTCGACAATGCCGACAAGATCACCGTCGTCGCCTTCCAGCCGGTCAGCTTCACGGGCCGCGACGAGGACATCACCCCCGAGCTACGTCACGCGCAGCGCTACACCCTCAGCCACCTCGCGCGCGACATGGCCGAGCAGACCGGGGTCACCGACCCGCTGCGTGACTGGTTTCCGCTCAGTGCCCTCAGCCCCTTCGGCGACGTCTGTGATCTCATCGACGGCCCCGAGCAGGACTGGGGCCAGCTCAAGTGCGGTTGCCACCCCAACTGCGGCATCGGCACCGTGCTCTTCGTCCACAAGGACACGAAGCAGATGGTCCCGCTGCTCGACTTCCTCGACGTCGATGGCCTGCTCGAGGACCTCAAGGCGATCTTCGACGCCGGCCACGGTGCGGCCTGGTCGCAGGCGCAGCTCGTCGCGGCCCTGCTCCGCCGCTTCAAGCCGGAGGGCGCTCCCGAGGGCTTCCACCTCCACACCCTGATTCGTCAGTTCCTCAGCCAAACCGGCGTGGCTCATGCTGGCGAGAACGACGCCAAGAAATTCGAGTGGCGCGTTCTGTTCGTCGGAGGGATGTGGTTCCAAGACCTTTTCAACTACGACTTCCGGCGCACCGAGATGTGCATCATCCCCTACGGCACTCAGATGGGGGAAATCAGCTTCTGCGCCTACAACACCGGCGTGGGCTGGCGAAACATCATCGAGAAGATGAAGGCCAATGCCTCCGTGGCGGAGTGGTACCGCGAGCACGGCAAGCACGCCGTCTACGCCAAGAACCAGAGCCTGCCCATCATCGAGGGTGAGCTATCCCTCCAAGAACATCCCTCGGCCGAAGCCGAGCGGGCCCGCGGCGAGCACCATCTGCGGCTCAAGCCCACGGTAAAGAAGAAGCGCGAGGACAAGCCGAACATGTCCGTCCGCAAGCGGCTTCCCATCGTCATGAGCTGACGGGCTGGCGATCGCGTCGGCCTAGGCCGCGCTTGCCACCTCGCCAGCCCCCGAGGGCGCCCACGACGATGAGGATCATCGCGGCCAGGGCCCAGGCCTTCGCTTCGCCCCGCGGCCACATCGAGGTGGCCGCGATGGCGGCGGTCAGGCCGCCTGTCGCCATGCCGGACAGGGTGGCTTCACGTCCCCCGGCCTGACCTCCGAAGCGCCCTACCAGCAGGCCCCCGAACCAGCTGCTCGCGAGCAAACAGATGAGCGGCAGGCCGTAGATGAGGGCGTTGAGGTAGGCCTCCTGCGCGTCGGTGAGGAGTGCTCTTCGGACGATCGCTTCTTCACCCTCACCCACCAGGCGCAAGATCTCCCGGTGCGCGAACCACTGGGTTAGCTGCAGACCGAGCAAGAAGAACAGGAAGCTGCCCACCGCGCCGATGACCACCCAGTGCCAGGCTGGACGCTCGTAGGCCTCCTGCTCGGCTTCGTCGAGCGGCTGAACCACGGGCAGCCGGCGCTTCTTCTTGTCGGGCTCTCCAGCATTCACGATGGGGAGCTGCTTGCGGCCATCGGCCATACTTCGTTGTAGCTTGCGAGCCGCCGACCCGGAAAGGAGCTACGCGCTCCGGCTCGCCGCTACTTGCGCCAGAAGCGTTGTGCTTCGAGCTGCAGCTGCATGAGGCGCCGCTGCTCCTGAATGAGCGCGGCATAGGTGCTTGGCATACGCTCGTCGCGACTGAGAGCGTAGAGCACACGCAGGGCCGCCTCCGCGTCGTCGGTGGCGCGGTGAGCGTTGACGAGCGACACGCCCAAACGTTCGGCTACAGCGCCGAGCGCACGACTCTCGCCCTTGCCCTTGAAGAACTCACGCGCGAAGACGAGCGGGTCGATCCAAGTCACGTCTTTGCGTGCTCCGGGTGGCGGATCCGTCACCCGCAGGCCCGTCCGCTCGATCTCCTGGAGGATGAAGCCCTTGTCGAAGGTGGCGTTGTAGGCGGCGGGCACGGCCCCCTTCAGCGCTTCCATGATCTCGGGGAGGACCTCGCCGAAGGTCGGCTTGCCCTGAACGTCGTCATCCGTGATCCCGTGGACGTCGGTCGACTCCTTGGGGATGGGGATGCCCGGGTTGATGAGCCAGTTGTGGTGGCTCTGAATCCCGCCGTGCTCACCACGGACGACGCCGACCTCGATGACCCTGTCGACGCGCGCATCGGTGCCCGTCGTCTCCGTATCGAGGAAGGCCACCGGCATGACGGCCCATACGTCGTCGGGCGCGAACTCCTCGGCGACGCCCACCACGCGCACCCGGATGAGGTGCGCGATGCCGGGATAGTGGCGTCCGGTGGGAAAGCACCCGCAGGGATCGACGAGCTTCAGCCGCCCTGCTCCTCGGGTCCCGGAGCTTTTTCGGGGAGGGGCCCTTGCTGCGGGACGTCCTTCTTCTCGAGCTTCTTGCCCGAGAGCTCGATCTCGAGCTCGATCCAGTCCTCGAGGTCCTTCACGACGTTGGAGAGGAGACCGAGGTTCACCTCACGGCCGTTGATGTAGAGGGTCGGTGTGCCGCTGATCCCGAGGCTCATGCCCTGGTTCTTCTCTTTCTCGACCGCCTTGACCGCCTCTTCGGAATGCATGTCGCGCGCGAACTTGTTCGCGTCGAGACCGAGGTCCCGGGCGTAGCTCATGAGGTCCGGCTCGGTGAGCCGCTCTTGGTGGGTGAAGAGCATCTTGTGCATCTTCCAGAACTGCCCCTGCTGCTGAGCCGCCCAAGCGGCTTGTGCGGCCAGCTTGGCATTCGGGTGTGTGTCGAGGGGGAAGTGCTTGAAGACCACGCGCATCTGCTGCCCGTACTGCTCGTACATCTTCTCCACGACGGGATAGGCGTATCCGCATGCGGGGCACTCGA
>JGI12210J13797_10467512_pt1 | contig 10434 bp, 4 predicted proteins | sample ElkSlonscriptome_3_FD_13797 | JGI IMG/M metagenome (IMG submission 13797) | reverse complement strand
ATCCCTATATCCGCTTCACAGTTTGGAATCAGCAGATGGTGGAGATTACCGGGTATACCGTTGAGGAAATTAACCGTCGAGGCTGGTATCAAACATTCTATCCCGATCCGAAACAACGCAGCCAAGCCGTTAAGCGAATTGCTCAAATGCAACGGGGGGAGGATTTAGTCGCCGAGAAATGGGATATCGTTCGGGCGGATGGGAGCCAGCGTATTTTATCGATCTCCACATCCAGAATTGAAACCTCAGAGAATCAGACTCATATCTTAGCCTTAATTCAAGATGTAACTGAACGCTTGCACTCGGAAACTACGTCGCAGCAACAAGCCGAACGGGAGCGATTAATTCGAGCGATCGCGCTGCGGATTCACCAGTCGTTGGAGTTGGAGGATATTCTCCATACCACGGTGACGGAAGTACGACAGTTCCTGCAAACGGATCGGGTGTTAATTTATCGCTTCAATCCCGATTGGAGTGGAGTCGTCGCCGTGGAGTCGGTGGAATCAGACACGTTATCGGTGTTGGGACAAACGATTTATGACCCCTGCTTTGGAGAAAAGTCGGCAGTGCGTTACCAACAGGGTTATATTCATACCTTGGAAGATATTCACACGGCAGATATTTTAACCTGTTATCGAGACTTTTTAGCCGATCTTAACGTCAGGGCAAATTTAGTCGTCCCGATTCTACAGGGACAAAAATTGTGGGGATTACTGATTGCCCACCATTGTCATCATCCTCGACATTGGCAAACCGTTGATATTGATCTGCTTCAGCAATTAGCCACCCAAGTCGCGATCGCGATTCAACAGTCTGAATTGTATCAGCAGTTATCCACGGAACTCATTGAACGCAAACAGGCGGAAACCGCCCTCCGACAGCAAGCCGAACGAGAACGATTAGTAGGTGCGATCGCTCGCCGCATTCGTCAATCGTTACACTTAACCGAAATTCTGAACACGACAGTAACGGAGGTGCGGCACTTCCTACAAACGGATCGGGTGTTAATTTACCGTTTCAATCCCGACTGGAGTGGTGTGGTAGAAGTCGAGTCTGTAGCCGTGAAAGAGTTATCGGTATTGGGACGCACGATTTTTGATCCCTGCTTTGGCGAGAAGTCAGCGGTGCGTTACCAACAGGGTGATATTCACACCTTGGAGGATATCCATACCGCTAATCTAGAGTCCTGTTATCGTAACTTTCTTGCCGATTTACAGGTGAGGGCAAATTTAGTCGTACCGATTATACAAGGACAAAAACTGTGGGGTTTACTGATTGCTCACCATTGTAATCTTCCTCGACATTGGCAGCCCCAAGAGACAGAATTACTGGTACAACTTGCCACGCAAGTTGCCATTGCGGTACAGCAGTCGGAACTCTATCAACAAGCCCAAGCCGATTTAAGCGAACGCCAACAAGCAGAAACCGCATTACAACAGCAACTCCAGCGCTCATTACTGCTAAAACAAATCACCCAAGACATTCGCCAAAGTTTAGACGCCCAACAAATTTTTCAAACCACCGCCACTCAAATTGGTCAAGCCTTTCGCGTTAACCGTTGCGTCATTCACACCTATATTGCCTCGCCCACTCCCCAAATCCCTTTTGTCGCCGAATATTTAGAACGGGGTTACTCCTCTATCCTCAACGTCAAGATTCCCGTTGACCAAAATCTTCATATTCAACAGGTATTAGCCGCCGATCGCGCGATCGCCTCTAACAATGTTTACGACGATCCTTTGTTACAAAATGCCACGGGAATGTGTGACGAGGTAAACCTGAAATCTATGTTAGTCGTTCGCACCTCGTATAAGGAAAAACCCAATGGGGTGATTTGTCTACATCAGTGCGATCAGTTTCGTCAATGGAGTAATGATGAAATTGAATTACTTGAAGCCGTTGCCGATCAAGTAGGGATTGCCCTTGCCCAAGCCCAACTCCTGGAACAAGAAAAGCACCAACGCCAGCAATTATCCGAACAAAACGTGGCGATGGAAAAAGCCAAACAGATCGCCGAAGCCGCCAACCGCGCCAAAAGTGATTTTCTGGCAACCATGAGTCATGAAATTCGCACGCCGATGAATGCGGTAATTGGCATGACGGGACTGCTGTTGGATACCCAACTGAGTCATGAACAAGCCGAATTTGCCGAAACAATCCGCAACAGTGGTGAAGCCCTGCTGACGATTATTAATGATATCCTCGACTTCTCCAAAATTGAGTCCGGCAAACTGGAGTTGGAAGAACAACCGTTTAATCTGCGAACCTGTATCGAAGAATCTCTGGATCTGCTAACGCCAAAAGCCGCAGAAAAAGGCATAGAACTGGCGTATCTGTTTGATCCTCACACCCCCAACACAATTCGCGGCGATATTACCCGACTGCGGCAAATTCTGGTTAATTTACTCAGTAATGCCCTCAAGTTTACCCATAAGGGAGAAGTGACGGTTTCGGTTTCCTCTAAGCGGATAAGTCCCCAGTCATTAGACCACCTTTCTCACCCAAATTATAAGGAACAACAGTATGAAATTTTGTTTGCAGTTAAAGATACAGGGATTGGTATTCCTCCGGATCGCTTAGATCGTTTATTTAAAGCCTTTAGTCAAGTCGATTCCTCCACCAGTCGCCACTATGGGGGTACAGGATTAGGGCTGGTCATATCTAAGCGATTAAGTGAAATGATGGGGGGTAGAATTTGGGTAGAAAGTGAAGTGGGTAAGGGTTCAATCTTTTACTTCACGATTGTTGCCCCTGTCTGCCACATTGATAATCTCGGTAATTTGGATCTCCGGCAACCTCAGCTTGAAGGCAAGCGGATGTTAATTGTGGATGATAATGCCACTAATCGCCGCATTTTAACTCTACAAGGTCAATCGTGGGGGGTGCTGACCCGTGCGGCTGAGTCGGGTGATCAGGCATTAGACTGGCTACAGCAAGGGGAGACATTTGACTTAGCGATTCTGGATATGCACATGCCGGGAATGGATGGGGTTAATCTTGCCTCACACATACGCCAACAGCCAGATGGTCAAGAGATTCCCTTGGTTATGTTAACCTCAATCGGCAAGCCAGAAAACAGTGGTCAACTAGATGAAGCCAAGTTTGCGGCGTTTCTGACTAAGCCGATTAAGCAGTCTCAACTCTACAATGTGTTGATGGATGTATTAGTCGGTCAACCGGTGAAAGTGCGGTCAACCTGTGAGATTTCACCGACGATTGATCCGTATATGGGTTCAACTCTACCGTTGCGGATTCTGTTGGCGGAGGATAATGTGGTTAACCAGCAAGTGGGATTGCATATTCTCAGCCGCATGGGGTATCGGGCGGATGTAGCCGCCAATGGCTTAGAAGTCCTCGAAGCATTGCACCGCCAGTCTTATGATGTGGTATTGATGGATGTGCAAATGCCGGAAATGGATGGTTTGATAGCGACTCAGCGCATTTGCCAGGAATGGTCACCGGAAAACCGTCCTCATATTATAGCGATGACGGCTAATGCTATGCGAGGCGATCGCGAAACCTGTTTGCAAGCAGGTATGAACGATTATATCAGCAAGCCGATTCGGGTCGAGGAACTAGTGCGATCGTTGCAGGGAGTGCCAAAAAAGGTACAAGAGACTCGGAGTTTCCAGAAGGCAGAAGCCAGAGAGCAGAGGCTCCAAGCCCAGGAGCAAGGGAGCAAGGTACAAGACAATAATAACGGTTTAGACGGACATGATGTGATTGATAACCACGCTTTTCAACAACTGTGCGATATGGTCAAAGATGATCAAGTCTTAATCCAAGTGATTGATAGTTTTTTGGACGAAGGCGCTCAGTTGTTGGGGGTGATGAACCAAGCACTGGATTCACAGAAAACAAATACATTGTCACCTGAGACGCTAACCACTTGTCAACAGGCGGCTCACAGTCTCAAATCTACCAGTGGTACGGTTGGTGCAATTCACCTTTCTGAACTTTGTAAGCAGTTAGAAACGATAGACATTGAAGATGAAACCGATAATCCACTGACGTTAACGAGTCGTTTATTGACACAAATCGATCAGGACTATGAACAGGTGAAGGTGGCGTTACAAAGCATACGTCAGCAATTGAAGGAAAAGTGTTGATTGTGTAGGGGCGGGTTGAGGGATTTTAGTGTAGCTATAGATGATAACCTTTGTTATACCAAGTGGCATTCAAAGATATAACGTTCTCTCCCCCAGCTTTCCCAGCTTCGCCAGCGCCCCCGGCTCCCCCAGCTTCCCCAGCTTTTCCTATCTACTACGGAAAGAGCGCAACTCGGTATTAGCGGATTGTCTGGGTTTCTTTATTCCTTAACCCGCGTTTTTTGGCAAATTTATGCGCGATCGCTTCTCCGATGATCAGAAACTTTCTCTCCATGGTTAGAAACCTTACAAAAAGTAACGTATGATTATTTTTAGTCAATCCATTTTTTCAGACAAGGGAGACAAGATAAGAGTTGAGCGGGTTAGCGTATTTCGGCTAACCCAAACAAATCACCAATTCTTAACCTCCAACCGCCGCCAGGGTAGTAGGTTCAGCAGGCGTAGCTTCTTGTTCTCCCAGACGATTGTGATACAGGCTGGCTAAACGCTGTTCATAGTCTGCCAACTCCTCTTCAATCTGAGTAAACAGCACCGTTGACGTGGGATCTGTGAATTGTTTCCGCAGATTATAAGCATCGACAACACCCGTTTGAATGTCACCCAATGCATGGCGTAAAATTGATAAACTATCGTTAGGTTGCAGCCAATTTTGTAAGGCAGCATAGGCATCTGTCGCCACTTCCGGAATCGATTCAAACGCCTGCAAATCTCTTAAGCGATTCTCCAGCATGATAATATGATGCTGCTTATTTTCGATGATTTCTTGCAGTAGCGATCGCAACTCTAAATCAGAGGCTTTTTGGGCATAATATTCAAACACTTTTCGCCCATATCGTTCCCCAGCTAAGGCAGTATTCAATCCATTCACAATATCAAGCTTGCTACTTCCTCCCCAAGCTTCTGCCAATTGCCACCATTGAGCCGTCATATCCGTTTCATCGGGTAAGGCTTGATCCGGAATCCCTAACCCCAAGCGGGTGAGAATTGCCGTGGTAAAGATTGCCAAATCACCAGGTTGACGAGAGGTAATCAGATTCCCATCCACGACTAAGGGTTCATCCACATAGTTAGCCCCAGCGTTGGTCATATCCTTGCGAATCGAGAGAAATCCGGTCGCATTTTTACCCTGAAGTAAATCCCCTTCAATTAACACTTGGGGACCATGACAAACTGCCGCAACGAGTTTATTCAACTCCATTGCTTTCTGTACAAATTGGACAGCATTGGGATTATTTCGCATCGTATCCGGTGCCATCCCACCGGGGATAATCACCGCATCAAAGGTGTCGGGACGGGTTTCGGTTACTGTACCATCCGGTTTAATCGAAACTTTGCCTTGTTTCCCCTGATAGGTGTCATTCATGCGCGAACCCAGCACCACAACCTGCGCCCCCGCTTGTTGCAGCGCTTGATCAGGAATTTGAAACTCGGAATCTTCAAACTTCTGATCGATCAGAATGGCAACTTTTTTGGGTGTATTATCGGTTATCATCATTGGAATTGTTAACGACTTTATTACTGGATCGAAGGTAGAATTTTTCTGGGGTATTCTTTCAGCCACGAAAATTCTACGGGCTAAACAGGTAGTATTGATAAGCATTTTCAGCTTAGGAATGACTCACACAGATGTCATCCCTCAAAAGAAATAAAATAGGATTCGCTCTGGGGTAATAAACTGATGTGCCTGCAAAAGGCTAAGCTGTGAGTGCAGATAGTAATATAAAAGACAATATGGAACCTGAAAACATTAACCAATCTCAGTCCAACCCCGTATCAGAATCAGACAAACGTAAGGAAACCAACGAAATAGAACTGACGTATGAGGGACTCAGCGATCGCGACACGGCTGATGGTAGACTGATTGAAGAATCAAGAACCCGTATGGCAAGCGGTGAACCCACCACGAGCGATGTTGATGCCAACCGCTACCAGGCAAAAGTAGGCGGTGAGGAAGCCGTTGGTGGTTTAACACCGACGCCGGAGCAAAATGTGACCCAAGAGATGGAGCGAGCCGTTGGTGTCGAAGGCGCTCAAAAAGAACCGGTGCAAGTCACCAATAAGCTAGAACGACGGGATGAGCAGCGTTGGGAATTAGATCCCAAGTCCTCTGAAGATTATCAAGAACACGGCGTCTAGACTATTAATCCGTAGGGGTTGCTGAATCGAGGGGGTGAGAGGGAGATGGGGAGATTGGGGAAAAAGAAAGTTCTACATTAGACTGCAACTTGGTATCAGTTCAAGTAGGTTGGGTAGAGCGCAAGCGTTACCCAAGGGGCTAACCGTAGTTAAGCCAGATTTAAGATTCAGTGCTAATCGTGTGAATCTTGAGCAAATTAGTCCCGCCTGAGACTTTTGTCGGAATCCCAGCGATAATTAAAATTTTATCTCCTTCTACCACTAAATTCCGTTTGAGTAACTGAGTTTGGGCTTGATTGACTAACTCTTCAAAGGACTCAACTTCTTGCTCGAGTAACAATGGTTTTACCCCCCAAACCAAATTCAAATTGTGGTAAACTTTCCGATTAGGCGTCAGAGCAATAACAGGCACTCCTGGACGCTCAGCGGCGGCTAATTTGGCGGTGTGACCGGTACTGGTGAAAGCCGCAATACAGCGCAAATCCAGAATTTTATCAATCGTGTTCAGCGCTTCACTGAGGGCATTGGCTTCATTGGTTGCGGCTGGGGGATAATTAACAAACTTAATTTCCGGTTCCACATCCGTAGCAATACGGGCTAGCATGGTCACAGCTTTAAGTGGATATTTACCCACGGCTGACTCCCCAGACAGCATCACCGCATCGGTGCCATCGATAATTGCATTCGCCACATCACTGGCTTCAGCACGAGTTGGACGGGGATTATTAATCATACTATCGAGCATTTGGGTGGCTGTGATTACCGGAAGCCCCTTTTGGTTACAAATCCGAATAATTTTCTTTTGCAGAAACGGCACTTTTTCCGGACTCATTTCTACACCCAAATCGCCCCGTGCTACCATGATGCCATCACTTTCATTGATAATGGCTTCTAAGTTCGCGATCGCTTGAGGTTTTTCGATTTTGGCAATCACGGGTAGGGATGAGGCATTGTGTTGCTGGAGAAATCCTTTGAGAGTACGGATATCTTCTGCCGAACGCACAAAGCTTAAGGACACCCAGTCAACCCCTTGAGCAATGCCAAATTCTAAATCTTGTCGGTCTTTATCTGTCATTGAGGGTAGGCGATTTAGGCTCAATCCGGGCAGGTTAACCCCTTTACGGCTTTTGAGTATCCCCCCTTCGACGACTTCACATTTAACGGTATTGCCGTCAATGTCCTCAACCCGCAGTTCTAAGAGTCCATCATCCAGGAGAATCTGCACTCCGGGTTCCGCTTCTTGAGCCAGGTGGGGATAGTCGATAGCCACCGTTTTCGGTTGATGATTGAATTCAGAAACGGGAACTAAGGAAATGGATTCTCCTTGAACCAAGTTAAGTCCTGCATCGGGCAGTTTCCCGACTCGAATTTTTGGTCCTTGTAAGTCTTGGAGTAAGGTAATCGGTGTATCTAAGTCCTCTTCAATAGAACGTAGCAAAGAAATGGTGTGAGCATGGTCATCGTAGCTACCATGAGAGAAGTTCAACCGTGCCACATTCATGCCCACTTGCACCATTTGCTTAAGGATGTCAGGTGAATGACTCGCAGGACCAATGGTAGCAACGATTTTAGTGCGATTACTTAGAGGTTTCATTAATTATCCCTAAATTGTGGTAGGGGCACAGCATTGCCCATTGGTGTCAACTTAAGCTCAACCCCTCTCCCCCAGCCCCTCTCCCAAGCTTGGGAGAGGGGAGCAAGAAGGGAGCAAGATAATCTGGTTCCCCTTCTCCCCAGGGTCCGGAGTTGGGGTTAGGGGATGAGGGGGAAAATGTCAAGGAGTAGATAGACACGGCTTAAAACCTTGTCAGCATTAGTTTTCGCCTTAAGTTGACACGGATGAGCATTGCCGTGCCCTATTATCTTAATTATCTCTTCGCGGTCTCTTCACGCTGGTTTCATCGTCACAATACCATAGGCATCCGTTGCCAGATAATCTTGGGCAGCCTGTTGAATATCGTGAGCCTTGACCGCTTGAATGCAAGCCGGATAATTTAAGGCTGGGGTTAAATCCCCTAATTGGGAGTGATAATACCCATATAGACTGGTGCGATCGCTCGGTTTCTCATTACTAAAGGTAAAGCGATTCGCCACCTGGGTACGAATACGGGCAATATCCGCCGCCGCGACACATTCCGTTTGTAGCTGACGAATATGTTCCCCAATCGCCGCTTCCACAATGTCTAAGTTCTCTGTCGGAAGCTGGGCGGAAATATAAAATATCCCCTGTAACTGTTGAGTCATATTACTCACCCCAATATGAGTCACCAGTTTACGATCTTCGCGCAAATCTCGCACCAACCGTGACATCCGCCCCTGTCCTAAAATAGCGGCTAAAACGTCTAATGGATAGGTACTCTCCAACTGTTTTAATCCCGGTACTCGCCAAACCATGACCAATCGCGCTTGCTGTAATGTCGAATCTACATACTCTTGGCGCACAATGTCGGGAAACGGCGCTTCTGGCTTATACGTGAGTCGCGAAGTATAGTCAGAGTCACCCTTAACCTCAGCTTTGGCAAATCCCTGCACCACTGTGTCAATCAACTCCTCCACCGGTAAATTGCCCACGGCGACGGCTGTCATGGTTTTGGGTTGATACCAGGTGTTATGAAAATCCCGCATCTGCTGAGAGGTTAAGCTTTCAATCACAGAAGTCGGTCCGAGTACCGGGCGACGATAGGGGAGGTAGTCAAAGCTGGTTTCTAACGCCCGCCGAAAGGTGCGGCGACGGGGACTATCTTCCGAACGCCGAATTTCTTCTAACACCACTAGCCGTTCCCGTTCAAAGGCGTCATCAGGAATCAGGGGATTTAACACCACATCCAGTTGCAAGGGTGCGAGTTGGGCGAAATCTTTGGGGGCTGTGGTGATGTAATAGTGGGTGTAATCATGACTGGTTGCGGCGTTAGTCACCGCACCACATTCTTCAATCAGCCGCTCAAACTCGCCACTGTTCAGGCGCGGTGTTCCCTTAAAAACCATGTGTTCGAGAAAATGCGCCATCCCGTTAATTGGGTCAGGTTCAACGGCGGAACCCACATTCACCCAGACATTCAGGTTAACCGCATCGACAGGCATCTGTTCTGCCACAATGGTTAGACCATTTGGTAATGTCTCAATAGTTGGGGCATTTAGAGGTGGAGTTTTGAGCAGAGTTGAAGTCATTCGTTACTCGCTTGCTTTGCAGGTGTGCCATGTCTTTCTATCTTAATGGGTTTGTCCGATTCCATCCTGTATACAACTGATGCTTCCCGATTTGATAGAACTGGCGATTTATTTCCTAAGCTTATACCCTACTTACAATGAACTGATGTATGGCTCCCGGTTAGCAAGTGGAGGCGATTGAAATCGCTGCTACACAAACAAAGTCCGCCTGCGCGGACTGGATTATAACGGGGGTAGCTAATCCGGATTTGGTATTAATTATTATCGCTGCTTTCTGCATTGACGGAAACAGTGCGATCGCGCTGATCAACCCTTTGCTCTTTTATACTCAATTTTTATCGATTTTTAATAACTATACTCCTTTCTTCAATCGCTTTTTATATCTATTTTATTTCCTGTTTTCAAGGAAAGATGGAGCGGCTATCGCCGTAGAGTTGTCCTTTTTTAGGATTACACATTATCCATTAAAAAACTGCCGACAAAAGTCTCGATACAGGAATTTTGCCATGGAAGCCCCGTAGGGGCGCACTGACGTGCGCCCTTCCCCCGACGTGCGCCCTTCCAAGGTTGCGCCGCGTGTTTTGTGGATTTGCTTCTTGGAAAGCACAACTTTTGGGTAATAATATGTCCGGCAAATCACTCCTAATAAAAAAGAATGAAACCCTTGCTGTGACAGCATCACTATTAGGGTTAATTGACGGACTTGATAGAAGGGCGGGTTTTGCAATTAATATTGTCGGTGATGTGCGAATTTAAAGGCTAAACCCGCCCCTACAAGCACTCATATCTGCTTCATTTGCTGCAAATGCGATCGCGTTTCCCTATTCACCCCAGCGTCAACATTTCGGCTGCAAAATTCACCGCCAATGGTAGCATCTTCAACCACTGTAAACCGAGTAGCGGTTCGGATATACCTGATCCAGCTAACACGGGAATAATATATTCCCTTTCATCTAGAAAAACCCTGCCTTCATATACATCAAAAAAATCCTCCCCTTGTACCATTCGCATCGCACGTTCA
>JGI12210J13797_11401910_pt1 | contig 10437 bp, 5 predicted proteins | sample ElkSlonscriptome_3_FD_13797 | JGI IMG/M metagenome (IMG submission 13797) | reverse complement strand
AGCAGGATGGTACAAAGCAGTTCAGATGGGCCGGTAGTCCAGGCAGTAAGGCCGTTGCAGGTCTATGGGGTAAGGCGTTTGCTACTACCCCTTGGAAGCTGGTCATTACTGAGGGAGAAGACGATGCGCTCGCAGTCATGCAGATGCTTAAGCGTCGCAACATAAAGGCGTCAGTGGTGTCCGTACCGTTCGGGGCACAGTCAGGGTTACGGTACATTAAGGACGACATTGAATGGGTGGAGTCCTTCGACGACATCTACGTCTGCACAGATATGGATGCACCAGGACGCAAGCTTAACAATGAGCTGATGGAGTTCCTAGACCCAAGCAAGGCCAAGGAAATAATCCTACCCGCTGGTTACAAAGACGCAGGCGAGATGCTTGTAGACGGCAAGATTGACCAGTTTGTAGATGCATTTTACGCTGCACTGCCTAGAGTACCTGAGGGTGTACAGTCCACGTACAATTCACTAGACAATATGACAGAGCTATACACAGATGACACGCACTTAAAAGGCACGTCCACTGGATACGCTGGGTTGGATGCCATGTTGGGTGGTGGCTACAGACCCGGTGAGCTTATCACTGTAGCGGCAGGTACTGGTGTCGGCAAAGCTCAGACTTTAGACACACCTATAATCATGTCAGATGGTGGTGTTAAGCTAGCCAAAGACATCCGACCAGGTGACTTGCTGTGTAATGGTGTGATTGTAGAAGATGTTACACCTGTATGGGTTGACCGCCCATGTTACCGTGTTACATTTGATGATGGCACACACTATACAGTAGATGAAAACCACGATTGGTGGGTGGCCCCTCGTAAGCGTGACCGCTCTCACACAGAGAAGCGTGAAACTAAAGCTATGGCCAAAGATTTTAAGTATGCTGATGGCCGTAAGCGCTATGCCGTACCTATTGTACCTGTAAGCTACCCAAAGAAGTCTCTGCCTTTTGACCCGTACACGCTAGGTGTGTGGTTAGGAGACGGTACATCCTGCGCCGGTAGGTTTACCATAGGTTCTAAAGACGTAGACAGTGTTATATCACACATACCTTACCCAACGTTTTCTCCTGCAGGGAATGGAGGTAAAGCTGGTGAACGTGTAACCATAGTGGGTATAACTGAACTGAGTTGCTACATCACAAAAGCAGGACTAAAGAACAACAAGCACATTCCACTAGAGTACTACCACACATCTAGACACCAACGTTTAGAATTACTCCGTGGTCTTTTAGATACGGATGGTGGTGTAGAGAGGGGTGTCGCTGTGTTTTACAACAAACGCAAGCACATTGCAGAAGGTGTTGTAGACATTGCGAGAAGCCTAGGGTACAAGTGTCGCTTGTATGAGAGCAGAGCTACACTGTATGGCGAGGACTGCGGTCCTGCTTATCGTGTCACCATAGTCACGAACAATCACACAGAGCCCTTGTTCTATCTAGAGCGTAAGCAATCATTACTTAAGAACCAGCAGCCAAGCGCCGCCAGTAAATTTATCACTAACATTGAACAAGTGGAGAATGCTTCTACTGTGTGTTTCCAAGTTAGTGGTGGACTGTATCAGCTAGGTGGATACACCTTGACACACAACAGCTCCACTTGTAGGAACCTAGCCCTTAAGTGTGTTCAACAAAAAACTCAGTTTGTTTACTTGCCGCTTGAGGACATGCCAGCGCGTAATACCCTGCGTCTTACGGGTATGCACATGGGCACTAACCTGGTACACGATAACAAGCTGCCTGTAGAGTTGGTCAGGGCTAAGGGTGCAGAGGTTCTAGAGTACATGACCGTGTGTACTAGAGTAGATGCACTATCCTTTGCCGTCAGGGTGCGGAACGCTAAGGTTGTGTTCATTGACCACTTGACACAATTGGTGGAGGGTAAGGGGGAAGACTCCCGCTTACTGGTAGAAAAGTACACCAGCTTTTTTACTGAGCTAGCCAAGAAGTACAACCTAACTGTGGTCATGGTCACCCATCTGTCTAGGGACAAGGAAGACCCAAACGACACACACGTCAGCCTCAACCGGCTCAAGCACAGCACAGCTATAGCGCAGGCCAGTGACCTAGTTGTGGGCCTTACACGTCCTAGAGATGAGCACGTGACCACGGTCAAGATTCTAAAGGGGTGCCGAAATGTCTCTAGTCCAGTGTCAGAGTTTCAGCTACGCTACTTTGTACACGATGAGACAATGCGGGAGGATGGGGATGAACCCAGTATTAATCATGCTAGGTCTGACAGCGGGGTGGACTGCGATGGGCTACCTGCTGGCGTACACGCCGATACTCCAACCCGGAGCGATAGACAAGCCCCTAAACAAGCGGGCTTTGAAACGACTAGTAAAGAAGATGGAGGCCGAGGGAGCGCCGACTCCCGAAGTAAAGTAACACATGGCACCGAAGCGGAAAATAAAGCAGGCCCGTCGCAGGAACGGGTTCGCGTCAAAGACAGAACAGCTGATATTTCAGAACACAGCGAACAACCTGCACCGGACACAGTACGAACCGAGAGCGTACCCGGTGACACTGGAACAGACCTATACTCCGGACATAGTGATAAGGGAGAACAACCAGACCAGGATACTAGAGGTCAAGGGGTACATGACCCGAGAGAGCAGGTTGAAGATACTCGCGTTCCTAAGAGAACACGTCCAACCGTACCCGGACCTCTCGACCGTATACCTAATTGCCTCGGTCTCATTAGTGGTGAAATATCAAGGTTCCAAAAAGACCCCACTGGTTACGTGGTGTCACAAGAATATGATACCGTTTGTAAAGATTGGGGCAAGAGGGGAGATTCCGAAGTGGGCACTTGACACAAACTTAGGTAGGTGTGCTACACTTAAAAAGTCAATCGAACAATACAGAGAATAAAATGCCAATTCGCAAGCGTCGCTCACAGAAAAAAGAATACGACAACACCAATCAAGGTGCTCTCTGGGTTAGTGGGTATGGTCTCGACTATCTTTTTGGTGACTCAGAAAAGAAAAGCCCTATCCTTAACGGAACCATCAATGTAAATGGAGATGATTGTAAGCTCAGCGCATGGATGTCCAACGCTGGAGAGGAAGCGTTATCAGAGGAAATGCTCAAAGCGTTGGAGGAACTAGCAGAAGTGGTAGGAAAAATTCCTGCTTTGAATCTGAAGATAGAACTGCCCGATGGGTTTGCATCAGAGGCCACACCTAAACAGACGGCCACTACTTCCCGTCGCAAGCGCTCCCGCAAGGACCACCCTGCTGATGCACCAAAGGAAGCAGAGGCTGAGACCTTAGACGATGAGGAAGAGGAAGAGGCAGTAGAAAACTTAACCATCGACTTCTAACCAATAGGGGCTTCGGCCCCTTTTTTATTTAACACACAAACACAGAACCATGATTACAGATTTCATAGGCCGATACACAGAAGAGCTAGAAGATGAGTGCCCTAATTTGACTGCAGTACGTGGGCATAACGCTGCAACCTTGCTGGCTAAGGAAGTAGAGCACAGCACTCTACGACAGTATGTTAACAGCAGGTCTGTAGGTCAGGGCCATTGGCCACGTATGAGCCAGCTAGGCAAGCCTCTCTATCTGCAGGCACTATCTAACCCACACATACAAGCAGAGCTGTTGGCGCTCGGTGTACCGTTCAAGGAGCGCATCACTGAGAGACTACTCCACATCTTCTGGAGTGGTGACATCTTTGAGGCATGGGTTCTGTTCAAGCTACGACAGTACGGGTTTGATATTATCTGGCCCGACCCGGAGGGCAACCAAGTAGACCTAGAAATAGATGGTGTTAAAGGCCACGCCGATATCTTGGTCAGGCACAAAGGCACTGATTACGTGGTAGAAGTTAAGACCATGAGTGGGAGATACTTCTCTCAGTTTGTGGGCAAGCCCCCAGAAGGGGCTGATATCTTCCACACCACTGTGGAGAACGCTCGCGACGACAGAGGCTACCGGACACAGCTGGCGCTGTACTCCCACTGCCTCTCAGCAGAGCCACTATGGTTCTGTGTAGACAAGTCCACTCACACCATGGCACTGGTATCCCCTTCGCCTGATGATATGAAGCAGGCTGTCAAGGAAGCTAGACAGAACATCCCGAAGCTCCGGGCGCTCCGGTCCTTTGCGGATACTGCCCAGTTCACAAAGCCAGAAGGGATTCCTGAAAGATACCAGCGGCAGGAGACAGGGAGAATGCTGCTACCTGCGGAGCTACGCTACTGTCCTGCTGTAGAGCTGTTCTACGAGACGTTTGAGGACTACAACGGTAGAAAAAAGCTGACTACCTACTGCGGTGATGAGCGTATCACGTGGCACATGGACCCTTGTGTGGTGTTGGACGAACTAAAAAGAGGAAAACTATAATGGCACTGGCAACACCAGATAACTCAGGACCGAGAACAGTAACGGTGATGTGTGAGGGTAAGCCTCTAATCATCACTGTTGAACCAATGAATGAAGTCTATGCCCACAGCTTGATAGCTCTGCGTTACAGCGTGATAGACAGGCGCATCCGTAAACAACTGGATGGTGTTCCGATGTGCTTCGACGACCTAGACGCACTCTATGGTGATGACATCTTAGCTAACACCAAAGAGTTCTACGATATCGAACCAGGCACAAAGAAACAACGCACAGAAGGAGAACACAAGATACTAGAGATGTTCTGGAGTTCCTTTACTAAAACTCTAGAGCCGTACTAGGTTACACACAATATAAAACAAAACCCGGTCACCTTGTAAAATAGATGGCCGGGTATTTTTGTGGGACACTGCAGCGCTAGAATACCTGCATCGGTTGGACCGATAGGCTTACGTCTCGGAATGAACAGCCGCCGGAGCTGGCCGTAAAGAACACTTCAGGCCGGATGTCCCGTGTACCAGACGTCACAATAACAAACCACTCCACAAACATGGTGGTCTGTGAGATACCACGTGCTAGGCTTTGCACAATGTTCGGTGTACTGGTGTCACCTATCCCGCCGACTTCTGCCACACGTAGCTGGAACGTGGTAATGGTGCTAGCTGGGGACACAGTGGCCGTGCCTGAACAAGTAACTCGATAGGTACCTACAGCCAACCGGACGGTACCCGGCTCATTGTCTACCAATGTGATGTTAGGGTTGGTGGCCCCCGGTACCTGCGCAAACTCCCCATCTTGTGAGTTAGTGGACAGCGATGCCCAAGTGCTGCCTATCAACTGGTCTACTGTGGACTGCTGCACAAAGATAGAAGGTAGCAGGGTAGCGTTTATCCTGTTGGCCACGTGCGCTGTGGTGGCAAACTTAGTAGACGCGTCAGTGTCTGCAGCTGTGAGGCCCGAGACCACGCCTGTAAATGTGTCACCGGCTATGTCTGCCTTGGCTGAGTCTAACGCGTTGTCGGCGTTCTCACGTGCCGTAGCTTCATTCGAGATAGCTGTGACATTACCTGCTATGTCGGTTGCGTTTGTTCCGGTGGCACTCAAGTTGCTGGCTATGTCTGTCACCATGTCAGTTATCTTGGTGAACAGTGATGCCCGACTAGGAGCGTTGTTAACGTCAGACCCCCACCCGGCCCCGAACACTTCATTGATAATTCCACCCTCTAGTCCTTTGAGTCCGTCAATGCCGGAAGCAATGAACTCATTGAGCACTCGATAGATGCGCTGGATTTCTCGGTTAAAATCACTGGAGCTAAATCGCTCAGCGTACACAATGATATTGTATTGACTCTTGGGGCTACTGCGTCTTGCCTCCACAGCTGTGTCTGTCGGTAAGCTATCGCCCGTGTACTGGATGGTAGTGGCCGTCAGCTTAGATACATCAGCATCCTCCACCTGTACCAGCGGGGTGCCGGTCAGCAACACCACATCTTTGATAGTTGTGTCACTGGCAAGGTTAAGGTCTGTCACGTCTAGAGTCCAACCAGTACCCGTTTTGGTACTGATAACGTTGCTAGTTTCCACTGAAAATGTCATTGATAAATTCCTCCTCTATAGAGAATGCTTCTTGTTCCTGTACGTCCATCTCAAGTAGTGTGTTGGCGTCTCGGTTAACTGGTACGCCACGGGCTTCTAACCAGAAGTAGGCATCTTCCTCTCCTTCTTTAACCTGCAAAGCGTTTGCCTGTAGCAGGATGTATTGGTGCATCAGTGCCTCTCGTTCCTGCGGGTCTGTGCTCCGCTCCATTTTGTTCTTGATACCACCGGCCTGCATCAGTAGCTCACGGTAAGAGGCTTGATAGAATGAGTGTGTCTTCTGCATGTTGCGCTCAATGTCATGCTCGTTAACATTGAGACCCATGAACCGAGCGGCCCGCATGATACGGTTTGTTTCCCTGTCGTCTCCTTTGATTCTCACGTCATAGTCTGAGCGCCGAACCCCAAAGATAGATTCCTTGGATTCCCGTACGATAACGCCGTGGGCATCCCGTACCTGCCTAACACCAAATAGTTGGGCAGGGTTCCACCTATTGATAGCTGCAACGTAAGGGACGTTGGACTCTATCAAGAACTTCATTGTGCCTGGTGGTATGCCTGCAATGCTGGGGACGTTCACCCCTAGTGTAGACGCCTCGCCATCCGCTGATAGGTCTCTGCCGGTGAATGGGTCTTCATTGCTGAGCAGGGCTATCGCACTCTTGATAGTGCCGTGCGTATTGTCTAAGCCCCACTGCAACCAGCCGGGCCGTTGGCTACCGTCTACTGCCGCTTCCACCTGTTCACTGGCTAGCTGGTTCCCACTCTTTGTGAGCAGCACAACTATCTCAGCGAACGCATCAATGTTCTCAGTGTTCACCGTGTAGGCTTTAGAGTCGTCACCGTCTACCGTAACCACCAGGGGCATACCGTCCAGCACGTACTGGGAGAAGCCACCCTCCGGCAGGTTCTCGCCCCGCTGCTGTGCTTCACCGTTAAATGACTGGTACAACTTGAGGTAAGCTGCCGCTCGACCCGGTTGGCGTAGAGTGTTCCGTATCTGCATCGGAATGTTACGACTCATGTACATCCAGAACGGCATGGCGTAGGTAGTCATCGCCTTATCAAACGCACCGGCATCGTCATAGTTAATAAAGAACCTGTCTAGATGGTCAATGGCATCTTGGAAACTTTCAGCCTTGACTGGTGCAGAGCCACTCAATACCTGAGCGAACCTGTTCACACCAGCGTCACCTAGCCGTGTCTTTAGCACAGCCAGCTTCATGGCGTCTTCAATGATTGCCGTAGGTAGCATTGCTAGACCGATGAGCGTACCACTCACGTCACCGATAGCGCCGAACCCTTCGCCTGCTGCTGACAGCACTTGACCACCAGCTGCCTGTTGCGCCATGTACCGGATGCGCCGTTGTAGGTTGGCAGGTAAATCCCTAGCGTTACCGATGGCCCCGCCGGTGGCTTCACCCATTGCACCCCGGAGGGATAGCCGTCCTTGCAGCTTCATGTTCAACACCAACTCTCGCTCTGTCATGCCCGAGTAGATGCGACGGGTATTATCTAACCCGTCCGCTCCCTTGCGCATGTACTCCACCACGTTCCCTAGTGATGGTAGGTAGTGCATCATGTTGGCACCAGAAGCAAAGCCCGCAATGGTTGACTGGTACAGGTTGCGGAACACAAACTGTAAGGATGTCATGGCCGCTTGCTTGGTCACCCGGTTGACAGAAGCCAGCGTATTAAAGATGATGTTGTCTACCATGCCCAGCTTGCCGGGGTCGGTAGCTATGTCTATCATGGCAGCTACCTGCTGGCCTACTTCCTCCGGTACAAAGAGACCGCGCACCGGTATGCCCATGTCTCGCCCGTTAAACCCGTGGTTGTTCAGCACACTCTGTAGGTCTAGCCATCCACCGTACTTGTCTGGGTCGGACTCAAACACACGGCGGGACACTCCCCAACCAAACTCCTGAGATGCGTTTACCATGTTCCGCACCATGTTAGATGCGCCCATCTGCCGCCGGAGGGTACTGGTATAGTGTTGGTGCGCCTTGACCGGGTCTACCTTAAGCATGTCCCCCAGTGCCTCGTAGGGTAGCTCATACTTCTGGAGAAGGTAATCGTATAGCCGCCGAGAAGTCATGGGCAGCTTAGACACGTAGCCGTTGGTGACCAGGTCATCCAGTACCTTTGGGTCTAGGTTGTGGAGGGTCTCGCTAAGCTTGGTCTCATCGCTCAGCAGCTCATTCAAGCGCCGGATAGGCTCATCAATGATATCTGTGTACTCCTGCTGTAAGCGCCCGTACTTGTCCTTCATGCGGTCTAGTACAGTCTGGTTGTGTGTTGGGCTACCTTCAGCTAGCTTGGCCTGGTACGCTTGTATCTTGTCAGCCTGTTCCTTTATCCGTGCTTCCCTTACAGACAGTGAGCGCTTGCCTCTGTCGTCTAGGCCCAGTGCCACAGCCACATTGAATTCATCTTCTACTGTGTAGTCCCACGTGTTGCGGGATTTCATCTTAGAAGATTGTGTTACCCACTCCGCAGGAGAGTCGGCTAGGCCCAGCTTGCGTAACTCTTCATACCGTTGGTCCCGTATCTCCCTTACAAAATCCTCAGTGAATTCTCGGTGGAAGTAGCCAATGGCGTTCACATCTCCTACGTCTAGGCCCACAGCCCTAGCTGCTGCTCGCGCATTCCGCTGTGCTTCACCGTAGTTCTTTAACACAACATCAAGCTCGTTGAATGCAGCTTCACTGACATTGGCCGCCTTGACTCTGTTCACCCACTGGCGATACTGCTGGTCTAGCCGGAGCTTAGCGTTAGAGCCTAGATTCCCTAGCTCTGTCCACGGTCTTGTGCCTACCTCTATGCCATCCACGAAAAGCTCATCGGCTTCTCGGCCCGTAACTCCCGCTTCTTTCAGGATGCCCCTGAACCGTCGAGCAGCATCGTCAATGATACCGTCTACGTTTAGTCGAGCAGAGTCCACTCCTAGCCTGCCTGAGACAATAGGCAGAGCTTCTAAGATATTCTCCCCCATACGCCTAGACTCCAGCAGGAACCGGCTCAGTCTCTGTGGGTCGTTGGCTGAGATAATACGCTGTATGTTTCTTTGGATGGCAGCGGCACGTCCGGCCCCAGCGTTAGGGTTGATGCGCACATACTTTGCAGCTTCCACGTTGTACGTCACATCACGGATAGCCTGGTCTAGCTTGCGGGTATTGATAGGCTCATCGGCCAAGGTGTTCAAAACAGAAGCTGTGTTCTGTGCGCGGCGTTGCGCATCCGTTGGTGTGGTCCTGATTTCCTCTAGTACTTGGTCATCGCCTCCTTCAGCATGGCGGCTAGGGGTTGGATTGGTTGGGCAGTTTTTCATTTGTCAGTCCCTCTATTTGTGTGTTAGATACAGAAGTCAGGTATGTCAGCGTCATCAATGTCGTCTATCAGGTCGTAGTCGTCCAGGCTGTCAAGCAGGTATTCATCGGCATCTGCTTGTGCCTGCATCTGTAGCTGTCGCTGTGCGTCTCTACGAGCTACGTCTTTAACGTTCTCTTCATGCTGATTGAGTTCGTGTAACGTCTGTCTTACATAGTCCTCTGCATCATTCGCTACCTGTTGAACCTCATCTAAGTGCTGGTCTACAGCCTTGAGTCTGTGCCGTACTGCGTCAGCTCTGCCCATGGGGTTGTCGTACTGTTCATTACGCTTGGCGGCTATCAAGTGCTGCTGTGCGAGGGATGGCTCAGACAATTCTACCCGTGTCTGTAGTTCGATATCACCTAATGGTATCACTGAGTTGTCTGCCGGTAGTAGCTTGCCGTCATACCCGTTGGCCGCCAAGGTGTCATCTAAGAATTGTCTAAAAGCAAAGCCCTCGACCTCGACATCTAGGCCAGCATCTGCTATCATCGTGTCAAAGGCGTCTATGGTTTCACCCAATGGGTTGCGCCGTATCGCTTTTGTCAACTTATCTGTAAGGTCACCATGCTGGACAAATACATCAAGGACATAATTAATCAGGTCGCTTTTCAGACCGGGGGAGGGACGGTCAACAAGATTGATAGGATTGTTGATGGTAGCCCGGACACGGTATACACGTCCGTTCCCGCTAGTTGGGACCGCCCTGATTGCATCCCGTTCTACACTACCTTGCGCATTGAGGATGGCAGTTTCGTTGTCTTTGGTCAGATGAGTGCCAAGGCCGCCTTGTCCCCTGGTCTCCCCACTGAGTATCGCATCTTGACGACTACCACTGGGCAGAACGGATTTAGTTCCGACAAGGTACTCATCCGTACCGAGCGGTCCACCGGCTTCCGTAGCAAGGCGCTGCACTTTGCCGAGGTCTGTAGAGCCATCTACCTCAACCACCCTGTTGCTCACCGCATCCGTAGAGGCTTGGGCACTGCCCTCGACTACGTTGGTGGTTGCTTGATTGGCGTTGGGGAGGTTATCAGTGACCTCTCCACTAAGCGCCCGTTCAACCCGTAAGCGCAGGTCAGGGTCGGCTTGTATCTTGTCGGCCAAGGCTTGCCAG